>Ga0105163_1001110_pt1 | contig 14534 bp, 13 predicted proteins | sample JNZ110809AmetaG_FD_81531 | JGI IMG/M metagenome (GOLD analysis project Ga0105163, IMG submission 81531) | Hot spring microbial communities from Jinze hot spring, China to study Microbial Dark Matter (Phase II) - JNZ 110809A | ecosystem: Environmental > Aquatic > Thermal springs > Hot (42-90C) >... | reverse complement strand
TTTTAAAGTTTTGAAAGAAGATTCATCTCTTAAACCAGGTGTCCCCGCAGCCTTAGACTATTCTAAGCTTGTAAACAGGCCCATGGAAGTTCTTCCGCCGGAGTGCTTCTCAGAAGGCTGGAAGGAGCTAAGCCTCCACGAGATTACAGGCCAGAGAGGAATATTCCTGTTCAAATATGTGACTAGGCTTCCAGATATAGACAAGAAGATCTGCCTAGTGCTACCATCCGGCATCTCAGGATGGGGTAGAATAATGATTTTCGTAAACAGGAAACATATTGGAACAATTCCAATAGAAGAAGGCGGAGTAGGAGTAGACATTACTCACTCGGTAATTAAAGGTGAAGAAAACGAATTTATTTTCCTATTGGAGAATATGCCTAGTGCTCCAATATGGAGCGACCCGTGTATAAGGCTCTATGATATTGTTCTCGACGACGGTTGGAAGATTTCTCAGGGTCTTCGGGGAGAGAGGGAAGGATGGTTTAAGCCGGAGTTCAATGATTCCGATTGGAAAACAATCGGACTGGGGGAGGCATTAGAAGGGTTTAGAATAATATGGCTAAGGAAAAAGTTCCAATATAAACCTAGAGGGGACATGGTTTCCCCATTGATGCTGAGGCTAAACTTCATGTGTACAAAATGCAAGATATACTTGAATGGTGAGTTAATAGGGAGGTATATGAAGACTGGTCCTCAAAGAGACTTTTATCTACCTGAACCATTTTTAAGAGAGGAAAACCTCCTTTCAATAGTTGTAGAGAATTATGATGACTCGTTTGAAACACCATCCGTACAAGTGCTACCGTACTACTTTGCGAAGAAAACTGAGCTGAAAATCAGCTTCTAGAAAAATAGCAATCATTATCAATGAAGCATAGATGACCCGTTTTAAACCAATCTCAATAATTTTGCTTTACTCTTTTTTCAGACATGAACCCTCTTTTACTTCTTTCCAGCTTGATAATTAAAAAGAATAAGAGTGGTTAAGATAACGGACTTTCTTGAAAACTCGGCAGAGATACCTGCGGATACTGTGCCGCTCCACAATGCTCCTTCTAAAGGAGTCAGGCTAATTGTCAGGGATAGCAAGCTTCATGTAATTTTTCTGGGTAGAACCCTTTCCAAAGCAATGGATAGATCCGAAACTAAAGAAAGAGTGAACGCATGTTAAATCTTTAAGAGAAAGGTTTGTTAAACAGGCTGGTAATGGGCTTTGTTAAGGTTAGGTTCAGGATTATAAACCCTGTCGAAAAAGAGAAGCATATAGACGTTGAAGGTGTTGTTGACACGGGGACGATTTACACAGTTGTAGGCAGAGCCCTACTGGAATCCATAGGTTTTAAGCCCGTTGAGAAGAAGAGGTTCAGAGCATTCGGCGAGGGAGGTGGAGAGGGAAATAGGCATTTCAGAGATTGAGCTAATGGGCAGAAGAGAAGGCATAGTGCTAATCTTAGGAGAAAAGGATGATTCTTGCAATTGCCGTAGAAAGAATGAGGATCCTGCTGAAATTCTCTCTATGAGGGTACTGCCTTACTAAGTCGCTAAAAAGTTGGATTAAAGTAAATATTTTAAACCCGCTCCTTTTAAAGGTTTAAATAGTCCCTTTATAAACTTTTCTTCCGCAATGAGATTTGAAAAAAGAATTAGAATTTTAACATTCCTGATGTTGACTCTGCTTCTTGCGACATACTCTAGCCTACATAACCTTACAATAATTGTAAGCGGACAGGAAGCCGCTAGTATAATAGTAACAACCGAAGGTACGCGAATAAACGTTTCTGCACAAGATGAAGAGGGAGGCGAAGTCTACTCTCTAATACTGGAGAACAATGGCGGCATAAGAGAGATAAGAGTACTCGCTAAACGTGCAGCTTCATTATCGGGGAACTTCCTATGGAACGATGACTGGGACCAGGTTTGGAGTACGACACTAGAAAATCCTGTTATTGAAGAGAAGGCTAAATACGTTAAGATAATTACTAGCAGTATTTATAAGAAGCATCCTGTTTCAATGCTTACTGAAATCAAGGCAACTAAACTTGGGTTAGTTTTCATAAATACTACAATGAAGGCTGAGGAGAATTGTCCAGATGTAGTTGCAACAGGATGGGTACTTAAACTTCCTGTAGACCTATTTATTGATGTCAAGGTATACTTTAAAGAAGGAGAGGAAATAAAATATGTAACTCTACCATCAACCCCTCCGTCTAAGGGCGGTATTTATTCCTCAAGTAAGATTCCTCTATGGGTAGACATTAGCTTTCCGTCTTACGGTATTACGATGATTAACCTAGACCCAAGCTCGCACGTGGAGTTCCTAATAGAGGATTGGAGGCCATATAACGTTCAAGTATTCACAGTAATGTTCCGTCACACCCCGTGGCAACAGGGAGCAATGTCGAAGGGTGTGGTCAGGAAGAGTACTCTAGCATTCTACATGCATGGTGCAGGAGGGTATGAAGGCGCCATGGATACTATAAACCTAGTTACAGACATAAGGACGGTTAGGAGTGATGCTGAAAACATGGTTAAAACCTCTAAGATTCCAGATGCGAAGACTCTTGCTTCACAGGCTCTCAGTAAGGCAAACGATGCTTTGTATAAGCTTTCCGAAGGAGAATTAGAAGATGCAAAATCTAACCTTAATGAGGCAAAGAGCCTTTTAGAGCAAGCCAGAAGTAAAGAGGAGGCTGCCCTCAGTTCTCTTGAAAAAGACATAAACGATGTTAAAGCGAAAGCAGAGAATGCGGTAGCTACTTACATCAGTTCTAAAGCTAGAGATCTTGCTTCCCAGGCTCTTAATAAAGCCAACTCCGCTAAATCGAAGTTTCAGACGGGTGATCTTGAAGGTGCAGCATCAGACCTTAGTACAGCTAAGGAATTACTGGCCCGAGCTGAGGAGATTGAACAAACTGTAAGAAACCTCGAAACAGAGATAAACACAATAAGAACTAGAGCGCAGGAGTCGTTGAGTAAGTATGAGAGTAATAGAGCAAAAGAGCTTGCAAACCAAGCTTTAGAAAAGGTTAACTCAGCTGATTCAAAGTTTAAAGCTGGAAACTTAGACGGTGCCCAAGAAGACCTGCAGAGTGCAAAAAGCCTGTTGGATCAGGCTGATGAGGTTGAAAAGGTCTACGCAAATCTATTATCTGAAATAAATAGGGTTGAAAATAGTGCTAAGACTGCCTACGAAAGTTACGTTGGAACTAAGTCTAAGGAAATGGTTTCCCAGGCATTAGACAAAGCAAAAGCTGCAAAGAACAAGCTTTCAGAAGGTGATTTCGAGGGTGCACAATCAGACCTGAATCAAGCAAAAAGCTTGCTAAATCAAGCCGAGAATATAGAAAATTCGATAAAGAACATACTGCCTGAAATCCAGAATATTCGCAATCAGGCTCAGAACGCTCTAAACACCTATACTGGTTCAAGGGCCAAAGACTTAGCCTCGCAAGCAAGAAACAGGGCTGAATCAGCATATCAAAAAGCTATGAATGGTGATATCAGCGGGGCACAATCCGACCTAAATCAGGCTAAGAGCCTACTGGATCAGGCTAAAACCGCCGAAGAGGAAGAGGCTAGAACTAGAACTATGCTTACAATAGGGGTTGCAGCAGTAGTAGTCGTAATCATTGCTATAGTGGCTCTCTTAATGATAAGGCGTAGGAGGAAACCGGCTTAAAACCTGTTTTCCATATCTTTTCTAAATATTTTTTTCAGTATCTTTTTAAAAACCGTAGAAAAGTTTATCTACGTTAAAAATAATAATCAAAAAACGATGCTTTACACCGATAATAATGTCGGCATAAAAGATAGGTTCTCCTATGGGGAATTAGTAAAGATAAGATTAAAGGCTTATAGAAATGGCAGCTGGAGGAAGCTGACGCATGTTGAAAAAGCATTATTCAAGGCCAGCATTGAACTCGCTAAACTGAGGGGTATTATAGTAAGCCCATCTCTAGTCAATAAATTGAAATCAATAGTTTCAAAGCTCCTAAAGGGTATTGCGTCTAAAATCCTCCAGCTGGGAAGGGAATATGCCGGTTTCCTATTAAGCCTGTATGGTAGGAACGGGGTTCTAAAAGCCTTTCCTGTAATTAAGGATTGGCTTGGTGATCATCGTTACCTACTATGGTTAGGAACAAAGCAACTGCTTATTAAAAATATTGGATGGATTTAAAACAGTAAGTGATTCGTTAAAATTAGGAAGAGTATCGATACTACTAATATTGTTATTTATGATACCGCTCGTGCTTCACGCTCACGCTTACAATGGTAATCCGAAGCTTATTAGAATGCTTGAATTAAAAATATTGAGTAATTCTACAATCATAGCCAGGGTTTCATCAACAAGCTTGACTTGGGGGTTCTTTAAAGAGAATTTCTATAGGGTTAACGAGTCTTATTGGCATTACAACACGCTAGATAAGATTGTAAAGATGTTTGGATTGTCAGATTATCATATACTAAGAATGGGTGAAGAAGAATCTCAGAGAGCCTTTATCGTTGAATTGGCTTTTCAGTTAAACGACTGTAGAAATTATGAAAATGAAAGCGGCATGCTAAAAATCATAGATCCCTTTAAGAAAGATGAAGAATATCTTTCTTCGGTAAGGATCGAATCCGAGATTAATATTTATGATTGCTCCCCCAAGGATAGAGTATGGCCACAATCATGGTTTTCTACAAGAGAAATAGAGTGGCACAATCATAATTTCACTGAAGCACCTGATGAGTACAATATGTTCTTTAAAATTCCTGTATTCGTAGTAACCAATCTTCCACCGGATTCTATGTGGAATTTATACATTAATTCGAAACTGGTGAAAGTAATTGGAAGATCCTTTATAATATATGTTAATGAGGGAGATATTGTTAGTGTTGAAAAGATATTTGAATATGGAAATGACATTAGGTATGTATGCTATTCTACACATGTTCAAATTCTCTATGCCACTATAATGCTCAATCGAACACTTTCGTTTCAATATAATGTAGAATACATGATTTCCTTCGACAGTAAGGTAAATGTTGAGACGATAATTGTTAACGGCTTTAAATATAGCATGCCATTTAAAACATGGATATCTGAAAACACCCTTGTAAATGCTTCGGTAATACCAGCTTTCATCCAAGGATCTTTCGTAAACCACGTTTTCGATGGCTGGATAAATAGCAACGGCACGAGGCTTAGTACAAGCTTCACAGCAAGTAAGCCCATGAAGCTGACTACGGTTTGGAGAGAAGAATTGAACACTACTAACATTGCTATTGTCATTTCCATTCTAATCTTGGCATTCTTAATACCAGAGTTAAGGAAGAGAGTTTCTATTGAGATAATCTGGGAAAATCCCGGTGAACAAGCTCGATAAAGAGATAAAGATGAGAAATAGCATTAAGACATTTAGGGTAAAGATCTCGGTATCGGGCGGCGAACAAAGCTCGGATAGAGAAATTGATTTTACAAGCCTATTCCTATCGTTTGGCTCTATCCTAGTCGTATTTGGCGTGATGGAGATACTTAGGATTCCCATTATCCATGTCACTGAAGGAATCCGCTATGAATTGTTTACAATAGGAAGCTCAGTGGTCCCTTATCTCATAGGGATTACAGTAATCCCATTGGTACTCGAGAATACTGGTAGAGAGAGACACCTGTTGGCTATAGCCATTATGGGTATAGTGCTAATGGTGGACTTAACATTAGGGTATTCTTATTCACTACCTTTCTCAATAATGCTTTGGATAACCATACTTTTTTTGAAGAAAAGCTTATTGCAACTAAATAAGATCTTGCTATACTCTCTTACACTCGCCACGATCTACGTATGTATAGTTGGATTACATGTTTTAATCAACCCATTAATCCCTTTAGAATTTCCATTCTTAGACAAATTCACCGAAGTTTTATGGAAAGTTTATTCGACCTTCAGATGGCCAGCTATAGTGCTATATACCCTCCTGCCCTATGCGCTCTTTGTCCCGCTTTTTCAAGGTTTCATACGAAATCGTAAACTAACCTTATCCATGAATACTGAGAATTTTTTTCACAAAGAAATATTTTCTAGAAGAACCTCTTACCTAATTCTTATCGCCTCAATGGGGCTTGCAATGTATCTGGCTGCATACAACTACCTGCCCATGATTAATCCAAAAGGTTTCCCCTCAGGAGTAGACACTGCATACTACTATGCCCCAAGCTTGAGAGCGATGATTGACAGTACTGATCCAATAAGGTTTGCTTTCTCGGAGCCGTTTGCATCCACAAGGCCATTCTACATGCTTTTCCTATATTTTATCCATAGGTTTACGGGTTTAAATTTTCTACAAACTGTTGAATCAGCACTTGTGATACTCTTACCATTACTTGTTATATCATATTACTTACTTGCCTCCCGTCTATTCAATTTAAGAAGCATGGGCGCATTAACGGCAGTTCTAACACTCGCCGGAATTCAGACTTCAGTAGGAATCTTTACGGCTTACCAGGCTAATTTCCTCAGTCTAATCATAGTAAATCTTCTTGCAGTCCTCATCTTGACAGTGAGCAGTAGAAGAGTTGCATACCCTCTAATTTCCCTGCTTTCATTCTGCCTTATGCTTGTCCATAGTTGGGCCTCTATATACTATGTTGCTACACTATCTGTTGCATTAGCCTATCTTACAGTCAAGAATAGGAATATCGAGGGCGTAGTAAGGATTGTTATGACCATAGCATTCACAATACTCTCCATACCATTCGTGAACATAATGCAGCAGCCTGTTGAGGGTTCTACAGACCCATTAAATGCCGCTCAAGCAACTCTAACCCCCATGTTCTCACTAAAGAATCTACAAGAGTACTGGCCCAACACATATTCTCTTTTTACCGAATGGTTCCATGGCTTCATGGCTAATGCGTTCCTGTATGTCTTGGCTATAATCGGCATAATGCGAATAGGGAGCACGCCTAAATCTGCGAAACCCTTCCTAACGGTTTTTCCACTAACTCTCTTACCCCTCCCACTTATCAACTATGTTTTAGGCTCAAGGCTCTACTTCAACATGCCGCTTCAACTTTATGCCTCAATAGCAATATACCCGATATTGCAAAGTATTAGTATAACGAAGAAAATGATCTTTATCTTGTTCAGTTGCCTTGCACTCGTCTACTCGATCTTAGCAGTGGCGAACGCTGGTTTCTTCCCTGTAATACCATAATGCGACTCGTCAAGCAGAACCCTGCCTTCATTTTTCTCGCATTATCCTTCATCCTACTGATAGATTATGCACTATTACTTAGAGAAGAAAGGGTAAACGATGCAAATACCGTCGGCAGGTATGTTCAATACTTGCTAATCATAAGCTGTCTAATGTACCTGTCTGTATCTTTACATAAGGCGAGTAGGAAGATTACAAAACATAAGATTATTGTTAGAATCCCTATTTATAAGATTGAAAAGCTTTTTAAAGCCTTTAAAAATTCAGTAATCTTTGTCAGAAGGAAATATGGGCAGTTATATGCATGTCTCTCGCTATTATCTTTAATCTCATCCTTTATCTTCTTCCTTTTGGGAGAACTGGGAAAAGCAGCTCTTTTGTTTTATGTGACTTTCCTACTCGTACTAGTAGCGATAATTATGCAGCTCCTAAGTCCCATTGCCCTTCCCAAGAGGCCGAGACACACCATAAGGATTCCAGCCTACTTGCTTAGGGAATATTTTAACAGAAAGAAGATAAAGAAATATGTATCTGAGAATTCTGGAATACCGTTCATACTAGGCTTTCAAATTCTCCTCATCCTTTGTGCTACATTGTTTCTTAGGGGTGCAGAAACAACAGCGAATGAACTCGCGGTTTATGCGTATTACATGCTCGTCATAGGAGTTTTACTCCAACTTGTTTCTTATATTAGAGAAAGACGGAAAACCTCTTGAGCACTACTTGCAAAAGCAAGGATAATTGTTTTACACATAGTGTAACAGTAATCATGCCGGCATACGAGTTAGAAGATACAATAATGGAGGCTGTTGAGAGAATAAAGAAAAATGTTTCTGTATTAACGGATGAATACGAGATAATTATAGTAGATGATGGCTCTAGAGACAGAACTTATTCTCAAGTTTTAAAATTAGCAAAGAATCCGCATATTAAAGTCTATAGACATCCTGTTAATCTTGGAAAAGGGGCTGCAATAAAAACTGGGGTAATGAACGCAAAAATGGAGTATTCAATACTTATAGATGCAGACATGGATATTGATCCTGCTGGATTAAAGGATTTAATCGAGGCTCTTGAAAACTACGATTTAGTTGTATGCTCTAAGAGACATCCAAAATCTGTTTACAAGGCGCCAGTGATAAGAAAGTTTCTCAGTATATCATTCAATACTTTAGTAAAATTGATGATGGGAATAAAACTGGGAGATACACAGACAGGCTTCAAGGCTTTCAGAACCGAAGCGTTAAAGAGGATAATGAGCGTAATAGTAGTCAAGAGATATGCTTTTGATGTTGAAGTACTTGCCATAGCCAATATGCTCAACATGAAGATAAGAGAAGTTCCAGTTAAAATAGAGCAGAAATCCATGTTCAGTTTTAAAGCAATGATGCAAATGCTAATTGATATCATGGGGATATTTTATAGATTAAGAATAACAAGATGGTATCAGAAGAAGTTGCAAGAAAGTAAGCAACATGCATATTGAGAATACTTCTAAGTTCAGAAAATCTTTAATGCTTAAAATCTATAAATCATGGGATTATTCAAGAGAAAGAGGTTTTCTTGAATTACTGGAAAAAGTAAATACATGTGAATCGGAAAAAGTTAAAGTAATAGACTTGGGTTGTGGAAATGGCAATTTTACTCTGAAAGTTAAAGAGAAAATCGGATGCAAATCGATATCAGGCTTAGATATTCATAAACCTGCTTTAGAAGAGGCTAAGAAGAAATCAATAAAAGTAATAGAGTGGGACTTGAATAATTTTCCCTATCCATTTAAGGATGAAGAGTTCGATATTGTAGTTTCCAATCAAGTAATAGAGCATCTTTTCTTTCCTATAAGGTTTTTGAAGGAAGTTTATAGAATATTAAAACCACACGGTTATGCTGTAATATCTACAGAAAATCTAGCAAGTTGGGACAATATTTTTTCTCTGATCTTAGGATATACTCCAACTTCTATGCATTTCGATTGTTTAAGACATATAGGTAATCCATTAAGTCTTCATGAAAAAGAAATAGAAAAGTCTACTTTTCCACCGCATGTTAGAATTTTCTCTTATAGAGGATTAATAGAAGCAGTTAAATTCATAGGCTTTAAGATTTCCAAAGTTGTTGGAAACGGACATATCTTAGGAAGATTAGGCGAGAGAATAGATAAAACGCACTGTAGGTTCATAACTATAAAAATCAAGAAGGCCAACATCGTATTATGAATTTGCTTAAACACGTGGCTTTGATGAGCTCAAATGAGATATACTAAAAAAATTATTATTTTTCATTGGAGAGATATCTTAAATCCAGAAAGTGGCGGAGCAGAAAATCTTCTTTTTAAGATAGTTCAAAACTTGTCATTCGAAGGAATTCAAGTAATATGGGTTGCTCCAAGATTTCCTAATGCACCTCCAATAAGCAAATTTGGAAGAGTAATAGTTTATAGAATTGGAAATCGATATAACATCTATCTCTTAATTCCACTGTTTTATTTTATAAAATGGCATAAGAAGTTTGATTTATTTGTCGATAGTATTACTGGTATTCCGTGGTTTACTCCTCTATATGTCAGAGAGAAAAAACTGGCTGTAATATATCACCTTGGTAAAAAGGAAACTTTCATAAAAGACTTAAGACACAGAGTAGGAATTTTTGGTAGCATTCTAGCGGCATTAGCATTCATTTTAGAGAAATCAATTCCATTGGTTTATAGGGGGGTAGATATACTTACCTTTTCTAAGGATACTCGAGATGAATTAGTTGATATTGGACTGAGCCCGAGTAGAATTCATATAGCTCAAGAAGGTATAGAGCTATCCCGTTACATTAAGTTTGCTTCTTGCCAGAAAGATCTTATACCAACTGTAGTTTATGTAGGAAGACTAGTAGCTACGAAGGGCATTGAACATTTGCTTCAAGCAACCAGTATGATTGTAAATAAGATTCCAAATATAAGGCTTATCATAATAGGTCGCGGTTACTTAGAGGAGAAACTTAAAGAATATTCTAAATCTCTAGGTATTAGTTCAAACGTCTTATTTACTGGATATGTTACAGAAGAGGAAAAAATCTCAATTTTAAGTAGGGCTCATGTACTTGTCCATCCTTCTCTTCGCGAAGGATGGGCAACACCTGTGATAGAGGCAAATGCTTGTGGTACTCCAGCTATTGGAACTGATGTCCCCGGAGTGCGGAATACTATAATAAATGGCGTCACGGGGTATTTGGTACCATATGGTAATCCTAAAGTACTAGCTGAGAAAATTATTTCTATTATTACAGAACCGGAAAAAACTCAAAAAATGGCTAAAATGGCTATAGAATTTGCAAGCCAGTATGATATTAATAAGACAATTGAAATGGCAATTAAAGTCTTTAAAATTCTTATGAATGAAAAACAGAAACCTTAATAACTATGGTTTTAGGTATTGGTAAGAAGAAATCCGTAATTTTTGAAACACAAGACATTCTATATAGGTACTTTTATAAGCAAGACATTCCTAGACTAGTGGAGTTAATATCATCATCTCCAGAAGCTATGCCTTTATTTTTCCATTCAATCGATGCTAAAGCCAGATTGAAAATTTTTATGTTAAGATTCATTTATGAAAAGTACGTAGATAGACTTAAAAGGTTTGTGATGTCATTATCGCCATATGTTTTATTCACATCTGTTTATGACAGGACCATTATAGTAGCTGTCGATAAAAAGAATGGAAAGGTTATAGGTGCAGTTTTTCTTTCACCGCTATTAGATTCTTGGTCACTCGATATAATAATAGTTGATAAACCATACAGAAGGAGAGGTATAGGTTCAACTTTACTTGAACTAGCAAAGAAACATGTAAAAAATCTTGGTGCAAGTTATCTCTTTACCTCTACTTCACTAAATTCGACTCAAGCCGAGTTTTTTAGAAAAAGGGGTTTCGTAATTCGCTATGTCCTTAATGAAATGCAATGTAAACTGTAACCCCAATAGGACTAATCATTTTGAATGATCTTCTAGTATTGCCACTAGATAATTAGTTTACCAGTATAATGAGCCTTAAATGAAGGTAACTATTTTTCAGTTCGAGAAGTTGTCAGGCTACGATACTTATATATTTGATTTCGCAAAGGTGCTTACTGAATCAGGTCATTCAGTCACAGTTGTGACATCTAATCAGATGCCACTAATCGGTAATGCAAGAGCGTTATCAAAAAAAGGAATCATAGATCGCCTTTGTGGATCACGTTGGATTGAATTAAATTTTCTAAGGTTTTTCCCCTCCTTATACTCGTTTTACTTTTTAAGAAAACTTTTGGAGTTTTCGGATGTAGTTTATGTTAAAAATGAAGTACTAGATCTAATACCGATCTTACTCGCGAAACGACATGTCAATATTTCAATTATATGTGGAATACACACGCCACTCCATTACTTTAATTGGAACTCATTACGAGCCAATATACATAATATTGTTTATAGTTCTACTTTCTATAGGAGTATGTTATCAGCATGTGACTTAATTCATGTTCTGAATGTAGATGATAAAGACTTTTTGAAGAACGTTTTTCACATAGAAAAATCAAAGATTCGAATGGTGCCATTATGGATAGATCACGAAAAGTTTAAACTACAGGAGAAAAGTTTCAGTAAAAGTTTCAGGATACTTTTCATTGGTAGATTGGATATGAGAAAAGGCATCGACATACTCTTAAAAAGTATAGTACAGATTGCCAAAATATTTCATGATAAATTCTCTAAAATGTCGTTTACAATAGTTGGTAAGGGTCCATTCGAGAATCAGATTAGAGAAATTCAGGAAAGATACGGAAATGTAAAATATCTAAAATTTGTTACCGATAATATCGTTTTGTACAAAGAACACGATATACTGGTTTTGCCATCCCGAGCCGAAACATTTTCCTATGTAACTCTTGAAGCTTTAACTTGTGGTCTACCAGTGATAGCTTCAGACATACCGGGGCCAAGGTCTCTTATAGAGAATGGAAAAACAGGCATATTAGTCCCGGTAGGAAATTCATCAGCTTTATCTAAAGCTATACTTTCTATGTATGAGCTGTGGACTTCAAAGGATGAGTACAATAGAATAGGGAATTATTGTCGACAATCTGTTTTGAAAAGATTTCCGCCAGAATCTACAAAAAAGGCATTTGTGAATCTAATAGAATCTATCGGTAAGAGATAACAACATCATGGTGATAAATAACTTTGAAGTTTCTAAGCAATGTAAACTACCATTAGTATCCATAATAATTCCAACATATAATGCAGGGAAAACATTGGACAAGTGCCTGAAGAGTATATTTAACCAAGACTATCCTAATGATAAGATTGAAGTCATTATAATTGATGGTGGTTCAACCGACAATACAAGAGAAATAGCTTCACACTATAAAGTTCGTATATTGAAAAATCCATATCGTACCCAAGAAGGCCCAAACGGAGGAAAAGCAATTGGAGTGAAATATTCACGAGGTGATATTCTATGCTTTCTGGATTCTGATAACATAATATATGGAAGTGCTTGGTTAAGATCTATGGTTTATCCTTTATTAGAAGATGAGAATGTAGTTGTCTGCGAATCATCCAGAATTCTTAATAAAAGAGACCCTGCCATAAATAGATTCTGCTCTTACTACGTTTTAGAGACAGATACAAGAGACCCTTTTATTCTCTTACCCAGGACAAAAGATAGAATCTTAAAAAATAAGAAACAATTTTACTACACTTATTATGCCATTAATGATATTCCTTGCTTGGCTAACGGATCAACAATTAGAGCGAATATTCTAAAATCAGTAGGTGGTTACGATTATGATACGGATGTAATTTACCGATTAGTAGCTAAAGGTCATAAACTTTTTGCACAGAGTACATGCGGTGGAATACATCACCTCTACGTAATGTCTTTTTCAGAATTAATTACTAAAGCTATAAAGCGAATACAAGGATTTCTTCTGAGATCTGAGAGAATCGGAAATAAATTATTTCTTTCAAGAAGAAAATCAGACCTTTCAATAGCTTTAATAAAAGCATTGTTTCCAGTTAAGAAATTCACATTCGCATTATCGAAAGTTCGTGAAAGTCGTGACATAGCATGGCTTTACTATCCGGTAATTTCTTTTCTAGTTGCTATTGTTTATTTATTAATTTTCATTTTATACGGTGGTAAAAATCAAGGTGGAGTCTAACTTATTAATTTCTAACATTCCATTACGTGTATACGAAACTCTAAATCTATTAGAGCCTGACGAATACTCTAAACACGACATTATTATAGATGTTGGATGCGGGGAATTTGCAATTTTAGAAAAACTTCTCAGCATCCATGTCAATTCCCCAATATTATTGGCATTGGATATTGATATGCAAGCTCTAATCAAGGCAAAAAATAGCTCTTTGCCAAATGTTAATTTCATAAGGGCAGATGCAAGGGCTTTGCCATTCAGGTCAAAGTGTGTAGATAAAGTATTTGCCCTCGAATTAGTGGAGCATTTACCTAAAGGAACTGAGTTATCTTTTTTCAGAGAGGTAAGTAGAGTTTTGAAGGAAAGAGGATATTTTATCCTTTCAGTACCAAACCACTCAATTTTTATTATCAATATGCTGGACCCTCATTGGCTACTTGGCCATAGACATTATAGATCGGAAGTTTTAAAAGAAATGCTAATTCGTAGTGGTTTTGATGTTAAGACAGTCCGAATGTTAGGCGGAATATTGAATGCACTTTGCTACCTAATTTATTTGCCACACCATCTTCTCTGGTCCCACTTCTTAAAAAAGGAGGAGCCGCCATTACCGTTTTCAACTGTTATTTCAAAATTGAACGCGTTAGATTATTCAAGGTTAGGTGTCTATTCTACAAACATATTCTTAAAGGCTATAAAGGCTTAATTAATTTCTTCCTCTGCTCAGTAGTTTACAAAGATGGATCAATAAATTCTACATAAGCAGAATTTAAAGGCGAGCAAGTATCCTAATGTAGTAAGCTATTATTCTAGTCTTTCATAAGGAAAAATAGTTGGCAATATAGTTATAAGAGGAAAAAGAGAAAAAGGGAGGTGGAGGAGGGATGCTTTTTAACTAGTCACCTGAAGCAATTAAAGTAAGCTCTTCTAACTGTGGAAGTTTATCATTATTAGTATCGTTCCACCTTATTATATACCAATGATGGGATAGGAGCATATCAAAGTTATTTGCTTTTTGTTCCTTTAACCATATTGTTGCAATCCATGATCCTTTCCATCCGAATCCATATGTGATTAATACTTCGCGGTTGTCGCCGTCTGTAAATGATTGGACTACGAACATGTCTGTGGTTCCGGAACGCAAT
>Ga0105163_1001109_pt1 | contig 14564 bp, 11 predicted proteins | sample JNZ110809AmetaG_FD_81531 | JGI IMG/M metagenome (GOLD analysis project Ga0105163, IMG submission 81531) | Hot spring microbial communities from Jinze hot spring, China to study Microbial Dark Matter (Phase II) - JNZ 110809A | ecosystem: Environmental > Aquatic > Thermal springs > Hot (42-90C) >... | reverse complement strand
TCAAGCACAGATCCACACGGGGAAGCGATTCCCGCCACAGACATTCAACCCGTAGCCGGAGACCCGGCACAGCCACGCTTTCCAGAAGGCCAGTCATCGCGGGCTGGATCTTATATCCGGTCTCGCTCCAGCGGTGGACCCATAAGATCCTGTGTTCTCGATCCACGGCCCAATATTCAGGAATCCCTGCCTGTTCATAATCCCGCGCTTTTTCTTCCAGGTCCAGTGTGCGGGTAGAGGGACTGATCACCTCAACGATCAGGGCCGGACGCACAGGGAGGGGGACGCCGCGAGCGCGTTCCAGTTCTTCCGGAGGGAGAACGAATACATCAGGCTCCCGTATCACTTCGGGAAGAATCTGAAGCGCCGCAGGGCCCTGATGGGCCCTGCCCCATTGTCGTTGCTCGCAATAGCCGTCCAGCAATCGCAGGAGGAAGCGCACCAGATCCTGGTGTTCCGCCGTTGCAGGGGAGTGCACAATCACCTCACCTCGGACGAACTCCCAGAGCGCATCCTCCGGCGCCTCCGCCAGATAACGCTCCAGCGTCCACCCACCCAGCCGAATCAAATAAGACTCGGGAACCGTTTTCTCTTGTTCTGCGCGAACCACCACCCTCCTGGGCATAGCGCTCTCCAGGGCGCGCTGCAATAATTATAATAGGAGTTACGCAGTTGAAAGCTCTAAAGGTGGAACGGAATGGCCCCACCCCCCTTTCTCCCCCTCCCCACGGCCCAAAGGGCCGTGGGGAGGGGGAGAAAAATCCTTGCCCCATGGGAAACGAACTGCGTAAGTCCTATATAACCTGAACGGGCCATCCCTCTCGTGCGGGGATTTGAAGGGACGGGCGAGATTGCCGAAGACAGCCCACTCCCCCATGCTCATGATTCGTGAATGTTTTCGTCTTCCACCAATCCGCCCAGGATAGCCTTGCGCACTGCGGCCGCGCGGGTGTGAACGCCCAGCTTGCTCAGGATGCTGTCCACCTGTTTCTTGACGGTATTCGGGGAGACCACCAGCCGCTCCGCGATCTCCCGGTTCGTCAGCCCGTGGGCCATCCAGCGCAGCACTTCCCGCTCCCGGGGCGTCAGGGAGGCCAGGGCCGCCTGGTCCTCCGGCGACAGGACCCCCGCCGGGCGCGACATTGAGAGGCCCGGCCGCCTGCTCAGGGCCTGTCGGACGAATTGAAGGAAGGTCCGCCGGTTGAACGCAGCCTTGTCAAAGAAGGCGAAAACCCCCAGGCTCTGATAGGCCATTTCCACTTCATCTACCGAGGCGGTGGCGCTCACCGCAATCGTTGGGAGCCCACGCCGTCGGGCGACATGCAGTAGCCGGAGGCCGTCCCGGTTCCCAAAGGGATTCATCGAGCTGGCCAATTGCAGATCGACGATCAGCATGGCAAAGGCCTCCCGTTCGAGCCAGGCCAGCGCCTCCGCATAGGAGGGCGCGGTCTCGCATGAGAGGCCCAGCTCCGCCAGGAGCTCCTGATAGAGGTCCTGCCAGCCCGGATCATCCTCCACCACCAGCACCCGCGGACCTGAGGGGGAGGTTCGCTGCCGGGAGGTAGGAAGAGCTGCTTGGGAGCGGCTGGCTGACGTCCGCTCCTGCTGGAGCAGGCGGGCGGCGACTTCCACAAAAGCCCGGCGCTGGAACGTTTCCTTCCTCAGGAAATCGGCCGCCCGATGGCGGGTCAGCGCCTCCACAGCCATTTCCACCGTTGCATAGCCCGTTAACGCGATAGCGGGGATCGGCGGTTCATGGGCCGCCAGGGCGTCCAGCACCTGGAAGCCGCCCCGGTTGCGGTGATCCCCTGGATCCAGGGAGATATCCACCACCGCCAGGGCATAGGTTCGTTCGCGCAGCATCGCCAGGGCTGCTCGCGCATCGGCGGCGCTGTCTACGGCAAGGCCCAGATCCTCGAACACCTCCGCGAGCAGTTGCCGCCAGGCCGGATCGTCTTCCACGATCAGCACCCGCTTTCCGATTGGAAAAATCGCTGGGAGAGCTGTGCTCATCCTGGTCCTCCCCTCCGGATCAGAACGAGCGGAATCTTTTGGGCCTTCCCCCTGGTTTCCGGGCTGGGCGCCGAAAGGGCCTGACTCAGCCCGGCGAATCCCGCGAGACCTTCCTCCTCGCGGCCCTGCGAGCTGTGAGCATTTTGGGGCCGCGAAGGCTTGCGGCGCAGGTCCTATGCCGGACGATCGGGAGCGCGGGGCAATCGCACATGGAAGGCGGTGCCCTGGCCGGGGGCGCTCTCCACCCGAATCTCTCCGCCGAACCGCTGGACCAGCATCTTGACCCACCACAGGCCAAAGCCCAGTTTCTTCGGCGATCGCTTGGTGGAGAAATCAAGTTCGAAGATGCGATCCTGGAGCTCCGGGGGGATCCCCGGCCCATTGTCCCGCACGGTGAGGATCACTTCCTCCGGCCCGGCGACGCCTTCCACCCGGATCCACCCGCTTTCCCCCAGCGCCTCCACCGCGTTTTCCAGAAGGTTAAAGAACACCAGGGCCAGCTGGGGCTCCCCGGCCATCACGGGAGGAAGATCCTCCAGCCCCACCGTCTCCAGACGGATGCCAGGCGGGATTCGGAGGTCCCGCAGGGCCATCTCCAGACAGGGAAGGGGGGAGATCGGGCGGGGGGCCATCGGCCGCAGATAAACCATTGCTTCCCGGACAGCATCCAGGGCGGCCCGGGCCCGGCTTTCGATCTCCTGGAACACCAAGGCCAGGTAGGGATCCTGGAAGAGATCTGGCCGCTTCTCCTGGAGCCCTTCCAGGCGGACCGGGATCAGGCCGATGTGATTGTTCAGACGATGGAGGAGGTTGGCGGCGATGTCGCCGACCGCGGCGAAGGCTTCGGTGATCGCCTGACGCTCGCGGGCCGCCTGGAGGGCCTGGACGTGCTCGGCCAGCTGAACAGCCAGGGCCGCGTGATTGGCCAGAATGATCAGCAATCGCTGGTCCCGCTCCGTGAAGGTGCGGGGTCGGGAAGAATGAACCACAAAGACGCCGCAGACGGCCCCATTCGGATCCAGCATGGGGACCGCCAGGGCCCATCCGCCCGACTCAAAGGAAAGGGGCCGGCGGGATCGGATGACCGCGTCCGCCAGCCCGGCGGTTCCGGCCATCGCGGGGTGGGTGGCGAAGGCCAGGCTCGGTGGCCCGGCGGGCGGGATCAACCAGATGGCCCCGTCGGAAGCCTGGATCAGCTCGCAGGCCAGGGCGACCGTTCGGGCGAAGAGCGCCTCCCGGCCGCCGTGGAGCAGCTGGCCGGTGATCTCCTGCATGCCGCGCAGCAGGCGCATCTCCTGGAGGGCGATCACGGCGCGGGCTGCCAGCATCTCCAGCAATCGCTGGTCGCCTTCCGTGAACGCGCCTGGCTCCGGGCTCTCCAGGTTGAGCACACCTTCCACCTCATCCCCGGCGCCAATCAGGGGCACTGCGAGCTCGGAGCGGATCTCGTGGCCGGCCAGCCAGGGTCGATAGAGGGAGGCCCAGGGAGAGGCGTGGAGGTCGTCGATGCGTAGCGAGCGGCGGTGAACGGCCACCCATCCAACGATGCTGGTTTCGTCCAGTTCCAGCTCGGGGGCGATATTCGGGAGGAGCGGACGGCCGATCAGCGCCCCTAACACCAGGCGCTGGCGCTGACGATCCACCAGGCGCAGCGTGCCGAAGCGGGCCCCCGTCAGCTCCATGGCGATCCGCAGGATCGCTTCCAGGACCTCCTGGGGATCGGCCCGGGCGCTCAGGAGGTGATCCATCCGGCGCAGCTCATCCAGCTCCCGGGTTGCCCGATGAAGGTTCTGTTGAAGCCGTTCCATGGCCTGGGCGCGCCGGAGCAGCAGGGCGGCTATGCCGGTGAAGATCTCCAGGGCGCTCAGCTCGAGCGCGGTGAAGGATCGTTCCTCCTGGCAGGAGAGGTAGAGCACCCCGACCGGTTCCCCGGCGGCGAGCAGCGGCCATCATCCGACCATTCGGGCTCCCGCCGCCTGCTTGGCTGGATGGATCGGTGTGTCGGGCTCCTCCCAGGAGAGGACCCGCCGGCCGCGGGCCAGGGCCCGCGCCGCCATCCCATCCGGTCGGGGCCAGTCGGGGCCCATCGGTTCCCCGACCTCCCCCACGGCGATCCGGGAGGCTGGATCCAGGCTATGCTGCTCAAGGTCATAGGAAAAGAGGATCGCGGTGGCGGACCCTTCCAGAGCCAGCAACCGAAGGGCCTCTTCCCCGATGCGTCGCATGCACTCCGAGGCAGGGGTCTCGGGGGGGAGGCTCGCCAGCCGCTCCCCTGCAGTTTTCAGGCGCTGGAGGATTCCTTCGATCTCCGCCGCCATCATCCCCCATCCTTACCGCATCAACTATGAGTGCGGTCCTTTTAAATTCCCAATTATACACTGGACCAGACAGGATTTGCGCAGGCGGCCCATTCCTGAAGAACATTGAAAGGAGAAGCGGACGCGGCTCCTGTTGATTCGCTCGTCCGTTCTCAAAACGAGATAGAGCCCGAATTGGCAACCGGCCCCCGCATGGCTTTCGATCGGGTGAGGATATAATACAAATCGCCAGGCAGATTTTCTTCGTGAGGAGGAAAGGATGTCGTCCACCTTAACCCATGGGAACACCGAACCGGTGGATCTGACGATCATCGGAGCGGGGCCCACCGGGCTCTTCGGCGCCTTTTACGCTGGCCTGCGGGGGCTCAGCGTTCGGATCATCGATGCCCTTCCTCAGCCGGGAGGGCAACTGGCCGTGCTTTACCCGGAGAAGTTTATCTATGATGTCCCGGGCCATCCCAAGATCCTGGCGAAAGATCTGGTGCGCCTCCTGGTTGAGCAGGCCTCCACCTTCAACCCCATCTTCTGTCTGGGGGAACGGGCCCTCTCGCTGCGCCGGGAAGACACCCTGTGGATCGTGGAGACTGATAAGTCCGTTTATTCATCGCGGGCGGTGCTGATCGCGGCGGGCATCGGGGCCTTCCAGCCGAACCGCCTGGGGAAGCCGGAGATCGATCAATATGAGGGGCGGGGGCTCTACTATGTGGTGACCGAGCGGCGGCCCTTCCGCAACAAGCGATTGCTCATTGTGGGTGGAGGCGACACGGCGGTGGACTGGGCGCTGAACCTCAAGGATTTCGCTGCGCACATCACGCTGATCCATCGCCGCGATCAGTTCCGCGCCCATCCGGGCAGCGTCGCTGAGCTGATGCGCTCGAACATTGATATTCGCCTTTTCCACGAATTGAAGGCGGTCCACCCGGGACCGGACGGCCACATTCGCGAGGCGGTGATCTTCAACAACCGGACCGGGGAGGAAACGGTCATTCCGGTGGATGCGATTATCATGAGCCTGGGGTTCAAGGCGGATCTGGGGCCCATCAAGACGTGGGGGCTGGAGACGGTCGGGAATCGTTACATTAAGGTAAACGCGCGGATGGAAACCAATCTGCCAGGGGTCTACGCGGCTGGAGATATCACCGCCCCGGAGGGGGTGGAGCCCCTCAACCTGATTGTCATCGGGTTCGCCCAGGCAGCTACAGCGGTCAACTATGCAGCGACGTATATCAACCCGCAGGCGAAGGTCTTCCCCGGACACTCCAGCGAAATGCGGCTGGGGTAAGATGGGACTTACGCCGTTGGCCGCTATCTGGGGGGAATCAGGGGTGGAATCTGCCCGGAATTCCATCTGAGCGACACTGGCGATGGTGAACTGGGGCGAATGGGTGGAGCAGAGGATCCTGGAAGCGATGCGCCGGGGCGAGTTCGACCATCTCCCGGGGAAGGGGAAGCCGCTCCAGCTGGAGGAGAACCCCTACCTGGAGCCGGGCCTGGCTATCGCCTATCACCTCCTCCGTCAGAACGATGCCCGCCCGGAGTGGATCGAGGCGGATCTGACGATCCGGCGGGGGATCGAGCTTGCCCGCCAGGATTTGCGGCGGACGATGCAATGGCGGGAGGAGGCGCTGCGAGCTCTGGAAGGGAAGACCGATCCCCGAAGCCGATCGGAGCGGGAATGGGTGGAGGCGGAGTGGGATCGGGCCCTGCGGGCCTTCGCCCGGCGGATCGCTGAGCTCAACGAACAGGTCTTCCTCTATAACCTGAAAGTCCCCATCTACTGGCTTCAGCGGTTCAAATTTGACCTCCGAGAGGAGCTCCGGGCCCTGGGGGTTCCAGAAGCCGATATCCAGCGCCTTGGCGTGGGGTGATCGAACCGTTCCCGTTCGTAGGATGTTAATTCCTGAGAGCCATCAAACAAAGAAAAACTTAAAGGAGCGAGGAAGATCCACTTTTGGTGGAAGAGAAGATCGGCCGGGTTTCATTGGCCTTGACAGATATCTGGCAGGTCTCTAAAATTTGAAACAAACCCTTGTTCTGGAAAGGAGGTGCCTGGGGCGCGCGTGAACCGCAATGGTTTTCCACACGTCGGAAAGAGATCCCTCGAGGGATGAGGTTTCCCTCCGACAGCTGCCATTTCCGGAAACTCATGCATCCTTTATACCTTGCTAAAAGGAGGAGGCCATGAGGTTTTCCAGGATCCTGATGAGCCTGGTGGTGTTCAGCCTGCTGCTGGCTGCCTGTGCTGCGCCGGCTACTCCAACCCCCACAGCACCGCCGGCTGCGCCGGCGGCCACGCCTACGACTGCGCCGACGGAGACGCCCGCTCCAGCAGTGAAGGGCACCATTAAGATTGCCACTCAAAGCCCGCTCTCGGGCGGCCAAGCGGCTCTGGGGGAGGGCCTGAAGAATGGTGCCCAGCTGGCGATTGAACAGCTTAAGGGACCCATTGAGGCGCTTGGTTTCAAGGTTGAGCTGGTGCCCTTTGACGATCAGGCCAAGCCGGATGTGGGGGTAGCGAACGCCAAGCAAATCGTCAACGATCCGGATATCCTGGCCGTGGTCGGCCACCTGAACTCCGGCGTGGCGATCCCCTCCTCGGAGACTTATAAGGATTTCGATCTGGTGATGGTCTCCCCGGCCAACACCAACCCCTGCATCACCGACCGCGGTTATCTAACCGTAAACCGGGTGTGCGGGCGAGATGACGTGCAGGGTGCGGTGGGTGCGGAGTTCGCCTTCAACGAGCTTAAGGTCAAGACCGCCTTCGTGATCCACGACAAGACCACCTACGGCCAGGGCGTGGCCGAGTTCTTCCGCAAGCGCTTCGAGGAGCTCGGCGGCAAGGTCCTGGGCTTCGAGGGGACCGAAGAGAAGGCCAACTTCGACCCCCTGATCACCGCGATCCAGGCGGTGAACCCCGAAGTGATCTATTTCGGCGGCATCTATGACCAGGCGGGGGTCTTCTTCAAGCAGGCCCGGGAGAAGGGCGTGAACGCGATCTTCCTGGGTCCGGATGGGATGGACTCCTCGGAGCTGGCCAAGATCGCCGGCGATGCCCTTGTGACGGGCGGCGGGATGTATTACACGAGTGTTGCTGCTCCGCCGACGGTCTATGAGGGAGCCAAGAAGTTTGTCGAAGATTACAAAGCTAAGTTCGGCAAGGATCCGGAGCCCTTCTCCGCCCAGGCCTATGACGCCACGGCCATCGTCCTGAAGGCCATCGAGGAGGCGATCAAGGAGGCCGGCGGCAACAAGCCGACCCGTAAGGCCGTGGCCGAGAAGGTCCGGGCCACCAAGGACTTCCAGGGAATCACCGGTGTGATCACATTCGATGAGCGGGGTGACCCGGTTAAGGCCAAGTATTTCGTGATCAAGGTGATCTCCGGAAAGCCGGAGGATTGGGGCAAGAACCAGCTGGTGAAGTCCCTGGAGCTGGCGCCGCCGCCCTTCACGCCGGAGCTGAAGGCGGCCTGTGGGGTCAAGTAAAGAGATGATTCGGGGCGGGAAGGGGGATCCCCCCTTTCCCGCCCTGCTTCGCCAGGAGATCCCGTCGATCCTTCCATCCGGTTCCTGAAGTCTCCCGGGGTGGAGATCGGAGATCGCGCTTGGGTAGAGGAATCCCATAACCGAGTGAGTTGGAATGCGCAAGGCGATTTCGCAATCCGTTCTTTACCAGGCCCTGGTTGTTCCGCTGATCCAGCTGTTTGTCTTTGTGGCGATCAGCCTGGTGGTGATTGGGTCCGTGGTTCTGATCCTCGCGGCCCTCTTCAATCGCCCCGTGGCCGGCGGGATGACCCTTCTCCAATTCGTGATCCGCACGCTTCCCCAGGTGGCCATCGATGGGCTGGTGATCGGTTTCCTCTATGCCATGATCGCCCTGGGCTATACGATGGTCTATGGGGTGCTGCAGTTCATCAACTTCGCGCACAGCGAGATCTTCATGGTCGGGGCCTTCATCGGCGTCGAGCTCATGCTGGCGCTGGCCATCCCTTCAACCGCGCCGCTGATGCTGATCATGGCGGGGATCCTGCTCGCTGTGGCGGCGGGGATGATCGGCAGCGGTCTCCTGGCGGTGGTTATTGAGCGGGTCGCTTACCGGCCGTTGCGGGGAGCGCCCCGTCTGGTGCCCCTGATCTCGGCCATCGGGGTCTCGTTCTTCCTGCAGGATGCCGTGCGGGCGATCGAGGGGTTGCTCAATAACGCTTTCTATCGCAATTATCCTTCCTTCCCTGTTTTGAACCAGCAGATCCCTCTCGCCTCGTTCACCCTCGCTGGCCAGCTGGTTCAGATGCAGATTCAGGCCAAGGTGATCTTCATCATCATCGCCTCCCTGGTGATGTTGAGCGGATTGAACTTTGTGGTGAACGCCACACGGCTGGGCCGGGCGATCCGGGCGGTGGCTCAGGACCGCCCAACGGCGGCGCTGATGGGAGTGGATGTCGATCGCATCATTATGTTGACCTTCCTGATCGGCGGGGCTTTGGGCGGGGCCACCGGCGTGCTGTTCGGGGTCCGGGTCGGCCGGATCGATCCCTACGTGGGGTTCATCCCTGGGATCAAAGCCTTCACCGCCGCGGTGCTGGGTGGCATCGGCAACATCACCGGGGCGATGTTGGGTGGGATCGTCCTGGGGGTTCTGGAGGGATTCGCCGGCGCTTATCTTTCCCAATTCACCGGCGGGGCCTTTGGGGCCGAGTATAAGGATATCTTTGCTTTCGCCATTTTGATCCTGATCCTCATGTTCCGTCCGACCGGCCTGCTGGGCGAGATGGTCGGCCAGAGGGCCTGATGGCTTCTGTGGCAAACCTTAGAGGTGGCGGGGTGGACGGCTCTGGTGTCTGCTTCGTTACCACCTAAACCCGCGCGCTTTGGGCTGCGGGGAGGCCCCTTGAGGAAGAACGATGTGAAACGAGGTGCCGGATGATCGGTGCGAAGGCCAAAGTCTGGATCGAACGGGTTCAGAATGGGCGGTTGCTTTATCTCGTGGGTGTTCTGGCTTACATCCTGGCCGCCCTTCTCCTGATGAACTGGTTGAACCAGCCCGGGTTGCGGGATATGGTGTGGTATCCCCTGGTGTCCGCTCTCGCCTTCGCCGCGTTCCTGGGCTCTCTCCTCCTGATTTACTACGCGCCGCTCGCCGGGCTGGTGAAGGGGATCCTGGGCTTGAGCATCCTGCTGGTGCTCCTTCCCTTCCTGGGGGTTCGCAACACCTTCCTCCTGGAGGTGGCAACCCAGGTGGGGATCTTCGCCGCCATGGCCCTGGGCCTGAACATCGTGGTGGGCTTCGCCGGGTTGCTGGACCTGGGGTATGTCGCGTTTTACGCCGTTGGCGCTTACCTGTGGGCCATCTTCGGCTCTCATCAGGCCAACATCGCCTTTGGGACGAACCGTTTTCCCCTGGAGCCGGAGTGGTTCTTTCTCTTCCTTTTCCTGGCGGTGGGGGTGGCGGCCTTCACCGGGATCCTGCTGGGGCTGCCCGTGTTGCGATTGCGCGGGGATTATCTGGCCATTGTGACCCTGGCCTTCGGCGAGGTGATCCGGGTAATCGTCAACAATCTGGATAAGCCGATCAACCTGACGAATGGCCCTCAGGGGATCCGGCCGGTGCAGCGCCCGCCCCTGTTCTTCAAGCCATGGTTAAACGCGCTGGGGATCCGGCTGGACGATCCAACGCTGTATGCGCTGTATTTCTACTTCCTGGTCCTTGTGGTGATCGGCTTCGCCATCTGGCTGGCCCGGCGTCTGGAGAACTCCTGGGTCGGGCGGGCGTGGACAGCTATCCGGGAGGATGAGCTGGCGGCTCAGGCCATGGGGATCCCTCTGGTGCGGATGAAGCTGGCAGCCTTCGCCACCGGCGCCTCTTTCGCTGGGGCGATGGGCATGATCTTCGCCGCGAAGCAATATTTCATCAACCCCGAGAGCTTTACTTTTATGGAATCCATCGGGGTCCTGGTGATGGTGATTGTAGGAGGCATGGGGAGCATCCCTGGGGCCATCGTGGGGGCCACGGTGGTGACCATCCTGAACCTCCAGATCCTGAAGGGCCTGTCGCTGATGCTGAACAAGCTGCGCCAGGCCGGGGTGGTGATCCCGATCCTTAACTTCCCGCTCAGTCAGTGGCCGACCCAGCTGGAGCCTGCCAAGTATGAGCGGCTGGTCTTCGGGATCCTCCTGATTCTGATGATGATCCTGCGTCCTCAGGGCCTCATCCCAGAGCGACGCCATCGCATGGAGCTGGCCGAGGCCCTGGGCCGGGAGGAGGCTCCTGAGCTGGAGCGGTTGCCGGCGGAGGAAGAGCTTCCACCGGTGATCCCGGCACCGGAGGTCAAGCCGGCCAGGGATTGAAATTCACCGGAAAAGGTCGAAGAGTCGAGGCAGGCGACAAAGCCGTCTGCCTCGACTTCCCTCAGCTTTTGGGTTTGGAACCAGCCGTGGGTTAGAGAAAAAATGGAAACGCCAGGAGGCGTGGGAATGGCCAACCTGCTTGAGCTCAGGAAGGTCACCAAGCGCTTTGGGGGGTTGGTCGCGGTTAACCAGGTGGATTTCACGCTGGAACCGGGCCGCATCGTTAGCATTATCGGACCCAACGGGGCGGGGAAGACCACGCTGTTCAATCTCATCACCGGGATCTATAAACCGGACGAGGGTGAGATCCTTTTCGAGGGCCATTCGCTGGTTGGGCTGCGGCCGGATCAGGTTACGGCGCGAGGCATCTCCCGAACTTTTCAGAACATCCGTTTGTTCGGGAATATGACGGTGATGGAAAACATCCTGGTCGGCATGCACACCCGCTTCCGGGCGAGCCCGGTGGATATCCTGTTTCAAACCCCTCGTTTCCGAGGGGAGGAGCGAGAGCTGCGGGAGGAAGCCCTGCGGCTGATCCGGTTTGTAGGGTTACGGGCCTCGCCGGATGAGCTGGCCAAGAACCTGCCTTATGGGGAACAGCGCAAGGTGGAGATCGCGCGGGCCCTTGCAGCCCGTCCAAAGCTGATCCTTCTGGATGAGCCCACGGCCGGGATGAACCCTCAGGAGACGGCGGAGACCACCCGGCTGATCCGTCGCCTACGGGATGAATTGGGCATCACAGTGATCCTGATCGAGCATCAGATGCGGGTCGTGATGGGGATCTCCGAACGGGTCACGGTGCTGGATTATGGGGAGAAGATCGCCGAGGGGAGCCCGGAGGAGGTTCGACGGAACCCGCGGGTGATCGAAGCCTATCTGGGACGAGGGGTTGCGATAGGAGCGATCGCGTAAAAATCAAGAGAGAACGTTTCTCAGAGGCGATGGACGAATCCTCAGATGCGGGAATGAGAACCATGGCCGTTCTGGAGCTGATCGATGTCCACACTTACTACGGGCATATCCATGCGCTGAAAGGGATCTCGTTTAAGGTCGAGCCGGGGGAGATCGTCACCCTGATCGGCGCGAACGGCGCGGGCAAGAGCACAACCCTCCGCACGATCTCCGGCCTGGTCCGGGCTCGTCATGGTCGCGTTCTGCTGGATGGGGAAGACGTTACCCATCTGCCTCCTCACGAGATCGTGGCCCGGGGTGTCGGGCATGTCCCGGAGGGCCGGCGGATTTTCCCCCAGCTGACAGTATGGGAGAACCTGGAGATGGGGGCATATACGGTGAAAGACCGGCGCGAGGTTGCCCGGCGGATGGAGTTCGTGTTCACGATCTTCCCGCGTCTGAAGGAGCGCCTCCATCAACGAGGCGGGACTCTGTCCGGGGGCGAGCAGCAGATGCTGGCGATCGCCCGCGCGCTGATGATGCGGCCACGCATTCTCCTGATGGATGAACCCTCGATGGGACTGGCTCCTGTCCTGGTGGAGAGCATCTTTGAGGTGATCCGACAACTCAACCAGCAGGGCACCACGATCCTCCTGGTCGAGCAGAACGCCCATATGGCTCTCCAGGTGGCCCATCGAGGTTACGTGTTAGAGACCGGTCGCATTGTCCTTGAAGGAACCGCCCAGGAGCTGGCGCACAATCCCCAGGTCCAGGCGGCTTATCTCGGAATGCATTAAACTTGTTGTGTGATCATGGTAATCTCCTTCCTCGTGCGTTTGACAAGCCTCTACATGGCATGCGGCGAATTGCGTGATCGGTGCAACCCGGCCGCCGCTTGACGATCTTTGTTAAGGAGGAGACCATGAGGCGCCTGCTGTGGGGGATTCTGGCCCTTGCCTTGCTGGCGGTTGCATGTCAGCCGGCCGCCACGCCGACCCCGACTCCGGCCCCAGCCGCGCAGCTCCCCAATCTGGGTGGGCGAGAGTTAAGGATCGCCAGCGACACCACGTATCCGCCCTTTGAGTTTGTCGACCCGAAGACCAACGAGATCGTGGGCTTCGATGTCGACCTGGTGAATGAGATCTGCAAGCTCATCAACTGCAAGCCGACGATCATCTCCACTGCCTGGGAAGGGATCTTTGCTGGCCTGGAGCAGAAGCAGTTCGACCTGGCCGCCTCCGGCATCACCATCACCGAGGAGCGCAAGCAGAAGTTCGACTTCTCGGACTCCTACCTCCGCTACGGCCAGGTGGTCCTGGTGCGCGCCGACGAAGAGCGCATCAAGAGCAAGGACGATCTGAAGGACAAGATCGTGGGGGTTCAGATCGGGACCACCAATGAGGAGACAGCCAAGACGCTGGTAGCCGACGAGGCGAAACAGCTGAAGCGCTATGACACCTTCGACCTGGCGGTGCGCGCTTTGCTGGCAAAGGATGTGGATGCGGTCGTGATCGATAGCCCGGCCGCTGACGGTTTCATGGCTCAGAACCCGGGCAAGCTCAAGATCGCCGGGGAGCCCTTCACCAGCGAGGATCTGGGCCTTTGCTTCCCGAAGGGGAGCGACCTCGTCGGCCCCTTCAATGCCGCCCTGAAGGTCCTCAAGGAGAACGGCACGCTGGACCGGCTTTATCGGAAGTGGTTCGTCGAATTTAAGCCGGGGCAGTAGGTCGTTTGAGCAAGCGGACATGGCACTTCAGAATGGGTCGCGGGGGATCTCGCGGCCCATTCTCTTTCACGCAACCTGTCACCGGATCCTATGAGGGCGGGGAAGGCCGCCCAGGGCAGTGCTGCTCCTTGCCCTGTTGCAAACTGGGGGGAAGGGGCAGACGTTGAACCCGCGACCACCACCCGAATCGCAACGGTTTATCTGTTCCTTCCAAAACATGCTAAGGATTTAAAGGAGTTCGGAAGATGGCGGTCTCTGTGGAAACCCAGACCGTGTCGCCTTCGATTCCGCCTCCACGACGGGTTGGATTGAATTGGCGAACCTGGCCCTGGTGGGCCGTATTGCTGGGAACGTTTGGGCTCTGGACCATGGTGGCGATTCTGTATTCTCCGGACTATCAGGCCACTGTCCGCTTTCTGTTCCGCGGGATCCCCGTCACCCTCCAATTAACCGTCATCGCTTACTCGATCGCTCTCGTTCTGGGCCTGATCGCCGGTCTGGGTCGGGTATCTCGAAATGTCATCTTTTACAATCTGAGCACCTTATATGTCGAGTTCATCCGGGGGGTCCCGCTGCTGGTCGTGCTGTTTTACGTGGCTTTTGTGGCCGCGCCGCCGATGGGCGATGCGCTGATCGAAGCCGGCCAGGCCTGGGGTCTTCCCCCGCTGGTTCAGCTGGGCCGTCTGATCCGGAGCGAGATGGGACGGGCGGTGACCGGCCTGGCGATCGGTTACGGGGCCTATCTGGCCGAAGTTTATCGGGCGGGCATTGAGTCGATCCCCAAAGGGCAGATGGAGGCGGCTCGTAGCCTGGGCATGACCTACTGGCAGGCGATGCGCTTTGTGATCCTCCCCCAGGCCATCCGCAACGTATTGCCTCCTCTGGGGAACGACTTCATCGCGATGCTCAAGGACACCGCGCTGGCCTCGGCGATCGCAGTGCCAGAACTCATGTATGTGGGACGCCAGCGAGCGGCAGGGACGTTCCGGTATTTTGAGGTCTACAATACGGTTGCCCTTCTCTATCTGGCCATGACCCTGCTGCTCTCTCTCCTGGTGCGAGCGCTGGAGCGTCGAACTGCGATCCCCCGATGATGAAGGTCGTCGAAAACAGGTGTGGACTGTGGGACGAAGGAGGATCACCACCGACAGGCATACAATCCGGTCTAATGTTTGCTACGTAAAATGAGATGAGCCATAATGACAGGGGTTTGCGCTATTGCAAGCCGAGGGCTTTTTTGGGGGTGGGGCGGCCAGCGGAGGAGGGCGCCC
>Ga0105163_1001108_pt1 | contig 14569 bp, 13 predicted proteins | sample JNZ110809AmetaG_FD_81531 | JGI IMG/M metagenome (GOLD analysis project Ga0105163, IMG submission 81531) | Hot spring microbial communities from Jinze hot spring, China to study Microbial Dark Matter (Phase II) - JNZ 110809A | ecosystem: Environmental > Aquatic > Thermal springs > Hot (42-90C) >... | reverse complement strand
CCTATCTGGCATTGCTGGTGCCTTTTTAAGTAAAAAAGAGGAAAAGGAGGAGGTTTAAGATGAGAAAGATTAGGAGATATGGCGCTATTGTTAGATTTGAGCACTGGATGGTAGCCCTCTCAGGTATAATGCTTATTTTCACAGGTCTTGGCTGTTTACCTCTTTTTAAGAGATATTACATAACGGAGATCCCAGGTTTTAAGTGGACTGCAGATTTTTATCTCCTCACCAAACTTCACTATATCTTTGCGATTTTCTTTCTTTTTGCTGTGTTTTTTCATGTATTCTTCCACGCCTTAAGAAAGGACTTTGGGCTTTTACCTAAAAAAGGAGATTTTACTGCCTCTATAAAGATGATCCTTGCTTCCTTTGGCCTCATGAAAGAACCCCCCGCAGATAAATGGCTCCCCGAACAAAGGCTTGCCTATGTGGGGATTGGGCTTGTCACTGCTTCAGTTGTAATTACAGGAATTATTAAGGTGCTAAAGAACCTCCAATGGTTCCCTCTTAGCCCAAAGATAGAGTCTTTAACAAATCTCCTTCATACGATCTTTGGTGGACTCTTTATCTTTCTTTTCTTTATTCATATCTTTTTTGTCCTTGCTGTCAAGGCAAATTGGCCCTTGCTAAAGGCCATGATTACAGGTAGAGTAGATGAAGAGTATGTGAAGGAGAGACATCCTCTTTGGTATGAGAGAATAAAGCATAGATAAAAGTGTTCGTAAAAAGGGAGCCAGGCCTTCTGGTCTCCCTTGAGTTTAGAGATTAAATTTTTTTAACTTTTTCCAGAGGGTTTTTCGGGAAATGCCAAGTCGTTGTGCTGCCTCGGTTTTCTTCCCCTGGCATTCTTGTAAGGTTTTAAAGATGAGTTCCTTTTCTATAATTTCTTTACATTTTTTATAATCTAACTTAGAAGAATGTTCTTTTGGAGTTTGCACTACCTCTTCAGGAAGGTCTTTAAGGGTAATTTGGTTGTTTTGAGATAGAAGAAAGGCCCTTTCCAATATGTGTTTCAACTCTCTAACATTCCCTGGATAATCATAGTTGAGCAAAGAAAGATAGGCCTCCTTAGAGATTTCTGGAATGGGCCTGTTATATTTCTCTGCAAAGGCCTGAAGAAAAAATCTAATCAGAGGTGGAAGATCTTCCTTTCGTTCCCGTAAAGGTGGAATTTTAATTGGGATTATATTTATACGATAAAAGAGATCATCTCTAAATTTACCCTCCTCTACTAATTTTTTGAGATCCTTGCTTGTGGAGAAGATATAGCGCACATCAACCTTTACCTCCTTTTTGGAACCAAGGGGATAAAAGGTATTGGTTTCTAGGACCCTGAGGAGCTTTGGTTGAATACTTAATGGCAGGTCACCAATTTCGTCTAACAGGATCGTTCCCCCATGAGCAAGTTCAAGTTTTCCCCTTTTTCCTTCCATGGCCCCTGTAAAGGCACCTTTCTCAAAGCCAAAAAGTTCAGATTCAAAGAGGGTCTCAGGTATAGCTGTGCAGTTAAGTTTGATGTAGGGCTTATCCTTTCTTGGAGATAACCTTTGAATCAGGTCAGCCACAACCTCTTTTCCTGTCCCAGACTCTCCGTAAATTAAAACAGGGACATCAGTCTCCGCTACTATTTTCACTTTTTGAAGGATCTCTCTCATCACCTTACTTTCGGCGATAACATCATGATAAAGATAGGTTATGGGGAGCCTCTCTTTTAGGCTCTTTAACTCCCTCTCAAGATCTCTAAATTTAAGAAATTTCTCGATGGCAATTAATAGTTCCTCCTCCTGAAAGGGTTTAGAAAGATAATCAAAGGCCCCCTCTTTGATAGCTCTAACCGCCGATTTAACCTCCGCGTAAGCTGTTATGACGATAACTCCTGTGTGGGGAGAGAATTTTTTTATCTCTGGAAGAAGATCGAGCCCATTAATATCAGGAAGCCTCAAATCAAGCAAGACAAGGTCAAAAGATTCCTCTTGAAGCAAAGTTAAAGCCTTCCTACCATTTTCACAAACCTTTACTTCAAAACCATGATTACTGAGAACCCCCTTTAAAGCTGTTCTGACAATCAATTCGTCATCTATAATGAGTATTTTAGTCATTTCCTTGGTTTAAAGACAAATTTTTAATGGGTAGTTCTACTATAAAGTTAGCACCCCTTTCAGCTTCATCAAGATAGAGTCTTCCTCCATGCTTTTCCACGATAGCTAAACTTACAGAGAGGCCAAGGCCTGTGCCCTTACCAGGAGGCTTGGTGGTAAAGAAGGGATCAAAGATACGCCCCTTGATCTCTTCTGGTATGCCTGGGCCTGTGTCCTTAAAGGAAATTTGAATTTTCTCTTCCCTTAGGGTGCTTTTAATAGTTAATATTTTCTCTGGGGATGACTCCATAGCCTGAATGGCATTGAGGAGCAGATTGAGAAAGACTTGAGACATCTTTTCCTTATCTACGGCAAGTTCTGGTATGTGAGGGTCAAGCTCCAAGTTGAGCTTGATATTTTCTTTTTCCAAGAGAGAGGAACTTAGCTCTAAAAGATTTATGATAAGGTTATTAATAGAGATCTTTTCCATCTTTAGCTCAGAACTTCTGGTAAAGTTTAAAAGATCCCTAATAAGTCTTTGTATCTTTAAGAGTCCTTCATTAATCAGATCAAAGTAGAGTTGTTTTTCTTCAGCAGAGAGGTGATCTCTTTGTATTTCTTTGAGGAGGAGTAAGATCCCTGAGAGGGGGTTATTTATCTCGTGGGCAAGCCCTGCCGATACTTGTCCAATAGCTGCAAGTTTCTCTGTGAGAATTAGTCTCTCCTCCATTAGTTTTTTCTCAGTTATATCTTCCATTATCTGGACAACCTTGATAACATTTTCTTCTTTATCATAGACAGGGTATAAAGAGAGATGATAATATCTTCTGTCGTTAGTCTCAAGGAGATCCATATGTAAAGGCTTTTTTTCGTTAAAGACCCTTTCCACCAGGTCTCTATAGCAATTCTTATAAGGGCTTTCCTTAAAAGCTGTATTGGAAATCTCTACTTCACAGGCCCTGTTGATTAGGGCTATGGGATGGGTTATGCTTTCAAAAAGGGTTTCTAAGGTTTTAAAATTCTCATATAAGTCTCTTTGGTATTTATCCAAGTGGTGAGAAAGCTCATTAAAGGATTGAATCAATTCTCCAATTTCATCTTTACTATCTGTGTGAATAGGGGTTTTCAGAGAGACCTTTCCCTCCCTTAAGGCCCTAAAATGGGCATTAATCCTTTGAAGGGGCTTAATGAGCATACTATAAAACAGCCCCTCAAGAACAACAAGGAGAACAAAGGCTGAGGCAACACTTATAGTAAAGATCCCCATCACTTGGGCCTTTATCTCATTTAAGGCCTCCTTTATAGGGTACCTTACCAGTTCTATACCCATGATATCACCTTCTTTCCAAGGAAGGTTTTCTTTGAGGCTATAATATTTAAAGAGACTCTTGGGAATTCTATCTAAGGAACTATGACATTGTAAACAGGGTTTTTCCACATAAATAGCTTTGACAATGACTAAGTATTCTTCGTTGTATATCTTTATAAAACCTTTCCATACTGATCCTTTATGTTCCTTGCTTACTTTATCAAACAATATATAATGAAATTCTTGAAATTTATTTTTAGGATTAATAGGGAAGGGAGAAACCCTCTCATATTTTACCTGAGGAAATTTTTCCTTAAAATAATCCATGACCAATTTACGCACATGGGTGGTGGACATAGCCTCTAAAAGAAATCTATCATTGAGTCCTAAGTCTTCGAAGATTTCCATAATAGTTGGTCTGAGATTAAATCTTACATACTTTCCAAGGGCATCCATTTGGGCAAAGACAATGTTCATCTTTTCATAGGCATTTAAAATCACTTTGTCTTTCAAATAAAAGTAAAAAGCAAGAGATAAAAGACCCGAGAAAAGGGTTAAGATAGAAAATAAAATTAAAAAGATTTTACTGGTAAGGGATAGACTTTGGTAAAATTGTTTATTCATCTAAATTTTATAATTTTAAACCTTAATAGGTTAAATCTCAAGCCCTCATAGAGCCTATGTTTTTTTGGACTTTGTCTCACTTTTTACTTCTCAGAGCTTAAGCCATACTGAAAATTCAAACTCTTCCTCAATCTTTTAGAGGCCAAAGAACTTGGGCAAAAGCCCAAAGTTTTGTTTATTCTTGCATTTTCGGAAATTTAGATTTAATTAAAAAAGATAATAAGACTAAAGGGAGGTCCATATGATTATAATTCTTGAGCCTCATATAACTCAAGATAGCAAAGAGTTTAAGGACCTTATGGAGTATCTCAAGCGATTTCCCCACTTACAAATCAAGGTGATGGAGCACAAGGGGGTTACTCGTTCGCTCATTGAGGTTCATCTTATCGGGGAGGATTATATGGTACCTCAAGAAGAAATAGAGAACTTGCCAGGAGTTGAAAAGGCCATAAAAGTAACTGCTAAGTATAGATTGTTGGGGAGGCATGGAGCCCTTAGCGATTTTGGATTTGAATATCAAGGGCTCCAGTTTAGTCAGGATACCTTTCACATTTTTGCTGGTCCTTGTGCAGTAGATACTTACGAGAATACGGAAGCTATCTTTAAGGCCCTAAAAGAGGTGGGGCTTTGCTGTGCCCGTATGGGAGCCTACAAGCCTCGCACCTCTCCTTATGATTTTCAGGGACATGGCAAGGCCTGTCTCCCATGGCTCTTTGATTTGGCAGGTAAGTATGGCATAAAGGTCATTGCCATGGAGGTTCTTGCCCCCCATCATATTGAAGAGATCAAAGAAGCCTTAGAAAGGGCTGGGAATCCCTGTGGAGTCATTCTCCAGATTGGCACAAGGAATGCCCAAAATTTTGAGCTCTTAAAGGAAGTAGGGAGACAGATGGAATTTCCTGTGCTATATAAAAGAGGATATGGTCTTTCCTTAGAAGAAAGTCTCAATGCCGCTGAATATATTGCCTCTGAGGGTAATACTAAAATTATCTTCTGTTTGAGAGGCGTGCGCACTCATTTAGGTGACCCCCATAGGAATTTAGTTGATTTTGCCCATGTTCCTGTAGTCAAGAGACTTACGAGGCTTCCTGTCTGTGTTGATCCTTCTCACCCTATAGGTTCTAAAGTTAAGGCTCCAGATGGAATTCGAGATATCTATCATGTTACGGCCCAGGGGGTTATTGCTGGAGCCAATGCTGTTTTAGTTGAATTTCATCCTTCCCCAGAAAAGGCCCTCTGTGACGGCCCTCAGAGTTTACCTCTTTCTGAGCTTCCTTTATTCCTGGATTATGTCTACAAGGTTAGAGAAACTTATCTGCAGCTACAAAAGATGGTTGCTGAGGCCAAAATCTAATTTGAGGGATAGTGATGAGGGTAAGTCCTTATATCTTCAGGGAGTATGATATTAGAGGCAAGGTGGGAGAAGATTTTACGGAAGAAGTGGTAACTTTAATTGGAAAGGCCTATGGCACCTATGTTAAAAGAAGGGGTGGTAAAAGGGTAGTTTGTGGCCGAGATGGAAGGCTTTCTGGTCCAACCCTTCAAAGGGCTCTAATGGAGGGAATTCTCTCTACTGGTATTGATGTTATAGACATTGGGGTAACTCCTACCCCTGTTATGTATTTTTCCCTCTTTAGATTAGAGGAAATCGGGGGAGGTATACAAGTCACTGGCTCTCATAATCCCCCAGAATTTAACGGTCTAAAAATCTGCGTAGGTAAAGAGACCATTTTTGGAAGTGAGATTCAGAGATTGCGAGATCTTATAGAAAGGGAAGATTTTGAGAAGGGTGAAGGTAGGTATTCAGAGAGGGATGTCCTTAAAGACTATATTGATTATCTGGTAGAAAATATTACCTTGGAGAGGCCTCTCAAGCTTGCTCTTGATCCTGGAAATGGTGTGTGTGCCCTTACAGCTCCTGAAATATTTAAAAGGCTTGGTTGTGAGATCGAATGCCTTTTCTGTGAGCTTGATGGCACTTTTCCAAATCACCATCCTGATCCTGTAGTTCCTGAAAATTTGCAGTATCTTAAGGAGGCTGTGGTTAAGAAAGGGCTTGAAGCAGGTTTTGGTTATGACGGGGATGGTGATAGGCTTGGAGTTATTGATGACCAAGGTAATATCATTTGGGGAGATCAGCTCTTATTAATCTTTGCCGAAGATCTATTAAAAAGCCATCCTGGGGCTAAGATCATTGGTGAGGTTAAATGTTCAAGAGTTCTCTATGAGACTATCGAAAAGCTTGGGGGAAGGCCTATTATGTGGAAAACAGGCCACTCCCTTATCAAGGGAAAGATGAAGGAAGAAGGTGCCCTTCTTGCAGGAGAGATGAGTGGGCATCTCTTTTTTGCAGACCGCTGGTTTGGCTTTGATGATGGTGTTTATGCCAGCCTTCGCTTAGCCGAAATCCTCTCAAGGAGTCCCAAGCCACTATCCTCATTCCTTGAAGGTATACCTAAAATGATTTCTACCCCTGAGATAAGAAGACCTTGCCCTGATGAAATAAAATTCCAAGTGGTTGCCGACTTGGTAAAGGCATTTAAAGAAGAGGGTTTAAAGGTTATAGATGTGGATGGAGCACGCATCGAATTTAAGGAGGGTTGGGCCTTAGTTAGGGCCTCTAACACCCAGCCAGTGCTTGTCCTTAGGTTTGAAGCAGAAAGTGAGGACTTTCTCACCAAACTGCAAGAAAGGGTTTATGCCTCTTTGGAAAAGACCTTAAGCAAATATGGAGTCTCTTAAAAATTTAGCCTTAAAATTGAGACTTCCTCCCAAGGTAAGAGAAAATCTAAGGATAATTACCTTCATGAGGAGGGTTTGGCCTGAAGTTTTAGGTGACAAGGCCGATGTGGCTTTCCCTTTGTCTTTTGATGAGGGGATTCTTTATGTAGGGGTTACAGATCACTATGAACTCCAAAATTTGTCTTCTCAACATGAAAGGATCCTTCAAAAATTAAGGGCCTTATATCCAGCAGAGGAAAAATTTCCCCTAAGGGTGATAAAGTTTCTCTATCGCCCAGCACCTTTTTCTAAGGTTTCTCCTGAGATACCAAAGAGGCAGGGAGTATTTTATCCTGAGGACCAGTGGAGGGAGGTTGAGGCCCTTTGTCATAATATTCTTGATAGTGAGCTTGGGAAACTTCTATTAAGAGTTGTGAGAAGTTATCGAAAAAATATCATCTCCGATTAAATCTCCTGCTATTTACTTAGACCTTTACTTCAAATAATTGAAAATTACCCTTGACTTTAATATTCTATTTATTATATAAAAATCTAAAGAAAAAAATTAGTAGGAGGAGGCCTTTATGGGGGAGATCAAAAAGATTATGGTTCCAGTTGATTTTTCTGATGTGGCCCCAGTGGTAGCTAAATGGGCTAAAGATTTTGCCAAAAAAGTGGAGGCAGAAATTCTTGTGGCCTATGTGTTGGAGGATCTTACAGCTTACGAGGGAATCTATGTGGATGTCAAAACTTTGACTGAGCTTGAGATGACCCTTATGGAAGGTGCCAGAAAGTCTATGGACGACTTTATCAAAGAGCATTTTGCAGATTATCCTCAAGTGGAATCAGTAATTGAGAAAGGGGATGTAGTTGAGACCTTAATAAGAATTGCCCAGGAAAAGGGGGTTGATCTGATTGTTATGGGCACCCATGGCAGAAAGGGGCTTGATAAAATACTCTTTGGTAGTGTAGCCGAGGGCGTGGTTAAGAACTCTCCCATCCCTGTGGTCACTATCAATCCCTACAGAGCAGGCCTATTAAAGTTAGAAGAAGAGGAATTAATAGAGGGAACCTAAGAAAGGTTATTTTAGGGCTTTAAGCCTTTTTTCGGCCTCCTTTGCCTCAGGGGAGCCTGGGTAGGTTTTTATTATTTTTCTATAAAGTATCTCTGCTGCCTTTTTGTCCTTTAAAGCTATAAAGGCTTCAGCCTGTTTTAACATAGCCTTTGGTTTTAAAGGATTTACCCCAGGTTGCTCTATGAGTTTTTGATATTCTAAAATAGCGGTTTCATAATCCTTTTCCTTGAAGGCAATCTCGCCAAGATAAAAATGGGTTTGGCCAACCCATTTCCCTTTAGGGAAGAGCTTGAGATATTCTTCCCAGAGGGCCTTAGCTCCTTTGAGGTCACCCTTCTCATAGAGGTTAAAAGCTTTTTGGAAATAGTCTTCTTCTTTGAAGGATTCTTTAAAGGTCTTAGTTTGATTGGCAGGTGCTTCGACTTTTGGTTTAACCTCTGTTATAGTGGCGTTAGTAGGAGTTTGAGGAGTGGTTTGATTTGTAATCTTTTTTGTTTCCTCTTCTTTAGCCTTGGTTTCATTAGCTAAGAGGGCTTCTATTTTTCTGATCTTTAAATCTAAGGCTTCTATCCTTGTGGTAAGGTCTTCCCAGGCCTTTCTTTGCGTCTTTCCTTCGGCTTCTCTTTGAAAATGGAGTTCCTCTATCTTACTTTGCAGAGCCGTTAACTCCTTTCGTTGTTCCTCTATGTCTGAAAGAAGTTTACTTTGGGCCTGAAGGAACTTATTACTTAATTCCTTGGAGAGCTTACTTTCTAAAAAATCCATTTTCTTTTCAAGTTCTATCAATTTGGTCTCCTGCATCTTGGACTGAGTTTCCAAGTTAAGCACCTTTATCTTAAGGCTTGAGAGCTCGTCATCCTGTAAGGCTAAACAACCAGTGAGTAAACTTGACAGAATAATCAAGAAATATAGTTTTTTCATTTTTAGGCCTCCTTCTTCGATAAATAATTTTCTACTACCTCAGTTAAGTCGTAGGGTAGGTTTTCATTATACCAGGAGATTTTATCTTCAGCAAAGTATTTAAGGGTAAAAACGATAAGAGGTAATTCCCTCTTTACTCCTTCTTCTCTTATTTTTTGAAAGAGGAGATTCTTTTCTCCCTCTCTTTCTCTAAGGCCTTTTAGATGGTATTTGAGAAGTACTTGTTCTGTGTGATTCCAGAGAGGTAGCCATTCAGATGTTCGTATGGGGAATCTTACGAAGGTTAAGGGTGGGCCCTCGTCAAGCTCAGGTGTAGCCCGATGGATCATAACGCCTGTTTCTGCGCTCCTTGCACTTATGAGTTGCCAGATAACCTCTTGCCAGGTCCCCTTAGGGCCACCTGGAAGGGCTGGATGTAGATTAAGAAGGGGCAGCCTCTCGCAAAATTCTGCAGAGGCCACCCACATATAACCAGCAAGCATCCCTAAGTCCACCTCTTCAGGAAGCCTCTTTAAAACCTCCTGGTGATAAAGTTTTCTCCAGCTTTCAAGATCCTTTTTCCTAAGTTCTGGTTCAAAGCGGAGGGCTGAAAAGGATATGACCTTTAGATTCATTTTATCTCTTGCCTCTTCTATGAAGGCTTTAGCCTGAGGGCTTTCATCAGCCTCTTTACTTACAAAGACATAGCTAATCTCAAGGGGTAGAAAACCTTCACGCATCTTTTGATAAACTATTTTCAAAAGAGAGAGGGCAGCTTCATCCCTTGCGGTGGTAAACCAACCTATCTTTTTAGTAGCCATCTCAAAAAGACACCTCCTCTGGTAAGTTTAAACCCCAGGGTTTGGGGATAAAGTGTTCATAATATTGATAAAGGGCAAAGCGATCTGTCATCCCCGAGATATAGTCTGCTATTAGACGGGAGAGGTTTTCCTCAGGAAAAAGCTCTCTCGCCTTAGTGAGATACTCAATTTTCTCAAAGTTTTTTTCGTAATATTCATAGAGGGCATAAAGGATCTTTTTAGCCTTTTCAAATTCCTTTCTTACTAATGGGGAAAAGTAAACCTTTTCAAAGAGAAAATCTCTCAAAATTTCTAAAGCCCTAAGTTTGGTTGGTTCCATGGCTATTTTTTCCCAGTTTGCTTCCATAGTGGTATAAATGATACTTTTAATGAGGGTATCAATCCTTTCTGCATGGGTTTCCCCAAGAGTTTTTCTTACCTCCCAGGGCAGGTCTTCCCTTTTTATTATACCTGCCCTCAAGGCGTCATCAATGTCATGGTTTACATAGGCAATGACATCAGAAAATCTCACAGTTTGTGCCTCAAGAGAGATATTTTCCTCGTCCTGCACACTAATGGGCCCTTTGCCTTTAGAATGTTTTAATATACCTATGCGCACTTCATAGGTTAAATTTAGGCCATGCCCTTCCTTTTCCAAAAAATCAACCACCCTTAAGCTTTGTTCATAATGTCTAAAACCTCCAGGTAGTATTTCATTCAATACTTCTTCTCCTGCATGTCCAAAGGGGGTGTGCCCCAGGTCATGGCCAAGGGCTATGGCCTCTGTTAGAGGTTCATTTAATTTTAAGGCCCTGGCAAGGGTTCGGGCAATTTGAGCTACCTCTAAGGTGTGAGTAAGCCTTGTTCGGTAGTGATCTCCTCTGGGTGCAAGAAAGACCTGGGTCTTGTGTTTAAGGCGCCTAAAGGCCTTAGAGTGAATTATACGGTCTCGATCCCTCTCAAAGGCAGTGCGGATTTCACACTCGCACTCAGGTCTAAGCCGACCTTTAGAAAATTTAGATTTTTGAGCCCTGGGGGACAGTTGAACAAATTCTTCCTCTTCTTTAATTTCCCGAATGTTTTTATAACTTGACATCCTCTACCTTAATCTCAAGCCTTTGTGAATAGTTATTAATATATGGGTAGCCTGCAAGTAGATGGATGCTTTCAGGACATATCTGATTGAAATAGAGGGCATAGAGTTCTTTTGCTCCGTCTCTTAATAAAAATTTTGTATGCTTCTCTTTGAGATATTCGCAGCTTTTTACTTGAAAGCCCTTGAGGGCAAGAAGAGGTGGCTCATGTCCTATGCCATAGGGAGGAAACTCTCTGATGATGGATAGGTTTTCTTCCAGTAAAAGTTCAGCTACAGTGGTTTCTGCCTCTACATAAAGGGCGGGTTCTTGGGTAGAGTCTTCTAAGGGTAAATCTCGCAAAATCTTCTCTAAAGTCTTAAGGTTTTCACGGAGTATTTGAAAGCCAAAGGCCTTTTTATGTCCTCCTAATTCCAGAAAGAGCTCTCTATAAGGCCATAGAAGGTCAAGAAGATCAATACCCTCAGGACTTCTTCCAGACCCATAGGCAAGGCCATTTTCCAAACTTACAAGAAGAACAGGCCTTTCATATTTTCTCTTCAATCTATTAGCTAAAAGCCCAAGCATAGCCCTGGGAATACCCTCAAAAACTCCTAAAATTACCCTATGGTGTGCCATAGAGTTAGTTTCTCTATCTATTTTCTCCCAGATTTCTCCTTCTAAAAGCTGTCTTTCCCCATAGATATCTTCTAAAATTTTAACAGCCTCTCCCTCTACCGCCTGATCATCCTTAGCAAGAAGGTTAAAAAGGAGCTCTCCCTTGCCTAAGCGTCCACAGGCATTAAGGCGAGGTATAATTTTAAAGTGAAGATCCTCCTCTGAGAGGGGTAGCTTCAAATTAAGACTTTGGATAAGCTCCTTTAAGAGGGGATGACTTGGTTCAGAAAGATCACGAAAGCCAAAATAGGTAATAATTCTATTTTCTCCTACAAGGGGAACCATATCTGCTAAAGTGGCAAGAGCTACAAGTTCTAAGTATTCTCTAAGAGAGGGAGGCTTCATTTCTTTAAAAAAACCTCTTTGATAGAGATAGCTTCTTAATCCTCGAATTAGGGCCAGAGCAACCCCTGCACCACAGAGGTAGTGAAAGGGTGAGTCCGTAGGGGTCAATTTCCCAGAAACTATATAAGTCTCTGGTTTCTGCCTAATTTCATGATGATCAGTAATGATTACCTCCATACCCAACATTTTAGCGGTATTAACCGTCTCTACTGCCGAGATCCCCACATCAACAGTAATAATAAGCTTTACCCCACGCTCCTTAAAAATGGGTAAAAATTTACTATGAAAACCATAGCCCTCCTTATTTTTGTCAGGTATGATCACCAAAGGGGGAATCCCTGTGATTTTTTTAAGAAAATCATAAAGTATATAGGAGCCCACAATGCCATCTACATCAGAATCTCCATATATACCAAGGGCCTCTCCTCTTTCAAGACTAACCGAGAGCCTTTTTACAGCTTCAAGCATGCCAGGTATCTCAAAGGGAGAACCCAAATCAGTAAGTTGCGGAAAGAGAAATCGATAGGCAGAACTTACCTCCTGAAAGCCTTTATTTATTAGAATTTGAGAAATAAGGGGAGTGAAGCCACCTTCCAGTATAAAAGTATAGAGTAGCTCCCTTGATGGAAGCTTTTTGATCCAAAGCCTTTCTCGCTTCATGTGATTTTATATTGTAACATGTTGAAAAAAAAAGAAAACATGTTAAAGCTAAAAAAAATTTCGAAATATTTTATATTATAATCTATAAATATGGATAATTTTGCCTAAGGAGAAGGTTTTCAAAATGGGTAAAAGTGCACCAAAAAGGGTGGTAGTTACAGGGGGAGCTGGATATATTGGTTCTCATGTGGTTAAGCTTCTTACTAAGGCTGGTCACGAGGTGGTAGTGGTTGATAATCTCTCCACCAGTAGCGGTAGAAATCTTCTCTACGGCAAACACCATAAAATAGACCTAAGGGAAGAAGATAGCTTATTCAGACTTTTCAAGGAATTTAAGCCCCATCTTGTTATGCATTTTGCTGCCTTTATTGTGGTGCCAGAAAGTGTAGAGAGGCCTTTGAAATATTATTACAACAATGTAGGTAATACCCTTTCTTTACTCTCTGCCATGCAAAAGGCGGGGATAGATAAGTTTATTTTTTCCTCTTCGGCAGCGGTGTATGGAATTCCAGAGGAGATACCTGTTCCTGAAGAGGCAGAGATGAGGCCCATAAGCCCCTATGGGGAATCCAAGGCAATGGTGGAGAAGATTCTGAGGGACATGAGTAAGGCTGGGGAGATAAAGTATATTTCTTTGAGATATTTCAATGTGGCAGGTGCTGATCCTGAGGGGGAGCTTGGTCCTGCCTATAATCAGCCAACTCATCTAATTCTCAGGGCTTTAAAGACTGCAAAGGGTGAGTTCCCCTATTTAGAGATTTATGGCACTGACTATCCCACGCCTGATGGCACCTGTGTGAGGGATTTCATCCATGTGATGGATTTAGCCGAGGCCCATGTCTTAGCCATGGAATATCTTTTAGAGAAGGGGGAGTCCTTAGTGCTTAACTGTGGTTATGGAAAGGGCTATTCTGTTAGAGAGGTGGTTGCTGAGGCAAAGAAGGTTACAGGGATAGATTTTGAAGTAAGAGAAGTAGGGAGGAGACCTGGCGATCCCCCTATACTAATAGCCAAGACTGATAAGATAAGGCAAATACTTGGTTTTAGGCCACGTTTTGAGGAGCTTTATATAATTTTGACTCATGCTTGGGCCTGGGAAAAAAAGATTCAAGGAGGAGGTTAAGAGGGATGGAAAGAGTTAAGATAGCTATTGTTGGGGCTGGCCCTGCAGGTATTGCCTGCGGAATTGAGGCCAAGGTTGCAGGGATTGACCCTGTGGTTATCTTAGAGAAGGCCCCTCATGTCTGTGATACCATTGAGAGGCTATTTAGACCAGGGAAACGTGTAGATGCCGTCTATAGAGGGGTTGATGTTGCTCCTATTGGGGTCTGCAGGTTTGAAACGGAATCTAAAGAAGAATTTTTGGCAAGGATAAAGAAGTGGATAGAGGACTATGGACTTGATATTAGGTTGCAAAGCGAGGTAAATTACATTAAACGTTTGGAGCAGGGGTATGAGATAACCGTCAATAGAGAACCCAAAATTTTGTCTGATTTTGTGGTTGTGGCAATTGGCATTTTTGGTCAACCCAAGAAGCCAGACTATCCTATTCCTAAGGAGATAAGGGATAAAGTATTTTTTGAGCCCCCAAATATCTGTCCTGCAGGTGGGAAGGTCCTTGTTGTGGGAGGGGGAGATACAGCGGCAGAGGTTGCCTCTTTTTTATGTCCCAAGTGTGAGGTCTATTTGTCTTACAGGAGACCACAGTTTTTCCGGATTAATCCTGTAAATCTTAAAATCCTGGAAGAGAAGGTGGCTGAAGGGAAGGTAAAACTTCTTATGGGCACAGATATAGAGAAAGTGGAAGCAGAGGATGGAAAAGTAAAGGTCTATTACAAGGATGGCCGCACTGATATCTATGATTTTGTTTATTATTGTCTTGGTGGGAGCACTCCTAAGGGTTTTCTGAAATACATAGGGGTGGAGTTCGATTTAGAGGATCGTCCAAAGGTTGACGAGTATTTTGAAAGCAATTTACCAGGGCTTTTTTTGGCTGGGGATATAGCGGTGCCTAAGGGAAGTATACAGCTTGCTTTTAATACAGCCCATATTATAATTAGGCGCATCAAAGAGAAATACCTATGTCGGTAAAAAGAGAAGCCTGGGCTTCAAAAGTTGGGTTGATATTTGCGGCGGCAGGTAATGCTGTAGGTCTTGGTAATCTCTTGAGGTTTCCCTCAAAGGCTGCCCTCTATGGAGGGGGAGCCTTTATGGTCCCTTACTTTATTTCCCTTCTTCTTCTTGGGCTTCCCGTGATGCTCCTTGAATGGGTAATCGGGAGATATGCTGGCAAAAGGGGCCATGG
>Ga0105163_1001101_pt1 | contig 14622 bp, 12 predicted proteins | sample JNZ110809AmetaG_FD_81531 | JGI IMG/M metagenome (GOLD analysis project Ga0105163, IMG submission 81531) | Hot spring microbial communities from Jinze hot spring, China to study Microbial Dark Matter (Phase II) - JNZ 110809A | ecosystem: Environmental > Aquatic > Thermal springs > Hot (42-90C) >... | reverse complement strand
TTATACCTCATCACGATTTTAAATTCGAGCATAATTTCTTCGTATTATCATTAATTACTCTAATTATACGGAATTAAAGAATCTATTTTGAATCTCCAGATCAATAGTTAGAACAACATATACTATTCGAAATTAAAAGGATAATACTCATAAAATTCGATATTCTGAAAAAGGATTTTTGAAGTACAATTCATACTATAGGTCTAAACTCTTCTCTTCTTCTAGGAACTGTTTTCTTCAATTCATTAGATAGTTTCTCATAATACTCAATTAACTCGCGCGTTAAACTTGGCGGTACGTTCTTTAAAGCTTCTAAGAAATGCCTCATTGTTACTGGTCTTGGCTTAAATTCTTCTCTCAAAACCATTAATGCCGCTTCACGACATACAGCAGCTATGTCTGCTCCCGTATACAGCTCCGTTCTTCTAGCTAATTCGTCGAAATCGACATCGTCGCTCAAAGGCATTCTTCTAGTATGTATTTTGAATATTTCCTTTCTAGCTTTCAGATCAGGTGGAGGTATGTAAATTAAGCGGTCGAATCTACCGGGTCTTAGTAAAGCAGGATCTAGTAGTTCTGGCCTATTAGTCGCTCCAATAACGATTACTCTCTTCAAAGGCTCTAAACCATCCAGTTCAGTTAATAACTGATTAACGATTCTATCGGTAACACCCGAATCGAAACGCCCTCCCCTAGCTGGAGCTATACTATCGATCTCGTCGAAAAATACAATTACTGGAGCTACTTGTCTAGCTCTATGGAAAATTTGTCTAATAGCTTTCTCGGATTCACCAACCCATTTACTCAGTATCTCGGGGCCGCGTATAGCTATGAAATTAGCTCCGCTCTCATTGGCTAAAGCTTTAGCTAATAGAGTCTTACCGGTACCTGGAGGTCCATAGAATAGGAATCCTTTAGGGGGTTCAATACCCATTTTCTCATAAACACCAGGGTACTTCATAGGCCACTCTATAGATTCTCTTAAAAGCTGTTTAACATCTTCTAAACCACCAATATCGCTCCACCTGGCTTCAGGAACTTCTACGTAGATCTCTCTAATTAGAGATGGTTGGATAGATTTCATAGCCTCTAAGAAATCATTCATAGTTATTACTAAGTTTCTCAATTCACTAGACGGTATTGGTTTAGATAAATCGATCTTCTTCTCATTAATGAATCTTCTAAGTGCATGCATAGCTGCTTCTTTAACTAAAGCAGCTAGGTCGGCTCCAGTATAGCCATGTGTAATATCGGCTAATTTATCGAGATCGACATCACTACTCAACGGTGTGTTTCTCGTATGTACAGCTAGGATTTCACGTCTAGCTTTCCTGTCCGGTGGAGGTATATATATTTCTCGATCGAATCTACCGGGTCTTCTGAGAGCGGGATCTAAAGCATCCGGCCTATTAGTCGCTCCAATAACGATTACTCTACCTCTACTGCTTAAACCATCCATTAAAGTTAATAATTGCGATACAACTCTCTTCTCAACTTCACCAACAACTTCCTCTCTCTTGGGCGCTATACTATCGATCTCGTCGATAAATATTACTGCTGGAGCGTTCTTCTCAGCTTCTTTAAAAATCTCACGTAATCTAGCTTCGGATTCACCATAAAACTTACTCATAATTTCGGGTCCATTAATTGTTAAGAAAGTTGCACCGATCTCGTTAGCTAAAGCTCTAGCTAATAGTGTTTTACCACATCCTGGAGGGCCATATAATAGAACACCTTTAGGAGGCTCGATGCCGAGGTGACTGAATATTTCTGGATGTTTAATAGGTAATTCTATCATTTCCCTAAGTTTCATTTTAACTTCTTCAAGATCACCTATGTCTTCCCAAGTAACTCTACCAATTTCTCTAAGTCTAGCTATTCTCTCGATCATCTTATGATCTGCTGGTATTAACTCAATTATGGTGTTTTCATCAACATATACTCTACCGGATGGTTCCGTATTATACACTAGTAATTCAATTATATTACCTATACCTATGTTCACAGCAACTGTTTCTCCACGACTAAGTGGTTTATGTAGAAGTTCTTGTTTAACGTATTCTGGATCTAAGTAACCGTGTGTAAGAGGATTGAATTGAAATCCCAGCATAGTTTCCATAGGGGGTACTGCTAACGTAATTTTCTTAGCTGGTTCAACTTCAGCTCTAGATACTTCTACGAAATCACCAACACTAACTCCTAGAATCTTCCTCGTAATACCATCTAGTCTAATAATGCCTTTACCAGCATCTTCAGGATAACCTCTTAGAACTTGAAGTATAATACTATTCTTCTGGCTAGATACTTCTACGTAATCACCACTAGTAACATTTAATTGCTCCATAGCTTCAGGACTTATTCTAGCAATTTTTCTATTAACATCCCTACCTTTAGCAACATCAACTCTTAAAGATACGGTATTGCTTTTCTTATTCAAAAATAAACACCTATGTATGTTGTATACTTGATTCGAGATACGTGTTATTTCTGGATTACTATTCTTATTTGAAAAATTAGTTATTAATATGTTTGTTCTAACATGATGCATTATAGGTATTCGACATTGGGTGTATGGTTATGTGTAGATTATTAGTTCTCCTATCCAAACCACGCAATGAAAACCAGTTTCTTGAGAAAATTATTGATTATTTCGTTAAAGCTAGTGTAAATGATGTTTACATAAAAGGTAGAGGTCATAGAGATGGATGGGGGTTTGTTTGTTTAGCATACTCTGAATCCACGGGTAAACCGGTAGTATTGAGTTTCAAAACACTGAGTCCTATAGATTCTATTTACTCTAAGAGTATTCTAAATAGATTCGTCGAGAAAGTAAGTGTTTATGATGAAGTATACTTGATGATTCATTCCAGATTAGGGGGGTTAACGGAGCCTTATGGAGAAGAACATGTTCATCCATATTTCTTCAAAGGTAAGAACCATTTGTTATGGTTTATTCATAATGGTGGTGTAGATAAATTCAGATTAAGCGAATTCGTTGGTGAGAACCCATTACTACATACTGATTCCTGGTTTACAGCTGCATATATTAGTTTTAAAATGAACGATTGCAGTAGTAGTGTAGATGAATGCGTAGTGTCGATTTATAGTGATCTAGCTGAGTACATATCTAAAAACAGTTCTCTCAATACTGGACTACTTATTCTACAGAATGGGGAGCATCATCTATATGTATCATATATACCTAGAGCTGAGGCTGCGAGTAACGTGTATTACGCACTGTATCAATATGTTGGTGAAACAAATATAGCTGTATTTTCGTCAACAATCCATTACTACATGGTTCAAGAGGATAAGAGATACGTCGATAATGTGAAGCAATTGAAACCTGGAGTGTATAAATTGAGTTTCAAAAATAAGATTACAAAACTATCATAGAACAAAATAGTGTGTATAGTATTTTAGAGCACTAGTGAAACTAGTGTTTAGTTCTCTTCAATAATTCTACATAATCCTGTGGCGATAGAAGTTGATGATATTCAGAAAGATTGTTTGGTTTAACGATCATTATCCAACCTTCACCATACGGATCCGTATTGAGAAGTTCTGGTTTCTCATTTAGAGCATTGTTGATTTCAGTAACCGTTCCGGATACTGGAGCGTAGTATGGGCTACTTGCTTTAACTGAATCTATAGCTCCAACCTCTTCTCCTTTATTCAAAACTCTCCCTATACTTGGAAGTTCTATACCAATAATATCCTTCAATTCTTTCTGTGCATAATCGGTTATACCAACTCTAATGTAACTGTTTTCGAGTTTAGCCCATTCATGTGTATCCGTATATCTACGATCTTCTTTAACAATATACTTTACTTTACCTATTTCAACAACTATATCGTTCATAAATTATCACCAATTGGTTTCAGCATGAAGCATTAATTTTAATAAGTTAATCTCCTCGTCTCTAGTTATTCTAAAACAATATTTTACTTCAAGGAAGTTTTTCCTAAAATCAATAACTTTTTCTCTAACTTCTCTAGGGTCTCTCTTATCCACTATAATCATCTTCATTAATTCAGCAATTGTATCCATATCGTTCTCAACCATACCCCATCTCGTAACTTCTTGAACACCGATCCTTATGCCACTGGGGTTCTTAATATCCTCAGGTTTATCCCATGGTAATAGATTCTTATTCACAATAATATTAGCTTCTTCAAGTGCTTCGGCGAGTTTAGCTCCACCACCATATTGTTTAACATCGATTATAACTTGATGACTCTCGGTAAAACCTCTATTTTCACCAATTACCTTAACTCCATACTCGAATAGTTTTTGAGCAAGTCTTTTAGCATTCCTAACAATTTGTTTAGCATATGCTTCGCCAAAAACCTTCATTTCAACCCCCGTTATAGCCGTAGCTGCAATTCTATGTAGATGGTGATTTGAAACGAACATGGGGAAAACTACTTTACCAACAGCTTTATAATCATCTTCGGTAACAGTAGCTATTAAACCACCCTGGGGTCCTGGAAAAGTCTTGTGTGTTGATGATGTTAATATGTCTGCTCCATTCTTCAATGGGTTTTCCCAAACCTTACCAATAATTAATCCTAGAACGTGAGCTGCATCATACATTAATTTAGCATTAACTGCTTTAGTCGATTCAGATATTTCTTTAGTTGGATGTGGAAAAATGTATAGACTTCCGCCCAGAATCACGAGTTTAGGCTTAACCTCCTCAATTAGTTTCTTAGCTTTATCTACATCTAGATTCCACGTTTCAAGGTCAAAGGGCATATCGATTTGTTCAATACCTAGAGCACCTAGTGTTCCGTATCTAGTGTGGGACACGTGTGCACCGGTTTGAACTGGAACGACACATGCTTTATCACCAATATTAGCGAAGGCTCTATACACAGTCGCGTTAGCTATTGTTCCGCTTATAGCTCTTAATTCAATATAGTTCGTCTCCAGTAATTCACCAATAATTTTCTGAGCAGTTACTTCCAGTTGATCGAAGTATTTCAATCCTTGATAATAACGCTTAAATGGTTTCCCCTCAGCATATCTATGCATCGAGTCGTTAATGTATAGGAGCATAGCTAAAGGACTCATTACGTTCTCGCTAGCTATTAGATTCAAACACTCTCTTTTTCTCCAAACATGATGTTTAGTAACAAGGTCTAGAACAATACGTCCATCTTCAGGAAGCTTCGAGACATCTATCAAAATACTCACCAATGAATAATAAAGATATCTAAGATGTAATTATAAATCGCTAACAAATGAGGATTTTTGTAAAGGTCGGGTTATGAGTAAGGTCAGGCTAGGATTTATAGTAAACCCTATTGCAGGAATGGGCGGTGCAGTAGGGTTAAAGGGGACTGATGGTGAAGCCTATAATGAAGCTTTAAAGAGAGGGGCCGAACCGGTTGCTCCACGTAGAGCTCTAGAGTTTCTAAATAGCATATCTGCCGTTGATTTCGCAATTATCGTTGCCGATGGATGCATGGGTTTAAACGTTGTTGTTGAATCTAGACATAGAGATAGAGTTGTTGAAACAATAGGTCCCGTACCCGATAGGACTTCTAGAAACGATACTATCAGGATTGCTAGAGAAATGGTTGGGAAAATCGATCTCCTTGTTTTTGTTGGTGGTGATGGGACGGCTCGAGATATCTATGAAGCTGTCGATACGAAAATCCCGGTTCTCGGGGTTCCAAGTGGTGTTAAAATGTTTAGTGCTGTTTTTGCAACAACACCTAGGAGTGCAGCTAGGGTTTTCGAGGAATTCATTAGAGGAGGTTGTGTTATTGTTGAGAGAGAGGTTTTAGATATAGATGAGGATGCTTATAGAAGAGGTGTTTTAAACGTTAAACTATATGGTTTTCTCAAAATACCGGTATTTGGTGAAATGGTTCAATCTAGTAAAACAGTGTTTTCATCTTATAACGAAGAGGAGAATAAGATTGGTATAGCTAAATTCGTTATTGAGAATTTAAGTAGAGATACTTTATTGATCCTCGGACCCGGCTCTACTGTTAAGAAAATAGCTGAGTTACTGTCTCAACCATACACATTAATGGGTTTTGACGCCTACTATGATGGTAAAGTCGTTGGCCTAGACCTTTCTGAAAAAGAACTATTTGATCTAATTAATCGTTATAATCGTAAAGTATTGATTGTATTATCCCCTATTGGAGGACAGGGCTTTATATTGGGTAGAGGTAATCAACAATTATCTCCGAGAATAATCCGTATTGTTGGTTTAAACAATATACTCATCGTAGCTACAAGGTCTAAAATAAGGGATTTGAAAACATTAAGGGTTGATACAGGGGACTCGAATCTAGATAGAGAAATTTGCAGATACGTTAAGGTTCTCGTTGATTACAACGAATTCATTACTAGAAAAATAGTTTGTGATTAACTCCTGTGTTTCTCTATGAATGGGAAATCAACGATCTTGGCTTCAACCCTCTTACCTCTAATTTCAACTTCAACTTCTTCACCAAATAGAGCGTTCCGACTCTTAACATATGCTTGTGCAATACCTCTTTCCAAAACGGGGGAGTAAGCACCGCTAGTTACCCAACCGATTTCAACATCATCTACATATACATATGAGCTGCTTCGTGGAATAACATGACCAGCTTTCTTGGAAAGTTTTAAACCAACTCTGATGTAATCAACACCACTTCTCCTACATTCCCTTAGAGCATTCTCGCCCAGAAAACCTTTCTTACTCCAATCAATAGCTTTAAATCCGTATCGCAGAGCAATAGCGCATGGATATTTACTCGGATCCTCACCATATTCAGCGCCATGCAATACATAACCCATTTCCATTCTAAGCATATCTCTAGCTATTAAACCAGCTGGTTTAACACCATTTCTAACTAGTTTTTCAACTAAATCAGCGGCTTCACTATGTTCTAACCATAATTCAAACCCGTCTTCACCAGTCCATCCACTTCTACTTATTAGGAAAACATTTGTGTCGCCAATTACTTGATTCAATCTAAATTCTAGAGGTTTGAGTGAAGCGGCTTCTGGGAAACCCAGTTTTTCCATGATATTTAGAGATCCAGGTCCTTGAATAGCTATCATTGTATACTTTTCTGTATAATCTTCAATTTCAACCCTATAGTTCATAGATAGAGAAGCGTTTCTCAAGAAATCAATTATTTTAAATCTAGCGGGTGCGTTAACAACAATTAACCATTCATCATCTCTAACTCTATATAGCATTTCATCATCTCTAACTCTAGCTTTTTCAGTCAATATGAGTGTGGGTCCGCTCATGAAACCTTCTTTAGTATCACTAATTCTCTTCGTATACAGGTACTCTAGGAATTCGATTGCATTACCTCCCTTTACAACAAGTCTCCCCATATGACTAACGTCGAAGAAACCAACGTTATTTCTAACATTTAATGCTTCTTCAATAGAATTCGTATATTTCATCGGTACCAGATATCCGCTGAATTCTCCAATATCCGCATTGAGTTTTTCAACATAGAGATCGAGTAGAGGAATTTTGAAACTATTCAAACCCGTTTAACCAGTAATTGTTCTGTAAAACTAATTATCATTATTGTAATATTTTAATAATTATTCGATTAAACGAATTATGGAAGTTCAACTATGCCTCACCCATGGATACCCAATTCGTCTGAATCGGTTAGGAGGAAGATGTTGGAGAAAATTGGTGTTAATGATGTATCAGAGTTATTTAGAGATATTCCAATTGAAGTCAGGATCGATAGGAGAGATTGGGATAATCTAGATATTGGTTTACGTAAACCTATTTCGGAAATAGTAGCGTGGAGGATTATTAATGAGAAACTATCTAGGAATAGGGTTTACCAACCTCTAATATTCCTGGGGGGTGGAGTTTATCCTCACGCTACACCATCTGTAGTTAAATATATTGTTACGAGAGGAGAGTTCTTAACAGCTTACACCCCATATCAAGCCGAGATATCACAGGGTTTAATGCAGGCGTTATTCGAGTACCAGTCATTAATTGCTGAATTACTGGATATGGATGTTGTTAATGCATCTATGTACGATTGGGGTTCTGCATTAGCCGAAGCTTTTCTCATGAGTCTTAGAGTTAAGAAGGGTAGAAGAAAAATCGTATTGCCGAAAACTATTAATCCGTTCCATAGGGAAGTCGTTGAAACATATGTTAAACCCCACAGTATTGAAATAACTACTGTTAATTACGATCCGGAGACCGGTCTTATCGATATTGAAGACCTCAAGAAGAAAGTTGATAGAGAAACAGCGGCAGTCTATGTTCAAAACCCTAATTTCTTCGGTTTAATTGAAGAGAATGCTAAGGAGATTGGTGATATTGCACACGATAGCGGTGCTCTATTCATAGTAGGTTCTGATCTATCTTCTCTCGGTTTACTAGCACCGCCTGGAGAGCTCGGCGCTGATATAGCTGTAGGTGAAGGACAGCATCTCGGTTTGGATTTATCCTATGGAGGACCCTATCTAGGTGTTTTTGCTACAAAATTCGATATGGAACTAGTTAAGCAAATGCCTGGTAGATTGATTGGTTTAACAACCGATAATGAGGGTAATCGTGCTTTCGCTATGATACTTCAAGCTAGAGAACAACACATTAAGAGAGAGAAGGCGACCTCAAATATATGTACTAACGAAGCGCTTTCAGCAATAGCTGTTGCTATATACCTATCTCTATTAGGAAAGAGAGGCATTATTGAACTTAGTAGGAACATTTACTATAGGTCTCATTACGCTTACAAATTGTTTAAAGAGAATGGTTTTAACGTAGATTTATTTAAATCGGATTTCTTCAAGGAATTTCCAGTAAATTTCGATAATGTGGGAATTAAGTATATTGATATACATGAGAAGCTTCTCGAAATGGGTATTCATGGAGGACTCTACATTAAACCCTGGTTCGTAGAACTTGGTGAAACAGCTCTCTTCGCTTTTACAGAAATACATAGTGCTGACGATATCGAGAAACTAGTGTTTTCTATTAAAGAAATCGTTGAGAAAAGGGTGTAAAGAGTTGTTTAGACAAGCTAAATGGGATGAACCATTAGTTTTCGAAATGGGTTGTGAGGGTAGAGTAGGTTATCTTTTGCCGGAAATTGAAGATAGGATTTTAGAAAAAGTTGGTGATATTAAGTTACCCGAGAAGATTCTTAGGAAAAAGGAGCCTAATCTACCGTCATTGAGTGAGGTTGAAGTTATACGTCACTACACTAGATTAACTCAAATGAGTTATGGAGTTGATTGTGGACCCGTTCCTCTAGGTTCCTGTACAATGAAGTATAATCCGAGATTTATTCTAGACGTTGTTCAGGACCGTAGAATTACTAATCTACACCCCCTACAGGATGAATCAACTGTTCAGGGTCTTTTAGAGATAATGTATATGCTTCAGAAATGGTTAGCATACGTTACTGGAATGGATTACTGTAGTCTACATCCCGCTGCAGGAGCTCACGGCGAGTTAGCGGGTGCTTTAATCATGAGGAAGTACCACGAGTTGAAGAATCAGCTTGATGTTAAGAAGGAGATTATACTTCCCGATTCCGCTCATGGAACGAACCCAGCTAGTGCGGCTATGGCTGGTTTTAGAGTAGTGGAGGTTCCTTCGGGAGAGGATGGTTGTGTTGATCTAGATGCTTTGAAAAGCGTAGTTAGCGAATCCACAGCTGGTTTCATGATTACTAATCCGAATACGCTAGGTATATTTGAGAAGAATATTAGAGAGATCGCTAATATTCTTCACAGTGTTGACGCTCTACTATACTACGATGGAGCTAATCTAAACGGTATAATGGGTTATTCGAGGCCTGGCGATATGGGTTTCGATATTGCTCACATAAATATTCATAAAACATTTGGTTCTCCTCATGGAGGCGGGGGTCCTGGAGCTGGACCAGTATGTGTTAAGGATAGAATTATTGATCGTGAGAAAGGCATTAGTCTAAAAGATCTATTGCCTGGATTAATAGTAGAGTATGAGAACGGCAAGTATAGGTTGGTTAAACCAAAACATAGTATTGGTATGTTGAGGTCTTTCTTTGCGAATACTATTCCACTCGTATGGGGGTTTACATACATGTTAATGCTTGGTTCAATCGGTTTGAGAGAAGTTGCTGAACACGCTGTTCTCAATACGAATTACTTCTTAGAATCAATTAGAAGTGTTAGGGGATATACTCTTGAGTATGGTGAGAATTTACCTAGAAAGCACGAGGTAACGATTAGTGCTAGAGTATTAAATGATGAAACAGGAGTTACAGCTGAGGATTTGGCGAAGGGGCTTCTAGATAGGGGTCTTCACGCTCCAACAATATATTTCCCATTAATAGTTAAGGAGAGCCTCATGATCGAATTCACGGAGAGCGAGACTATCGAGAATATCGATAAGTACATTGATGCGCTCAGAGAAATGAGTGAAGTAGCATATAGGAATCCTATGGAGCTGAAGAAGTATCCTCAAAATACTAGTGTTAAGAGAGTTGATAACGTTAAAGCTAATCACCCGAAAACTCTAGCTCCAACTTGGAGAATATATGTTAAGAGGAAGGAGGGTGTTAACGTGTGAATTACGATGCTGTAGTTATAGGTTCAGGTGTAGGTGGATACTCTACAGCTATATCCTTATCGAATAGAGAACGTAGTGTTGCTATTATTGAAGAACATTTAGTTGGAGGAGAATGTGTAAACTACGGTTGTGTTCCAACAAAAGCATTTTATCATTTCTCGGAAGCATTGAGGATTCTCAAGAAGATTAATAGCGAAGCTTATTGGAATTGGAAAGACCTGGTTAAATGGGTTAACGAATTAGTTAGTGATACTAGATCTAATTTAATTCATTTATTGGAGAAGAAGGGTGTTGAAATCATACATGGTAGAGCTTTATTAAAGGATCATAAGCACATTAGAATAGGGGATTTCGAGGTTTCAACAAATGCAGTTGTTTTAGCTACAGGTACCGACCCTAAGAGTTTGAAAAACCTGGTTTTCGATAATAAACAAGTTCTCAGTAATAGAGATGTTTTGAAATTAGAGGAGAAGCCTTCTTCAATACTTATCGTTGGCGGAGGCGTTATCGGCATTGAATTTGCTAATATTTTTTCTAATCTAGGTATTAATATCAAGATTGTTGAAGCATTAGACCATATTCTCCCATTCATAGATCAAGATGTTGCATTATCGATTAAGAAATACATGGTTGAGAAAGGAGTAGAGATTTATGAGAAAACATATGTGGAGAACGTATCTAAAATTGGAGATGAATTGTCCGTTAAGCTATCTAATGGAGAGTCTTTCAAAGTTGATCATGTGTTCGTAGCTGTTGGTAGAGAACCTAAAACTAGAGGTATTGGTTTAGAAAATACTGGTGTTGAACTAGATAATGCGGGTTTCATCAAAGTCGGTGATGGTTATGAAACAAGTGCTAAGGATATATATGCTGTGGGGGATGTAACCGGTCCTCCACTACTAGCTCATAAGGCCATTATTGAAGGAATTCTAGCTTCTAAATCAATAGTTGGAATTAAAGTTGGGAAACTGGATTCCCACCTTATTCCTCAAACCATATTCTCTGGTTTAGAAGTAGCTTTCATAGGTTATACTGAGAAGGAGCTTATTGAGAAGAAGATTGGGTTTAAGAAGTATAAGTTACCAATATACTATTTATCTGCTGTTAGAATCAAAGATAGTAAGTACTCGTTTGTAAAAATCCTTGTTAATGAACATGATCCTAATGTGATCCATGGGGTTCAAATAGTATCTCCAAACGCTTCTGAAGTAATATCTAGTTTCATACCAATATTGATGGGTAGAATAGCATTATCTGAAGCAGCTACTACCCCCTACCCCCACTTAACTGTATCTGAAACCGTTAGGGAAATAGCTGAATTCGTATTGGGCGAATCAATACATGTTGTTATTAAAAAATAAATTCGATATTGGTGCTTAGTTCAAACTAATAACTACTGTTTCATCATCTAGTAGTGGTTTTTCGAATCTGAAAGATACTATTCCCTTATAAGAGTCTAGATTTAGGACGAATCTCCCTTCAGTTACATCTACTTTATCGCTACCCATACTAGTTGGTGGTAGTGTTAGGAAATACTCGTTTATGTATAACGTATTGTTTTTCTTAGCGTTTACTATTATTTGAGCTTCACTATAACCATTCAGAGGAATCCCTCCAAAAACTCTATCTCGTATATACCAGCCGGGGATTACGGCTGTGAACGACTCGTTTTCCCCATATAGAATGCTTTGATCCATTATCACGAAACTCCTAACACCCTGATCCATTGGGGTTGCATCAAACCTACCAGTATTAGCCATGGTATTCGTTGCAATAATTATTTTATCACATATGGTCTCTACACTGGTAACTCTAGCTCCGAGAGTTGCAATAATCTTAACAACTGGTGGCTTAAGGTAGATTAACGTTGTTGGTGCAAAAATTGTATTTAAGTATTTCTTAGCTCTACGACTCTCCTCGTTGAAAACCTTAACAGTACCGTGTGTAAATGAATTGAATGCTGTTAAAACACCTCCACCAATGACCTTAGCATTAACTCTTAATGAACAATATTGTGAATCGGGTATATCCATTAATCTAACGAAATATATTGATCCTTCTTCCGGTTCTAGGATGAAAACTCCTCCTCTAGCGAATGCAAATAGTCTTCCATATATTGAAGCAGTAGGTCCAGTATATGGTTTATCTATACTTCCATTATCGATAGATCTAACTTTATTGGCAATACCAATACTATGAACTCTATTATCGACTAGATCGATACATTCGAAACCATCAATGCCGTAGGGGTAGCGATGGGTTGCGAAACAAGCATAGTCTAGAACGATAGAACCTTTGAGAACGGGTTTATCGCTAATCTTCTTAATCCATTTCCCCTCGGGATCTAGAGTATAAATACCTAGATTCTCATATCCATCTCCACGAGCTATTAAGAGTTCGTTTCTTACAGGATTATATATTATTTCAGAAACTTCACCAACCCATTTCTCGGGATCACGCATGCTTTCTTTCCAAACTAGTTTAACTCTATTTTCATCTATACTATAGTAGTGGACATGACTATACTTGTTTCTAAAATCAATTGTAGCCCTACCATGTTCTTTTCCACGGTAATGAGCAGGCGCGTGAACCCATCCTCCAAAATAGATCTTATCATCTACAGCGTCTACAGCGTCATAAGTATCTCCACCAGATACGGGGGGTTCGCCGACCTGTTCGAAACAATACTTTAGTCTAACGCCATTCTTATCTATAAAGAAGGATTCTGCTTCGAAAGCTAACGTGTAGTAGAGGACACCCCTGTAATATTTTAAACCAAAAATTCCTCCACTACCCCATTCCGGTCCATATCTCGGTGGATGTTCTTGTAGATAATATAGGATTTCGTTTGCACACATAAATGTCTACTCGATAAGTTTTTTGTTTTAGAGTAAATACTTTTTAATTAACGTTAATATAGTGGAATCAATAGTTTAGTTTAAAGGTGTTATCTTCATATGAGTAAAGTCTACGCAACTTTAGGGGATTTAAAACCAGGTAATTTCATAGTTATAGATAATGAGCCGTGCAGGATCGTTGAGATCACTAAAGCTAAAACGGGGAAACATGGTAGTGCTAAAGCTCATGTTATTGCTGTTAGTTTAATTACTGGGTCGAAGAAAACAATAATTGCACCAACTGATCAGCAGGTTGAGGTACCTGTAATTGAGAAAAAAGTTGGTCAGATCATAAATATTAGGGAGGATACCGTTCAGATAATGGATATGGAGACTTACGAGGTATTCGAGGTAAAGAAGGACTTCGTTGATGAGAAAGTAAGGGATAAGATATCTACAGGATCCGAAGTTGAGTACTGGTTAATTATGGGTCAAATATTTGTTATGAGAACTCGTTAAATATTGTCGGGTATGAAAAAAGGTTTTTCAGCTAGATTTATCAATGGTATTGATAAACCTGGTTTATGAGTTTTTGAAAACTCGAATTTCTCTGAATCGCTTGATACTATAATGTAGTTTGCTTCTTCAATTCTAGGCTCTGGTTCGAGACTATAGTAGTAGAAAATCGGTATTCCATAATATTTGTAGTAATCTCTAAAAACACCAAGTAGCCCTAAGTATAGCTTACCATTATGTTTAAATTTGATAACATACATTGGCATTTGAGGAGACGATAGTACAACCGATAGTCTCACGAGATCGTTTAAACTATTAAGTTTCAAAACCATTACTTTTTCAAAACCATCGTTTCCACTCAAAAACAACACCGGGTTATAAATAATTATATTTAACTCGTTAAAACCTAATTCGTGTTAGGGTAATTAAATTAACTAGTATACCGCTATGTCGTTTAGAAACCCCTTTCTTCACCACACAATAATTCTCTAATTTCTTTCGCATACTCTTCTTCAAACTTCATAACTCTCTCATACTTCAATTCTTCCAGCACTTCTTTATAAATTTCATTCAGAACTTCCTGATGATCGGATTCACCCCTCTCAACACGTTCCATTTTATTTTCTAATTCCCTAGTTTTATCAACATCTATAACTCTTGGATAGAGTTTCTTCAATTCTCCGTAAATTACTAATCCTCTT
>Ga0105163_1001098_pt1 | contig 14655 bp, 10 predicted proteins | sample JNZ110809AmetaG_FD_81531 | JGI IMG/M metagenome (GOLD analysis project Ga0105163, IMG submission 81531) | Hot spring microbial communities from Jinze hot spring, China to study Microbial Dark Matter (Phase II) - JNZ 110809A | ecosystem: Environmental > Aquatic > Thermal springs > Hot (42-90C) >... | reverse complement strand
GCTCGCCTTTGATGTTTCGGGGGACTATTTCTGGGTTGTATTGGATTTTTGCTTCTCCCCACATTCCTGTGACGAGGAGGTTTTCGTAGCTGTCTATTACTGGTTTGGCTATCATGGCGTCTTTTATTCCGAGGTTCATGAGGTGTGTTCTGTAGTTTTCTATGGTTACGTCTGTTTCGACTTTGATTTCGTCTATGAGTTGTACTGTGTTTCCGTTCATGGTTTCGTGGAGGACTTTGTCTTTTTCCCGTGCTTCTCGGTAGTGGTTTGCGATGTATTGGGATAGTTTTGGTGCGTAGTTTGTTGGGCCGTGTAGTTTTATGAATTCGCTGACGAGGTATTCTACGACGTATCGGGGGAGCATGTTGTATTCTTTGGTTGATGCGAGGTGTTTGTTTGTGGCGAGGTCTCCGAGGAAGATTTGGATTTTTCTGTAGAGGTCGTGGGAGCTCATTTATGTTCTGAACCTCCGTTGCTGTGTGACGGTTATATCTACTGTGTCTTGTTTGATAGTTTGGTTGTTTGTTTTTATGGTGTAGGTGAGTTTGTATGTGCCTGGTGGGAGTGGTGTTATCGGGATGTCCTCGGTGTGTTCTTCGCTGTTTGTTTGGATGGTTTTGGTTTGGTTGTCTGGGAGTGTGAGGGTTATTTGGAGGGGTGTTTTGTCGGGGTTGGTTATGTGGATGGTTATTGTTTCGGGTTGGTTGGGTGTTAGGACGGTTTTGGGGAAGGCTATGCTGAGCTCCGCCTCCTCATCTTCAACAATTTGTTCCTCGGGGATTTCTTCGCCGGCGAGGATTGCGAAAAACCGCTTAATCTCAGCAAGCTCCACATCAGACAAACCATAAAGCTCAGCGACCAATTTGTCTATTTCTTCTTCTATTTCAGCGAGTTCTTTTTTTCTATGCTCATCATTGTGTTCATAAATTTGTTTTGCAATTTCATGCGCTTTTGCTGAGAACTCAATCAATTTTTTGCACATGGGATTACGTGGGTCAAATTGTGGTATGCGTAAAGTTTCTATGCCTTTCACAGTTATATATGCTGCATATAGTCCTACAACAGTGGAGTTTAGAATTGCAGATAGATAGTATGCTTCATCCTTTGTTTCACATGGTATGAGAACAGCTGTGTGGTCCGGTATTACTGGAATGTTGTCATGTGGTTCAAGTAATGCTACATGGAATCCGCCTGCTTTCATCCTGGCTGAAACCTCCTTCCAGACAACCTTGTAGGTGGCAAGAGAAGGCGCTGCGTTAAAAACCCAGTAAAACGGGGGAGCTGATTTTTCAGCTACATGTATATCTTTGATTCTATAGGGTTTTAGCTTTGTTTTATAGGGTTCTCCACCTCTACTAATTAACTCATCAAAAAAGTTTCTAAAATATTGCCAGACATGTGGATATTTTGTACGTAAATCTTTGTGATGAAAGTTTTCCCCATCTTCCTTAACTGGTAAGATTATGTATCTGTTCTCATGCTTCACATACCATTTTTTTATGTCTCTGCCTCGTATGAGGGGGTAGACCAGCTCCGGCTCAACCTTCGCCGTCACAACTTCAACAGTTTTCTTCTCGCCTCCTCTCACAGGATTCTGGACGACCAGTAACCCATCAGCTGTTTTGTCCAAGATGTCAACATAATAAATCTGGTTAAAAGCCGTGTTGACCCCCTCGTAAGCCCTATACTCGGATTTTCCCAAGATTTTCTGCATGGCCCGCATTATTATTTCGTTTGTTTGGGCCCAAGGCGAAGAAGGCTTGTTCGCCTCTATAGGAGCCATCAAGCAATCAACCCGTTCAACAGACCTCCTAACCTCCTCAAGAGACGACTCAGGAGGCACAGGCCTCATACTCACGTTTCTCCACAAAACATGACGAAAAACCAGCGGCCCAGACCTCTTCTCCTTGCAAACAACTATCGCAGCAGTCCTATTCACAGCCCCCTCAAAAGGATACAACGTAACCAAGTCATGAATAACCCTGATATTCCACGACGAAATCCACTCCCTAAAACCGGCCCCCGCCTGTGTCTTGAAAAGAGTAAACGGCACCAAAAAACCAATCACCCCACCATCCCGCAAATACAAATCAACACAACGAACCAGAAAAAGCATAGCCATATCACGCTTAACCTTCCCGAGACCCATACCCCTAACTTTAGTTAGACCATATTCATCCCAGACACTCCTAGAAATTTCACGATAATTCTCCGGCAAATTCTCCCAATTAACCCACGGCGGATTACCAACCACATAGTCAAACCTCCCCTTCAGAATCGGTGCAAAAGCGTTCCTCACAATCGAAACCCAAACATGATTCTTCCCCTCCTTCTCAAGCCTAAGAAACACATCAAACAACTTCCCCAAAACATCCACATCCACATCAGAAAGCCCATACCTCGAACCCACAAAGCCCTTAAACTCGCCCACAGTATACCTGTTCGCCACAGCCATCTTAACATCATTCAGAACATTAGAGAGAAAACCGCCGTCAACAACAGACTTAGGAATCTCAAAGACACCCGCAGCCGCCCTCAGAACATAAACTTGGCCACGAAGGTCGCTCTTCGTCTCAACCAAGATAGAATCCGCCAAATAGACAGGAATCTCAACAGTCCCCTTAGCATGCGTCAACAAATCCCCTATAGCCAGCAAATAATTGGTCCGAGCGGCCAAAACAGCCAAAGGATTCAAATCATACCCAACAACATTACGCAACGCGTAGTCAACAAGCTGGTCCACCATGTAATGCTCTTCAGCATACTCCCTCAACCTACGCAGATAAAGCACCAGAAACGTCCCAGAACCACACGCAGGGTCCAGAACACGCAGCTCAAGAGGCCTCAAAGAATTCTCGGCACCAAGCTCCTCAAACCGCTCAGCCGTCAACCCCACCTCATCCAAAACAAGCTCAGCCAACCAGTCAGGCGTATAAAACTCACCCAGCTTATGACGCACATCACGGGGAATAAGCGACTCATAGAGCCGCTTCAACAAGTCACGAGCCAGCTCAGGCTCAAGCTGAGGCGTCGCAGGCTCATAATCAGACAACCGCCTCGCAACCTCAGCAACAGCATCACCCAAATCCTTATCCAACACATCCAAATACCATGAAAAATAATCCCCCTCAATAAAATTAACAATATTCAGCAGATTAGCAAACACCCCTCCCTCCTCAAGCTCCCTCAAAACCGTCTTCAGAGAATCAACACCGCCCCTAAGATACGCATTCTCCAACTCCCCGACATACGACTTCAGCCACCTACCCGCACCATAGAGATAAGCAATCTCCGCAGCCAAAAGCTTCATAACCAAAGCATAATAGGTATGAAGAGAGAAAATCACAAAATTATAGTCAACCTTCCCCCTAAAACCATACTCCTCAACAAGCCTCTTAAGCTCCCTGAGCTTATCAGGAGAATAACCCGTAGTCTGCGAGAAAAGCCTAAACCAGTCCTCAAAAAGAACCCTAACCCTCGCAGACTTGCTACCCATCAACCGCTCATAAAGAAGCCTCACCATCTTCTTAGCAACATCAGACTGAGGCCCAAAATCCCTAACAAGCGACTCAACATTAAGACTCTTCCTCTGAAGACCACGCAAAGCCTCAACAAGCTTAACCACAGTCTCACGGTTAATATCATAAGGCCCCCGCAAAACCCACTTATCACCAGAGGCCCGCGGATTATACCTCAGAAAACCAATCCTATCACTAATAATCACACCCAGAAAATTCCCATACCTATTCTCAACCTCCGCCTCCTTCTCAATATACCTGACCAACTGCGCCTTCGCATTGGCTATATCAGATTTGTTGGAAAGCTTGCCGGGAGCCTTATACTCGATTAAAACATGCCCATACAACGCATCAATCCTCACACCAGACACAAGCGTATACTCATACCTGCCCACCGAATTAATCCCAAGAGGTTGAAGAATCTTCTGCTCGATCACACCCGAAACACGCACCCTAACATCCTCCTCACTCTGCGCCCTACTAACCGCATCCCTAATACTAGTAACCACATCATCCAAATCCAAACCTGTCGACATGTTTTCAACAATACCTAAACAACTCTTTTATAAACAGTTTCGACCGCGTGCATTACAGGACGCTTCCCAGTAAAAGGATACGTGTAACCAATTTCAAACGGCCACACCCGCAGCCGACTACGTCACAGGTAAAGCAACTCCACCTAACGCCGACAATAACGGAACAGACTAGTTGCTTCCGCCTTGCCTCTAAACCTCTCATAAAAAACTGCCCCGCCGAAAACATAGACACGCTGGAAAAGGCCAAAACCGTGGGCACATCCAAACCCAACATCAAACCACTCCTCAAAAAACTGGGCATAACCGAGACAGCGGCCGCTGAAAAAGTTTCGGAATGAAAAACGGCAAAAACGTTATATACCTCTTGACGAGGGTTGGTAGAGAGGAGTGAGATTATTGCTTCGCCGGTTTGGTTTCTAAGCTCCTCTGTCGCCGTCTCCTCTACTGTGGGTTTTGTGGTGATGTGTTATGGCGTGGCGTGATTTTCTCGAGCTGAAGTTACCGGAGAGGGTGTTGGTCTTTGACACGACGCTTCGTGACGGTGAGCAGACTGCTGGAGCTGCTTTGAGGCCCGCTGACAAGGTTAGGCTGGCTGAGGCGTTGGCTGACTTGGGTGTCGACGTTATCGAGGCAGGGTTTCCGCCTGTTTCGCTCGGCGAGTCATCAGCAATCAAGGAGATAACCGGCATGGGTCTCGGCGCCAAGGTCTGTGTACTGTCCCGGTGCGAGAAAACCGACATAGACGCCGCCGCCAAGGTGGAGCCCGAGTGGATACACGTATTCATAGCCACCTCCGACATACATCTCCAGCACAAGCTCCGCCTCACCCGCGAACAAGCATACGAGAAAGCCGTCTCAGCCGTGGAATACGCCAAATCATACGGCTTCACAGTACACTTCTCGGCAGAGGATGCAACACGGACAGAGCTGCCTTTCCTGCTCCGTGTCTTCAAAGCCGTTGAAGAAGCGGGCGCCGACAGCGTAGACATCCCCGACACAGTAGGCACAGCCCTGCCACTCGCCATGAAGAAAATAGTTACCGAGGTAAGGAACACGGTCAAAATCCCCGTCGCGGTCCACTGCCACGACGACTTCGGCCTCGCGGTGGCGAACTCGTTGGCCGGTGTGGAGGCGGGTGCCGAGATTGTTCACGCAACCATCAACGGAATAGGCGAGAGAGCTGGAAACGCGAGCTTGGAGGAGATTGTAGCCGCTCTCAGGTTTCTCTACGGTGTCGAAACAGGGATAAAGTTTGAAAAAATTTTCAGAGTTTCAAGGCTTGTTGAGAAGCTCATGGGCATAACTGTGCCGAAGAACAAGGCGATAATAGGCGACAACGCATTTGCACACGAAAGCGGAATACATGTACACGGCGTTCTCGGCAACCCCCGAACCTATGAACCCGTGATGCCAGAAGTATTCGGCAGACGACGCAGAATAGTTTTCGGCAAACACTCGGGAATACACGGGCTCGAGTCCTTCCTCAGAGAGCATGGCTTCACGGTCGACAGGGAGAAGGTGGCGAAGATACTTGGACGAATCAAGGAGTTCGCGGACTCTGGTGGAAAGGTTTCGGAGGAGATTGTGCTCAACTATGCGGAGGAGGTTTATGGCAGGCGGAGCCAGCAGCGCTCCTATGTCAAAAACCTGTTTCTAATGCTGGCTGGAAACGTTTTCAAGGCTCAGGTTGATTTAATGGTTGCGGGCGAGCTTGTCACAGGCGACGGAGAGGGGGCATCGGCGGTTGAAGCAGCGTTAAACGCTGTCACCAACGCGGCTCAGCGAATCGCCGACTTCGAGATAATCGACTACAAGATACATGCCCCGTTCGCCGGCGGCCAGAGCTCCGAGGCAGAGGTTGTCCTCGCTTCTGGAGGTGTTGAGTTTGTTGGCCGAGGAATAGGCTCCGACCCCTCGCTGGCTGTTGTCTCAGCTTTCACGAGCGCGGTTCACCAGCTCTTGTTTGAGCAGAGGAGGCTGGAGACAGAATGAGGGCGGCAGACGCATTAGTTAAGATAATGGAGAAGAAAGGCGTAGAGTATGTCTTCGGCATACCCGGCGGAGCCAACATGCCCTTCTACGACGCCCTACGAGACTCCGACATCAAGAGCATATTGATGAGACATGAGCAGCAGGCAGCCCATGCGGCGGAGGGCTATGCACGTGTCAAGCGGAGACCCGGTGTGTGCAGCGGAACATCGGGGCCCGGGGCCACCAACCTGATAACAGGCCTCGTCGACGCCTACATGGACAGCTCCCCCGTCGTCGCGATAACAGGACAAGTGGTGCGCGCTTTCATGGGCACCGACGCCTTCCAAGAAGCAGACATCGTCGGCCTCGTCCTTCCACATATCAAATACGCCGTCACAGTCAAAGACCCGCAGAGAGTTCTCCAAGAATTCGTCAACGCCTACAACATTGCAGCACATCACCGACCCGGTCCAACGCTCCTCGACCTCCCTAGGGACGTCTTCATGGAGGAGGTGGAGGAAAACTATGACATCCAGCCTGAGCCGCTTTTCAACAGGCCTTTACCTGAGCCCGACATCGAGTCCATCAAGCAGGCGGCGAAGCTGATAGCGGAGGCGGAGAAGCCTGTGCTGTTGGTGGGAGGCGGCGCTGTATACAGCATGGCTGGAAAAGAAATTCTGGAGCTGGCTGAGCATATTGCCGCGCCGATTGTTACTACGACGATGGGCAAGGGAGCTGTGCCCGAGGACCATCCACTGGTGTTGGGTGTCGTTGGCATGCATGGCAGAGTGGAGGCGGACCTCGCCATCGTCGAGTCAGACCTCGTCATATGCATCGGCTCAAGACTCTCGGACAGAGCGATAGGCCCCGCCAAAGAGTTTGAGAAAAACAGGAAAACCATCCACATAGACATCGACGTCAGCGAGTTCGGAAAAAACGTTCGCCCGACCGTTTCCCTTCCAGGAGACGCGCGGAAAGTGTTGGCAGAGCTTGTCGAATACACCAAAGCCATCGTGGCGCGCAGGCCTGAGTGCCAGCTGGCGAAGAAGCTGCGGGAAATCGGGGAAGCATACGAGGAATACATGATGGCCATGGATGACGGACGTGTTCTACATTCGTGGAAAGTTGTCTCACTGTTGACGGACGCGGTTCCACCCGACACAATTGTCTCGACGGGGGTAGGGCAGCATCAGATGTGGGCTCAGCTTTTCTGGAAAAACAGGACACCGGGAACATGGTTGACCAGCGGAGGCCTCGGAACCATGGGGTTCGGACTGCCAGCAGCCTTCGGCGCAAAAGCAGCAGCACCTGACAGGATAGTGATGAACCTCGACGGCGACGGCAGCTTCCTCATGACATGCCAAACCCTCGCCTGCGTAGCCGATTATGAGCTGCCCGTGATAACCGTGATTTTCGACAACCGCTCCCTCGGCATGGTGAAGCAGTGGCAAGACATGTTCTACAACAAGCGGTATAAGGACGTCGAATACAACGACCGGACAGACCTTGTCAAGCTCTCCGAGGCTTTTGGCGTCGAGGCTGTTCGGGTTGAAAGCTATGATGAGTTGTTGAAGGCGGTGATGCGTGCTGTGAGGACAAACTCGGCCCTAACCGTTGACGTGCCCGTTGACACAGGTGAGCTTGTTTTCCCGATGGTTCCGCCGGGAAGATGGCTGGAGGATGTGAAGCTTCCTCCAGGGTTTGACCTCAGCCAGAGAATTGTCGCAGCGGGGAGAATGTCTACTTGAAGTTTCTCCTCTTCGTCGAGCTGGTCAACAGCCACGACGCAGTCGCCAAAATGATGCTGACGGTTAAGCAGGGCAACCTCTCAATAGAATCCATAAACATCCACAAAACCGGCGACGACAAGCTTTCGGCAATTCTCATGCTCGAGGGCGAGGAAAACAAAGCCGACTGGCTCGCACACAAACTCCTCAACTTCCCCTACTACAAGTCAACAGCACTCCTCAAACAAATCAAATAAATACAACATCTCACATGTTGATAAGCCATGAAAGTGTACTATGACAGCGACATCTCCCTCGATGTGTTGAAGGGAAAAAAGATAGCGGTCATCGGCTACGGCAGCCAGGGTCGTGCGCAGGCTTTGAACATGCGTGACTCGGGTCTCGACGTGGTTGTAGGCCTCCGGGAGGGAGGCTCGTCGTGGAAAAGGGCTGTCGAAGACGGATTCAATCCACTGCCAATAGAGGAGGCGGCGAAAGTCGGAGACGTCATACACATTCTCATACCCGACCCTGAGCAGCCCATGCTCTATAAAGAAAAAATACATCACCACTTGAAAGCGGGTAAAACACTCGGCTTCTCCCACGGCTACAACATACATTTTCGCCAAATTGTGCCGCCGCCGAACGTGGATGTGGTGTTGATGGCGCCCAAGTCTCCTGGGCCGCGGATGCGTGAGCTCTATCTTCAGGGAAAAGGTGTTCCCGCGCTCGTGGGTGTTGGACAAAACTATACGGGAAAGGCGCTTGAGACGGCTTTGGCTATGGCGAAGGCCTGCGGATGCTCACGAGCAGGTGTCATCGAGACAACTTTCAAGGATGAGACGGAGACTGATTTGTTCGGTGAGCAGGCTGTGCTTGTTGGTGGAGTGGTGGAGCTCATCCGCAACGGTTTCGAGGTTTTGGTTGAAAACGGGTATCCGCCGGAGCTGGCTTATTTCGAGGTTTTGAATGAGCTGAAGCTGATAGTTGACCTCATCTATCAAGGCGGAATCACGCACATGTTGAAGGCAGTTTCCGACACTGCGAAATACGGCGGCTTAACCGTCGGTCCCCAGATAGTGGACAGCCATGTGCGGAAAAACATGGAGAAAGCACTTGCACGCATCAAGTCGGGCGAGTTCGTCGAGACATGGACAGGAAACCCACGCAGCTACGAAATTCTCAACGACTTGATGAAAAAGATGGCTGACCACCAGATTGAGAAGGTTGGCGAAAAAATCAGGAAAATGGCAAACATCTAAACACGTTTAAACCCCCGTAAAGATGGTTTATTCTATGACATATCCCCTTGTTCTTACTCTGAGGACCAGAGCTGGCTCAAGAGACCTATTTCGGACTGGACCGCTGTATTGGCATCGCGCTTGGAAGGGGGAGCCTGATTAAATCCCGCAGGTCAAAAACAAGGTAGCCTTTCTCGATTAGTTCCTTCTTTCGCTCGAGGTTCCTTGCGAGGATGCCGAAGTACTCTTCCCTCCTGCCCCTGTTCCATGCGAAGTTAGATGATTTTTGTTTTAGTTTTTCAATTATCCCGAGCGCCTCGTTGTAGCCCAACTCTTTCCACTTGGCCTCCAAGAACAGTACCTTCTTCAACCTCCTGTTCACGGCTGCGGCATCTATCTCTACGTCCCTGTGCCACCAGCTGCCAAGAGCATCGACCTCAAAAGGCGACAGGACAGGTATGTAATGTAACGCCAATCTCTCAAATCCCCTGCCCAGTATCTCATTCATTTCTTCGTCATCATAGCTTGCGACGCCCAGCTCAATCTGTGATGCTTTCCTATAGCATAAGTTAAACCATGAGACGAGCGCATTCTCCCTTATGAAGTATCTTCCCCTTTTCTCCCTTACCATCAAAGGCACCCTTCTTTCGATGAAGCCAAGAAGCGACAGTTGCTCGAGATAGGGGAATATCTTTCTCGTCTCCATGCCGACATAGTTCGCTATGCCGTTTGCCGTGGAGTTGCCGGACGCAATTGCTGCAAGTATTGAGAAATAATTTCTCGGTTCCCTTAGCTCCTCCGCCAACAAGAAGTAAGGCTCTCTATAAAAATAGCCGTTCTGGTCTAAGAATTCACGCTCCACCAGCTGCCTTAACGATTTGTGCCTTGCCGAAACCTGCAGATATGAGGGCACCCCTCCGACCAGCATATAGGCCATGATCCCATATTCCCTATCCTTGAAGAAGTCAAGGGCGTGCCAGGGTCTCAGCTCTTCAAGAAGGATGTCCCTTGTCCTTCTGCCGTAAAGGGGAGAACCGCTTGAGAGGACCTCTTCGCGCATAAGCCCCAGCAAAGAGCCCGAAATGATAAGCATCATCCCACTCTTCGACATACTCCTGTCCCAGGCTCGCTGGAGGTCACTCAGAATCCGCGGGTCGGTCTTTACCGCATAAGAAAACTCATCCAGCACAACGATTTTTCCTTTCCCAAGCAACCTGGAAATATAATCGAACAGATCGAACCAAGAATCAGTTTCGAGCTTCTCAATATAGGGATCGGCAAAATACGCTGAGGCCTGCTTCTTGAATTCCCTCATTTGTATTTGCTTTGATGCATCGGGAAAGACAAAGTAAAATGAGTCCTTGCCCGAAGTGAACTCCTCGATTAGCCTGCTCTTGCCTATCCTCCTCCTTCCATACAATACAACAAAGGAAGGGGCATTCCTGAATTCTTCTTGAAGCAGGTTCAGCTCGGCCTGCCTGTTTATGAATTTACTAATCACGATTAGTACTAATTACGATTAGTATTTGTGCGTTTCGGATAAGCAACCCTTCCACTTAATGCAACTCGATGCGCGGGCTGGAAGCAACGGAGCCAACGGGCTAAAGGGGACATCGCGAACGTGATTAGCCCTGACGCTATCGTTTATGAGCAAGGGGTCGCTGAGCAATTACCCCTCATCAGGTTGCTCTACGAAGAATAGCCTCTTGGACACGTGCTTAAGGTGTCACAGTGAAAGGAAAGGTCGTCAAGGCTTTAAACACCATCCCTTATCCGGACACTACCCCGGTAAAGATAAACCACTTTTCCCTCTCTTTTTTCAATCTCCGCCGGCACCAGCCCCGGTATGCTGAAGCCGTGGGAAACTATCCGCGCTCCTCTGCTGAGAGCTGTTTCGAGATGGGGTTTTATGAGGCTGAGCACATCTCGCGTGAGATAGAGGGTTATCACATCCGCGTCCGGGAGCGGAGAGGTTGTGAAGTCCTGTTTGATAACATGCACCATTTCATCAAGCCGCATCAACTTGGCTTTTTCTCTGATAAACTTGACTAGGCTGGGCCGTAGCTCGTAGCCTATGGCTCTTGCACCATATTCTTTCGCGGCTGTGAAAAGTATGCGGCCGTCGCCGCATCCGAGGTCAAGCACAGTCTCTCCCTCATCGACACCTGCCAGCTCAAGCATTCTCCTAACGATTGGGTAAGGTGTTGGGACGAAGGGGACGGGCTTCCTCAAACCCATCCACCTTTACTCCACTATTATTCCGCGTGGTTTTGGCTTGAGGAACTCGGGCATACGGGCCTCGTATTCGGCTATTTTGTCGATGTATTTTTCGAGGGTGAGCTGGATGTCGTCGAGTCCTTTTATGAGTCTTTCTCGTATGTGTGGCTCGATGTTGAAGGGGATGGTTTCATCTTCGGCTTGTATGGTTTGGGTGCTAAGGTCAACTGCGAGGTTGAGGGAGGCGGTTTTGGCTTTGTTGCGCAGCCTTGTCACGGTTTCGTCTGGTAGCTTGATGCATACAAGGCCGTTTTTGCTGGCGTTGGTGTAGAAGATGTCGCCGAAGCTTGAGGCAATGACGCATCTTATCCCAAAGTCTGTCAGGGCCCAGACAGCGTTTTCACGCGAGGAGCCTATGCCGAAGTTCCTCCCCGCGACAAGTATCTTCGCATCCCTGTACTCAGGCCTGTCGAGAACAAAGTCTCCCTTTAGACGACCCTGTTCATCGTAGCGCCACCTGTAGAACAAGTATTTGCCGAGGCCCCGTCTCTCGATAACCTTCAGAAACTCGGCTGGAATAATCTGGTCGGTGTCAACGTCATCAGCCTCAAGCGGAGCGGCTTTACCAACCACACGGACAACAGGCTCAGGCATATCCAAATCAGCACGCAAATAACGATTAATAAGTTTGAGCGATGGCTCTATGAGGGCGCTGTGTAGACATCGATTGCAAGTTCCTCGGCCACGTAGGGGGCCACCAATCAAAACAAGCTCAGACGCTTGATTTAAGGTTGCAAAATTTATTAGAATGTGTCAGATGTGGAGGGCGTGGTTGACGAGGCGGTTGCCGCCGAGGAGCTTGTGAAAAAATATGGCGATGTGACCGCTGTTGACGGTGTCTCTTTCAAGGTTTATGTGGGTGAGGTGTTTTCTCTTCTAGGGCCCAACGGCGCGGGAAAAACCACGACAGTCGAGATTCTCGAGTGTCTTAGAACACCGACCTCGGGGGAGGCTTATATCAAGGGCCTCAGCGTAAAAAACCTTGGCGACATCAGGAAAATTAAGCAGATAATCGGTGTCTTGCCTCAGGAGTTTAACGCCGTAGACAACTTAACCGTTTTGGAAAATGTTCAGCTAGCCGCGGTGGCGAAGCAGGCCGACAACGTGAGAGATGTGCTTGAGCAGCTGGGTCTCTGGCAAATAAGAAACAAACTTTTCTCGAAACTCTCGGGTGGGCAGAAGAGACGCGTCGGCATAGCCATGGCCCTTGTCGGAAACCCTGAGATAGTTTTTCTCGACGAACCAACCACGGGCCTCGACCCGGAGGCGAGACGCGAAACATGGCTATACATCAAGAATCTCCGAAAATCTGGAGCAACCGTGATTCTTACGACGCATTATATGGAGGAGGCGGAGAGGCTTAGCGACCGTGTGGCTGTGATGGTGAAGGGAAGGATTGCTGTCGAGGGCCGTGTGCGGGAGCTGGTGTCTTCCCATGGTGGAAAGACACGTCTCGTTTTTGATTTTCTCGATGAAGACGCGGTTGGGGTTCTACGTGGATGTGGTTACGTGGTGGAGCGTGTGCAGGGTGGGAGAGTAGTAGTGAAGGTTGATAGAGAGTCGGATGTTTTCGATGTAGTGGCCTTGTTGAGAGACAGGGGGTTCGAGGCCTATCCCGAGGTTAGGCAGCCGGGTCTCGAGGACGTGTTTCTCTCGGTAATCGGTTCGAGGCTTTCTGAAACAGGTGAGCTTGTTTGACTGCTGTTCCCAAGATTGTTTGGCTGCTTTTCCGGAGCTGGATGAGAGATAAATCCAGTCTCTTCTTCGGCTTCGCCCTACCCATCATGTTTCTGCTTGTCTTCGGCACCATTTTCGGAGGCCCGGCGCCGCCCAACTACAGCCTCTACATAAGGAACCTAGACACCGACCCACAGGGCAACCCGGAGCCGCTTGCCGCCGCATTCATCCAAGCACTCAACAGCAGCCAAGTCTTCGACCTCAAGCTCCTCAACCCAGACGACCCGGCTCCAAGGTCCACGGGATTCGCGGCCATCCGCATACTAACCATACCGAAAGGGTTCTCAGCATCGCTTCTCAACAACACCATCGCCAACAGGATAGACATCACAGTCGACACCATAAACCGTCTTGTCCAGATGGCTGGCGAAAACCTTCCCGAGGCGACGCGGGCAAACATCAATCAGGGCCTCAGCCAGATGAACACCGTCAAACAGCTCTTCAAAACAGAGAAGAAACCCCTCACTCTCGAGGGAAGCCCCGACGACAGGCTCCTTCAACCAATAGAGGCCATAATCAACACAGTAGCAGACAGGTTTGAACTGGCTCTTCTCAACTCCACCTCAACCATCGAAATAAACACCGTCCAAACAAACATCAGACAGCTCCGCGCCGTAGACTATTACCTACCCGGCTACGTTGCTGCATTCATAATGACCAACGGGTTAATCGGTGTCTCCTCCTTCACCGCAGAGATGAGGCGGAATGGTGTGATGAAGCTGATTGCAGCGACTCCTCTTTCAAGGTTCTCGTGGATTGTTTCGCTTGTCTTGATGCAGACGATTGTCTCGTTGATTTTGACGGCTGTGATGATAGCAGTGGGGTGGATGGTTTTCCGCATAGCGGCTGTTCCCGACCTGTTCAGCCTCTTGATAATCCTGCTCGGCACATTGGCTTTCACAGGCCTCGGAAGCTTCATCGGCGGTGTGGTGAAGTCGGCGGAGGCTGTTACCGCTCTCGGAAACACGCTCTCGTTTCCCATGATGTTTCTCTCGGGCGCTTTCTGGCCTCTTGAGCTGATGCCACCCTTCATGCAGCAGATAGCAAGGTTTACACCGCTCTACTATTTCCACGTCGCCTTGAGAGAGTCGCTGATAGCGGGCTCGGTATCAACCGCGCTCATCCCCACAGCCGTCGTCGCCATCTTAGCTATGGCAGGCATCATTCTCGCCGCGTACACGACAAAGTGGAGAGACTTTTAGCCGAACTCCTCGACCAAAACCGGCACAACCCTATCACGCAACATCTTCACAGCCTCCACAGGGTTTTCTCCAAGCGGATGACCGAAGCAGATATGCGAAACACCGGCCCGTATGAGCTGCGCCGCCTTCTCCACAATAGCGTCGACATCACCGCCCAGAGCCAGGTTCTCAACCATCTTCTCCTCCACGCTTGGTTCATGGGCCAGCAGGTCTCTATACTCTATGCCCGCGGCGGCCAGCATCGGAGAATCGCCGACCAGCTCTGGAACATAGCTCCACAGAGCTTCGAGCAGCTTGTCCATGTCCTCGCCTATGTTGGTGAAGGGCCTAGCTATGAGCTGGATGTCTTTTCTGCCTGTTTCGTCGATGATGTTTCGGAGATACTGTGCATAGCGTGGGTTGGCGAGGTTGTCCACAACTATGCCCTTCACATAATCGAGAGAGGC
>Ga0105163_1001095_pt1 | contig 14695 bp, 16 predicted proteins | sample JNZ110809AmetaG_FD_81531 | JGI IMG/M metagenome (GOLD analysis project Ga0105163, IMG submission 81531) | Hot spring microbial communities from Jinze hot spring, China to study Microbial Dark Matter (Phase II) - JNZ 110809A | ecosystem: Environmental > Aquatic > Thermal springs > Hot (42-90C) >... | reverse complement strand
TCCTTGAGGAGGGGTATGAGCTGCCCTACCTTTCTCTCTAAATTCTCGCTGCCGCGGGAATCCTGGGCATCCTTACCCAGTACAAGTTTGACACGTTGGTTCCACTTGATGCTCCAAACCTCCATGTGCTCTGTGACCAGCCTGTCGAAGCCGATCGGGTCGCTCTCGGCGAGCCCGGCAAGCTGCTCAACAGCCCTCTCTCTGTAGCTAGCTTCATAGATGTAGTTACCTGAGAAGGCAACGTAGTTCAGGAGGTCCTCTAGTGCTACCCCGACCATGAAATCGAGCTCTTGAGAAGTCAGGTCGGGGAACTGTCTGAGAAGATACCTGCGGAGCACAGCCTTGAGAAATGTTTCCTTCCCGATTTCGCGCGACATTAACTCACTTCGCCTAAACCAGAGGCGCTCCTCCCCTTAAAGCCTTTTGCGTCTCAGGGAAGAAGAAAGTACAGCCGCGAGAAGAGACGGGTCAGCCGCGAGAAGACTCCTCACCAACTCGAGAGACCGTCGTGACATCATCCCCTGGCGATCTTCCCTTAAAACCTCAAAAACTTTTCCAGCTCGCTTTACGTCCTGAGTTTGAAACGCGCGTCCACGATCTTTACCCATGAGCTGCTCACGAAAGTGGGGTTGAGGTCCATTTCCTCGACATAGGGCGATAGCTCGCTGAACATGAAAGATGCCTTGCTAATCGTTTCGGCTAGGAGCTCGAAGCTTGCCTTCTCGAGACCCCTGTAGCCCTCGAGAAGCCTGTACCCTTTAATCTTCTTTATCATCTCTAGAGCCTCCTCTACGCTGACGGGTGCGAGGTCGAAGACCACATCTTTCAATATCTCGACGAAGATTCCTCCCAGCCCGAAAACTATCAGCGGGCCGAACTGTGCGTCGTTCAATCCGCCAATGATAACCTCGTGAGCATTTCGGACAAGCTCCTGGACGACGAAGCCCGTTAAGCGGACATTCGGACTGGCACTACGCACACGTGAAAGCATGTCCTCCATGCTCTTCCTCAGCTCTTCGGGGGACTGGATGCCCACTTTAACCCCGCCGAACTCGGTCTTGTGAACTATGTCTGGTGAATCGAGCTTGAGGACAAGGGGGTACCCTACCTTCCCTGCCGCGGAGATGTCGTCCAAGCTTCTGATTACAGTATAGTTGGCTACGGGGAGATCGTAGGCTCTGAGCACTTCAAGCGATTCAGAGAGGGAGAGGAAGCTTCTTCCCTCTCTCACGGCTCTTGCGAGAATATCGGGAATTCTCGCCTCTTTCACACCTTGTAGTAGAATAGCACCTTCTTAAATGCAGCTGCTGTATCGAGCGCGTCTTCCTCACTCATCCCCGCTAGAGTCGGTAATGTTACCACGCTTCTCGCAGCCAGCTCGGCGCGCGGCGACATACCCTTCTTGTAGGAAACTCCAGCGCCCCGGAAGGGGCATGCCCAGGGACAGCCCCTCCCGTATCCCACTAGCTGCAGGAACAGCGGGTTCTCGTATATCACGCGAGGGTAGGCTACTAGAGCCAGGACGTTCTCCGCCCTCAGAGCCTCCACAATACGGTCTCGACTCACCCTCAACTTCTCGAGCTTTAAAAGCACCTGGTAGATGTGCCAAGTGTGCTTCACGTGGCTTCGCGCCTTAGGTAGCTGGACCAGATCACCGTCTAGGCTCTCCAGCTCCTCTGTGTAGATCCTGGCTATTCTCTCTCTTTGAGCATTCAGCTCGTCGATCTTCGCGAGCTGAGCCAGACCAACAGCTGCTTGAAGCTCTGTAATCCGGTAGTTCCACCCGAGAAGAACATGGTAGTACCTATCCTCCTGGCCGTGATTTACGAAGAGCCTAGCTTTCCTGTAGATTTCTTCGCTATTGGTAGTAACCATCCCGCCCTCGCCGGTAGTGATGTTCTTCGACTGGTAGAAGCTGAAGCCGCCCACATCGCCAATGCCTCCAACCTTCCTTCCTCTATACTCGCTACCTATAGCCTGCGCGCAGTCTTCTATCACCGCGAGGCCGTGCTCCCGAGCTATTTTCATGATTTCGTCCATCTCGGCAGGGTGCCCGGCGATGTGAACTGCGAGAATCGCTCTTGTTCTAGGAGTTATCCTATCCTCGATGGTATCGGGATCTATGTTAAGCGTCTCTAGGTCTATATCCGCGAAAACTGGTACCGCGTTATTGTGGAGAATCGCAGTAGCCGAGGCGACGAAGCTAAAAGGCGTGGTGATCACCTCGTCACCGGCTCCTATCCCTAGGCTCGCTACAGCAGTGTGCAGAGCGGCCGTCCCGTTAGACACCGCTAGCGAATACCTAACCTTGATGTACTTGCTAAACTCCTCCTCGAATTTCCTAGTGATGCTTCCCGCAGTCGAGGAGAGCCTCCCGCTCTCCAAAACCTTCAGCACGAGCTCTTTCTCCTCCTGAGTGAACGTGGGAAAATACTCCTTGAAGTAGGGTCTCTGGGGTCTTCCCCCCTCTATCGCTGGCAAGCTTGACATCAACCCGATACACGGGCTGCCCAGTCTTATTATTGCTGCCGTTCTCACGCTAGAGTGATCGACCTCCCGTCCCGCTCGCTAAACACGAACACTTTAACTAGCCCTTTGAGCTTACCACCCTCAATCTTGGGCATTAGCACTCTCTCCACCTGGAAGAAGCCCGCCATGTCGCTCATGTACACGAGAACCTCGATCGGCGTCTCCGCACCCGGCCGCAGCTCCACCTTCCTGATGCTGAGAGCGGATAGCGAATGCATATCATGCTTCCCAAGCTTGTAGGGAAGCCTCGCTCTACCCTCAGACATGTCCAGCCCGTCAGCAAGCCGAACAATGCTCGCCTCCACCGTGAGGGGCTTCGCTTCCATAGCAGTGCTGTAGATTGCTGAAAGAACCTCCTGGCGCAGCCTAATCTTCCTCGCACCGATCCCCGGCCTAACTCTATCGATCACCCTATCTACAATATCTTTGGCGAGGATCGCTCCTATCAACTCATGAAAGTCGCGGTGAACAGCGTTACCTATATCGTGAAGGTAGCTGGAGGCGACGAGAATTAGCTTTACATCGTCAAGGTTTGCCGCAGTATCGTGCTGTAGAGATGAAAACGACGCCCCTCTCAGAGCGAGAAGGCGCATTAGCTCTAGCGCCGTTCCAGCTACAATTTTGGCGTGAACGGGTCCGTGGTCGTTGTAGCCCAGCCTCAGCACAGCGTTTACGTTGCTCATGTAGAGGAGTTCTCTGACCTCCTCGTCCTCTTCGATCGCCTTGACGAGCGAAGCTACGAAGCTGTCGTGCTCAACCCAGCGCTTGAGAAGATCCTTACTCACAACCACGCTCTCAGCTGTCATGGGGGGGTTGTAGAGGAAAAAGAGGTTTTAAAAAGGATGACGCTATCGCCGGTAATGCGGGAAGGCCCGGATACCCGGGTACCTCGCCCAGGTTCCGAGCTCTTCTTCAATCCTCAGAAGCTCGTTGTACTTGGCTGTCCTCTCGCCTCTAGCGGGAGCGCCGGTTTTTATCTGGCCCGTGTTCAGCGCCACAGCTACGTGCGAGATGGTAGAGTCCTCCGTCTCACCGCTCCTGTGACTAACAACCACGGAGTAGTTACGGTTAAAGGCAAGGTAGGCTGCTTCAAGTGCCTCCGTAAGGGTTCCGATCTGGTTGACCTTGAGAAGGAGAGCGTTCGCGGCGCCTTTCTCTATGCCCCTGGTAAAGCGCTCGACGTTCGTCACGAATATATCGTCGCCTACGACCTGGATCTTCAGGGACCTCGTGAGTTCCGCAAAGCCTTCGAAGTCCTCCTCCTGTAGCGGATCCTCTATCGATACTATAGGGTACTCGTCGACGAGTCTCTCGTAGAACTCCATCAACTTGGACTTATCGAGCTCGCGCGAGTCTATTACGTAGACCTGCCTCTTCTCATCGTAGAAGTTCGAAGCGGCAGCGTCGAGCGCCAATGCAACGTCGGTGCCCGGATCGTAGCCCGCAGCCTTTATCGCTGCTACTAATGCGTCGAGAGCCTCTCTCGTTTCCCTCATGGGGGGAGCGAACCCTCCCTCGTCCCCCACGTTGACTGCTCCTACTCCGTACTTCTCGGCCAAGTGCTTCTTCAAGGAGTAGTAGACCTCCGCGCCGATCCTCAAAGCCTCGGAGAAGCTGCCCGCCCCTACAGGCACGATCATGAATTCCTGAATCTTCAGCTCGTTGCCGGCGTGCTTCCCTCCATTAAGCACGTTCATGAGAGGTACGGGAAGCGTGCGCGCGCTTACGCCCCCAAGGTAGCGGTAAAGTGGCATCGCGTAAGTGTTAGCCGCGGCGTGAGCGGTCGCTAGAGAAACTGCGAGAATAGCGTTCGCTCCCAGGTGGGACTTGTTCCTCGTGCCATCAAGGTCTATCATGCGCCGGTCAACGCTGCTCTGCATCCTCGCGTCCATGCCGACTATCTCTTTCGCGATGATCGAGTTGATGTTCTCGACGGCTTTCCTCACGCCCTTGCCCTGGAACTCTCTTCCTCCATCGCGGAGCTCCAGCGCTTCATGCTTTCCCGTCGAGGCTCCTGAAGGCACAATAGCTCTTCCGAGCCCTCCTCCCCTCGTGACAACTTCAGCTTCGACGGTGGGGTTTCCTCTAGAGTCCAGAACCCACCTTCCCTTAACGGACGCTATGGTAAAGTCCTCATCGCGAGCGGCTTTCAACGGCATACGTGCTCGAGTTGCTCACCGCGAATAACAGGTATCTTCATAATGCCCGTTATTCACCTGTATCCTTGATAATTAGCGAGCCTCACGGGATGAAAAGTATAAAAAGAATGAAAGGAATACTCTCTCCGATGAAACACTCTTCGGAAGACACGATCGGAGTTATTCTTTGCGGAGGCGAGGGGAAGAGGCTTAGACCCCTCACGTACTACTTCCAGAAGGCTATGATACCCGTCGGTTCACAGCAGAAGCCGCTTCTCGAGTACATTGTCCGCCTTATGAAGTTCCACGGGATCACTAAAATCACTCATAGGCTACAAGGGACAGCAAATCGTGAACTACTTTAACAAGGGAGAGAGGTACGGTGTAGATATAAGCTATGTCTGGGACAACCCCGAGTATGGCGGCAACGGAGGGGCTCTGCTCAACGCATACCTAAATGGAAGCTTCGAGGGAGCGAGGAACCTGCTCATATACTACGGAGATATTCTCTCAAACATTAGCTTGACGGAGCTTCTGAAGTTTCACAGAGAGGGAGGGTTTATAGCCACGCTGGCTCTTTCTCCGAACTACAGGGTGGCTGTAGGAGTAGCGGAGCTGGAGGGTAGCCAGGTCGTTAAACTAGTAGAGAAGCCACCCCTCGGCAAGCCGGTCACCATCGGGATTCTTGCGGTGAAAGTCGAGGGGATGAAGTACCTTGAGGAGCTGAGTGAGGAGAAGAAGGACATTGACATCATGGGCGATCTCATCAGAAGGTTCCTTGAAAGAGGGTTTAAAGTCGGAGGCTACTTAACGGACTCTTTCTGGTTCGACCTGGGCTCTACGGAAGCTTACGAGAAGCTGGAGCCTCACGACGTAGATGCTTGGTTCTCCTACTTGTTCCAAGAAGGCTGAGGGCCCTGTACAGACCTGTTTTCTCTCCCTTGAGTATCTTCACCATCAGAGAAGTAGGGATAAGGTAGGATAGCTTCACGACAGCGCTCCAGTTCGCGTAAAGAGCATCAACAAGCTTGCGATACTGTTTCCCGATATCCAGAATCGAGCCAATCTCGCTCCAAGCTCTCTCACTATAGGCTCCCGGAGCCTCCAGCCAGACAGCTTCGGCTGCGAGTATCCCGAGAGCCATAGCGGGAAAAATACCGCCACCGTTAATCGGGTTCACAGCTCCCAAGGAGTCACCTGCGAACAGCACTCTCTCCACAGCCGGCTCAGCGTAGAAGCCGCTGACAGGCACCCATCTGGCTCTCATCTCCTCGATCTGCTTCACGTTGGAGAGGTAACCATGCACGTTGAGATTAACGAAGAGCGAGAAGAACTTCTTGAGACTGCCCCCGCCTTCGCGGAGAGAGGAAAGCCGCACGCCCACACCTACGTTGGATACATCCTTCTCGAAAGGTATTATCCATGCGTACCCTCCGGGGGTTTCGGGTGAAGCAAGCATATACACGATGTTTTTCGGCATCTCAGGGGTGTGAAACTTCGCGTTAGCAGCCACGGCCACGTCGTTCTCGGGTAGGAGGATCTCTCGGTCCACGAGCTTCCTGACGGTTGAGGGGTAGCCGTCACAGGCGATGACGTAATCGGCGGAAACTTCTCTACCCTTCCTGGTTCTGACTACGTACTCGCTCCCTACTTTTTTAACGCTGACAACGTCTTCTCCAGTGTAGTGCTCTGCCTCGCCTACAAGCTTCTCAACGAGCTCCGCCCGGCTGATCGTGAACCCCGGTATGGGTAGATTGTAGACGCGCCCTCCCGCGAATTCGAGCACCACTCTCGACACGCTGTTACGCCGCCTAGCCATAGCCACGTAGCTGAACGCTTTAGCTACAGAGGGCTTTCTAGAAATGAAGCTTATGGCTTCAGGCTCCGGGAGAAACTCGCCGCAAACAGCAGGCCTCTCGGGTTGGGGTCTACGGTCAAAGCCGACCGCCCGAACACCTAGCTCGCTAAGGCGCTTTAGAGCAGCAGCGCCAGCGGGGCCCAGCCCCACCACGACCGCTTTGTATCTCATACGGGTAACAGCACGGTGTGTAGAGCTTCTTAAAACCCTCTCCAGCAGTACTAGCTACGGCTCCGAAAGCGGGTCTGGCTCCCGGAGGAGGCTATGGGAGGCAAACCTTCTCCTTTCCGAGGATTTTCACGGCTGTGTGAAGCACAGATAGAGATTTTTCAAGCAGCTCTTTCACGAACTCGTAGCCTTGAGGCGTAAGGTAGTAGACTTTCTTCTCCCTGCTCCCAGAGATTCTAGATCCGAGAAGCCCTGCCTTCTCCAGCTTGTTAAGGAAAGGGTATACTTGCGATGGACCTATAGGGGCGCCGAGCATCTCCGCCAGCAGCTTCATAAGCTCGTAGCCGTGCCTTTCCTCTTCCGCTAGAAGCACGAGTGTGTAGAGCTTCACCACCGTGTTGACTCTTATGCTTTTCAGCCGGTCAAGCTGCTCGGTAGACATCGAGGCTCCTTACATCTCTTTCTTCAACTCTCATAAATCTATATTTCTGTCACATATCATCAATTCAATCCCCGACTAGCGGGAGCGGTTGCCCGGTAAAGCTTGGAAAACGCTTGGAATGAACACAACGGTTAAGATCCCTCCCATCAGCTTGAGAACCGTTCTACCGCCTCCACGCTCAAGAGCCGCTGCGGTGGGCATGTATCTCAGTGTCGGGTAAAGCATGCGCCACCTACTCGCCACACCAGAGGCTAAGAAGCCCAGGAGGGGTGCTACGCCTGCGACATAAGCCCAAAACAGCAGCCTCAGGAGTACACTCCTAGGGTTGAAGATGTCTAGTACGACTGCACCTTTGCGAGACACTTTTCTCATGCCCCACAAGCCCTTCGGCTTGTCTAGAAAATCTCTCAAACTAAACATAGCTAAAACGAAGTCGAAGCTCCCATCCCTGAAGGGAAGGTACTCGGCGACGGCTACTACCGTGTGGGCCGTCCGGGCTTCCTTGAGGACATCCTCGAGGGGGTCAAGGCAGACCACCTCGGCTCCTCTCTCCTCAAGCTTTCTAGAGTAGTAGCCATCGCCGCACCCAATGTCGAGGACGAGCCCGGAGGGCAGGGAGAGAGCGTGCCTCCTGGCTAGGGAGTCTAGCCCCATGCTCATCGCGGCGTTGCCTAACCTGTACGCACCACTCTTGAACAAGGCTCTCAAAGTCTCCTCGACTTTCAACCACATGTTAATAGGGAGCCCGCGGGCTTCTCGCAAATCCTCCGAGCACCCTGTAGACATGCTCTCTAACCTCCCCACCGGCCTCTTCGGCGAAAGTTCTCAGTATCTCAGCGGCTAGTAGCCCGCACTCCACGGGGAGACTCCCCGAGAGCTGAAACAGCTCTGTTACAAGCTGATTGAGCAAATGGAAACCATAACGGAGGTAATCTCCTTGAGACTCCTCTAGGAGCAGGAGCGCACTCCCACTGTCTTTTACCCCACGTGAAAGATCAGACATGTCGTCGATAACCTGGTATGCCGCGCCGAGCGTAACGCCATAATTCTTAAAGACGTCTACCAGGTCGCGTCTCCCAGCAGCGTAAAGCGGAAGGATGCATGCTGCGCCGAAAACTTCTCCTGTTTTCTTCGAGATAACTTCGCGGTAAGAAGCTGCTACTCTCATGCTCTTCTTCGCCGCCCTTAAATCCCATAGCTGTCCTATCGCTGTACCCCTCCAGGCACTCATGCTGGCGATAACTGCTTCCGATCCACCGTACTGGCCTATTAACGATATAGCGGTCGCCATAACTACGTGAGGCACGATAACAGCCTCGTCGAGCCCGTACTTCTTCCAGAAGCTCGGCTGGCCTCTCCTACTCTCGGCGTAATCCGAGATGTCGTCGTAGACGAGGCTTGAAGCATGCATGAGCTCGACGGCCAAGGCTATCGGAAGAGCTCGGGCCTTATCGCAGCCAGCAATATCTGCAGAGAAAAGTGTGAGAGCACCGCGGAGGAACTTGCCGCCAGCAACCATGTAGCTAACCTCTTCGTGGATCTCGGGAAATAGTAGCGGTAGCTGCTCTTGGAAGTATAACTTCAGCTCGAAGCGCAACCGGTTCAGTTTCTCATCCACAGTCTCCGGAGCGGTCTTAGCGTTCAGCATTGAACCATCTCTTCCTTTTGACAGGAAGCAATATTAACTTTAAGCTACCTACGGGAGAGCTGACCAGGATGATCGACTCGCACTGCCACCTCCTCTACCCAGGCTTACGAGAGAAAGTAGACGAAGTCCTCGAGAGCGCGCGAGAAGCGCTCGACGCCATCATAACCTGCGGTCTACCTTTCGACCGTGAGAAAGCACCAGGGTTTCCAGGCGCTCTCGAATCCTTGAAGCTCGCACGCAGGTACTCTGGCTTCGTCTTCGTAACGCTGGGGCTTCACCCTACTCAGGTTAGCGAGATGTCGGATGAGGAGATAGAGGAATACCTGGCGTTTGTCGAGTCCAGGAGAGACGACATAGTTGGAATCGGCGAGATAGGGCTTGACCGCTTCTGGATAAAGGACGAGCTGGAGCACAAGAGAGCACAGGAAGTTTTTGAGAAATTTCTTAGCCTCGCCGAGAAGCTTGGGAAGCCTGTCGTCATTCACAGCAGGAAAGCCGAGGAGGAGGCCATCGCTGTACTATCCTCCTATTCGCTTAAGAAAGTTCTGATGCACTCTTTCACAGGAAGCATGACCGCTGCTAGAGAAGCGCTCGATCGAGGCTACCTGTTCTCCGTGAACTACCGCGTGACGAACACGAAAACTATGCGCAAAATAGCCAGGAACTTTCCGATGGAAGCGATACTAGTGGAGACCGACGCACCTTTTCTCTCGCCAGACGGCGGCATAAACACACCCTTATCGGTTCGGCGCGTCGCGGAAGAAGTTGCTAGGCTCCGAGGCACCTCTGTAGAGGAGGTCGATGAAGCCACGACCGGGAACGCCATCAAGTTTTTCGGCCTGGAGGGGAAGCTTGCTGCGGGGCTGAAACCTCATGGAGCCTCCCTTCCGTAAGATCCTGATCGCTAACAGGGGAGAGATAGCTGTCAGGATTATTAGAACCGCGAGGGATATGGGTATAAGAACAGTCGCTGTGTACAGCGATGCAGACGCTAACGCTCTTCATGCTCTCTTAGCGGATGAGAAGTACCGCTTGGGCCCAGGGGAGCCGGGAGCCAGCTACCTTAACATGGATGCGATCATCGACGTGGCTTTGAAGAGTGGAGCGGAGGCTGTACACCCGGGTTACGGCTTTCTAGCGCAGAATGCGCTCTTTGCGGAGAAGGTGGTGGAAAACGGGTTGGTTTGGATCGGCCCCCACCCCGATGTCATCAAGCTCGTCGGGGATAAACTTGGCGCGCGCCGGTTCTTCAGCAGCCAGGGAATACCCATCGTCCCGGGGGGGCTTAACCCTGTGGATCTGAGAGACGCGGCGAGCTACGCTGAGGAGATCGGCTACCCCGTCGTCGTGAAGCCTGCTGGCGGTGGAGGAGGTATAGGCATGTTCGTCGCCTGGTCGGAGGAAGAGCTAGAAGAGAAAATGAAACAAGCAGCTCACTTGGCTCACGCGTACTTCAAGAACGCTTCAGTTTACCTGGAGAAGTACTTCCCTAAAGCGAAGCACATCGAAGTTCAGGTGCTCGGGTGGCGGGGAGGAGTTATCCACCTCTTTGAGAGGGAGTGCAGCGTTCAGAGAAGGTTCCAGAAGGTTATTGAAGAGGCTCCTTCACCTTCGCTATCCTGGGACGAGAGAAAGCACGTATGCGAGTTAGCTGTAAGAGCTGCGAGCAGCTGCGGATACACTAACGCGGGAACCTTTGAATTCATCTTCGACTTGGATACGAGAAGCTTCTACTTGCTAGAAGTGAACTCGAGAATACAGGTTGAGCACCCGGTCACGGAAGCGGTGACAGGAGTAGATATAGTGGAGCAGCAGATACGCATAGCGGGAGAAGGTAAGCCTACAGTGCAGCAAGGAAACGTCGAAATTCATGCTCACGCGATCGAGGCGAGGATCTACGCAGAAGACCCCATGAACAGCTTCGCTCCTTCGCCGGGCAAGATAACTTTTCTCGAGATACCTCAAGGCCCCTGGGTTAGGGTTGATAGCGGAGTTTACGAAGGCTACGAGATCCCGCACTTCTATGATCCCTTGATTATGAAGGTAATCACCTGGGGCTCTTCGCGAGCACAAGCGCTCAGCAGGCTACTGAGAGCAGTAAGCGAGCTGAGAATAGGAGGCATTAGACACAACAAGTACCTGATTCTGAAAATACTCGAGCACCCTGCTTTCCGCGAAGCTAACTACACTACGAGAATGCTCGAGGACGGCGAGCTCCTCCGCGGCTTGAGGAATACCGACGAGGCGCCTCTCCTTCCAAGTGGGAGAGAGGCAGAGAAAGGCGGAGCCGCCCAGAAGAGAGTGGAGCAGCCAGAAAGAGTAAACTACTGGAGGCTGCTCGCTCGAGCTGGATCCGCCAGCTTATAGCTCCAGTGGGCTACTCAACGTGGAAACTTCCGTGTACCTGCTGAGCCTGTTCGCAAGGTACCTCGGCATGGTGAAGAGATGCCTGTACTGCTCCTCGTCCAAGAATTGAAGCCTCAAGCGTGAAAGCTTCTCTCTCACCTCATGCGGGGGCACCTCCAGCGGATCCCTACCCATTGACCCCATCACGAACCCCCACTCGCTGTAAAAAGAGGGCACGAACACTTTGTACCGCCGCGATACGGGGAACACTCTAGCGAATGTGTTATAAATCACGGCGAACGCTCTCTCGTAGTAACGCAAAGACGTTGCTTGAGTGACTGCTACACCGCCAGCACCAAGTCTCTCTCGAACTTTCTCGTAGAACTCTTTCGTGTAGAGGTATACCCCCGGCGTTCCTCTTACGGGGTCTGTAATGTCCAGGATTATCACGTCAAACTTTTCTCCTGTTTCCTCGACGTACTTTCTCCCGTCCTCGAAGATCAGCTCGAGGCGCGGGTCGTCGAAAGCACCCTGGTGCCACTCTCTCATGTGCTTCCTCGCTAGGTTTACGAGCTCTTCGTCAATATCGACCATGACTACTCGCTCGACACTCTCGTGTTTCAAAACCTCGCGAGCAGTCGCCCCCTCGCCGCCCCCTATGATAAGGACTCGGCGAGGATTGCCGTGTGTAATCATCGCTGGGTGAACTAAGCATTCGTGGTAGATGAACTCATCATACTCGGAGCTCTGGAGGAAACCATCGAGAAAGAGAGCCATGCCGAAAGACCCTGTTCTCGCGATAGTCACTCTCTGGTACTTTGTATAACCGTCGTAGATCAGCTCGAGAATTCCGTGAATGTGAGCTTCATGGGGGCTCAGCCACTCAGAGTACCACATAACACTCATGCCATGGTAATTCGCAGCCACGGAGAGCAGAAAAACAAGGGGCCTTTTATCTCGTTCGCCAAGCTGGTCAGGTGTCCTAGCCCTCGTCACGTATCAGCAGTTCCAGCGCTCTTCATCCCAGCCGAGTAGAAAAACATTGCTAGTTTTTAAGGTTCCTGACTCGCAACTCTTTCTAGGCAGAAACCAGCTCTCTACCCTTATCGGTGACCCTGTACTTTCCTTCCTCTACCTTCTCCACGTAACCTGTGTTCACCAGCCCTCTAATCTTTCCAGCCACTCTCCTCACATCTAGGCCGGCTTTAGCTGCTATCTCCTTGCAGCTTACAGGCCCTCCGCCAAGCTCTACTAAAGCTTTCAGTATCGCAACAGCAACCTCGTCTGGCTTTCGAGAAGAGGCTGACATACGCTCTCTGTTCATCAAAACCGTAGGTGATTAATTTAGGTTACTCTTTAGGAACTTTTTGCTAAAAAGCATTCATCCATCTTACTTCTCAGAATCCAGAACGTAGAGCTGAGAGACATATAGAACATCATTGCTGAAGCTGAAAAACCTCCTCCAGCTTCTTTAACCTCTTTTTTGATCTGGACAACAAGTCATTAGCAGTTTTCACTATACTAGGGTAACTCCACGGATGAACAAGGTCAACACCGTTCAGCCTGAGCGGCATCTCCAGCCTCTCCATAGTCATTATCTCGACGACAATACGCTTTCCGAGCCCCTGGATCCCGCTGTGCTTGAAGCCGCTGTTGCGAGCGGCGACAAGAAGGCGGTGAGCAGCCTTCAAGTTCCTCGCAACTATGTGGAAGATCGGGGGGTGGACGGAAAACCACACGCCGGGCTCTCGGGAGGCGGCGAGAGCAAGTGTAAGCTCCCAAACCTCGATAGGCCGGTGCCACTTCGCCAAAACTCTCAGTTTCCCTTTCTCTCCGGGGTGGCTGCAAGCTGCTAGCTGAATTCTCCCACTGCAGCTAGAAGTAGTGTAGTAGTCTCGGGAGCTGTTTACAAGCTCGAGAAGCTCGACGATGTCGCTATCCACAGCACCCTCCTCCAAATGCCTTCTCAACCTTTCGATAGCCTTTCCTTTGAGTGCGTCCCAGTCTGACGCCTTTACAAGCGAACCCGTAGGAGCTTCACCTCGTTGGCGGAGACTTTTATCACCGAGAACGAGGAGGGCTTCCAGTACGGTATCTTACCGCTCCAGGTCGCTTTCCAGGAGCCTGGGTTGCCTAGCCTCCTGACCGGATCCAGCCCCGGTAAGTGGGTGTGGCCTGCGAAGACCCATTCCCGGTTGCTGCAGAACCTCCGCTTAGCTATCTCCTCTAAGAGCAGCTCCCTGCTCGCCACGGAAGCTAGCTTGTTCAGTAAGAACGCTAGAACGCCGCTGCTGACCACCAAGTCTCCGTGAAGCCCACATACACTGTGCCCACCGACGCGGAGGCGGAGAACTCCAGGCACTGCTAGAAGCTCAGAAGATTTCAGCTTCAACTTCGCGGGAGCTGGGAGGATGGGGTCGTGCGAGCTTAAGCTCGTAGTGTAGTAAACGTAGCGCGGAAGCTCGACCTCGCCGGTGAGTTTCTCGAAGTGCTTTTTCAGCTCTTCGGCTGGGAGCCTGTAGTGTAATCGATCAAACAGGTCTCCAAGGATAAGCAGGCAGTCCACCTTCTCGTTTGCAGCGAAGTTAAGCACTGCTTGCAGCTGCCAGCATTCTGACTCCTCCTCGCAGTGGAGATCGGAGCATAGGACACAGCTTTCGTGCTTCTCCGAGACCTCGAGAGTGAACATGCTGGGCGAAACAGATTATACTAGACTGGCTATAAGGTTGTGTCATGCGTAAGGCAATTTCCGCAGCTCTGCTGGCCGTGATCCTGGTCTCTTTCAGCCCGGTCAGCTCAGCGGCTCAGCCCGTTAATCTTCCCAGCGCTTCTGCATACATCGACGTCGGGGAGAACGGGAACGCGAATGTGACTCTAGTGTTTAGCGGCAGAGGTTTTTCCACTTTCTGGATCACGCTGCCAAAGTTCGAGAAGGTTCGCCTGTGCGGATTAAAAGGCGGGTACGCACTTTACAATGAGACTTCGGGAGCATATTTCTACTACAACACGACTGTCACTCTACACCCGTCCGACGACGGAAGCTACGAGTTAAGGCTCTGCTTCAGCTTCCCTTACGCTGTCCTTATGCAGGGTGACAGAGCTTGGTTCATGTCACCGCTTCTGACAGCGCACAGTTCGATAAGCATCGCCGTCTTCGTCAAGTTACCTCTACTTAAGAGCGTCGTGCGGGAGAGCCCGAGCTCTGTGAACCAGACTGGCGGCTACCGGGTCTACATCCTCTCGAGAACTGCACAGGCCGACCTGCAGGGGCGTGTGGTTGTCGAGTACACGATGAGGAGTAGCGTACCCTCCGCTTTCATCAGCTCAATGGACGGTAGAGTGAGGGTTGAGTACCCGCAACCTTACACCTCTATAGCAAACAAAACGCTAGAGATAGCTACCCAGGCCTATAGCCAGCTTCGCGATCTGACGGGCATCGAGGTTCAGAGAGTAGATTTACGCTTTTACCTTCCGGAGCAGCAGATGGGCGGCTTGGGGGCCTTAGGTTTCGTGCGGGGAGAAGACGTGAACGCGGGCGGGAGGGGGCCCATCATGCTGAACCTTGC
>Ga0105163_1001092_pt1 | contig 14726 bp, 13 predicted proteins | sample JNZ110809AmetaG_FD_81531 | JGI IMG/M metagenome (GOLD analysis project Ga0105163, IMG submission 81531) | Hot spring microbial communities from Jinze hot spring, China to study Microbial Dark Matter (Phase II) - JNZ 110809A | ecosystem: Environmental > Aquatic > Thermal springs > Hot (42-90C) >... | reverse complement strand
GCGACTAGTGTTTGGGTTTCATGTTGGTTGATGTTGTTTGTTGTCAACTCTTGGCTTCACAGACCTCGGGGCACCCTTCATCGGAGCCCATATCATCGGCCTCCACCCCTTTGGGGAAACCCCTACCCACAGCTCCCCCTCATATGGTTCCGGTTCACAGCCGTGGGGAAACCCCACATCCCGGCATTGTATGCCCCTACCCACCCAGGTCTCCACCACAAACCCACATCGTGGACAAGCCCAAACCACAGTAAAACAACCACATCAACCCTTAAACCTATACGAAAACCAAAACAGTTACGTTAGGCAATTTTTAAGTGTCATTTATATAATTCCGAACCACTGAGTACAGCATGGTGGTCGTTATGAAATTTATAGCCCTTGATATAGGAAAAACGAAAAGTATTGCAATGATGTTCGATGAAAACCTAGATATTTTGTGTAGCGTTTCTAGTGGACCCGCTGATATAACTCTAGAGGAGAATATCGTCAAAACAAATATACGAGATGCTATAGATACGTGTCTTAGACGGACCACCACATCCATTGAAGACGTCGATTTGATTGTATTTAGCTGGGCTGGTTTAGATACCAAAAGAGATCTAGATATTGCCTGGAACTATGTTAGAGAACTCGGCTATCCTTTTGAAAAAATTATAATTGAGCACGATGCTATAACAGCTTTCTATGCTGTTACATGGGGCAAACCTGGAATTGCTGTTATAGCTGGCACCGGCGCTATTGCATTTGGTATGAATAGGTTTGGTCGTAGGGCAAGGTCAAGTGGATGGGGTTGGATCATAGGTGACGAAGGTAGTGCTTCTTGGATAGCTCTCCAGGCGCTAAATGCGGTTTCGAGGGCATATGATGGTAGAGGACGCTATACTTCACTTATAAATAGGATAAGAGAATTCTACAATGTTGATGACCTGCTGGATATCGTAACATACATTTATAGGATGAAACCTTTTGATATAGGTAAGATAGCAGCCATAGCTGTTCTCGTAGATGAGGAGGCCGAAAAAGGTGATGAAGTAGCTAGAGAAATAATGGAAAAAGCTGGTTTGGAACTTGCACTATCTGTATACAGTGTTGCACAGAAACTTGGTATGGTAGATGATGATATTATTGTAGGGGGTATCGGTAGCGTATTTAAATCAAAGATAGTTAACAGAGTTTTTGAAAACAGAGTTAGAAAGTTGCTAAGGAAAGCCACATTAAAGGAGCCTATAGTAGGATACAGGGCTATATTAGGTCCCATTATAATAGCTTTACAAAGGCTAGGTATGGACATTACCCAGGATATTGTTGAAAAAGTATTGAAAAACGTTGAAAGAGCCGAAACTAGCATTTTGGTAGTCTAATAATGTGTAACTACCCTAACCAACCTTCTAGGACTGTCAATATCCAGACCTGATGCTACTGTATAGCCATATGTAATAAGCTGTAATAGCAATATAGCTGAAAGAGCATCGAGTTCTTCATAGCTAGTTTTACTTAGTGGCAATGTATCCTCATCTAAATCTTTATTACTTAGTCTAAGTACATTAGCACCTATATTTCTAAGTTCTTCATAGAGTTTATAGACATAGCTGTAGCTCTTTCCATCCTGGTTTATAATAACTACAAGCACGTTTTTATCAAGTGTTGCTATGGGGCCGTGTCTGAACTCGAGAGCATGCATAGCCTCTGCTGCTACATATGAAGACTCTTTTAGTTTTAAGGAGGCCTCTAATGCTATTGGATATGATGGACCTGAACCTAAGACTATAAATCTATTGATGCCCATGTTGATATAATTCTCTGCAAGCCTAAATATTATGCTTCTTTTTTCAATTGTATTAATGGCATGCTCTTTAAGCCTATCTAACTCTAAATCCATATCACTACTTTTCCCTGCGACCATGCTAAGTGTAATTAACAATCCTGCTAGTGACATTGAATAGAAGCTTTTTGTCATTACTATGCCTCTCTCAACCCCAACATTAATATAGAGGTACTCATCTGCGTATTTAATGCTTTCACTTTTTTCACTAATGGTTATGATTACGTTATACGTCCCTCTCTCTCTACCCCTCTTCATAACCTCAAGAGTCTCGGCTGTCTCCCCCGATCTAGAAATAGCTACTATGCAACATTCTTCAGAAAGTGTGTTGATTAGGTACATCAAAATTTCTGATGATGGTATTACACGTACATTTAATTTTGGTCGGTGAATCTGAAGAGGAATCGACATTAACATTGCTGAGTAATATGAAGATCCGCATCCAGTAAGGTATAGACATCTACAATTTCTATTAACAATAGATGCGGCAACCTCCTTTAGGCTATCGAAGTTCTCTCTAATAGCATCTATAGATCTCGGTATTTCCATTATATCCTGTAGCGTTTTTTCACCAACAACTCTAGATGCACCATTCATAACCACACCCAAGGTATTCTAATTCTAATACGATACTTTTTATAAATAGACATGGATCGAAAATAATAAGAATTTTTACAGCCTACATAGAATTCGAGATACCATCCTAGCTTCTAACTTCCTCTACGGAGAGTATAATTTTTCGATTAATGGGCAATTAGATAGCATAAAAATAACACCCCAACAGATAATCTATCTAATCGACTTATAGGATAGAATACCTTAATAAAATCAGACCACAGGTGTCTGTAATATGGATATCTTTAACCATAATACTTTCGCGTTCAAGGAAGCGAAGTCAGCTAAATCTCTACTAGATGCTGCTTGCAAGGTATTGAAAAGAAATATCACACTTCTATGTATCTCACCAATTTCAAGAGAAACTGTAGTAGCTACGCTAAGGGCTGCAAAGAGCATTAATGCACCAATAATCTTTGCTGCATCTCTGAATCAAATTGATATCAATGGTGGATATACTGGCTGGACCCCTAAGAGGTTTGTCGAATTTGTCCATCAAGAAGCTGAAGCTATCAATTTCAATGGCATAGTGTTTTTTGAAGTTGATCACTGTGGTCCCTGGTTAAAGGATGAGCATATCATTAGTCACTACGATTATCAGACAGCTTTAGAAAATGTTATAAGATCTATTGAAGGTTTTATTGATGCCGGATTTCGTATTCTCCATATAGATACTTCATTAGATAGAGAGAGCCCTGCAGGGTTTGCAAACATTGATACAGCAGCTAAAAGAACAGTTGAATTGATTAGTTTTGCTGAAGATGTTGCTAAGAGCAGGGGTATTGATATAATGGAATATGAGATAGGTAGTGATAGATGGAACATGGATAAGGTGGAGGACTTTAGGAAATTTCTATCATTAGCCGTAGGTATGCTTAAGTCTAGAAAAATAGATGTATCTAAAATAACCTTTGCCGTAGCTGATGTTGGTACAAGGGTCAGACCTGGTAATATAATGAACACTCCTCTGGCTTTGAAATTTGTTGATACACTAAAGGATTACAGCATTTACCTAAAGATTCACTCAGGCGATTATTTGGAGAACCTAGATGAGTTGCCGAGAAATGGTATTGGAGGCATCAATATTGGCCCTATGTTTGCACACATACAATATACCACTATTAAGGAGGTTATTACATCCAGTGGTAGAGAGTCGCTTTTAAAAATATTTAAAGAAAACATTGAAAGAAATATAATCTCCAGCGATAAGCTCGGTAGATATTTTGCAAATAGTGGAGAAATTGAGGAATACAAAGTTGGATTGGCCTCTAGATATATATGGTCGAATAATTCAATTAGAGATACTGTTAATTTAATAAGTCGTGAAATAGGCATCGATCTCTTTAGAAAATGTATTGAATCAATAGAATATACCGTAAGGAGGTATCTGATACAGCTAAATCTTGAAAACTTGGTAAACATATTTAAGGAATTCAACACCATATACAGATCGTGATCCTAGTTTGTACATCCCTCTAAAGTTACCCTCTAACTTTAACGGTAGAGGAAATACATGCGTGTTTTACCATAACTGATTTTAAATCTCCTCTATAAATACAACCTTTAGGTGGCTTACATGTCCCTCCACTTTGACGTAGTATCTCTTGGCGAATTACTTGTAGAGTTCGTCCGAAAAGAACAGGATGTTATGCACACAGTACCTGGGGACTATGTCGGACCTTACCCTAGCGGTGCACCTGCAATAACCATTGATACTTGTGCTCGTCTGGGTCTAAGAACAGGCTTTATAGGTATTGTAGGCGATGATGACTTTGGACAAATGGTTATAGAGAGATTGAGATCCGATGGTGTTGATATTTCGAGAATTAGAGTTGATAGAAATTCTGTAACTGGTATGGCTTTTGTAGCATATAGATCTGATGGCAGTAGAAGATTCGTATTTAATTTAAAGTATTCTGCTTCTGCAAAACTTTCACCAGAACACATCGATCCAGAATATGTATCAAAGGCTAGGCTTCTCCACATTTCTGGGTCAACCCTATACATAAGCAATTCCGCTAAAGGAGCGTGCGAAAAAGCTATAGATATAGCCAAGGCCAACAATATAACGGTCTTTCTCGACCCTAATATTAGAGTCGAACTTGCATCTATTGAAGAAATCAGAGAGATGCTGTACCCCATAATCAAAAACAGCGATGCTATACTTATCAGCGAAGATGAACTTGCATTAATTACAGGCATTACTGATGTCAGGAAAGCTGCTTATAGAATAGTTGATTTAGGACCCAAGCTCATCGCTATTAAGAGAGGAAGAAAAGGGTCAACGACGCTAACAAGAGATGGTGTTATCATCGAAGCCTCCGCATTTCCCATTAGTGAGGTAGACCCTACAGGTGCTGGAGATGTATTTAACGCAGCTTTCATCTACGGCTATCTAAATAATTGGAATCTAGAAAAAACTCTTATTTTCGCAAATGCCGCCGCGGCAATCAAGGTTAGTAGAAGGGGTCCTATGGAAGGTCCTAGATCATATAATGAGGTTGCATCTCTTATTTTAGAAAGACATGTCAAGCTCTAAATTGCAGACATTCAATCTACTGCAGGCCCCGTTGCTACCCACTGGAGTGGCAATGTATAGGAATTCAATTTCGATTAAAATAATTTTAGGCACTGTTTTTCTAACTAATCCATCTACATCATTTATTGTTCACCGATTTGTGGATGCGGAGCTGTGATGTCCCTTTAAGCTTGTTTTAAGGGTCTTTATAGCAACTTCTAATGCTGTAACATAGTCAGGTTCCATTAGAGCTTCCACACTTACGTAATTGCCATACCCAATGCTGTCTAGAATTTTGAGTATCTTACTCCAATCCAGTTCTCCTAACCCTGGTGGAAGCCTATGGGTATCTGCTACATGGATATGCTTAGCATATCCTCCATATTTTTGAAAAATTTCATAGACATTGCCTTCCTCAAGCAATATATGGTAGGTGTCCAGGAGCAGATAAACATTATCCACTTGTTGAATAACCTCCATAGCCTCGCCAATCCTATTTATTAGATCAGTTTCCCTTCTATTCATTGGCTCCAAAACCAGCCATACACCGAAATCTCTACTATAAGATCCTAGTAAGCTTAATGACTCCGTAAGTCTTGTCTTTGCAGCCCTGCAGTCTATACTACATTTCCCTCTAGCCGTTCCTACGACAACAACCTTGCTATCTAAAAGGTATGCCACCTCTATGTACTTTTTAAAGAATGCTATAGCCTTCAATCTATTATCTTCGTTCTCACTAGATAGGCTGTAGCCGTATTTCACATATGATAGCCCAGTAGATATTGCAGAAACCTCTAGTCCATATTCATTTAGATTTCTCTTTAGAGTATCAATATTTACATTAAATGGGTTTGGTATATGTAATTCCACACCATTGTAGCTACGTGTTGTTAAAAAAGTTAAAACCTCTTGTATAGGTGCCTGAATACCTATTTTAAACGGTATCTCCTCCTCTAGAACATATACAGCAGAAAATTTCATTCTTTTAAAACCCGAAATTATTATTGTATTTGTGTCTTAAAGATTTGCTATCCCCTCGGCTCAGCATATTCTTTAGGTTTGTCAAAGTTCATGTCCTCATAGTCTATCCACGTCCTTGGTATTACACCTGGTGGGTAAAGCTCCTTCAACCTATTTATAAATGCTGTTACTCTTTCCACCACCTTATCTACCAGTACCTTCCCTTTTTCATAATCTGCATACTTTGGCCATCCAACAAATCCCTTTGGATAGTAGTACAGCTCTGGAAGTGCACTGACATCATACCATCCAAATGGTTTATCTGGGAATACATTACCTGCCGTATTGACATATTCCTTTGGTAGAGGTCTCTTCACACCCCATTCACCTTCTTTTTTCATTATATCAACATCTACAAGTTCAGGTACAACGTATAGGGTTACACTAGACTCAACTTCATCTGCATGGATAAACGGTGTTTCTATCCTTATACCTGGTGCTATTTCTTCACCTGTTCCCGCCTTTCTAAGAACATCCTGTATCCATGCCCACCAACTCGTAACCAGTATTAAGGCATGTACCTGCTTCTCTACTATGGCTATATCTTTTGCTATTGGAAGAACATACTCTTGACCATGGCTATTCCAAACAATTATCTTCTTGAACCCTGCATTAGAGAGCCATTTAATCACATCTGCCACATACTCTATCAATGTAGTTGCCCTTACGGGTATGGTTCCCCTTAAACCGTAATGGTGGCTTGGATGGCTACCGTAAGCTATTGGTAGGGCAACCGTGCACCCACATTCATAGCATATCTTTTCAGCTATGCTTACACCTATTAGTGTATCCTCACCAAGTGGTGCAAAAGGTCCATGAGCTTCTGTTGAACCTATAGGTAGGAATATAATATCGTTTTCCTTAACCCTCTCTTCAAGTTCCTTCATAGTCATCTGATCGAGATATATCTTCTTCCCCCATTTATTTAATATGGGCTTTCCCCATCTTTCACTTAAGGATGTCATATAGATTCACCATAAAGGATCTACGGCTTTATGTGAATTTTTGCATCCTTTCTAAGCTTTGCTCTCTCCATAGCTTCAATAACATTTGATAGTTTATACCTAGCTGTAATAATTTTTGTTGGATCTATTCTTCCAGAAGCTATGAGTCTTATCACCCACATAAATGGCGCGTAATCGACATGTCCCTGAGAACCATATATTTGCGCACTCCTTATCTGGAAGTATTCGAACCATGTAGGTGCTTCCCTATCTGCTCTACCTATCCATGTTATCTTACCTCCTATAGATATACTTTTTTGCATCTCTCTAATTAAAGGAGGATATCCGGCTGCCTCTACCTGCAGATCAGCACCTTGACCACCTGTTACATCCATGATCTTTTCATGTATTGAAGTACCTTTTCTTTCAAGCTCTATGGGATTAAATACATGGTCTGCTCCAACTGATTTTGCCAATTCAATTCTTTCCTGAATCGTTTCGAATACTACAACTTTACCTGCACCAGCCGCCTTTGACAACATTACTGCTGCCAACCCTATGGGTCCAGCACCATATACAATAACATAACTTCCTGGTAGAAATCCACCCGCTCTAATAAATATAGCTTTGTAGGCTACACTAAAGGGTTCTACAAGGGCTCCTGCTTCAAAAACCTTCTCATCATTACTATAAACTTCTCTAAACGCATCAATTCTCCAAGCATACTTTGCATCTGCAAGAATATACTCAGCAAATCCTCCATCCTTTGTAAATCCCATTTCCTCCAAATTGATGCAGTGGTCAAAATATCCCCTTCTACAACTTATACATTCACCACAATACCACATCTCAACAAGTGTAACAGCATCTCCGGGCTTAAAATCTGTAACCCCAGTACCAACCTCTTCAACCACACCAGAAAGCTCGTGGCCTATAACAACAGGTAGTCTAACCATACCAGGGTATAACATGTAACCCTCCTCATCTTTTTCATACATATGAACATCGCTACCACATATACCACACGATTTCACTTTCACTAGGATCTGGTTGGAACCTACCTCTGGTATCTTTGTATCCTCGAGTTTTAATACTGGGTTTCTCCATACTCTACTTCCATGCAAGGCCTTTCTCGTGCGCTCCTCAAAAGTTGATGGAGTATATCCAGCTCTAGGAATCCATTCACCATATAGAATAGCTGCTAACATTCTTCCTCTAACCATATTGTCTTCCCGCATATTGCGATTATAGAGAGATATTTAAGTCTTTTTGTAACTGAAAGCATTGCCTAAAATACAGACAAACATATGCTAAACTACATTGAATAGCAATTGCAGTGAAATGGTTTAGCTACCATAGTTTAGAATTGATTTAGATGAGTTTAGCTCACAGTTTGTATCCTAATAGGTTTTCCCTCTCTATAACTATGCCAACAGGCTTCAGCTATCTGAGCTGCTCTTACTCCATCCACAACTGTTACTGGAGGCTCTTTGCCATTGCGTATAGAGTGTATAAAGGCTCGTAGCTCCTGCAAATAAGCTTCTGACCATCTTTTTTCGAAGAATGGTGCTCCTAGAAATATCAGGCCCTGCCTTGTAGCATAAGCGATGTTCTCATCTCTATTTGTTCCAATGTACACCACACCATCTGAGCCGTATACCTCATTTCGCAACTCATAGCCATATGGAAATCTCCTTGTAGCATGTATAACTCCATGTAGCCCTTTCTCAGTTCGAAATGTAACTACTGCAGCATCCGGGTCCCCAAGCTTCTTCATATCTTCATATATATAATTGCCTCCAACAACGTAAACTTCAGCAATCTCATCACTTAATAGATGGCGTACTATATCAAAATCGTGCGATAGCTGATCTGCAAACATCCCACCGCTCGCCTTGGGATCCCTAGCCCATGATGGTGGAGGTTCTGGATCTCTAACTATAGCTATGAATGCTATAGGTTTTCCTATACCACCACCATCTATAAATTCCTTAGCTCTTTGATATATGGGGTCAAACCGCCTTTGGAATCCTATCTGAAGTTTAACACCATATTTTTTAACCGTGCTATAGATCTCCATAGCATCGCTTAGATTAGGGGCTAAGGGTTTCTCTGTAAATATATCAATACCGTATTTAGCTGCAGTAGTAATATTCTCCCTATGTAGATAGGTAGGCGTTGCAATGATTACAGCGTCGGGTTTCTCAACCTCTAGAGCTCTCAAGTAATCCGTATACCATCTTACCTTCAATGCCTCTCCAGCTGCCCTAGCAACATCCTCTACGATATCTACAACAGCTACGAGTTCTGCTCCTTCAACTCTATATCTTAGATTCTCTGCATGTATTTTACCTATTCTACCTAATCCAACAACTATGCATTTGACACATTTCATAGGGATGCCCAAAATCTATAATAGTAAAAATAGATGAAATAAATTTTACCCTTTACCATGATGATGCTACAATACTTTATAAATGAAATCCTGCGGAGTACTGTCTTAATTACGGAATCTATTTGGGATTGGAATTATTGGAGAAGGTTTACCGGAACCCCGGTGGTCTTATTGTTAATACATCTCTGTTTACCAGTGTTGGTGGTTCTCTACCCTCATAGAATGCTATAAGATTCTCTGCTACAAGTTCCGCCATCGCATGTCGTGATTCATATGTTGCTGAACCTATGTGTGGTACTAGTACAACATTTTTAAATGCTGTTAGTGGGTGGTTGAGCGGTAGTGGCTCCTGCTCAAATACATCTAGCCCGGCACCTGCTATCCAGCCCTCTCTAAGGGCCTTTACCAAAGCATCTGTATCTACTATAGCACCTCTGGCTGTATTTATGAGTATAGCTCCCTTTTTCATTTTCCTGAGCCTGTCTTCATTTATTAGGTGAAACGTTTCCTTAGTTAAAGGTACATGTATCGATATAATATCAGCTTCACCTAAAAGTGTGTCTAGATCCCTGTATTCAGCTCCCAATTCCCTTTCCACCCTTTCATTCCTAGAGGTATCGTAATATATAACCTTCATATTGAAGCCTTTGACAGCTATTTCAGCAACCCTGCCCCCTATTCTTCCAAGTCCTACAATCCCTAGAACCTTACCTTTTAGTTCGACTCCTAGCATCATGTGTGGATGCCATCCAGTTTTGAGTCTATCCCATTCACCCCATCTCACAAAATGATCCGATTCAACGATTCTTCTGGCAACTGCTAGTATGAGTGCCCATGTAAGCTCTGCTGTTGCTTCTGTCAAAACACCAGGGGTATTGGTTACATAGATTCCCAGATGTGTTGCACACTGGACATCAATGTTGTCATACCCTACAGCATACTGCGCAATAATTCTAAGTTTTTTAGCCTGTCGGAGAAGATTGCAATCTATTCTATCACTTAATAGAGAGGCGAGCGCATCGACCTCTTTGGCCTTTTCAAGGAGTAATTCATATGGTGGTGGCTGGTATCTATCCCAAACCTCAACTTCATAATATTTTCTAAGCCTATCTATCACATCTGGGAAGAGCTCTCTAGTCACAAATAACTTCGGTTTCATGTTATCTCATCTCCTATACTACACCTCTCATGGCCCCCTTTAAAAAGCTATCTGATTATTAATCTGCAGTATGGTAATGCTATCCACTGGATTTAGAGGATACCCTGTCTACTGAACTAGTTTTATAGTCCAGATATTTCCAGCATCTAACACTCACACCATCCACATCTACAAATGGTGGTAACGTATGCCAGCATACATCTTTAGCAAACGGACATCTATTAGCATATCTACATCCAGCTATTAGAAACTCCTTTAGCTCTAGCGATGATGGTTTTATCGCTGGATATCTCTCTCGTAAAGATGGATCTGGTTCAAGTATAGAGTTTAATAACGCATTTGTATATGGATGTCTAGGCTCCTGATACACCTTTGATATAGATCCGTATTCAACTAGTGTTCCTCTGTACATAATAGATATGTCATCACCTATATAATAGGCTGTTGATAGATCGTGCGTCACATAGATAATAATCATATTCAGTTTCTCTTTCAAATCCTTTAGTATATTCAGTATCCCTACTCGTAGCGTAGCATCAAGCATCGAAACAGGCTCGTCTGCTAATAGTACTTTCGGACCCGTTAGAAGAGCCCGTGCAATTGAAATTCGTTGCAGCTCTCCACCCGAAAATTCGTGGGGATATTTACCGGAAATCCTATCAAGGCCTAGTCCAACAAATCGTAGCGATTCATCAATTCTATATTCAATCTCATTTTTCTCTCTAACTCCACAAATATTCCTTATTGTATCGTAGAAATAGGAATCGATTCTTCTAAGGGGATTGAAGGCTTCATACGGATCCTGGAATACTGGTTGTACCTCTCTTCTATACCATTTAGCTGCAGATCCTCTTAGCCTATGTATATCATAGCCTCTGTATAGAACCCTTCCAATATCAGGTTTCACTACCCCCATAATTATGCGGAGTAGTGTCGTCTTACCGCTACCAGTTTCCCCCGCTACTACAACAATCTTCGGCTTCTCAAGATCTATCTCCATCGATATACTATCTAGTGCTTTAAATTTCTTTAGTCCAAGAAGTCCGTAGCCGTACAGTTTTGTAACATCTTCTACTTCTAGTTTATTTTCACCTTTCATCCATATCACCTTGGAGTCGCATAAAGCCAGCATCTAACATATCTATCTTTATCCAAAGGCGTTACCGGTGGCTCCCTGGATCTACATACATCCATTGCATAGGGGCATCTTGGATGGAATCTGCAGCCGGGTGGAGGACTAGTGAGATCTGGTGGCTGGCCTGCTAAACCCTTTCTAATCGACTTATCCCCCCTTCTAATAAGCGATTCTATCAATGCCCTTGTATATGGATGTAGAGGTTCTTTAAAGATATCGAGCGCATTACCCAGTTCCACAATATTTCCTGCATACATTATTGCAACTCTATCGTCCATATATGCGTGTACAGACATGTCATGTGAAATTAATATAAGGGAGCTCTTATTACTTTCACGCCATTCCTTAAGCAATGAAAGGATTGTTCTCTGTGTAACTACATCTACAGCAGTTGTTGGTTCGTCTGCTAGAACTATCCTTGGATTAAATAGGAGACTTAGTGCTATAACTACCCTCTGCCTCATGCCACCAGAGAGCTGGTGGGGATAGGCATTTATAACCTCTGGAGGGAGTCCTAAGGTCGATAGAGTATCCTTTAGATGCCTTACAATACCCTCCTTATCTATCTCAATGTTATGGTATCTAAAAACATCTATAAATTGGTCCTTTATTCGCTTCAACGGATTTAAAACATTCATAGAGTTTTGCGGTATATATGATATTTCCATCCACCAGATCTTTCTTCTAATTACATCTATGGCAAGTTTATTCATCTCTAAAATTTCACCACTTTTGGTGCTAATGTATATGCTTCCACCTCTTACCACAAGTGGCGGTATCAGTGCACCATAGATCATCTTGGCCAACGTAGACTTACCGCAACCTGATTCTCCTGCTATACCCAAAACTTCATCAGTATGCAACGTGAGTGACACATCGTTAACTGCATGCACAAACACTCTTCTTTCTCCAACGAATACCTCGTAACCTCCATCCAGATTATTAACCGTGAGGATGTCACTAGACATTATCTCTACCCCCACGTCACTCTAGCCCTTGCAAATATATACTTGTCGATCTCGACCATAAGTACGTATAGTGATAGTACAAACAGTACTAGAAATGCTATTGGTATCGCTAACCACCACCAGACACCTAGAAGTATTGCCTGATAATACATGGCCCAGTGTATTGTAGTTCCTATTGTTGCTTCCTCCATCTTCATAGCACCGAATATCGATACCGTTACTTCATTACCTATAGCCCATGTCATTGTACCTACTAGATTTATCATTAGATATCTGAGGAGGAAAGGTATGAAATCCTTTATAACAATTTTATATATTGCCAATCCAGAAAAGTATGATGTGTATATGAATGTTCTCTGGCGTAGGCTAGATAGCATTGCATAGATGGCCCTCGCTGGAAAGCCCCAGCCTATCAAACCCATTATTATACCTATTAAAGGTATTGTTAAATAATCTCTCCACGTATAGAATATAACCATTAGCAGCGGCAAACCTGGCAATACACATATTATATCAACTAGTGTCATCAGCGTCGATCTCACAATGGCTGATGAGAGTGCTGCTGTAGAGCCTATACCCCATGCTATCAGCACCGAGATTACCGCTGCTACAAAACTTATAATTATAGTATTTCTAAGAGCCGTAGGTACTAGTAAGAAGAGGTCTTGGCCCATAGAAGTTGTACCGAAGGGATAGGCTAAGCTCGGTGGCTGTGCTGGTGGTGCATAGTACCATCTTCCAGGATTTATAGTTATGGTAGCAGGAAATATAAATGAATACAGCAACAAACCTATGAATATGATTAGCGGCACTAGGAATTTTGGTTTTAATACAAGCTCTTTAAATCTATAAACGTAGGCCACCTTCCATCACCCTTGACCAGGGTATCTAATCCTAGGATCTATTAATGGATATACTAGGTCTAGGATGAATGTTGCCGTGGCGGTAGCTACTGTTGCAAAGAATAGTACACCCAGCATTAAGTTGTAATCCGCATTTGCTATAGCTCCTTGGAGTATATAGCCTATACCCGGATAATTGAATATATATTCTATAAGGAGTGAGCCTATAAAAACCCTTGAAAGTCCTAGGACAAGGGACGTGAATTGCGGCAGTATTGAGTTTCTAAATATCATATATCTAATAGAATTTGTAGGTGCTCCCTGTAAGAATGAATATACAATAAAATCCTCTTCACGCATCTTAAGAGCTATAGCCTTCATACTAACAAACCCTCCGAACCATCCAAACATTACTAAAACTAGTAATGGAAATGCAGCCCTACGCAACATATATGCAAACATTTCAATAGCCGAACCTGTGACAATGTATCCTCCACTTGGTATAGGCAATCTAAGAATAAGTGCATAGAATACCAGAAAGGCTATCGCAAGTACTGCAAATGGTACGGGCTGAAAAGCTATTGCAACATTTTCTAAGATATTTGAAATTCTTCTATGTCTGGTCAGAGCTGCTAGAACACCTATACCATTACCAACGATCCAGCTAATGATAGAAGCCATTATGAGTAGCAGTAGCGACCATGGAAGAGCCTTTGCAATAACATCCCGTACACTCGTTGGGAAAAATGCAAAGGAAGGCCCCATTTCACCTGTTACCATATAATTCCTTAAGAATATCAAATACTGGTCAATAATAGGTTTATCAAGACCATAAAGCTCTAGTAGCTGTCTCTTCATAATCTCAATTTCCTGACCGGTTATAGTAGCACCCTGTGAAACCAGTCTAGATATAAACAAGTCAGCAGCGTTGAAAGGCATCAGCCTAGATAGTACAAACGTTATTGTCAACCCTATCCATATCACTAAAAATGCTAATAGTGCTCTCTGTAAAACATATCTTACAATTGGATGCATAAACATCATCACCAATTCCATTTAATCTAACTACTCTTGAATTTTTAAATTTTTATAAATAAATACCATCTAATGACATGGATACAGAATAAGGAGACTCAATAATAATTTAAAAATTAAAAATTTAAAAAATTTCTTTTTATTCTATTTTCTTTTTATGAACCATCCTATTGCTATTCCTATTATTAGTAGTGCTATTGCTAGTGCTGTTGTTGTTGTCCATTCTGTTACTGTCTCTGTTTTTGTTTCTGTTGTTGTTGATACTGCTGT
>Ga0105163_1001089_pt1 | contig 14774 bp, 10 predicted proteins | sample JNZ110809AmetaG_FD_81531 | JGI IMG/M metagenome (GOLD analysis project Ga0105163, IMG submission 81531) | Hot spring microbial communities from Jinze hot spring, China to study Microbial Dark Matter (Phase II) - JNZ 110809A | ecosystem: Environmental > Aquatic > Thermal springs > Hot (42-90C) >... | reverse complement strand
GCTTCTTAAGCTTTCATCATCTCTTGCTCTTTCAAAAATTTTTTTATCGTAAACGGCACAAAAAGGCTCAATCCTTCCGTCTTTCCATTTAAAAGCAACGCAATCTGCTTCCTCTTTTAAAATTTTTGAAATTGTTTTTTCGTCAACAAATGGCATGTCGCAAGCCAAAAGAAAAATTTTCTCGCTTTTAGCAAATTCGATACCTGCTTTTATCCCAACTATTGGCGAGAATTTTCTGCTTTTATCTTCAACGACTTTAACTTTTTTCCCAAGAGCTTTTTCAATCTTCATTTTCTGCTCCCTGTTTTTCACAACAATTATAACATTTGAGAAAAATTTTTTTGCAATCGAAAAAGGATAAAAAATCAAAGGCTTTTGATTCAGCATTAAAAGAGGTTTAAAGCTCCCGATTCTTTTTCCCTTTCCACCAGCAAGAATTATGCAATCAATTCTTTTTATCATTCTCCAACTAATTTAAATTAATGATAGTTAAAAGTATTTGCCCTTATTGTGGGGTTGGATGTGGCATAGAGATAGAAAGCAAAAATGGGAAAGTTTTGAAAATTCTCCCGCAAAAAGATCATCCTTTGAGCAAAGGAAAGCTTTGCATTAAAGGGAGTTTTTTGAAAGAAGTTGTGAATTCGAAAGAAAGGCTTAAATTCCCTTTGTTGAACAAAGGGAGAAGTTTTAAAAAAATAAGTTGGAAAGAAGCAATAAATTTGGTTGCTGAGCAATTCTCAAGAATCAAAAAAACTTATGGAAGCAATTCTATTGGAATTTTCGCTTCCACAAAATGCACGAATGAAGAGAACTACTTGCTTCAAAAATTCGCAAGAGTAGCTATAGGTACAAACAATATTGATAATCCAACAAGGCTTTGCCATGCTCCCACATCTTACGGCCTTTATCAAGTTCTTGGAAATTCGGCAATGACAAACAGCTATGAAGATTTGAGTGAAAGTGAGTTAATCTTGATATTTGGCGATAATCCAGCTTTAACTCAACCCGTAGCTTTTGAGTTGATCTCGAAAGAAAGAGAGAATAAAGAGATTGTTGTGGTAGATGTGAAAAAAACTGAAACGGCAGAAAAAGCTGATGATTTTTTGATGATAAAGCCTAACACTGATGTTTTGTTTTTGGTAGGAATGGCAAAAGTCATATTGGAAGAAAATTTGGAAGACCAAGAATTCATCAAAAAAAGAACAGAAGGTTTTGAAAATTTTAAAGAGAAGGTTAAAAGTTTTGACTTGAAAGAAATTTCTGAGCTAACTGGCATAAAAGAAGAAAAAATAAGGGAAATTTCAAGAAAGTACGCAAAAACGAAAAAAGCTGCAATAGTTTATGGGATGGGAATAACGCAACAGAGCAACAGCTTAGAAACAATTTTAGCTTTAACAAACTTAGTTTTGTTGACCGGACATGTTGGAAAACCTGGCACAGGGCTAAATCCTTTAAGAGGTTGCAACAATGTTCAAGGTTGTTGCGACATGGGATGTTTACCAAATGTGTATCCTGGCTATTCTTCTTTGACAGAAGAAACTATAAAGAAATTCAAAAAGATTTGGAAAGTTAATAGCTTGCCTATTTCAAAAGGTTTGAGTTTGGTTGAAATGGTTGAAGCTATACCTGAAAGGATTTTGGGATTGTATGTTGTTGGTGTAAATCCTCTCATTTCTTTCCCCGATTTGAACAGGATAGAAAGAGATTTTAAGAATTTGGAGTTTTTGGTTGTTCAAGACATCTTCTTGACTGAAACTGCAGAGCTTGCAGATGTTGTTTTACCTTCAGCATGTTTTGCCGAAAAAACTGGGACTTTCACAAACAGCGAAAGGAGAGTACAATTGATCCAAAAAGCTGCAAAACCTCCTGGAAAAGCTTTGGAAGATTGGAAGATAGTTAAACTTATTGCAAAAAAAATGGGATTTGGAAAATACTTCAATTTCAAATCTCCCGAGCAAATTTTTGAAGAGATAAGGAAGTGTGTAGGAATTTATTCTGGAATGAGTTATGGGAAATTGAAGAAAAAAAGCTTGCAATGGCCTTGCGATAAAGAAAATCCAAACGGAACAAAAATACTTTATGGGAAAAGTTTTGGAAAGAAGGAAAAAGCTGTTTTCTACCCCCCAACTTTCACGAGAAAAGAATTCAACGAAGATTTTCCTTTCGTTTTGACAACTTTCAGGTTTTTGGAACATTACAACACTGGAAGTATGAGTAGGAGAGTTGAGTTTCTGAAAAAAATTAAGCCTGAAGCTTTGCTTGAGATGAATGAAGAAGATGCAAAAGAGCTTGGCATAAAAGAAGGGGAAAAAGTTAAAGTTATTTCCCCTTTGGCTGAAGTTGAAGCTAAAGTTAAATTTTCTCATATTTGCAAAGGATGTGTAGCTTTACCTTTCCATTTCAAAGAAACAAAAACGAACAAGCTGATTTGGAGAAGGCTTGACCCTGTTTCGAAAATTCCTTCCCTCAAGTATTGTTATGTAAGGATAGAAAAGATTTCAAAAGCTCAAGAGAAGAATCAATAACCCCAAAAACCAGCAATAGTAAGCAAATTTGTAAAACTCGTTCGAAAAAATGAATTTTACCACACTTTTAAGTCCAATGTAGCCAAAAAATGCTGAGCTCAAAATTCCAACAAAAACTATCCACAAAGGTTCTTGAGAAAAATCTATTTCGCTGAACTTGATCAAACTTGCTCCAAGGATTGCTACAACTGAAAGGAGGAAAGAGAATTTGTAAGCCGTTTTTTTATCAATCCCTCTTGAAATTGCTGTTGAAATCGTGATTCCGCTCCTAGAAATTCCTGGTATGAGGGAAAGAGCTTGAGCTATTCCTATTAAAATTGAATCCGACAAGTTGAGTTTTTTCCTTTTTTTGAAAAATTTTGTCGTGTATAAAATTAAGCCATTCAAGATGAAAGCTAAAGCCAAATTTATCGAATTTGAAAAAAGGGATTCAAAAAAGTTTTTGAATAGAAAACCAAGAAGAAAAATTGGGAAGCTAGCTATAATAATATAGGCAAAAATCCTTTTGGCTTCTCCATCAAATTTAAAAAGCCTCTTCATCTCTTCTCTCAAGAAATAAATCACTGCGATTAATGTGCCTAAATGGAGCATGACATAAAAAGAAATTGAAGCTTCGATTCCGAAAAGTTGTTTTAGCAGTGCTAAATGACCAGAGCTTGAAATTGGAAGCCATTCCGTCAAACCTTGAATTATTGCCAAAATCAAAGCTTCTATAAAATTCATTTCACAACCTCTCAAGAGCTTTCAAGTATTTTTCTAAATCCAAAATTCCTGAGAAGAAAACTTTAGCTTTTCTGTCTATCAAAAACTTATACTCTCCAAAACCGGGCAAGAATTTGCTTACTCCAAACTCTTCCATGAACGCTTCCAAGATTTCCAAAGGCCTCTTTTCTTTCAAATCAAAACCATTCAAAAGTTTTGGATAAATCCTGTAAGCACAAGAAAATCTAACTATTTCATCGTTCATCTCAAAAATTATCAAGATATAAAAATCGCCGAAATTTTTAATTGAAACGCATTTGTCAAAAACAAAATCTGTTGCATCCGGCTTGTTGAAAGTTTCTAAGATAAGCTCTTTTGGTGTGCCTAAGAGATTTTGAAATCTTTCTATGAGTTCGCTGAAGATTATTTGCATTTTAAAAATTTTGAATTTAGAGAATAAAAATTTGTATCAAGCTTTTTTCTCGCTTTCAACCAAAATCCTCTTTATCTCTTCTTTACTTTTACCGAAATATTTTTCAAATTCAGAAGTCGTAGAAACGAGTTTTGTCCTTCCAAATTTTTCAGTTTTAACCAAACCTTTCTTTTCCAAAGCCGCTATGTAGTTGTAAGCTTTATTCCCTTGATATTTGACTATAGTTGATTGTTTGATGGGTTGTTTAAGAGCAACTATTGCTAATGTGCGCATCATACCATCGCTCAAATCAGCAAAAGGAGCTAAACTTGCAACTTTTTCCCTGTAAGGTTGTTTAATCCTGAACTCGAAACCTTCTGGTGTGCTAACTAGCTCTATTCCTCTTTCATTGGATTGCAACTCAGCTTGCATTTCTGCCAAAATTTCTTCAATTTCTTTTGAGGTTATTCCAAGTACTTTTGAGAGCTTTTCCACGCTTAAAGGCTTGTCCGAAACGAAAAGGGCTGCTTCTACCAAAGCCTTTTTGTTCATAGAAATAAAATTGTTTTGAAAATTGATAAATTTAGAAGCTTCTTATAAAATTATGGAAAAAATGCTTTCTGCTTCAACCGAAAAAGAATTCTTGAAGAGTAGCTCTTTAGTCCTTTTAGCGAATTGTTTTTCCCAAATAATTCTTTTCCTGCTTAACCTTTACCTTTCGAAGAAATTTGGCCCAGAGCTCTTTGGTAATTTCAAATCAGCCTTATACTTATTCACTTCCCTCCCTTTTCTAGTCGATTTTGGAGCTTCTGTAACTTTAGTTAAGTATGTAGCAGAGCTTTATTCTAAAAATAGAGAGAAATTGAGCTATTTGGTTAGATGGTTTTTGAAATTAAGGGTCTTCGCTTATTTTTCCCTTCTCGTCTTCTTACTCTTACTCCAAGACAAAATAATTTCACTAGTTTTTAAAAATTTTGATTCCAATTTGTTTTTAGTTGGGATTGTAGTTACTGCTTCTTACTTCTTTTCAATTTTTGCAAGTTTGGTTCAGGGTCTTCAGAACTTTAAACTCTACAGCTTTATCTTGGTTTTTTCCAATCTCTTGATAACTTTGTTTGCCATACCTTTGAGCAACTTTGGAGTTTCTCATGCCTTGTTGGCTTGGTCTTTTGGTTCAATTGCTTACCTTTTCCCCATTAAATTCCTTTGGGAGAAAAAAATTTTTGAGAAAACTAAAAAGAAAGTTGATGCGAAGAAGATTTTCTTCAAATTCAGCTTGCCTATGACATTCTTTCAAGCTCCAGAATCTCTTTCAGTTGTGGTTGTACCTTTACTGAGCATTTTCTTTTCATCAACTGCAATTGGCCATTACTCTTTTGCTTTCATGTTCTATTGGCCAACTCTACTCATCCCAACAGCTTTGCAAATTGTGTTGCTCCCTAAAGTTTCTGAGCTCAGTGGTTTGAAAAATTATGAAAAAGCAAAAAGGCTCTTGAAAAAAACAATTCAAGTTTACTTGCTAATAGTGGTTTTGGGTTTGCCTTCTATCCTTTTCTTTTCAGATAGCTTCATCCACTTCATAGCAAAAGAATACTTGCCTTCTTCCCAAATTTTCAAGTCTATCATGATTTTTGGCTTGCTTTCAGGTTTTCTTGTTATTTACAAAGGCTATTACACAGGCTTAGCAAAGCTCAAAAAAGTTTTTTTAATAGTTTTGATTCAAAACCTTCTCTTGTTTATTATAAGCTTCATTCTTCTCTCGCTCTCAAGCTTCTAAAATTTTTCTTCAGAAAACAAAATTAAATTATGGTTAATGTAAAGAAGTTTGACGGGAGGCTTCAACCATTCGATAAAAACAAGATAATAAGGACTTGTTTGAGGATGAACGCAACTCTTGAACAAGCTGAAAAAGTTGCGACAAAAATTGAAAAAGAAGTTTATGAAGGTATTCCAACTCAAAAAATTTTGAAGATGGTCTTCACTTATTTGAGAAAGTATAAGCCTGAGATAAAATACAGGATAGATTTGAGAGAAGCCATAAGCAGGTTAAGACCAAAACCTGATTTTGAAATTTTCGTTGCCATGCTTTTGAAAGAATATGGCTATTCAGTCCAAACAAATCAAATAGTTGAAGGTGCTTGCGTGAGCCATGAAATCGATGCGATTGCTATTAAAGACAAAGAAACTGTTTTCGTCGAAGTTAAGCACCATTTGCAACCTCACACTTTCACAAGCGTTGATGTAATGCTTGAAACTCAAGCAAGACTTGAAGATTTGAAAGAAGGGTTTAAGCTTGGTAAACATAACTATAACTTTTCAAAAGCTTTGGTTGTTTGCAACACTAAATTTTCTGATCACGCTTTAAAATATGCTGAATGCAAAGGGATAAGCTACATAGGGTGGAAAGCTCCTTTTGAAGCAGGTCTCGAGAAGATGGTAGAAGATAAAAAGCTTTATCCCATAACTTTGTTGAAAAACCTTGATTTTGAAACTGAGCAGAAGCTTGGTGATGCTGGGATTGTCACAATAAAGCAGCTATTGGAGCAAGATGTTGATGAGCTTCAGAAAAAAACTGGAATTCCTAAGAAAAAGCTGAAGCTTTTGATAAAAAATGCTAGAGAGATATTCTAGGGAAAGTGTTAATTTTGTGTGATTTTACCACTCTTGAAGTCAGAAATATTTATTTATTTTTTCACCAAACTTCAATTAGATGAAGAAGAAAATCAAAGAATTAAATCCAATATCCGTCGCTTTAATCATCGTCACGATAATAGGATTTTTGCTTATGATTTTAGCATATTTGGGAATCACTCCTAAGTGATTTGAATGGCAAGCAAAGAAGATTTGGCTTTAGCAATAATTGGTTTGCTCATCATCTTCTATGCACTTTGGTATTTGTTTACCCATTCTCCTCAATTTGTTTCTTATTCAGATTTGTTTGCAGTTTGGGGTGCTAGCCTCGCGTTTCTTGGACTTTTCTTGAATAAGATTTCCTCTAGCATTAGTAGAGTTGAGGCAAGGATTGATAGAGTTGACAATAGGATTGATAGAGTGGAGAGTAGGATTGATAGGTTAGAGAATAGGATTGATAAGCTTGAAAGCAGAGTGAGTGATTTGGTAAAAGAGTTGGGTTATATAAAGGGAGAGTTGGGCTATATAAAAGGGTTAGTAGAAAAAAGAAAACATTAAAATTTATCTCTTCTTTGGTTTTTTCCTGGTCAACAAATAAAGTATTTCTAGAACTCCTAGTGTGTTCACCAAGAACAAAATTATGAACCAAAATTTTTCTTTCCTCATGCCGGCTGTCCATAAAGCCAAAGCTTTCCAAAATAGACTCCAAACTAGAAGAGGGAAGAAGATAAGAGGGTTGAGAATCAAAGACAGCAAAGTTTCCATATTCACCAGCAAATGCTTTTCCTATAGCTTATTCTCCTACAATAACCTGAGCAGCACTGCTCGTTTGAAGTGCAAGAGCTAAACCTAGGCAAGCATGGTAAAGTTGTTGTGGTAGTAGTTGGTGGTGGAACTAAAATATAATTTAAAGCAGCAGAAGCATTGATTCTTCCATATCCATAATACCTATCCCAGCCAGCTGAGCCCAAGTCATTTGCTGTTTTGTACAAAGCATCTTTTATTTGACTGTCAGTTAAAGCTGAATCTGCTTGCAAGAGTAAAGCTATAACAGCGGAAACATGAGGAGTTGCCATGCTTGTTCCCGACCAAGAAGCATAACCATTTGGTAAAGTGGAATAAATGTTAACACCAGGAGCAACTATATCTAAAGCTAAGCCTGAGCCTGACCAGCTTGCTCTTACATCATTTTTATCAACAGCTCCAACTGCTATAGCTTTGGAAGCACACGCTGGTGAAGCAACTATTCCAGCAGTATTGCCTGCTGCTGCAACAACAGTTACGCCATTATTAACAGCCCAATTAACTTTTTTTGCAAGATAATCAGAATCACAGTTTGCTCTTGAAGTTCCACCTCCTCCCAAGCTCATGCTGATAACTTTAGCTATTCTGTTGTTAACCACATGCTCTATTGCAGCTGCTATATCGCTGCTGTAGCAAGAACCAGAAGAATCACAAACTTTTGCTACCCAAATCAAAGCACCAGGAGCAACTCCTTTTGCTTTTTCCTCAACACCATTGGCTGTAATTATTCCAGCAACATGCGTGCCATGACCATTATCATCTTGGTAACTTTCTGTATAATTAACAAAGCTTTTTCCTCCCGCTATGCTATCGAAAAGCTCTTGATGGCTTAAATCAACACCCGTATCCAAAACTGCTATCACAACTCCTGAGCCATTGTAGCCTTGAGCCCAAACTTTATCTGCTCCTATTTGTTTATCAGCATCAAAATCCATGATGTAGTAAACTCTGTCTTCTTCAACTGGCACAAATTTTTTCATCAATTCAACAGCAGCTTCAGAGCATTCTACAGCAGTAGCATCGTTAAGCTCGTGGATAATTTTACAGCCATGGAGAACCGGAACGAACCTTAAAGTGGTTTTTGCTATGAACCTTGATCTTGGGGATTGAGCTAAAACTATTATGGGTAAAATTATTGCCAAGCTCAAGAGAACAAAAAGCTTTTTCATGATTTTTATTTTGTTCCTAAAGTATTTAAAAGATTAGGAAGAGATTTTCTTGAAAAACATGCGAAGGGTTAGCAATGAAATTAAAGTTGTGATGAATAAGAGTGTTAAAATTTGGTAAACGAGATCGCTTGAAATTGCTGCAAAAAATCCTGTTATTGGGTTTACAGTAGTTGTTTCTCTTGGAATTTCTTGCAGAGTTGTTGTAGTGATTTCTATCGCTTCCCTCACTTCTTCAGGCTTTGTTGTTGTGGTCTCTTCTACTTTCTGGGTAGGTTGTGTTGTGGTTGTTTTAGCTCTTGGAAGAAAAACTGGTTTAGGTTTTGGTACAGTTGTTGTAGGTGTGGTTGTAGGTAAAACCACACATTCATCACTGTAAGGCAAATAGTCCAAATTTTCTCCATTCAACTCATAATTTTCGTCGCAAAAACAATTCAAATCTTCATCTTTGCAAACATCGGAAAAACCTTGATTGTTTGGAGTAGCCCAGTAGTTGCCACCTATCTCTATCCCTCCAGGAAAAATTCTTTTTCCCACTTCTGAGCTCGTGTTCCAATAGTTTTGGAAAATTGTACCAGTGAAGTGAAAATTTTTCGTGTTGTTTAGCAAGTTGTTGTAAATTTTGTTTAAACCTGAGCTTACAAGATGAATCCCAAAATCTATTGAAAATTCTATTATGTTGGTTGAGATTGTGTTGTTTGAGCTTGAGCCTAGGTAAATAGCATTAACATTTTTTGTGAAATTTGAATTCTTGATCAAATTGTTTCTTGATAAAAAGAGGTGAACCCCTTTTTGATTATTTTCAAAAACACAATCAGTTATAACGTTATTGCTTGCCTTTTCAAGTTTTATGCCAAAGTGCCAATTTCTTATCACACAATTTTTCACTGTTATGTTTGTTTCCAAGTAAGAAGGAAAAGAAGCAAGAATAGCATGAGAGCCTGCAAGGTCTGCACCTTGGATTAAATGACCTTGACAATCTAGAGTTATGTTGCTTGCTGTTATGTTGAAGCAAATGCTTGAGCTTGAGTTTATGTCAGCGATTAAAAAATATTCTCCTTCTTTTTCTAAAACAGAGCAATCGCTTATTTCTAAAGCTCTTGAAATTTGGAGCAGGATCACAAAGAAGAAGATAAAAGCCAATTGAACTTTGATTTTAAGCATTCAACCCTAATTTTAATTTTTTTTGTGTTTATTTAAATTTCGTGAAAGTTTCATCTCCTTTTCTTTCTCAATCTATGCCTGAAGATGAAGAGAAGAAGAGCTAACACTGCCAAAGCTATGAGCAATTGATAAGCTGTATTTCCCGCTATTAAAGCCACAAATCCTGTGATTAGGTTAGATGGAGGTAAAGTTGTTGTGGTCGGAATTTCTTCTATTGCTGCTTCTGGTTGAGTTGTGGTTGTTTGCTGCTCAGTTGGTTGAGCAGGTTGAGTTGTGGTTGGAGTTGGTTGAGTTGTGGTTGTTGGTAAAATAAATCCTCCACCCGTTACTGCTCCCCCACCACCTCCGCCTGCTGAGGTTGTTGTGGTTGTTTGCTGAGGCTGAGTTGTGGTTGTTGTGGGTGGTGAATAAGTAACAATTGTTGAGCCTTCTACCCAAGGACCTTCATGAGGATTGTCAACGACATTATCCACAGCAGTCACCCTGTACCAGTAAGTTCCTTCAGGTAAAGATGAAAGGTCTTCAAAACTTGTTGAGTTAGAAGTTCCTATCAAAGCGAAGTTTTCCCCATCTTCACTTCTGTAAATTTTGTAGTAAGCAACAGCAGAATTGTTGCACGGACCATCAGTTGCGGGAGACCAGGTTAAAGTTATGTTGCCGTCTAAATCGTAAGGGCTATCGTGAATAATTAAATTGGAAGGGGCTGATGGTGGAGTTCTGTCTATGCAGAAAGCTTTAGCGCTGCTTGAAATCAAGAGAAAAAAGAGTAAAGTTGAAATGAAAGCTTGTTTGAATTTCACAAGAAATCACCTCATTGTGCAATGGTATGGATCTACTGAATTCACGGTAAATAGCACTGAATCGTAAAGAACGTCGCAACCCCTTATTGACAAGAAGTAAGTCTTACCTTCTTCCAGCTCAGTTGCGTTGAATATGTCTTGGTAAGTTCCTGTTGCGCTGTTGTAAGTTGCTGTTAGCCAACCGCTATCATATGGGCAAATTCCAAACAAGCAAAGCCATGGGCTGTACCATGCTGGTGGCTCGAAGATTCTGTATTGAACTGTTTCGCTTGCTATTGGTGAAAGCTCGTCTGTTATGTTTATTTCTATTGGGACTAGTGAATCATAAGGTCCTTCTCCAGGTTGCAGTAGCTCTATTGTTGGTGGGGTGTTGTCTAAAATGAAGTTGATGCTGTCTTCAAGCCAGTTTCCAGCTTCATCCTGAACTTTTAGCATAAACTTGACCACACCATCTTCTAAGCCAGATGGAACATCGTAATATCCTGAGCATTCATTTCCTACAATTGGTGAAGCGTCCCATCTCGTTTCGTTTATACTTATGTAGCACGGGCTTGCTATTCCGGACATATCTTGCTCAAATGTTATCCTGTACCAGATTCTTTGGCCGGATTTTATAGTTGAGCCTTGCTCAGGATTAGTTTCGAATGAAACTTTTATTGGCGGAGTGTTGTCTATTCCTATCAATATGTGAGTCCAATCTCCATAATTGCCAGCATTATCCCAAGCATCAACATAAAGATCTGCGGGACTTTCATCAAAAGTCTCGTTAACTGTAACAAAGCCTGTGCATTTACCTATTTCTCTGTTGAAAGTTAAAGAGCCTTCAAGCACGCTCTCTTTTCCTTTGTTATCAACAATTCTTGCAGCGCAGATTATTTCAGGCTCACAGATTTCTTTGAACCATGGTTTGGTTAAGGAATTGTCAGTAACTTCTGCCGCTACGTAGAAGGTTGTGCCGTAGCCTACCCAGTCTTTTCCTGAGAAGACCCACTTTACTTGTGGTCCTAAGTTGTCAACATTCACCCAAGTTGCTTTGGTTAAAGTTGCTGTATTGTCTAGAAGATCTGAAGCGACTATGTCGATGTAATATGTTCCTTCCCATAACCAGCAACTTGGTGTCCAAGTTCCTTCATAAAAACCTGATGTTGAATTGTAAGCTAAAGTTATTATAATAGGTTGTCCCCATTTCTCTATTTTAGCTTTCACTTCTCCAACTCCGACTTTTGCATCTGTAACATCAGCGAATATTTTCACTGGTGTGCCACAATGAACAGAACAATCGTCAACCCAAGCTTTCAATACCTCTGGCGGAGTGTTATCGACCTCGTCAATTTCGCTCTTCACCTCTTCTGCGTTTCCGAGCAAGTCAACACAGTAGTATTCAAGCTCATGCAAGCATTCTTCTGGGAATGAGAAAGGTTGAGTGTATTCAGTCCAATCAGTCCAGCTTCCGTTGTAGTAATATCTGTAGTAGATTTTGTCTTTCCCGACTGGGTGAGGCTCTTGATCAGAGCAGCTCAAAGTTATTTGGGTGTTGCTTGTGATGTAGTAGTCTATTGGGCTATGATTTCCTTCAACTTTTGGATCTCCTACAGTTTTTGTTGTTTTAGGTGGAGTGTTATCAACATATACACATTGAGCTTTAATTTGCTCTTTGTTACCAAGAACATCAACACTGTAATATTCTATCAAGTGACAGGATTCTTCAGTTTTGTTGAAAGGTCCTGTGTATTCTACCCATCCCTCATCTTCATAATCATGTATCGGGTGACAGTATTTTGGAGGATAGCTACACCAACTAGATGGTGCAATGGTATTCATGTAGTATATTTTCACATTGTCAACTGCACAAATTTCTCCTCCATCCTCTGCTGTTAAAGTTATTGGAGTTGAAGAGTTTATCCATTCGCTTGTCCCATCAGTGTAATATGGTTGGCCATAGCTCTTGGTTGTGGTTGGTGGTGTTGAATCAACTTTATCAACTTCTGATGCTACTTGACCTACATTGCCAAGTTTGTCAACACAATAATATTCTATCTCGTGAATAGAATCTTCTTTAAAGCTGAATGGTCCTTCATACAGTATCCATTCTGTCCAAGTCTCATTATCAACTTTGTATCTGTAATAAATCTTATCTCCACCGACAGGGTGAGGTTGTTGATCTATACACTCAAGTGTTATCAAAGTGTTTTGAGTGATGTAATAATTGCAACCTTCGTCTTGAGCACAAGGATATTTCGGCTCTCCGATAGACTTGTTTACAATTGGCCCAGTATTGTCAACATATACACACTGCTTTTTCACATCTTCAACCTTATCAACATTATCCTTGCTGAAGAATTCAATCAAGTGGCATGAATCTCCTGAAATCGTGAATGGTTGGGTGTAAATTTCCCATTCCCCAGAACCAACTGCCTGCATGCAAGCATCTTGGCCTGAACAATAACTGTCATTGACTTGTGTGACCCTGTATTTAGTAACTTTTATTCCAGACTTGTGTGGACCAGTATCTTCTGCTGTTAAAGTTATTGGAGTTGAAGAGTTTATCCATTCGCTTGTCCCATCAGTGTAATATGGTTGGCCATAGCTCTTGGTTGTGGTTGGTGGTGTCTTGTCAACCAAGAAAGTCTCGACATCAGTAACAGAATTTCCTAAAGTATCTTTACATGTTATTGTCAAGACATGGGTGGATTCTTCTGGGAAGTTTATATCGAAAGGTGGTGTTAAGTTAGTTTCACTTCCTGTTGCTCCAGTTTCTTTAACAACATAACTCCAATTACACGTTACTTGATCAACGGGGTGAGGCTCTTGGTCTTGTGATTCCACATGGATTAATGTTGCGCTGTCGACAAAGCATTCAACTAAACCTATTCTTGCCACAGCAAATTCTGAGCAACCATCATTTTCCGCATAAAACTTAATTTTATCAGTAAGTATTGGCACGCTGTAGTTCTTGCTCCATGTACCATTTCCTCCTGTTGTTTGAACACCAATTGGATTCTCACTTGCAACCAAATTGTTATCCAGATAATATTCTATATGGGCTTTTTCACCAGTTCCAACACATTCGTTTGCAAACAAGCTTCTTAATTCAACATAATCAATGTAATAAGGCTTGTCAAAAGTAATTTCAATTCTTTCCCATCTGCCAATAGTATAATCCACTTCGTCATCATCTCCACCGCCCCAAACACCTAAACCTCTTATTCCCCTGTGGCCAAAGTTGGCTGAATTTCCGTTCCAATACCCATTAACATCTCCTTTTCCGTTGAGTATGTCTAAATGAGATTTGCCAAGATTGTTTGTTCCGCCGCTAGTTGAAAATCCTGTGGTATCATCTACACCTTCAAAATTATCTTCAACGAGGAAGCTCACTTGTGTTGCTTCTTCTGGCAAGCAGTTACCAAAGCTTGAGCCAATAATTGATTTTGTTATTGTTGGTGCTTTGTTGTCAACAGCATCTATTTCAATTTTTTCAGTTTCAGCATTGCCTAAAACATCAACACAGCTGTAAACAATCTTGTAGCATGAATCGGTAAGACCGGTTATCTCCTTGTAGCCTCCTTGTTCGCTTCCGCTGGCTATAAGAGTCCACTGAGGTTCAACACAACTTTGGCTGTAATAAAGCTGCCAATTCAAAACAACATGATCAACTGGGTGAGGTTGTTGATCTGAGCAATTTAATATTATTTTGGTGTTTCCAGTGATGTAGTAGTCTATTGGGCTATGATCTCCTTCGACTTTCGGCTCTCCTACAGTTTTTGTTGTTTTAGGTGGAGTGTTGTCAACTATATCCAACTCAAACTTGTGAGTCTCTTCGTTTCCACAAGCATCAACAGACCAATATTCTATCAAATGATAAGAGTCTTGTGGCAATGTTATTGGAGTTGTGTATTCGAAAGGTCCAGACCATTGCCACTCATCTTCCCAATTAACTTTGTAACCAATCTTGTAATAAATTTTTGGAGCATTTGAGTGGCATGGATAATTGGGATCAACCGCAGAGAATGAAATCTGTGTTGTGTTTGTTATGAATTGGCAATCTTGATAACCATAATAATTCTTCTCTTCTTCCGTGCATTCGTGTTTAGGCCCACTTATCTGTTTGCTTGTGGTTGGTGGTGTTCTATCTAAAATGAAATATCTTTCTGTGTCTTCACAGAATTGAGGCGGCAATTTACCCCAGTTCTCTGCTACATCCTTGCCGTGAGATTGTATGCTGTAGCAACCATCCTGCATGTTTGTGAAATCCAAAATTGCATAAACATCCTCACATCTTTCATCGAAATCTCCATCTACAGCATTCATCCAATATCCGTTGGTGTAGCTCCTGTTGAAGTAGTATTTTGCTGCTTGCATTTTTGACTCAGAATCACAAATAGTTTCATTGAAGTAGGCTGAATTTGAACAAACAAGTTGAGGCATCTGAACATTTGTTGGACAGTCTGGCGGTATTGTATCAACACCCAAAGTTATGCAGCTGCAATCTCCCCAAACACCATCAGAGTTTTTACCTCTTACACAAACATACCACAAACCATCGTCACCGCCACTGAACAAAAGTGTTGCG
>Ga0105163_1001077_pt1 | contig 14872 bp, 16 predicted proteins | sample JNZ110809AmetaG_FD_81531 | JGI IMG/M metagenome (GOLD analysis project Ga0105163, IMG submission 81531) | Hot spring microbial communities from Jinze hot spring, China to study Microbial Dark Matter (Phase II) - JNZ 110809A | ecosystem: Environmental > Aquatic > Thermal springs > Hot (42-90C) >... | reverse complement strand
TTCTTAACTTTATGATTCTCTCTATTTAGACCTCGTAAAATATATTTGATGCTTATAGTATTTTACATGTAGCCCTATGATATTGAGATATCACTTAACCTAATTATTTTAGATCCATAAATAGCCTCCCTAATAAATAATAAAGATGTAAACGTATTCACAATATCAAATCATACTATAATATCCTCAATAACAAGTAATATACATAATCCTAACCCTAGAACTAACACTCGTAATAGCATCATCAATCATAGTAATCCTAACAATTTTAGACATAGCCTCACCATAAGTAAATGGAGACTTAAATAAAGCTAAAGCTCACAAAGTGTTACTAACAATATAGGATCATTTAGGGAATTGTTAAAACTACTAGAGGTTTATAAGCTTAATTTTTAGATAATCTTATGATTAGATATAGATTTGCTAAGTGGGTTTTTGAGAAGCTTTTCAATTCATTTATAGTTTCAGCCATGATTGTATGGGGGAAGATGATAGGTTTAAATCTATCAGGAATGAATATGCAGGAAGTATACGTAATCATCGTTCTAGCAAACATCATAGCAAGCATAATAACATATATAGTTATACCTAAACCGAAGAGACAAAATCAAGGAAACTTACATGAATAAAATAATAGATCATTCAATAATATAGCAATCCAACTAGATATAGAAAAATTTATAGATCGATATAAGTGAAGCTTCTTGATGAGTAGAACTGCCTCTTAACAATTCTTAACGATATGGGTACTTCTAGGAGGTTTAAAAGTTAAGCAGCTCTATAGGAGGAGTTCTTGTCTACCTTGACCTCGCTGGCATATTGAATAAATGAGACTCTTGAGAATACATGTAGGAATCCATATAATAAACGTGAAATAGAGGAATTTATAAGACGTGGCTGAGAGGAAGAAACTAGAAGGATTGAGGAAGCCATCATATAAAGTTAATCATATGCTTTATTGGACATGGCAACTTAATAAGTTATGTAAACTCTACTGTTTATTGTTATGTTAGTATTAGGGTTTGGTCTTGTTGGAGGTTAAGATTCTGATATAGTATTCATATTAGATGTCTAGTTTGAGAAGTAAAGTATTACTTGAGGCTCATGGGTTTATAGTAGATAAGATATCATCATTCAGAGAATAAGAGTATTCTCAGCATAACCTTAACCCAATACAAAATCCTAGATGAGAGAAAATTGAATACTGAACCTATTAATAAACTATCATTATACTACAACCACCTAAAGGTGAACTTAAGTTGCCACATCTTGATTTATTAAGCTATAACTTAGTAATGGAGACCATCTAAGATATTTAAAAGCTACGGCTAGTTACTTAAATTCTAATAATTCTATAAACTTAGTATTGGAAAATACATAGTAGCTAAATTTCATTTTTGAAGATACCATGCAATCAATATCAGGATTATAGCGATTAAAATCAGCCATGAGTAAATGTTCCAGTTAATAATTGCTGTAAAGAGCAGTATAATAATTGAAACTGATGTTAATATTTGGTTTTTCGATAGCTTTTTCATCTTACCACCTTCATTTATTATTTACTGTATTTAAAGCTTTTCTATTAGAAACATATAGCAACTAAGATGATTCGATATTTTAGTTACTAAAATTACTAGAATATGTGAGGTTATCGAGGAATCTAATGTATTCGCATTATTCTTAATAGTATCTAGGAGTAAAATCACTCTAATAATATTTATATCTAGAGGATATAGAGAACAAATAAGCTTATTGTATTAATGTTAGTAGTAATTCTAGCATTAGTATTAAGTCCACTTTTAATTAATACTTTATTGTGTGGGTTTTGACTTTTAAGATTTATAAATACTTAGGAAGATCGTTTGAACTTATAGTTCTATTGCTTGAAGTATAGTCATGTATTTAAGAAGCTCTCTAGTTTTCTGACTTAGAATTACGTAGGACTTCTAAAAGAGTGGGGAGGTTACTTATTATTTAAGCTTCTGTTTTCGATTAAGGCGGATTCTGATCTGTAGAGATAGGTATAGAGCCCCTCCAAGAATAGCATACCTCTAACTTTATCTTTTGGGAAGTATTTATTGAGGAAAAGACTTGCATATCTATATGGAAGGAGACCTAGCTTTATCTATTCAGTTCTCTACCATATATAATTATTGACCATGTCTTATCTCCTTTAAACTATGATCTTAATTTATCAATTTCATTTCCATGTTTAGGAGCATATAAACATAATGGCTAAGCAATATAGGCTACTGGTTCTGGGTTAGATGGAAATATATATACTTTCACCTCCACTCAATTATTTCCTCTCTACGAATTCATCAAGGGCTTTCAAGGAGGTTCAGCCCCTACATTTGAAGGCTCAAAACTACTGCGACATCTCCATCCATCACTGAGCAACACTTCCTGTATTCTATCAGTCTACCTCCTATGAACAGCTGCGAGTCCTCAAATCAGCTTTTCTATAAACTCTTTCTTTACCTATAAGCTTCTATCTGTAATTTACTATATACTTGACGAACTGTATGCTTTATACTCCCATATTATATAATGTTATTTTACTGGTTATCAATCATTTCCACAGGGAAACAGCAAATATTTCTGCGGAGCGGCTTGAGCATTCGCAGCGAATATTAGCAATCTTTTCAATTTTAATTCTTGAAAAATGTTTAGAAGCCATCTCGTTGATTCTTTCTAGGTCGAAACCTAGATGGATATCACCCATTTCTGTTTTAAACTCTTCAAAATTGTGTTTACAAAGATCTATAACGATGGCTTTACCTCTACTTTTCAGAATTTCTTTAATACTTTTGAAAACTTTTTCTGGTTCAGCAACATGGTGAAGCATCAGCGTTGAAAAAGCTATGTCAAATTTGCTTGGAATTTTAAAGTATTTTCTTGCTTCTTTTACACTGCCCTTAATGTTTTCCGCTACGCCTAGAAATGGTATTATTCCAGTATTCTTCTTTTCTAATGATATGAGCATTGCTGGAGTTGCATCCATAGCATAAAAACGAACCCCTGGTAATTCTTCACATAGTTTACTATATAGTTTAACCGTGAAAAAACCAGTACCAGCACCGATATCCAACACTTTAGCATTTACAGAAATTCTTGGTGATGTAAACAAGAAATCGTAAATAGTATTAACTATTTGATTTACTCCATTTTCTCCAAAATAATTCAAGACAATTCTATCTCTATCTTCAGCTTCCTTATTTGTGAAATGTTTAACCTCCTTTATCAATAATGCGGGATTAGAAACACATAGCCTTTGAAAAAGCTGTTCAAGCTGTAACTTCTCAACATAATTTTTAAAGGACATACTACTCTACATGCTAAGTATTCCTTCAATATTTAAACTTTCCCTGTTTAAATTTGGACATAGTAACTTAAATTCACTTTCCTAGATTGTCATGGTTATTAATATGATTACAGATTCATTATATCAAGATTTAAACTTGAACTTCACGGGGAATTAAGAAATGATTTTGAAATGTATCTTTATTAACTTATTCAGAGTTAAATACATGGAGGTAATATTGATATAATAGTAAAACTTTATAAATTATTAGGTAATAATATTTTGACGTCTATGATTTATGTTTCTAAACGTAACGGGTCAAGAGAGGAATTCGTATATGAAAAGGTGGTTGTAAGCTGTTTAAAGGCCGGCGCGGCATTGGAGGCTTCTAGAAAGATAGCTAAGATCGTTGAGGGAAGGCTTCTAGATAAGGGAGTTTCAGATATAAGTGCTATTGAGCTAACTAAAATGATTCTTGAACTGCTTAAAAGAGAGAATGAGGAGTGGTATAGAAACTGGATATTGTTTGATAGAGCTGTAAAAAAGAGGAGGACCGAGGAGGAGCTTAAATAAATCCCCATTATTTTTCATTATAGTAAACAGGTAAGATGCTAAAATAGGCAATATACTCCTAGAATAGTATTGGTATACTTACTCATTCAAGAGCTAAAGCTTTATGTCTCCCATCAAATTTAATGTAACTTAAGCTATGTAGAATGGTGGTATTTAGACTTTACGACTCTAGCTTTCTAGCTAGACTCCTAATAGGGAGGAGTATTGCTAGGAATAGATTACTAGCAATTACTGGATGTTTTGTAAGCCATGGTTTTAAGTATTTAATTCTTGGAACTATACAGTGAAGTGATTTCTTCAAAATCATACTTAAACGTGGAGATTTATTAGGAATTAAATCTATAAATGCAAGCTTATAATCTATATTATTTCTAACAAACATTATTGGAGGATGATAGAACGGTATGTTTATTATGTTTGTTTCATATTTTAAATCTAAATACCAATAATACTTACATATAAAGCTTTCAACACCTTTTCTCCTCAATACAACAATTATATCTATATCTGACCTACCGTAAACCCATTCTCCACGTTTAGCTGAACCTAAAACAAAAATTTTAAGTATGTAGTTTTCAAACTTGTTATAAGCAAACTCTTTAAAGTCTTTACAAAACATTAAGTGTCTCTTAGCCATCTAAATCCTTTATGTAACTCCATACACTAACAGTATTTCATTTTAGAGTATGGGTTCTACTATAGTTCTCCTGGAAGCTCTATCTTTAACTCCTCTAGTACAGCTATTGATTTCTTGACAGATTCGAATTCTTCAGTTACTCCTTGAAGTATTGTTTGTAATGCTTCTATCTGTTTCTTGTAGGATTCCTCATCTATTTCCCCTACAGTATATCTCTCCTCAATGCTGACAATACGTTTCTCAATAGATTTTATCTGCTGATCGATTTCGTTAAGGTAATTTCTTAATCTATCAAGTAGGCTTCTACGTCTCTCCTCGATACTTTTAGCTTCAGATTCATAGCTTCTCTTTAAATACTCAAATGTTAATTGGGAAATCCTCTTAGACTTCATAAGCTCTATAAGGGTTTGTAATCGTCTATTAGATGTTTTTATACTTTCAACAACCTTCTCAAACTCCTTAATCCATAAATGCATATCCAACACCGAAAATATATGAACCCTACAAATATAAATCTAACGTAAACATTATAGCTTCAAGTAGAATTAAGAAAATTCTATAAGTGTAAACTTGAATTTTACTACTAGTATCTTATTGGGCTTACAGGTTCAATTCCGCTTCTTTAATGAATGATATAGTTCTGTTAATCTCTTCCCCATTACTAAATGTTTCCATAGTTAATCGATTAGCTTCCAATAGATTTATAGTAATTCTAGTATCATGTAATCATGGAAATACATATGAATAGCCATCCACTAGAATATGTAAGCGATAGAAGTGTATAAACATTCAATCCATAATCAGAATCTCCATCAAACAATCAAGAAAATTAGCAACCATTACTAGTCAATAGCTCTAAAATACTAACACATCATTGATATATAGATGGAGTTATAGAATAATAAACGGAATGCTTTGTGGCTTAATTCTGAAATTTGCAAATTCAAGTTTACATAAATTACGAAAAGCTTAATAAACATTCCTATAACCATAGTATTTAATGATATAGATTACGAGAAATGAATATTAAGTCACAAAGCTAACGGAATCTATCCCTAGAATTGTATATGTTAAGCATTAAGCTGCTAATAAATAATGATAATCATACTCATAAATATATTAAGACGCTGAGTAAACCATAACCTAACATAATAAACAATAGGAAGCTGTACTGATGAAATAGAAGAAAACGCTTAAATACATGAGTAAGCATCCAGTAAATCAAGAGAAGCAATAAATACAAGTAAACCGCAAACTCTAATATAACTTCAACAACTTGCAGAACATGTTTAATATATGGGCTGGAAATCCAATACTACAATCAGCAAGCTACTTAAACAGATTTCAATAATTCTCTACTAGATCTAGTCTACAAATTACAACTTCACTAGATTTGCAATACTCATTTTTGTACAGGAAAGACTTAAATAGCTTAATATGAACGTTAATATCCGGTGGAATTATGTCCCAATGGTAATTAAAGGATTACATATCCAGGAAGCTATAGATAAACTTGTAAGAGGAGAGAGGTTAAGTAGGGATGAGATATTTAACGTTCTTGAAGAGATAAAGAATAATCATGTGACAGATACACAGATCGGCGGTTTTCTTATAGGATTAGCAATTAAGGGTGTTAGTGTTGAGGAGCTTACAGCTATTGCTGAATGGATGCGTTTAAACGCTATTGTTGTGAAGCCTAGAGTTAACAATTTAATTGTTGATGTTTGTGGTACTGGTGGTGGATTATTAACATTTAATGTAAGTACTGCTAATAGTATAGTTACTGCAGCCGCTGGAATACCTGTAGCAAAACATGGAAGTAGATCTATTTCCCATATGTCAGGAAGTGCAGATGTACTTGAGGCATTAGGTATTAACATAAATTTAACGAAGAGCCAAGCTGAGAAACTTATTGAAACGGTTGGATACGCATTTCTCTACGCTCCTCTATTCCATCCAGTAATGGGTAAGGTTTTAAAGCCTGAAAGCGAACTTGGAGTTAAAACAGTATTCTATACTGTTATAGGTCCATTAATAAATCCAGCTCACGTTAAGGCTCATGTATTAGGAGTATATAGGAGAGAGCTTGTTAAACCAGTAGCTGAAGTTCTTGCAAGACTAGGATACGTTAAGGCTCTGGTCGTTCATGGATTGGATGGACTGGATGAAGTTTCAAATACAGGACCTACACTAATAGCAGAAATCGAGAATGGTAGAGTTAAAGACATATATGAAGTTACTCCTGAGGATTTCGGGATTAAGAAGGCTAAAGTGGAGGATTTAAAACCTGAAGAGGACAATCCTAAATGTAATGCTGAAATAATAAGGAGAATTCTAAGAGGAGAGGAGAGGAAAGAGAAAAGAGACTTCCTACTTGTAAATACTGCAGGATCACTTCTTGTAGGTAGGCTAGTTAAAAGCTTTAGGGATGGGGTTGAGCTTGCCGGGAAGATTATAGATGATGGATTAGCCTATAAGAAACTTGAAGAAATAGTTGAGTCTTCATGGAGGATATAGATGAGTAGAAGTGAAATATTTAGTGATATGCGTAGACATATACTCTACGATAAGCAACGTATAGATACTAAACAGCTTGAAGAGCTTGCTGATGAAGCTAGAAAGATTATGAGGCTAAACATCATTTCAACGCTTAAATCAGTTAAGGATAGGGTTCCACTTATAGCTGAGTTTAAGCCAGCATCACCTAGAGCCATATATCGCTTCTATTATGATCCTATTACCACAATATCGGAGATGATTAAGGGTGGAGCAGCAGCCATCTCAATACTTACTGAACCCGTATACTATCGTGGATCACTATATTATCTATATGTTACCTCAAGACTATTTAATATTCCAACCTTAAGAAAGGATTTAATTATTGAGGAATTTCAAATATATGAAACTGCAGCTACAGGCGCAAGCTCATACCTCCTCATAGCAGACCAATTTGAAAAACATAGGGATATAGAGGATCTAATACAGCTTGGAAGAAGCTTCAATATGGAGCCGTTAGTTGAAATAAGTACAGCTAGAGATGCTGAAATAATATCCAGAACTTCCACAAGACTTGTAGGAATAAATAACGGTGAGGGGGAGGATAAAGATCTTAAGAAGACGGAAATACTTTCGGAAATGGTTAATGCGGAATTCCTAGTAAGCGAGTCAGGGATAAGATGTGTTGATGATGTTAAGTTCGTAATGAAGTATGCCGATGGAATACTTGTTGGAACAGCTATAAGTGAAGCTAGGGATATAAGAGGTAAAGTTATGGAGCTATGTTTACTAAATCAAGAGCTACATGAAACAGCTAAATAAATCATACTTAACCTAGATAAACCACTAATATGTTGGAAATGTCGTATGATTAAGTGGGATTAATATGACCTTAAACTTCCAGAAAACCATTAACCATAAACCAGAAATAATAAGGATTAAAAACAGAAAATTCCCTTTGGAGTTCTTCGTAAAAATCCATCAACACTATGATTACATCCACATTCTAGAATCTCTTACTGAACCTGAGAATCTTACGGAATACTCCTTCATAGGCTTTGATCCTAAAATAATTGTAATAGTGAAGAATGGAAGAGTTATAGTACAGGATAGAGTAGATACCATATGTATGGATGATCCTCCAATCTCAGTAAAGGAAATTACTGGGGGCATGCTATACGCTACTGGAAGAAGATTCCAAGTATAGCTATAGATGACTAGGTGAACGTACTTGAAGGGAAGGTTTGGAAGATATGGTGGACAATACATAAGTGAGGTTTTAATGCAGGCCCTCATAGAGCTTGAAGAAGCATTCGAAAAAATATATCCAACACCAGAGTTTCAAGAGGAGCTTATAGAGCTCCTAAGAGATTACGGTGGAAGACCAACACCACTCTACTATGCGAGAAACCTCAGTAGATTTGTAGGCTTCAAAATATATTTGAAGAGGGAGGATTTACTTTGCGGCGGATCACATAAGCTTAATAATACTCTAGGGCAGGCTCTCCTAGCTAAAAAAATGGGTAAGAAACGTTTAATAACTGAAACTGCTGCTGGACAGCATGGCCTAGCTACAGTTATGGCTGGGAATATATGTGGTCTTAAAACAGAAATATTTATAGGCGTTAAGGATATTAAACGTCAAACAGTTAACGTTAAGAAGATGAAGCTTCTAGGAGCAAGAATAAGACCTATAAAAGCAGGGGAAGGTGTTTTAAAGGATGCTGTTTCGGAAACCCTTAGGGAATGGGCTTCATGCCAGAAGACAACACATTACCTCATAGGATCGGCTGTCGGCCCACATCCATTTCCAACAATTGTCACATCATTCCAAAGCATAATAGGAAAGGAGACTAAACAACAAATACTTGAGAAGGAGGGGAGACTACCTGACGCTATAGTAGCATGTGGAAGCGGTGGAAGTAATGCTCTCGGCATATTTAAGCCATTCATTAACGAGGAAAACGTTAGGCTATACTTTGTTGAGGGAGGTGGGGAAAACCTTAATGCTGATAATAGTGCAGCTGCCTTCCAGCTTGGAAGACCGGGAGTTCTCCATGGAAGCTTAATGCAGATCCTACAGGATGAGTATGGACAAATAAAACCATCAAGAACTAGAGCTGCTGGACTAAATTACCCTGGAAGAGGGCCTGAAATATCATATCTCTGCGAGATCGGGAGAGTTAAGCCATGCTATGTTTTTGATAATGATGTTTATGAGGCGGTGAAAATAATGTGTAGAACAGAAGGACTTATACCAGCTCTTGAAACAGCACATGCCATAGCATACGTGTTAAACCATAGGGAAGAATTTAGCCATGATGAAATAGTCGTTATAAACCATTCTGGAAGAGGAGATAAAGACCTAGACACTATTTTAAGGAGTTTCTATGGATCTTGAAGAGAAACTCCAAGAGTTAAAGAAACGTAAAGAGGGTGGACATATAGCCCATATATACTATGGAGATCCAAACGAGGAGTTCTCAATTAAACTTATAGAAACACTTACCAGTAATGGAGTGGACATCGTAGAGTTCGGAATTCCCTTCTCAGACCCTATAGCTGACGGTGAAGTATTCCGGGCAGCATGTGAAAGAGCTTTAAAAGCAGGCATAACGCCGAATAGATGTATAGAGGGAATTAAAAAGCTTAGAGATTTAGGATTAGAAATGCCTATAATAGTTACTACGTACTTCAATATCCCATACGTTATGGGCTTCAATAACTTCCTAGATAAGATAAAACGAACTGGAGCTCAAGGAATCTTAATTCCAGATCTACCCATAGAGGAGGCTAAACCCTTCCTAAACATAATTAGAGGAAGAAATTTAAACCTAATTCTACAGGTTTCACCAACAACATCTAGAGAGAGACTTAGAAAGATAGTAGCGGAGGCTTCAGGCTTCATTTACATCATAGGAATCAAGGGAGTTACAGGATCAAAAATAAGGGGCTGGAAAACAATAACAAACCTAATAAGAAACGTAAAGAAGGAAGCAGAAATCCCAGTAATGGTTGGATTCGGAGTATCTAGAGGAGAACATGCTGAAACCATAGTATCAGCTGGCGCGGATGGAGTTGTTGTGGGAAGTGCTTATGCAAAAGTATATTCAGAAAACTTAAACAACCCCTTTCAGAAACTACCTGAAATAGCTAAGCTTTCAAGCGAAATAAAGATCGGCTGCATTAATGGATATAGAAATAGGAAACATTAAACCCATGCTCTCAGGCTGACATTAGGTTCTCATTAACTTAATGCCCCCCATCAACTCCAGCAATTTAAACGTAACAAAATACATAATAGGAAGCTTTAAAGCTAAGGAAATATTAGTAAATTAAGTGGCTTAAGGATATGGAGTATCAGCGTTTCCTAGTTGAGGGGTTTAAACCCTTTGATCCTCTAGAGTTAGCGAGGAGAACAGAAGCCATAGTTACTAGGAGGGGCCCAACGGTGTTGAGGGGAAATATACTGATTTCTACTCAGTTCCTGTTTATAGGGGTATTGCTACCGGTTATGCTGTTGGCTGTTGTTTACGATGCTTCTATTGTTGGAGTAACTGGTCAAGAGACTTCCCTGAAATTTTTGGGGAATTCTACTCCCCAAGAAATGCGGCTGAAAAACTTCTAGGGGCAGCTGAGAAGGGTATAATATATACTCACCATACTGGAGATTAAAGATACCGAAAATCAATAAGCTCCGCCTATCTGGATGTGAGCCTACTATCGGTAAGGAACATCTTTTCACTCTTCTGGAATATGTTGAAAATCTAAACTTCCCATTCTATCTTGAAACAAACGGTATAATTCTCGGAGCTGATAGAGACTATGTAAGGAAGCTATCAAGGTTTTCAAGCTTCATCTATGTTAGGGTTTCATTTAAAGCTGCAACTCCGGAAAGATTTACTCAGAGAACAGGAGCATTAGGTGAATATTATGAATTACCATTTAAAGCCTTAAAATACCTATTAGATGAAGGAATCCTGCAAGAGCATCTGCAATGACGGATCCGAAAATAATGTCTAAGTAGGAGAGGAAAATATTAATTGAGAAGCTAATTGAGATAGATCCAAGATATTCAAGGGGAGAATTAGAGGAGGAATCCATAGATGTCTACGATACAACAATTAAAAGAATTAAAGCATATCATGATAGAAGCTATGCAGAGAGGCTTATGAGAGAAATTGTAAACATGAAGAATAAGTATTACACATAGGATTAATTTCCTCTGCAAATGTAAGCACCACATATAATTGAATGCAAAGCTTAGAAATGTTTAAAAATAATCTTGTGTTATAATGAGTAATGTCTTCAACTAGTATTTCATGGAGTGATATTGAGAAAATCATTAAGAAGACAGTAGAGAAATCTAAAACTAGAGAGATGAAGACCATGGCTAAAGCTATTGAATCTCTAGCAACATATATGAAAAATGGATTTGAAGCTATAGGAGCTAAACTTCTTGAACACTCAAAGAAATTTGAGTCCTTAACCAACGAGATAGCTGAACTTAGAAAAGAGCAAATAGCACTTAGAAAAGATTTTAGAAGTATGCTTGCTAGACTTGGCAGAATTGAGAAAACTTTGGAGAAGCTTACAGTAGATGTTGAAGATGAAGCTAGATCAGTAGTTAAGCATAGACTTAAGGAGATGGGTATTAATGTTGAGATTACATCTTTAACACTTCCAGATATTGAAGTTAATATTTATGGCGTTTCAGATAATCTATGTATTGTTGGTGAAGCTAAGGTTAGAGCTGGAGTGAAAGCTATAAATGAATTAAAGAGAAAACCAAAGAAGTTAAGGGAGAAGTATCCAAATCTACTTAGAGAAAGAATTATACCAGACATTTACACGTCGCTACCAATGTTTGAACTAATAGAGAAAGCAAGAAGAGAAAACATATGGCTACTAAAGGCAACAGAACAGTTTACAAAACCCAATATATAGTAATTAATAGACGTCATAAACACTATAATTCTAATCTTATAGCTAAATACAAATAGCCTAGTTAATCATAACTCTAATTTACTGTGAGGTATAGATAATACCATTAAGTTAGTATATAGTAACTCATAAAGTTTAGGATTTAACTTGATCGTACCGATTATAGGAAAGTATTTATTCTAGCTATGTAGGAAATCCTATGAGAAGTAAGCTTTGGGAAGTTTCTAAATCTCTAGTTAAGGTGGCTTTAGGAATAGAGAAAGCAGATCTAGCTATTCTTAACTCAACTCTTGTTAACGTGAATTCTGGAGAGGTTCTGGAGGGTTGGGGAATAGCTGTAAAGGGGGATAGAATTGCAAGTATTGGGGATATATCTCATACAGTAGGAGATAATACCATCATTATTGATGCGGAGAGGAAATATGTGGTTCCAGGATTTTTAGATGCTCACGTTCATGTTGAAAGTAGTATGCTAAATCTAACAGGATTTGCGAAAACTGTTTTACCGAGAGGAACTACAACAGTCTTCATAGATCCACATGAAATAGCAAATGTACTAGGACTAGATGGAGTAAAACTTATGATTATGGAGGGGAAAAATCTTCCTCTTAAGGTTTTCATAACTGCTCCATCATGTGTACCAGCAAATCCGATGTTTGAAACATCCGGAGCATATCTTGGACCAAGAGAAGTAGAGGAAATGCTTAGCTGGAATGAGGTAGTAGGGCTAGGGGAAATGATGAATTATCCAGGAGTTTTATCAGTAGACATGGAGGTGTTTGAAAAGATAAATGTTACACATAAAATTGGAAAAGTAGTTGAGGGGCATGATGCAGGCCTATTAGGAAGAGATCTTACAGCTTATGTTGCTGCTGGAATTTCATCATCTCATGAATTAACAAGGAAAATAGATGCGGTTGAAAGACTGAGACTTGGCATGTATGTATATATGAGGGAGGGATCTGCTTGGCTTGATGTAGCTGAAACAGTAAAGGCAATAACAGAGACGAAAATAGATTCAAGACATGCCTGCCTAGTAACAGACGATAGGGAAATAAACTCCATACTGAAGCAGGGACATATGAATCATGTTGTAAGAAGAGCAATAGAGGAGGGAGTTGACCCTATTAGAGCAATACAGATGGCTACAATAAATCCAGCAGAACACTACAATCTAGATAGAGAAATAGGAAGTATAGCACCATCTAAATATGCCGATATTCTTATATTGAGGAATCTAAGCAGGGTTGAAGTTGAAACAGTAATTGCAGATGGAAAAGTAATTGCAAGAAATGGAAGGCTATTAGCAGATTTGGAGAAACCGAAATATGAAGAAAAACATTTAAAAACAGTAAATATAGGAAGAGAAATAAAAACGAAGGATCTTGAGGTAAGAGCCCCTATTGAAGAGGGAAAAATTGAAGTTAGAGCAATAGAAGCAATTGAAGGAAGCGTATTAACAAGAAGCTCCATAGAAGAGCTACATGTTAACAATAGCATTATCCTACCTGATGCTGGGAGAAATATATACAAGATTGCCGTAATCGAGAGACATAGGGGAACTGGAGAAATAGGACTTGGATTCGTAAAAGGCTTTGGATTTAAGCTTGGAGCAATTGCATCAACAGTAGCTCATGACAACCATAATATATTAGTAATAGGTTTAAGAGATGAAGACATGGTAATGGCAATAAGAGAACTTGAAAAAGAAGGAGGTGGAATAATCACCGTAGATAAAGGGGAGAAGCTAGCATTCATTAGGCTTCCCCTAGCTGGACTCATGTCAATAGAGGAGCCTGAAACAGTTGCTGAAGAACTTGAAAAAACATATAAAATATGGAGGGAGAAAGGATGTAGATGGATTTCCCCATTCATGACAATATCTCTACTAGCTCTAGATGTCCTACCTGAACTAAGAATAACTGAGAAAGGACTCATAGACACAGTAAACTACAGGCCAGTAAGCCTTATTCCATAGTATTCAAGAATTGGGGAAATCATATATAAGATAAATTGTTAATATGTTAAACTAAAACTACACTCTACAAAGCTAAAATAAATACTACATAATGTATATGTTGAATTAACTAAGTGTTAAGGAATAGATGTATTGCAAAAAAGATTATTTTGGTTTATAGAATGGATGTATTGCAGTATCCCTCTTAGCAAGCACTTCATCAATAGATGGTTCACATATTAATGCTCTTTTTAAAGCTAACTTTACAGCATCATAATTATACTTAAAAACCTTATCTGGATCCTTAGCATTAGGATGAATAAATAAGCCACATATAATTACAATATCCTCAACAATATGTTTTGGAATTATATTTTCAGCAACAGAATCTATAACAGCTTTAGCTATTGCATACTGAGCTGGGCCGAAAGCTAGTTCAGCTTGCTTCATATTCTTAATCGTTACCTTAGGAGCAATGAGAGTTACAGGCTTTACTAGTAGATTTGGAGCTAAAACAGCAAATAGTGTTGTATGCCCCGGGTTTTGAGAAGCTAATGCAGCTGCAAAAGCTACACCAACAGTCCATCCTTATCTCCAACTATTAAGTCAATATGAGCTATTTCATCCCCCTCCCCAACTAAAGCCTCACCTATACGATAACCAATATGATGTGGAGGCATAGCAATATAAATTTCATCAATTAAATATAAATTTTACTATACTTTCTCAGGCTTTGTTAACTTAATCATGTTTTATTACCTCTATTTTGTTATTGTGTTTCTAGAATTCTTAGCTTTTATCTTCCTTATCCATGTTTGTTTAGTATGTATATTATTGACTTCATAAGCATTAATGCATGCTCATTACCGCATTTATCCTCATGCACGGTATATAATTATCGAATAGCTTAGTTCTATCCTTAACATACTGTATTATTCCATCCATTAATTCTAACCTCTAA
>Ga0105163_1001073_pt1 | contig 14895 bp, 15 predicted proteins | sample JNZ110809AmetaG_FD_81531 | JGI IMG/M metagenome (GOLD analysis project Ga0105163, IMG submission 81531) | Hot spring microbial communities from Jinze hot spring, China to study Microbial Dark Matter (Phase II) - JNZ 110809A | ecosystem: Environmental > Aquatic > Thermal springs > Hot (42-90C) >... | reverse complement strand
CGCGTACCGGAGATATGATCAGAACATGGTGACCCGATGAAGTAGTTGTTATAGAGTCTATAGACCTAGAGACAAAGAGGCTGGTCTACTTCAATAGATTCTATAGATACTACCTAGGGCTGAAAGGCCATCAGAAGCCCTGCGAATGGATATACATATACAGGGAAACAGCAGAACTACTGAGAAAGCAGCAGAACCAATAGATATCGATAGGAGAACTGTTGCCAGGTACGCTATGAGACACGGCCTAACCCTACCAAAGATGCTTAGGAAAGTTTCCTGGAGGATAATGGTACAGGCTATGCCAAGAGAAGTAGCAAGATTCATACAGAACAGATTCGGAGAACTAAGGATCTCAGAAGCAAGATACGAAGACCTACCTAACAGAAGCAGATGAACCTATCCTCTGTACCTCGAGAAACTGAGAGAAATATTATCAGAGAATCTTTGACTCAAAACAAACACATCTGCAACTAGATGTCGCATGTGATAAGCTTCAGACGTGCAAATCAGCATAGATATGAACAAGCCTCCCCAAGCCGGAGATTTCGGGTTCGAATCCTGGCCGCTGCACCAATACCACTCTATTATATTGTTAATATTGGTCAGAACGGTGGGACGTATTTTGAATATGTTGATCTAGAGCTTAAATAGTGGTATTACTCCAGTATTTGATATGGATAGTGTTGGAGTATGGAGATTAAAATCGTAGACTCTGGTGGTAGGCTTTCTATACCTATCTCACTTATATATGCATTGCTGCGACGTGGATATGCAAAGCTTAAGGGTAGGTATATGGTGATTGCACAGGAATGTGTATCTTTGTTTACGGATATTAAGCTGGGATTAAATGATATAGTACCCGAGGTCGGGTTTTGCCCTTCTGAAGAGCCGAGCATTATAGATGTCGATGATGTTTTAAAAGATGTGTGTCTAGAGGTATATAGATATTTTGAGGATAGGTGTGCGGCGTGTGTAATTAAGGTCTATTCGGTAGTTGAGGAGATGTGGCTTATAGATGAGGAGACATTGGTAGAGCTATTCAATATAGCCAGAGACCATCGCCTCCCGTTGGAATGGTCTACAGGTAGTATAGTTTTAACCACGTGTCCCGAAAACTATGGTGAGGCATACAGGGAGCTAAAGCCCGGCGACTATATTAAAGGTCTTGAAAAGCTTAGGAAGGCTTTGACGAAACTCTCTAAACACCACCTAGTATTAAGAGCCGGTAAGGTTGTATCATCCAGTCTAGACACCTAATCTTCGTCTCTACGTCGAGAATACCGGTTTTCCTAATCGTCAAATCTACTATCTACTTATCCAACACCTCCTTAACAACACTGTATACATTAGCACAACGCTCGCCGCTCTCTACATCAACATACATGGCTATATTCTTTAAACCTTTCTCAAAACCCTCCATCCCTAGAAACACCTGTATATCGAAAGATCCTTCAGCAAAACCTCAACTCTATCTATGCGAACACCGTATTTCTGCAAGTATATACGTAGAGAGATGGTGAAGCAACTTACCAGTGATGCAGTAGCAATTCTATAGGGTTTGGGACCGGCATTCCCACCTCCGTAATCTCTAGGCACATCAGCTAGGAGGATATGCCTTGATGAACTTTCTATAGCGGTTCCGAATCCATCTCTATATGTATTACAGGAGTATATATGGAATACATATTCGTAGCCACACTTTTCATGCATCAACCTATCCACTACACATACCTCGTAGAGAGCTTTTAGAATCTCGTGTAGATACCACACTCTATACCTATTTAGAGCTGCTGGTTCAGATCGGCATAGTAGATATCTGGCCATCAGTAAGAAGGAGCGTATCTCATCCTGTATACACAGCATGGAGAAGCAAATATCCAACCTATGTACAGTAAATCGGAGGTTTTAGATGACCAGACCTTCTCTCTATCCAAAGGAATAGATATTCTTCCTCGGACGGTTTATCGGTTCGTAGCTCCGCTGTATCCAGTGGGTATCGAAAACGATTGGTGGTAAAATCCCGCCATAGTAGAGAGTACAGCATGACCTTTGACATCCTTTAGGATGATATTGAGCTAAACCTACCACTGCCTCATTTTTGTATATGTAGCCATAGCAATTCCATAAGCTTTTATCTACATCTTTCTGGATGTGCGCTTCCGTTTTAAAAGCTTATAAGGATGGGACTTGTAGCGAGAAGTATGCGGATTAGTGATGTGGTGTCCGTTGTCTATATCTGAGGAGGTAATGCTATGGTATGGGGTTGGATATGGCTGGTAAGCTTCCCCCAAATCTACTCTCTAAATATGTTTTAAGTAGGGTTGGTATTCCAGATCCATCAGTCATTGTCGGTCCTTCTATAGGTGAGGATGCAGCTATAATAGATATCGGTGGTGGGAGGGTTCTAGTTATACATGTGGATCCTATTACTGGTGCTGTTGAGTTTCTCGGTTGGCTGGCTGTGCATATAGCTTCTAACGATATAGCTGTAAGGGGGGTTAGGCCCCGCTGGCTTCTCTCAGTGCTCTACCTACCTGAAAACGCTACAGAGGAGCTTATAGATAGGATAACGAGCCAGATAGATATGGCAGCGAGGGAGGTGGGGGCTATGGTTGTAGGTGGCCATACCGAGTACACACCAGGTATTGCAAGACCACTCATATCCATGACGGCCATAGGGGTGGCTCAGAGGGGTAGATATGTAACAACAGGCGGTGCCAGGGTTGGCGATGCAGTGGTGATGACCAAGTCTGCTGCTATTGAAGGTACAGCAATCCTCTCAACGGATTTCAAGAATGTGCTACTAAAGCTAGGCGTTTCCGAAGAGATCATCAAACGTGGTGAGAGGTTTATTGAGAAGGTGAGTGTTGTTAAAGAGGCGTTGGCATTGGCAGAAGCAGGGCTGGCTACCTCAATGCACGACCCTACAGAAGGAGGTCTACTCGGTGGATTGGTAGAGATAGCCTACGCCTCCAATAAAACCATATACATCTGGGAGGAGAACATCCTATTAGCTGAGGAAACCGCTGCAATAACAGGTACACTAGGGCTAGACCCACTCAAACTCATCAGCTCAGGCACGCTGATAGCTACAATACCCCAAGACAGAGTTGAAGAAGCACTGAAAACACTCCACAGCATAGGTGTAGAAGCTACCGCAATAGGCTATGTCGGTGAAAAAACCGATAGCCTAGCTACAATCTATAGAAAAAATGGTAGCATCGAAAAAATAAAGGAGGTCTATGTAGAGGACGAGCTTGCAAAAGCATGGAGACTCTGGAGAGAGGGAAGAAGCTAGAATACAGACAAATACCATACATACACAATGTATTTCAAGTACCGAGCAGAGAGATCTATCAAACCTTGGAACCACCAGGGTTTAGAATCTTATAGCAGCATAGAAGAGAAGGTATCAAAGATACTTAAGAAGACATTAACCATTTCCCTAGGTATCGAATCTTCAGCAATCTTCAATGCAGCTAGTGCAATACTTCCAATGGCTTTGCTACATAGGTGTAGACCGAACCTTAGAGAAACAATGCCGTAGTAGAACAGAATTCAAAAATCTATTCATAGATATAGCTATTAGAAACAGGTATACCTATAGCGATGCCGGTATCAACCATAAAGCTGTACAGCATCCAAAGTGTGTTTCAGAGGGTATGGATCTAGGTGGAAGACCCTTTACTAAGGCTGTTCATCGATAGCCCTAGTCAGTAGTCTATAATCTCTGTATAGCTTAGTTTTTCTGATTTTTGCTTTAGAAGCGGTGCCACTATTTTGGAATCTCTATTGCGATACCATTTTCCATAGCTAGCGAAACTGAATGGTATAGGTTGGATAGAGCTACTGTAGAAGAACACCAATCTTGAATCAAACTCTTCCTGAGATCGAAGGGAAGGCTAGAACCATGAGAAGATGGAGCTGGAGGAGATAGGCAAACTTTTACCGCAATTAATAGATAGGGTTGCTGCATAGTATTTCCGGCTATCTCGATCTATATGCTACTATACTGTCGGTAATTTTGACTACGGTATCTAGCTATGGGATGGTTACAAATGTAACAGCATACTATGCAGAGTATTACATGTGGTACTAAAGTTTAATAAGCATGTGCCGACATAGATGTTCTCCATACAATGCCTGTGTGGTGGGGATGGTAGAGATGGGTAGTGGAGAAACTGTAGCCGGGCTCAAACGGGTGCTCGGATTTGCCTGGCTTTACACTCTTGCAGTCGGTGCTGTTGTAGGAGATGGTATATTCACTTTCACAGGATATGCCATGGTGTCAGCAGGAGCGGCTGTAATTATAAGCTATCTGATTGCAGGTATTACGCAGATGTTTTTGATGCTATCCTTTGGTGAGCTGGTTGTGTGGAGACCATCTGCAGGTGGTCCCGAGCCCTGGGTCTCCCACTTCTACGGTACTAGGCTGGGCTTTATAGCATCCATAGCATTTAGCATTGGCTGGATTATTGCGGGAGGTTCGACGAGTCTAGCTCTAGGTACCTATATCTACAGCATGCTTTCATATGCTGGTGTGGAGCTAGGTGATCAGATGGTGTGGGTTACAATCTTTGCACTAATCTTTGTAGTACTATTTGCTGTACTGAATATACTGGGTGTAGCGATAGCTGCTGGTACACAGTTTATGCTTACAGTACTTCTCATAGGGATAATGGTTGGGTATGCAATATCAGCAACATTCTATATAAACCCTGCGAATTTCACCAACCCCTTTCCGAATGGATGGGGAGGGGTGGTGGCAGCTATACCACCAGCTGTATACGCATTCATGGGAGCTTCAACCGTGCTATTCGCTGGTGAAGAAGCTAGAAAGCCGGTTGATATAGCGAGAGTGTTATTCTGGGCCTCTCTAACCTTCGTAATCATATATACATGGGCTCTGATAGGCCTAGTTGGAACACTACCATATGAAGAGGTCGTCAAATTCTATGAGGCTGTATATGCAACCTCTGCCTATAGGCTATGGGGCCCTGTAGGAGGCATGGTGATAGCGTTTGCCGCATGGCTAGCAGCCTCTACATGCCTACTCATGGGGACCATGTACCAGCCTGCTAGAGATCTATATGGATTGGCTAAAAGAGGATATAGAGTTCCCAAATGGTTTGGATATGTACATCCGAGATTTGGAACCCCTGTATACAACATAGTGCTGGTGCTGATAGTATCGGCTACCCTAATACTGATGGGAACCTTTGTAGGGCATACACTAGGCTATATGCTCTTGGGATACGAGCTGGTTTGGGCATGGATAGTCTCATGGTTTCTAACACTATTAGCAGCATTTAAATTCAGAAAGACCCACCCCGAAATAGTCAAGCAGCTACCGTGGAAGGTACCAGGATGGCCAGCAACACCAATCCTAGGCTTCATAGGTATAGCGATAACGGTCTTTGCAATGTTCTACGACCTTACAACCAGCTACGGTATTGATATAGCAGTTATCACTGGAGCAATCAGCATCGCATGGGTATCGATACTGTGGATTTTAGCCCGATCCATTGTTCCCGACAAGTATGGAAAGATATGATTTTTTAGGTGCTCTTCAATGAGTCTAAACCTCGATAAAATAACACCGGAATTGATTGAAAAGACTATTCGAGAGAAGAATATCAAGTTCATCAGATACCTGTACATAGATCTAGATAATGTGATTAGAGGAAGGGTTTCAACAGCTAAAAACATAGATACAGATCTTCGAGGAGGACTTACGCTAGCTATGATCATGCAGTCAGGGTTTAGCATAACGGATCTCGCTGTAAGTGGAACCATATATGGACCACGGGGAGAGGTAACACTGATCCCCGATATCTCAACATTTAAGGTGCTTCCCTATGTGGATGCTACGGCAGCTATGATAGTGGAGCAGTACGTGGGGGACAAACCCCACGAAGTTGATCCGAGGCCTAAGCTAAGAGGATATTTAAAGAATCTGGGGTATGAATTCAAGATAGGTATCGAACCCGAATTCTATATACTTAAGAAGAGTCCTAGGGGGGTGATAGAGCCGTATGAAAGGCACCTCTGCTTCTCTACCGAGGGTATGAATGCCGTTCACCCTATATTAAGTGAGATAGTGAATGCGCTTGAGTACCAGGGTATATATGTAGACCACTACTATCCAGAATATGGATCTGGTCAGCACGAACTGTCTCTGAAGCCTGAGGCACCCATTAGGGCTGCGGATAACTTTATATACTTTAGGGAGACCCTTAGGGGAGTTCTAGGGAAGCACAGCCTCTATGCCTCCTTTATGCCCAAACCCTCGGAGAATCTACCGGGCAGTGGGCTGCATATCCATATCAGTATGTGGAGGGATGGGGTTAATATATTCTATGATGAGGGTGATAAACATCTCCTAAGTGACGAGGCCTACCACTTCATAGGCGGGGTTCTAGGACATCTTAAAGAGATTATAGCCTTTACAGCATCTTCTGTAAACTCCTATAAGAGACTTAGACCCAGTGCATGGGCATCTGCGTTTACATGCTATGGCCCTGAAAATAGGGAGGCTGCAATAAGGATAGCTAGACCTGCAAAGGGTAGAGAGGCGCAATCTGTTAGACTAGAGATGAAATTCGTTGATGCAACTGCTAATCCGTATCTAGCTATTGGAAGCATTATAGCAGCTGGTATAGATGGAGTTATGAAGAAGATGGATCCAGGGGAGCCGTGTCTAGATAATCCAGCAAGCTATCCAGAGAAAGATAGGGAGGAAAGAGGCTGGTATAGGTATCCGGAAACTCTTCTGGAGGCTATTAAGGAGCTTGATCGGAGTGTCCTCATGAGGGAGTTCTGGGGCGATACCCTTGTCTCCGAATACGTGAAGCTAAAGAAGTTTCAGTGGGATCAATACTACTATAGGGTTACTGATTGGGAGAGGAGCACCTTCCTCGATGTATACTAGGGTAGTAGCTGGGGAGTATAGTGGGTCAGAGGATAGGGGAATCTCTGGAGTTTGAAGAGAGGATTCAGAACACCTGGATTATAGATACACACTCGCATCCCTTTAGATACGTTAGATTATCGCCAGAGCATCTAGCTGGATTGCTAGCCATAGGAGGACCGGCATATGAGGGTGGAGAGGGGTTTAGAGATCTGGAGACTCTGCTGATATACAGGTTTATGCTGAGGGAGCTATCTAAACTTCTAGAGGTGGATGGCTTAGGAGACCCCTTGAAAATTATGAAGAAGAGATCTGGGCTGGTTGAAAGGAGTTTTAGAGACTATGTAGAGCTTCTATTTAGACAGGCTAGAATTAGAGGGCTTGTTATTGATGATGGGTACTCTGAGGCTAGGGGTGAGCATGCACTGCCCAATCTAAGAATTGAGGAATTCGAGGAGTTGCTACCCAGATGGATCTCAGCTAGATATATACATAGAATTGAACCGGATGTAAAGCGTATTTTTGAAGAGAGCAGCACATTTACAGACTTTGTAGCAGATATAGAGCACACTATCGAAAAATTCGCCAAAGACTCTAGATATGTAGGATTTAAATCCATCATAGCATACAGAACCGGCTTAGATATATCGTGGAGAGACGAAGATGAGGCTAGAAAGGAATTCACAGAATGTAAAGAGAAACACTGTGAACAGACCTGGTTTGGCCCAGTTATCAGGATTTTGAGAGAATACGTACTCTCACTAGTTGTAGAGAGGTGTAGGAAGTACGGCAAGGTTGTACAGATACACACAGGAATAGGGGATAAGGATATACTACTATCAAAGAGCTTTCCCCATCTACTATTCCAGTTTCTTAAAGATGAAAGAACGAGAAAAACAAAGATAGTACTAGTGCATGGGGGATATCCCAATGTTGCTATAACATCCTACCTGGCCAATGCCTTCCCCAACGTATACATGGATATATCTGTAGCAACTCCATTCGGCCTAGCTAACCTAGAACATAGGATTAGAGAAGCCCTAGAACTAGCACCAGCCTCAAAAATCATGTATGCCTCAGATGGATACTACACCCCGGAGCTACACTGGATAAGTGCGGTAGCATTGAGAAAAGCCCTTATTTCACTGCTAAAAGAGTGGCTCTCTTTGGATTTAATAGATTTAAGTGATGCTCTAGAAATAGCTGAGAGAATACTATATAAAAATGCCGTAAATGTTTATTCACTTGAGATCTAGCATACACCCATTTTTATCCAATACCCCTGGCTCTCCATATAAATACTGCAAGACATACACTCAACATGAGCTTCTCCCCATGGGAAGTTTCACCGTATGTAATAGAGGTGACTATCCCATAGCAATAGACGTAGAGCTTATCAAGTACGACAATATAGATCAGCAGAACATCTTCTACAAAGATGTTGCTGTATCTCCAGGTGATACCATCGCACATTCCCGAGAACGTGGAATAACTTGAGTGGCAGAGAACTGGTGGTTAAGGTTGACATAGGATCTGATGGATCTATCGAGATTGAGATCATTCTAGGTATAGAGGGTAAGGTAATTACTAAAACTATAGCTTCAACAGCTGCACAAACTGGTATGATCACCACAATAGTTAGCCCTAGTATACAAACGACCTCAGCACTACCATCAGCAACACCATCTATATCAACCACCTTTGCTAGTAGCACCATAACCCCATAAAGACCTCTACAATTGCCACCACAACAGTTACGGTAACTAGGGAAACCTCTACCCAACTACTGAGTTGACCACTCCACAGCTCTTCATAATAGCCACACTAGCTCTTCTAGTAATTATCACAGCTGTTCCCCTGATGGCGAAGTTGCTACACACAAATAAACAATACATTTTCAATCTACAAGAATAGTAGATAGAGATACTAGATTGCATTGTTAATAGAGTATTTAACGCTTTAGAATCAATGGGTAGATCGCATGGAAATCCCTGTGTATAGAGATTGGTTGCAACTCAAAGCCCTATCCTCCAGGTTGGAGGTGATGGACCGCTATAAATGTATTTAGATTATAGATAGATGTATGAATTGCATTAAAGTTTATAAACTTATAGTAAGGGAAGTGATATGTATAGCGAATGTTGAGGGAGCTTCATTGGATACAATTACTACTGGTTCCAGGGAGCTCGACTTTCTACTTGGTGGACTTAGACCTGGTACTATGCTTTTGATAGTTGGTCATCCTGGTGCCGGTAAGACTACTCTTGCATCTAAGATCTGCTATGCAAATTCGTTACTGGGAAGGAGATGCCTCTACATAACATTCTATGAGGATAAAGATAGGCTGTTCTATAACATGGAGAGGCTTGGAATAAGGTTGGGCGAGGTTGAGGGTAAGGGGCTGCTACAGTTTGTTAGACTTCCAATTACATCAGCTGAAGAGATTATGAATACCATAGCGGAGCTCGTTGCGAAAAATAGATACGATATTGTAGTGATAGATTCGGTTAATGCTGCTTTAGAGCTCTGTGAAAGGAGAGAAACACAGAGGGCACTACTTCTAAACTTCTTTTACCAGCTTGCCCAAGCAGTTAACGGTCTGCTGGTTGCTGTAGCGGAACTCCCCTTTGGAAGAGAGTCCCTGGAGCTTGGAGCTATAGAGTTTGTCGCAGATGCTATACTCTACCTCAAGCACAGGTCTGTACGTGGCTTACTCTCACGAATACTTGAACTTAGAAAGGCTCGCGGAACACCGGTCTCTGTAACTGAGTTGCCCTTTGCCATCGTTGAGGGAGAAGGTTTTAAGGTATACCTACCTCCGAGACCAGAAAGATCTCTAGGCAAAGGAGATTTGATTCACGGAACCCTTGAGATTACCAAACACCTACTAGAACCTGTGAGAAGAGGTGATATAGTCTATGTATCATACCCACCTATGGCTAGAACCCCCCTTGTAGCAATACCATTTATAGATCTGCTTGCCACAAATAATCTTAGAGGACTCTTTCTATCATACAGATACTCACGAGATGAAAGTCTAGAGGCAAACATTGCAGCCCTTACTAGATACGCCGGCTTAGCCAGAGATGATGCAGTAAAGCTTCTAGAGAAATACCTATACATTGAATCGATAAATCCAACCAGCTACTCAGTAACACATCTACATGCAATAACTATTGAGCTTATCGAGAAGCTAAACCCCGACATAGTTATGTTCCATGGAGTCGAGGTATTCAATGTCATTACTGATCCGCAGGAGTACTGGTCTACGCTAATAAATGAAATGCTATGGCTTAAAAATAGAGGTAAACTAGTTGTGAGGTTCGGTTCTAGAGTAGTAAACCACTGGCACAAGATGAACATTGCACTCTCAGAGAAGATCATCTATCTTTATTATAGACGTAGAAACGGTAAGCTTATACCTATAATCTACAGCTGGGGCCGTGGCCGTGATCCAACCCTCCTTGAAATCGATGAAGAGGTTCTAGCAAAGCTTAAAGAGGATGTAAAGAAGCTAATAAACTCCTCTCTAAAGTAAAAAGTTGAAACATGCAGAGGGAAGAGTAGTAGGAGGTAGATTTATCTTAGAATTGCTGAAAGCCTTTAATTGTAGAGAATTTGAAGAAGGCATCTAAGTATATATCACCTAGAATATTTCCCATTTCATTAGGGTATGGAGAAGCTGTCTAAGCTCGGCCCATACCTTCGAGATCTATAGAATTTATTAGAAATTGGTTGGGTGGGGTTTCTAGATATTGAATGCTATTTTAGACTACCCCTGTGTTTTAACAATACGATGGATATTGCGGTTGTTGCTACTATAGCTATCCCAACAACTACTATTGTTGTTAGTTGAAGAGTTTCTGTCCGTATTTCTTCTATTGTTTGCCACGATGTTGTTATAGCCGGTGGTGGAGTAGGTTTGGAGATCGGTGGTGTAGCTGTAGGTAATGGTGTTGGAGTAGTGGGTGTTGTTGATGGAGCTGGTGTTGAACTCTCTACCGGTGATTTAGTTGGTTGTGTTGTTGGCAGTTTTTCTGTTAGCATTGTGTATGCTATTGTTACTGGTCCGGTGAAGACTATTGTGAGTAGACCATTTTCGTAAGCTACAGATGCTATGTTTTGCGGTACTGTTAAAAGTACTATTTTTGGATCTAGAGCAAGTTTTACAGGTATACCACCAGCTATATCTATGGCGAGCACGCCTCCTTGAATCGATACATTTGCTATATAGCTCACTGTAACACTACACCTGTTTTCAGTGTATAGGTGTAGCTGTAGGGTATCTGTAAGTAGCCATGGAATCTCATAGTCATCGCATCTAACCTCTATTGTAGGTTCCAAAGGCTCTATAGGTAGGGAGATGGAGCTAATACCCTCAATGGCATCTGTAGTTATGGTTACTATAGCTACCCCATTTCCATCTATATAGATGGTTATATTAGGCGGCATCTCTGTATATATGCTACCAGGTATCGTCACAATTAATAGGATTGTTATAGGGATTAGGGCCTGGAAGACGAATCTCATACCATCTCTTCACCTAGGGGTATGTGAATGTTTATTTTAGATTCCATTTGAATATTTAGGGAAAATTATTTTGACTCTATACACCTATATTTGTAGCTGCTGATGCTATCAAATTCCCTTCCCTATATATCTCTATTAGGATTTGGTGGTATTGAAGTAGCTTAACAGCTGTAGATACATCGATCTCTATACCTATTGTTACTTGTACTGTAGAACCAGCTCTAACAACTATATCTACGCTCTTCTCTATCTCTAGATCTCCAGCTCTAATAACAACTCTATCCGCCTCAATATCCCTAGCTCCACCATTTCTAATAGCCATTATCATATGGAGTGTCCTCCCCCTAATATAGATCCTTGCTATACTTAGTTGCACTGCTGTCTTGTTTGGTGTAACTGGGGGCTGTGGTATAACTGGTGTAGCTGTTAGCGGTATCTGTGTCTTTGTTATAAATTCATGTAGAAGCTTCTCTATGCTCTCTAGCTGGAATTTCAAAGAGTGTAGCTCTGTCCTTATTCTAAGTAGTAGATTGAGTGCTTCACTCCTTCTATCCATATTGTAGAGTTCTATAGCCTTCTCTATACTCTGCTGTACATTTATAGTAGTTCTTCTAGCTTCCTCTAGAATTGCTGGTAGCTTTCTAGCTATTTCACATGCCGGTGGAGGTGGGTATATGGCTATACATACAATTCTAGATGTATCTATAGTGCTAAGCCTCTCTATAGCCCTATTGACATCATCTACAAGGCTCCTCAACTCTCTAACAGTCTTGTCAAAGAGTTCATCCAGTTCAATGAAGTGTCTTGGAAGCTCCTCAATGCTGATCTCCAGCTCCCTCTCAATCCGTTTAACCTCGAGCTTTACCCTTGAAATCTCTGAAACTACTGTATGGAGATCTACTGTAGATATATTTGCAACTTTACTAGCTATATCATCTAGCTGTCGAAGTAGAGCCTCCAACCTCCCTACAAGCTGTGTTGCATTTGCATTTCTACACTCCTCGATAAGCACCTCTATCTCCTCCCTAACATCGCTAACTTCATTCAGCACTCTCTCAACCATATTTGAAAGTGTTTTGTTTACAGCTTCTCTAACCCGCTCCCTCTCAATAGGCGTAGCAGCTCCAGCGATTTCACTAGATATGTTTCCCAGAATCTCCCTTGCTGTTCTAACGTTCTCCATAGCACGGTTGATGGCCTCTAATGCATTATCCGAGATGTTTGCAGTCTCCAGTCTATTAATTGTTGCATTGAGTATTCCAGTAGCTTTCTCAAGCATCTGCTGCGCCCTTATAATCGACTCTATGGAGTCCTCCTCAACACTCTCCACACCCATTCTAACAATAGATTCTGCAAACCTCTTCACATTGTATATCTGTATCCTTTCACGCACCCTCTCTAGAATCCTTACAGCTTCTTCTCTGGCTGTCCCAGTACGGGATATGCTAACCACTATCCCCTCTATCTCCTCTTTCGTGAGATTGAATCTTCTAGCCCTAGCCTCAACAGCTCCTGCAAGACCATTTAGATATCTCTGTAGAGCTATACCAACAGCATATGCTCTACCCTCCCTGACCTCCCTCTCAACACCGGCTAGAAGCCTCGATGCATTTGAAACCCACTCCCTCAGCTCATCAAGCTCTAGATCAGATATATTAACACTCAGTAGCTCATCTATGGATATCCTCAGTCCTTCAGATATATTCAAATTAGTTACCACAGTAAGCATCATACGGAGAACTTCAGCCCTTACCAGCTCAACCTGGTAAGCAGATGCATTACTATCATTCCTCCCCGCTAGTACAGTTCCGGATACTGGTAGCATAGATAGTGCTAAAAACGATAGTAGTACTATAGCTACCGACCTTATTCCAGTATCTTTATCAAAATTTATTTGCATCCCCATTTTTCAACACCTTTAGTTCAGGTATTGTTTAGGCTACTACACTTATATAAGGCACTCTGCGAAACACGTGTTTCCATCTATGTGAACTTTCAATAATGAATTCAAATAGTGTTAGGAACTTCGATTCTCAAAAATATTTGAAGAACTGTATACCACATCCTTTACAGCTTTGGAGTAGGATTTTATTTCCATCCGATTAACAACCTTTCTACCATATTTCAAAGCTTTCAGCTTGCTGAACTTAAAGCATATCAACCTACAATCTTCACTATAAGATTGTTCTACTACATCCAAACCTCGTGAATATATAAGGCGAAGCTATATACCCATCTGCAAGGATAGGTATATAGGTGCATCTTCCCTCCAACATGGAGCTCCATTCCCTCATAGAACATTCTCAGTACAGCCTCGTCAAGTATAGGAAGGCCAATGATATTGGCTCTTCTGGTAGTCTCGTCAATAGGAATGCATCTCAAAGTCTATCCTAATTGTTTTCCCATATACTACATCCCTAAATTTCAACAATTACATGGAGCCTATAGTCCCTAGAGCGATGATCCAGCTACTCTGGTTTTAAAATTGGTTAAAGCAAGTTGTTTAAGCATCATCTACACAATATAGTAGTCGTCCGGTGACCGTTTGGATGGGCTGTGGTACCGGTCTATACTTTGGATGTTGAGCCGTAGGCCTCCATAATTTTCGCTATAGTTGTTCTCCTAATCCTTTTAATCAGATCGTCGGGTGATGTCCATATAATGGCATTTGTTGGACAGGCTGCTATGCAGCCAGGCTCTAGACCTTCTGACCTAAGCTTTGCACACAGATCACACTTTGTTGTATAGCCTATTGGGAGGAGCTGTGGTACTCCAAACGGACATGCAGTAATGCATGAGGTGCATCCTATGCACCTCGTAGCTCTCAGCACTACAGCTCCCTCCCTATCGTATACAAGGGCCCCTGTGGGACACACCGCTACACAAGGAGCTCTCACACAGTGGAAACACGATATAGGTTTCTTAAGCCCTCGTACAGCCTCGTAGAGCTCTATCCCCATGATCTCGTCATGTAGAAAGGCACAGACCTCCTCACAGGTATGGCACCCTATACACCTATCATACTGTATAAATCTTCTTACAGCCATTGATGAAACCTGGGGCACCCTACCATCAGCCAATACCGATCACCTAAACCTCCTAGTAGCTAGGTAGATGTCTAGGGATCTTGCAGTCCTTAGACCACACCCAAATGCTCTGCCTATAAAGGTGGGTCCTGAAACTACATCTCCAGCAGCAAAAATCTTTTCAATACCTGTTCGATAAGACTTGTCTACAGCTATCCGGCCACCTCCATCGGTTTCAATACCTACAAACTTTGTGAATGGTGGTGTTGGTATTTCTCCTACTGCTGCTATAACTAGATCTGTTTCTATTGTGAATTCAGATCCCTCTATAGCTATAGGCCTAGGCCTACCACTCTCATCAAGCTCCCCAAGCCTAACCCTAACAAACTCAACACCCCTAGCAAAACCACCAACAGAAACAATCCT
>Ga0105163_1001072_pt1 | contig 14906 bp, 14 predicted proteins | sample JNZ110809AmetaG_FD_81531 | JGI IMG/M metagenome (GOLD analysis project Ga0105163, IMG submission 81531) | Hot spring microbial communities from Jinze hot spring, China to study Microbial Dark Matter (Phase II) - JNZ 110809A | ecosystem: Environmental > Aquatic > Thermal springs > Hot (42-90C) >... | reverse complement strand
GTCTATCAAGACCTTCTCCATCAATGGATCGGCTACTTGCACTGCTCCAATATCTCTACCTGGCTCGTCACTCAAAGACTTTGAGGCAAAGCTACTGCCGAGAAGCCCGTCCCGCCCAGTGGGGTTTCCCGCAACTAGTATTACGTCACCGGGTATGGGCTTACTGTTTAGTAAGTCCTCAACTCTGATTAAACCAACGCACGCTACGTTAACCAAAGGCTGAGTATTGAATGAGGAATCAAACCACGTGTCTCCCGCTACAGTCGGTACCCCGATCCTGTTGCCGTAATCGCTTATACCCCTAACTATTCCCTTTATAAGCCACTGGGCTCTACGGTCGCTTGGATCGCCTAAGTAGAGCATGTCGAGTAGAGCTATGGGTTTAGCCCCGAGCGTTAGAATGTCCCGCACAACGCCTCCTATACCTGTAGCAGCACCGTTGTATGGGTCCACAGCGGAAGGGTGGTTATGAGACTCTATCTTGAAGATTACAGCTATACCCGGGAACACCTCAACAGCTGGTGCGTCTCTCCCCGGTCCGATGAGTACGTTTTTACCCTTAGTTGGTAGTAACTTGAGGAGCCTCCTACTACTTTTGTAAGAGCAGTGCTCACTCCACTGGGCTTCAAACATAGCGAGCTCCTCAGCAGTGGGTTCCCGACCTAAAACCTTCCTTATCTCGTTTATTTCCTCAGTAGTTAAGACCGTAATCACCACCCGGATTTGAGTGAGCGAGATATGCTCCTGAATATCAGCTCCCCGCCGGGTCTGAACCCGCGAGGTGTGAGCAAGGGGGTCACCGCACGCTCTGGGTGCGGCATTATTCCGAGAACGTACCCGTCTCTAGAGCCTAATCCAGCAATGTCGTAGGAGCTCCCGTTAGGGTTCTGTTCGGGTATGTAGCGGATTATCGGGTACGAGCTATTGAGCTCTTTATACTCATCACTACTGACATAGTACCTACCTTCACCGTGGGCTACGGGCATGTGCACTTCGACACCGTCTTCAGCAAGTTGAAGCCAGGGACCGCGTGGCCTCTCGACTCGCAGTCTTACCCACCTACAGACGAACCTCCCGTGTTCGTTCGGTAAAAAAGCTCCCCTCAGTAGACCGGCCTCTACTAAGACCTGGAAGCCATTGCATATGCCTAAAATCGGGATACCTCTTGCGACCGCCTCTGATAACCTTGCGACTGCCTCTGATCTAGCCGCTATAGCTCCAGCCCTAAGCCAGTCACCGTAACTAAACCCTCCTGGGATGACTACGGCATCCCAATCGTTGACGGACTTGAAGTCTTTATGCCACACTACCGTTGCTTCTACTTCCGGGGCGACCTCCTTAAACGACTTCACGACGTCTTCATCGCAGTTAGTCCCGGGGAACTTCAGAACAGCTACCCTAGGAATAGACGGTCACCTCGATGTCGTGTATCACGGGGTTGTATATCATGAGCTTGTCGCATAGCTCTCTTACGTAGCTAGATGCTTTCTCACTATCTTCAGCTTCTACCAGCAGTGTGAATTGTTTACCTATCCTCAACTCCTTAACTGCTCTGTACCCATGCTTCAGTATGAGGTCTCGGTAGATAGTCTCGGCTTCAGGGTCCTTGAGCCCCTTCTTGTAAGACACTACAACAACTACTCTATACAGCCCCATGGAGACCACCCTAGCTCTGCTGGCACAATCTGATGATTCTAATCGCTAGGTAGGCGGCGTTCTCGGCGTTATCTATGCCTACGGTCGCCACCGGAACCCCTTTAGGCATCTGGACAATGCTCAATAGAGCATCCAGTCCTCCGAGCGATACATTTAGGGGAACTCCTATAACTGGGCGCTGAGTTCTAGAAGCGATAAACCCTGGAAGGTGTGCTGCCAGTCCAGCCACTGCGATAAACAAGTCTGCGTCTGAAGTCTCTACGTACTTCTCAAGCTCCTTCGGGTTTCTGTGGGCACTAAGTACGACTACCTCGAAATCTACTCCATGCTCCTTGAGTATAGATGCTGCCCTCTCTGCGTACTGCCTATCTCTCTCACTACCAATTACAATAGAGACCTTTCCTCTGCAAGGCACGGTCTCACCTACTCAGCACGTATAGAGATCGTCTTAGCGGCCCTCCTAGCCTTACTTAAAGCATCTTCGACAGAGCTACCCCTCGCTAGGACCACTGCTACCCTCCTCCCAGGGTAAGTATATGGCTTTCCGAATATCCTAACGTCTACACCCGGGATCCTAAGGGCTTCTTGAAGACCGCATATCTTAGGGCTCCAGACGTTGTCTAAGTCCGTGTATACAGCCACGCTCGCTCCATGCGAGATTATCTTCGGTTTCGGAACCGGGAGCCCTAGGACAGACCTAACATGGATAGCGAATTCGCTCAGTTCTTGAGTTACTAGAGTCACTAACCCAGTATCATGAGGCCTTGGAGCAACCTCGCTAAAGAGTACTCTACCGTCTTTAGTTAAGAATACTTCGACACCGAAGATCCCCACGCCCCCCAGCCCTTCTGCTACTCTTTTCGCTATCTCCACTACCCGACTTAACGTAGTCGGGTTAGATAGCGGAGGTTGCCACGACTCTACGTAGTGGTACTCACCGTATCTCCACTGCTCTATCGGTTCACAGACTTCAGTAATAGGTTTACTGCCGTCTAGGTACCTATATGCGAGGACAGTGTACTCTAAAGCAAGGTCAACGAACTCCTCGACTATCACCCTCCTGCTCTTCCCTCGAGAATGGGAGGTAGCAAAGCTGTATGCTTTAGCGATAGAGTCTTTCGACAGTGACGATATTTTAACGTGTCCGTGACCACTACTACTCATTTCAGGCTTGATAAGGCACGGGAGCCCCACCTTCTCGCAAGCTTCAGCAACTTCCTCCGGGTTTTCAGCAAACTCGAACTTAGTAGTCGGCAGACCCAGAACTCCAGCAGCGAACTTCCTCAACTCCAGTCTATTCATAGATATCTTAACGGCTCTCGCGTTTGGGACCACTAAATATCCCTCGGACTCTAGCTCCTCGAGGGCCTCTGGAGATATAGCCTCGATCTCCGGAATGACAGCATCGGGGTTTTCCCTCCTAACTAGCGACTTGACAGCCCTCGGGTTTGCCATGTCTATAACGTACCTTCTATGAGCTACGTGCATAGCTGGAGCCCAGTCATACCTATCGACAGCGACGACTTCAGCTCCCAGTCTCTGTGCTTCTATAGCGACCTCCTTTCCGAGCTCTCCGCTACCCAGTAGTAGCAACTTTACCGACCCCTCGAACATAGGTGACCGAATACAGTCTCGAGCCAAACTCCTCACCTCAGTGGAGACAAAAGGGGGCTCGCCACCACTCCTTCACCGGGGACCCACACAGTGAAGAACTCCCCTATAGTCCCCCTATTCTGCTTACTTCTGTAGACAGTCCTAACTCTCTCGGCTTCCCTAGTTCTCTCGTCTAGTAGCCACTTAGAGCCGATATCACTCCTATAGTACAAAAGCCAGCCGTCCATGGAGGTTATGTAGTTCACAGCGGTCTCCGAAGCTTTATACGCTTTTCCGTAGTCCTCCGCAGAGCAGACCACTTCGAAAGCTCTAGAACCTTTAGTATACATTAGACCATCGGGTCGTAGCTCGACGCTTGCATACAGGAGGTGGCACCCAAGCTCTCGGATCCTTTCTTCGTCCACCGAGACTGGGTGACCGCTTCCTTCATCTCTAAAAGCTGGGTAACCGACTGGAGCGACGGCCTTCACTATGCTTACACGGCTGTCCGATACCTCAAGCTTAGCGCCGCTCAGAGAGCCTCTAGCTGCTCTATCTATAACTTCGAGAAAGTCTGACTGAATTCTAGGTATGAGGCAAGGTAGTTCAGGGTCTCCGAACCTACTGTAGAACTCTATGGCTGTAGGACCCCAGAGACCAGTCAGCATCATCTGTCCAGCAAAAGCACCTGAGCACTTCTCTTTGATTTCGTCTTGAAGCCTCCTGATTACCTCTCCAACTATTTTCACTGTTACTTCGTATTCTTCTTGAGTTATGAAAGGCAGAGTGTATCCAGGGCCTGATATACTTCCCATGCCACCTGTTTCGTAGCCTAAGTCTAGCTCGTATGCGTGTGGGTAGTCTTGTACGAGTGGTAGTGGGAGAACGTAGCTTCCGTCAGTTATTACTTGGGCGGTGTACTCTACTCCCTCAACTCTCTGCTCTACGAGAACTTTGTAGTCTGAGTCGTAATGCTTGCTTAAGTCATCGAACGTTTTTAGTACGGACTGGTTTTTAACCTGCTGCTTGACTTCCGAAAGAAAGGCCTTAGTGTCCCTGATTACTCTAACGCCTTTACCTCCAACCTGCCTAGCTGGCTTTACTACAACATCACCAGCGTACCTAATAAACTCTTCAGCATCACTTAGAGTTCTGAAAGCAGCGAAGTGCAGCCTCCCGGGGATCCCGTACTTCCACATTAGGTACCTTGCGAAAACCTTGCTCTTCTCTATCATAGAGCACTCGAGGGAAGCCCCGAAAGTAACGTAACCCTTCTCCTTAAGGTAGTCTACGACTCCGTGGAACTGGGGTTCTTCAGGACCGACGACAACTAGGTCCGGTGATACCGACTCAGCAACCGCAGCAACAGACTCCGGGGGGTTCGTGTTAGCAACGAACAACTTACCTCCGGTTGCCTCAGAGTCCCTCTTTAGACCTGGGTTTACGTAGTCAGCAACTACGTAGAGCCTAACAGTGTTTTGAGAGGATATCAGTAGCTTAGCTAAAGCGTGTTCTCTACCACCACTCCCAACTAGCAAGACTTTCACTGTCTACCACCGATGACATCTCTTCCGAAGCAAGCGCAGCAGAACTTCATACCAAACCTTGACGCAGCAGCCTCAATGTCACTATCTTTAAGCCACGAGACGCTATCTACATCTAGGTACTTCTCGATTACTGAGCTGTCCAGATGTGCTGAGATCAGGGAAGTAGGGTCTAGCTTAATGACTCCGTAGGGGCATGTCCCGACTAGCTTTGGTGAAGCTAAGAGCAAGTGTAGCTCTCTAGCACCAACCCTATACCTAAGGACTTGAGCAACCGTCTTGAGGGTTGAACCCGTGACCATGCTGTCGTCTACTACAGCAACTCTCTTTCCTCTAAATACGCTCTTTACTGGATTAAGCTTTAAGTGTATCGAGATCAGCTTCTCTCGAATACCTTCTTTTAGCATAGAGCGGCTTCTCTGCGCTGTGCCTACGAAGCCTATCTCGTAGGGAGCTCTAACGACTTCAGAAAGCCCTAGTGCGTACGGTAGTGCTGTCTCGGGAACACCTGTGACTACGTCTACCGCACTGTTTAAGTACTTCCCTAGTTCTCTCCCGAGGTACTTCCTGAACTCGTAGACGCTTACACCATCGACGGTAGAGTCGTGTCTTGCTATGTAGAGTAGCTCGAAGAGGCACAGTCTACACTTAGGTGACTCCCCAGACTTGAACAGTCTTACCTGCTTTCTACTTATGTAGACACCTTCGCCAGGCGATAGATGCTTTCGGATGTCAGCATCTAGCACCTCTATTGCTGAAGTCTCGGAAGATGCGACAACCATGTCGAAGCCGTACCCACCGATAGAGTAGGGGGTGAGGCCGGCACTAGACCTCCATACTACTAGCTCACCTCTAGACGTTAGGGTAGTGAAAGACGGTACCTCTTCTTCAGTAAACACACTTAGCTGCTTCGATAGACTGAGGTGGGGTTTGTCGCTTCCGAGAGCTCTCTCTACTGCCTCCGCTAGCTCAGCTAGGTGCTTGCTCGATCTGTCCGAAATGGTTATAGAGAATCTTCCCTCTACGGTGTAGTTACTCAGTTGCTTATCTTCTAACCAGGCAGCTACAACTAGCTCACTATTCTCTAGACCTCCCACACTCGATTCACTGTCTCCACAAGTAACACTATCACTACGCCTCCAACATACTAGCTTAGTAGTGCCTCCTCTATGAGCTAGAGCGGCTAGACCGTAGTTAACGAAGTAGAGTAAGTCCCAGCCGGGCTCGAATGCTAGTATCGACAGGATACCCCCCATCATTACTACCCGAATATCTTGGTTGAGAGTACTGCTTCCCATCGGAGACCGAGCCTGGTGGCTAGCTCTTGGTAGGCCTTAAGTAGCAAGTCTGTGTTTTTAGTCTTTCTAAATACCTCCTTATCGAGGTGCCTCCCATTCTCGTCTAACACTCTAAATGTGTCTCCAGACACCTCGTCTGCTAGAAGGAGCTCTCCACTCGAGTTAAACCCGTACTCAAGCTTTATGTCTACTAGCTTAAGTCCAGCAGACCTAAAGTGCTTACTCAAGACGTGGTTAACTAGTATAGATAGCTCGATGATCCTACTCAACTCTCTAGAGGTTAATATGTTAGTCCTAAGTATATCTTCTGGGAGTATTAGAGGGTCGTGGAGTGAGTCGTCTTTATAGTGGAACTCTACGAGTGGAGGTACGAGAGGATCTAGCTCACCGTAGAGAGGCATTCTCTTGAGGAGTGAGCCATAGGAGTAGTTTCTAACAATTACTTCTACTGGAACCATCTTGAGCTTCTTAGCAGTTATACTCCTAAGACCATCGTATTCAACGAAGTGAGTACTTATCCCGGAATCTTCGAGAACTCTAAATAGGTGAGCAGAAATCAATGCGCACAAAACACCCTTACCAGGCACTAGAGCCTTGTAAGCTCCATCACCAGCTGTAACTTCGTCCTTAAACTCCATGACTATCTCTTCAGAGCTTTTAACGTAAACACGTTTACTTTTTCCATCGTACACGTGTTGCGAAGTCATTTTAAACCCAATTGCATGTATCTAAGTTAAATATATAAGCACGTCTCCCAAGGTTTAAGCACGATATATTAATATAAATAATGTTAATTAATTTGTTTTCAGTGTGTTTTTAACTTAGAAGTGTGTAAAGTTCTGCGGGGTGTGGTGTGGCATCCGAGCTGTTAGAGGGGTACGACCTCGATAGGCTTACGATAGCTACTCTCGCTAGTCACAGCTCTCTTCAGATAGTCCATGGAGCTAAGAAGGAGGGGTTTAGTACTCTATTGGTAGTAACAAAGGATAGAGTAGGGTTCTACAGACAGTTTAAACATCTCGTAGACTACTTCATAGTGGTTAGAAAGTGGAGTGACCTATGCTCTCGAGAGGTTATTGAAGAACTCCGAAGCCGTAACTCAGTCTTCGTTCCCCACGGCTCTTTCGTTGAGTACGTCGGTATGGACTGTGCTACCGGTCTCAGTGTGCCGATCTTCGGGTTGAGGAGTTTGTTTCCGATTGAGGCAGACCAGCACGCTAAAATGGAGCTTCTGAGGAGCGCCGAGATTCCAACACCCACTACCTACTCACTAGATAGTGAAATAGATGGGCTAGCGATAGTTAAGCTCCCCGGGGCTAAGGGCGGGAGGGGCTACTTTATAGCCAGTTCGCTCCAGGAGATCGTCGAAAGACTGAGAGCCTTAGTCAATAGAGGGTTAGTTAGTGACGTAAGTAAGGTGATCATTCAGGAGTACTTAGTTGGAGTAACAGCCTACTTCCACTACTTCTACAGCCCGGTGCTAGAGAGGCTTGAGATAACTGGTGCGGACATAAGGTACGAGTCAGACGTAGACGGCTTAAGGAGGATCCCCATAGAAAAGCTTAAGGAAATCGGGGTAGAGCCTACTTTCACGGTAGTTGGAAACATACCGGTGGTACTAAGAGAGAGCCTACTACCCACAGTCTACAGCTATGGTGAGAAGTTCGTGAATAAGACGAAAGAGGTCCTACCTCCCGGAGTCGTGGGTCCATTCTGCCTAGAGGGTGTAGTAGATAGAGATGCGAACATAAAGATATTCGAGTTCTCCGGTAGAATAGTAGCTGGAACAAACCTCTATGTGAACGGAAGCCCATATACGTACCTCTACTGGGACGAACCCATGAGCGTCGGCAGGAGGATCGCTAGAGAAATAAGGCTCGCAGTCGAAAAAAACCGCTTAAGTAGTGTAATCACTTAGACAGCCGCAGTAACCTAGCTTATTACCTCAGTACCTAGCTAAAATAGGTGTCGTGCTTGGATGAAATGCTTAAAGCACAGCTTAAGCTGAGCCTCGAGGTACTCTCTAGTACTCTAACGTTTCTAGCTTCTCCCCACATGGCTGAAACGATCAGGCGGTTCTGTCAAGACAAAGACTTCTACGAAACACTAAAGAAGGTTACTAGTGCCATACAAGCAGTAGAATACAGTTGCTACGGGGTGCCTAAAGCCGAGATGGTGAAAAAATTAGTTAGTGAAGTAAAGAAGTGTTCTGACTTAGAATGCGTCAGAAAAGTCATCGAAGAATACGAAGAGATACTTGGAATATCGCACACACAGTGATGTAGTAAGCTAAAGACGAGAGTAGCTACCTCATAAAGGGTACTACTCCGATTATCTCAATTCCAACGGTGATATCGGCATCATTTTTATAGTAGTACTTCCAATCGTAATTGTACGGATCCTGAATAGCTATTACAACCCAGTACTTACCAGACGAGGGTATTGGTATGTATACTGATTGAGATACTTTAGTGAAGTACTTACTTCTATCAGTGTTCGTTACTAGAGTCTGGTGATAGTTGCAGATCTCTTGGTATCTATATTCTCGAATAATGTATTCGTTACCCCTTTCGTCTACGAGTAAGATCCTCAGCACCCAGTCCGTCCTGTCTATGTCTTCCAGTTGGTTTTCGTCAGGGTGGGAGTTATCATGAAATATTAAGTTAAGATAGAGTGCTATCCCTGCGTATTTACTACCATCAATTGAGCCGTCGGGAGAGCCGAGTTCGTATCCTACTCTAAGTAGCACAAGCTTGAGAGGTTCTGTTGAGTAGTCAACCAGGTATTTCTCATCCACATTCTTCGCGTCATTTATCTTCGATGAGCTTCCGTAGTAAGCGTCTTCGGTTATGAATATGATGTCTACGACTCCGTTACCATCTATATCTCCGAGGAAGATGTACGGTTCATAGCTACTGCTCTGTCCTCGACCTGATGGATCTCTCTGATAGTATCCTAGGTAACCAGCGATACCGTCGATATACACACTCCAATTGAGTACAGTGCCGTAGTACCACACTCCAACAGCACTCGCAATATTACCGCAGACTCCGGGGTACGAAGACGAGCACGCCATAACATTTCCTCTATCATCGAATATCCTTATCGTACCAGTGAAGTTGTGTATCTTTACTCTAAATCCCTGCTGGGTCTGTGGCAGTACGTTCTTGCTAGTGCAGAGCTTTTCTTGACCAGTCATTTTCGGCCCAGCCAACAGTATTGAAAACCTAGGCGGTGTTGCCGGGTTGCTTAACCGCTCTTTCAACCAGCTTGGGTCATAGCCGACGACGAGAACTCCGAATGGCACTCTATTATCTTTTGACCCCTCGCATGCGGTAGTCACGTTCTCGTTGAAGTACTCGTACTCCCTGCCTCGCGGTAGTATTAGAACATGTGTTCCATTAATTCCCCTCTTGCCACTACCTCCGGGGTAGGGCTTAGCTATTAGTTCTGGGTCGATGTCGAACTCTTTACCTAGCTCGTCTAGGTTTCTGAAAGAGAAAACTATAGGTATTACTACTGTTGCCTCACTTGGTGGAGCTTCGAGCTCGATCCTTTCAGGAAACAAGAGAACTCCTGACTTCGTTATAGCGAGAAGTAGACTGCCTCGACCTACGTGATACGAGCACTCGGCGTCCACTCCTAGGCTTCTGCATGGGTCTCTACTGGAGAGCTTTATGATCTTAACTACGCCGTCAAGGACTACTAAGTACTCTAGTTCTACGGGCTTGCTCCCAAGGTTTTTGAGTAGGACGAGCTCTCCGTGTATTATTGTCGCAAGTCTAGTTACTTCGTGCTCGTGAACGTAGTCGATTATTCTATCTAGTCCAGCTACAGAAGTGGATGCTCTCTTCTGTGAGAGTACGAATATGGAGGTGAAGGCTGATAAAGCTACTGTTGCTATTAGTGTAGCCACTAGTAGGGTAGATGTAGCTCTCCTCATGCTCTAACACCCAGTACTAAACCTACATACTCTATGCCTAAAATAATTTCTGTATCGTTTCTCGATCCCTCCAGACCGTAAGGATCGAGAATATCTATGGCAACATACAGGTCCCTATTCCCTATCTCAGCTGGCGGGGGAATGTAGAGGAGGAAATCCTTAACTATATACGAGAAAGTTACAGGTTTGACTGTTCTATAGCGGCATAGCTCAAAGTAGCTAATGCTTACTGAGTACACGTAACTCGATTTCTCTTTGTCATACAGACCTACTACAAGAACTACGCGGTTGTCGTTATCTGATATGTCGTCTTCAGAGCTATCCCAGAAAACAAGCCTCATACTGACTATTGCTGTAGCGTACTTCGTGTTATTTATTGGACTACTCGTAAGAATAAGCCTAATAGGTTTCGTCGTACTATCAACAGCAGTCACCGTTGTTCTAGTTGATGTCGTAATTTTGTCGTTTATGCGCGAGCTACTTCCAATTGTGAAATCTTGTGTTACAAAGAAGAACTCTGGGTAGCCATTATCGTCTAAGTCGCCAGTTATGTAGTACGGGTCTAGGTCGGTATTCTCGCTTGGAAATGTAGATGAAGCAACGTATACTGAGGTTCTTCCCGCTGTTCCAGAGATCTCGACCCAGCACTGCTTCCCCGTATTCACCAAGCACGGGAATACCCCGGGAGACGCCAGTAGTGAACCGTTTATCACCAACTTACCTCCGCTCTGTATAGAGAGGTTCTCTATTTTTATTCTAAACCTTAGTGAACCAGTACTCGAGAGGTTTAAGTCGCAGGTGCTACCGACAGTTAACCGGCTATTAGACCTCCTACCGTAAGCTCCATAACCGACTACCAGGATGTTCCAAGCGTTTGGGTTAGACGGGGACCTCAGGGCTATAACTAGTGAAGCATTAGCCTTGATACTTACTTCAACATTAGACGCGCAGCATGCTCCTAGCTTCGCAAGAGCTGTCGAAGTGTTTATTCTTAGTTGGTTTACATTCTCTATGTACTGATCTACGGAACTCACTACCTCCGGAGTTAGTAGGACTCTCTGAGGAACTGCCTGAGGTATAAGATATGGCGCACTGAGCCTGGGGTCTCTAACGAAGATCTTGCTGTCAGATGAAATTACTCCAATGAGTACTAATCCTTCTCGGCAACTCAGCGTAGACATCTCGCCGGGCTGTATCGTTGTCTTAGTAGTAAAGCATGCGGAGTTTACTCCAACTTTAGATAGAACTATGGAATTAGCGCGCACATCGCGGAGCACTAGGTAATCTATAACAACGGTTGAGCTACCGATATTTAGAACGTAATACCCACCTACCATAGGGCCTATAACAACTTTGTTACTCAAGTATTCGTCTAGAAACCTCAGGACAGGATCTGGAGATACTGTAGGTGGCTTAAACATGTTCGTATAAGCGTAGAGAGCTACAGTCACTACTATCGCAACAGCTAGTGCCGCACCCACGACACCACTCACACCCCGTTTAAGGCGCAAATCGAGACCGGTTCTCATAGTTTCACCTACTCGTAGAGGATTATCGTCAAGGACTCGACATAGATTGTGATATCTACATCGTCGTATGTGTTGTTGCAGAGGTAAGGGTCTTGAACTATTATGAAGACGTAAAAGTTCTTCATCCCGACGCTATCTTTTGAAGGAATAGGTATGAAGACTAAAGAGCTTTGGGCCTGAGCAGTCGGTGGGTAGGTGTCTTCATAGCGCGTGAGCTCTCGAAAAGTGAAGCTTCTGTACGAAACTACTCTGTTTCCATCATCAATTATTCCGAGAATTATTATAGGTCGGTCCACAGTTACTCCATCGAAGTCGCTCCCTTCGTTATCGTGAAACCTGTAGTTTAGCAGTAGTAGAACAGCCTTCGTATTGTTGTTGTTGATCCCCATTCCCTTGTAGACTAACGCCAGAGGTAGCCGAGAGAAATCTTGGAGAGAGGTAGAGTCTGGTCGGTCGTTCAGCGTATTTGCGAACCCATATGCGGCGTCTATAGTAGTAAACAGTATGGATGCTCTCCTAGGTTCACCGACTGTATTCATAAAGAGGATGTACGGGTAGTAGCTTGTATACTTGTTTAATCCTGTTTCGAAGCAGTAGATCTCCACTCTATCTGCTATGCCTACCATACTTATACTTCCCCTATTACTCCCACCAACGAACGTGTATTTAGCTACGTCTTGGTCGGGTTTGACTATCCACACTCCACTACCAAACCTGTTCGTATCTCCACTGATGCGGATAATGCCCTCTCTAGCGGTACTTCTAAACCCGTAGATCTTCACTCTAGTAGCAGGAAGATTTGAGCAGAAAGTATTTCGGTTTCCGTTTAACGTGATGGTTATACTCGTGTCACTCGTGATGAGTAGTACGTACTTAGAGGGATCTCGAGGGTCGTATCCTAGAAACACGTTCCTCACTCCGACATTACTCATCGATATTTCGGCAGAGCTCAGTACTCTTTGCGTAACCCATCTGCCCGAGGCGGTTTCAACGCCTTCTAAGAGTGGGGTGTAACTGTCGAGTAGCTCAAGCCTTGAGGGATTGAAGTTGTTATCAGGTTTAGCTAGTACGAAACCAGAGCCGCTCAGCACGCTCTCGATATCCCATACGTTGCTATGTACCTCTACCGGTATTATTTGATGAGACCTAGGTGGTAAGATAGGGACTTCCTCGCGTATTGGGTTAAGCTCGCTTAGTGCTGTCGTATTGTAGAGTTTAGCGGAATATACACGAGGTTCTGCTGTAATTACATAGACGCTACTGACGCTCACTTTAGAGCAACGAACACTTCCGAGAGTTGCTCTTATGTAGTGGTAGTTACCAGGTCTCAAGACTTCCTTGGAATCTGATAGCTTCAGCATGACTCTATCACGATCGCAAGTAGATAAGGCATATACTCCCTCGATTTCAACTTCCTTACCACCTCTATTGCTAATTATGACGTCTATAGAGTCAGTGCTTATTAATGCTGTAGCATCGACTTCAACGTATCTTGCTCTATCTTCTACTTCTAGATAGCTAAATGCCTTAACCTCCTGTCTTGCTCTATTTAGGTAAGTGTAGAAGAAAAGCGTTGGAATACTTAAGGCAATTGCGGTAAGCGTTATAGTAACTACGAGGAGGTTCGCTATGCCAGCCTTCAGCTTCAGCTTAGGCTCACCTCATAAACCCGTACTACGTATATTCTTCCATCGTGCTCGATCCCTAAGTAAACTCTAGCAGTCTCTGGAGCGGGCTTATCCAAGTCGACTCTGATTATCGTATTCTGCGTTCTATAGCCCGCTGCTGGATTTGGGTAAGGTATTCTTATCAGTCCCACTTGCTGAGGTGATTGCCGCTTTAGAAAGTCGTAGAGAGGTATTAGACCGTCTTTAGTCCAAACTAAGACTTCCTTAGACGAGACGTACCTATCATAGTAGAAGCAGCTAGATACGCAATCGCCATCGCTTCCATCGCAGACGATTCCATTTTCATCGCTAGGCTCTACGTAGACGTATACGCTACGACAGTTAAGAAAGTCACCATCGACATCTAGCATAAGAAGAAAGTTCCTCGGGGTTCCATCGAGTCTTCGAAGCAGTAACCAAACTGACTTACTTGTACTGTCGTAAGCAATCAGCCTCACCACCTGGTTTGCAGCTTCGTAGTTGACTAAGTTCGCTAGTTCTACTTGTCGAGTATACGACGTAGTAAAGCTTGAGAAATATGCTAAAATCGACATACCTATTACTAATGCCGCACTCGCCATTAGCACTTCGGTAAGAACGGTACTTTGTGCTCTTTTTATACTCCCCACCCCATTCATTAATGCGTTTCTGCTTTTATAAGCACTCATTTCATCCGGTCAACTAAGATAGTGTGAAATACGCTCGTTAATTTCGTGAGGAAGATGTTGCATGAGGAAACTGTGGGAAAATTCACGCAAGAGACTAGCTAGAGAACAGCGTAATCACGCTAAGTAGTCAAATAGAAAAGTAAAGTCTATTTACTACATTTACATTACTTACTCTATCTCCATAACCATAATCCTCCGTGCTTTTGTCTAACTAGCTCTGCCCCACCTGCGAGCTCCATTATTAAAACCTCTGCTACGAACACCTTAGCTTCGACTAAGTGACCGGAGTACGTAGAGCCGTCTCTTTTTCCCACGACGGCGTGTACGTGGACGAACGGTTCTCCCTCCTTGATGCTTATGTTTCCACTTAAGTTCGTAAGCTCGACTTCTTCCTCTATCTTTATGTACTCGTAGACTTGCTTCTGCTGGTCGTAGAAGCCTAGAGTGCACTTCTTTAAGGCACCGATAGCATTTACAACTCCTGTTTTGATGTTCTTCTCTTTAGCGAAGCGAGTTAAATACGAGATCAGTTCTTCGTCTTCAGGCACTCGGAATAGGTAGATGGGTCCGGGTTTGAACATCTACGTCACCGTTGATTATGCGTGATTAGCTATATATTCTCTTACTGTTCTTGATCGAGAGACTTGTCTTGCTAAGTGTTCTTGGACTGTCTATGCCTCTTCGGGTAGCTTTACTACTTCTTCTAGTAGTGAGGTAAAGCTCTTCACGGGCTCTTTAGGGCCTGTAAACTCTATGATCACCTTGTCTACTCTGTCTGTTGTAGACTTAACCACGTTCTCGATGTAGTGACGTATGTCCTCGAGCTCTCGGACTCTAGTGTTCGGGTCTACCTCTACCTGAAGGAATACCAAGTACTTGCCGGGTTCTAGCATTAAGGACTTAACGTCGTTTACGTCTATCACTCTAGGGTCGGATAGAGCCACCTTAATAACTCTACCTACGACGTCTCGCGGTGCGGAAATACCGATCAAGCTGACTACGTACCTG
>Ga0105163_1001068_pt1 | contig 14914 bp, 17 predicted proteins | sample JNZ110809AmetaG_FD_81531 | JGI IMG/M metagenome (GOLD analysis project Ga0105163, IMG submission 81531) | Hot spring microbial communities from Jinze hot spring, China to study Microbial Dark Matter (Phase II) - JNZ 110809A | ecosystem: Environmental > Aquatic > Thermal springs > Hot (42-90C) >... | reverse complement strand
GTTCCTAATGTACGGTCAGGTAATAGTAGATCAGCACTTCCTCGCACGCGGCAGAGTCTTAAGGCTGATCGAGGCACTGATTCAAACAGGTATTCGCCTAGGTATCGGCATCGATGAGGGAGCCGCCCTAGTCTGCTTCGGGAACTTCACTTGTAGAGTAATAGGTTCAGCACCAGTGGTAGTGTCTATTTATGAAGGGTATAATGGGACTCACCACATCTTCAGCCTCAGCTACCTAACTCCCGGTGACTCTATTGATCTAAAAACGCTTAAAGTGAACATAGGATCGAGTAAGAAACCCGTACTTATTTCTGGCGACACGACTCATACCGCCGACATAGATGTGAAAACCCAAAACGGACTTAGTGTTCTAATCGGTCTACTAACTAGGAATAAGGAAGTCAGTGTGAGTGTGCTATCCGAGAGCAGGAGATTTACTTATCAAATCACTTTTGCTAGAACGAGTAGAACTAAGATCTATGAGACAGGGTTTTACGACCCATTAAGGTATACGGCCATAGAAGTTTCACTTTACATCACTAAAAAGTAATTATTTAGTTCTACTCTTTTACTTCTAAAACTCTATGTGAAACACTTACTCAATATCTTTTAAACGTCGATATCTCTAAAGCATGGTGCAGATCTAAAACAGTCCTAGACTGTGGGAGCAAGAGATAGAGTAGAGGAAGTTGGGGCCCGGCAGATATTAGCAACAGTAGTACTAATCTACCTCTGACTGAGGGTTAAAGTATTTTACTTAGGTCTCTACCTCTGTTTGGTGTCAGCTATGCCGATAGTGGAGGTCACTACGTGGGCTGGCACGTCCCTCGAGTTTAAGAAGAAGCTGGTTGAAGGATTGACTAAGGTTTTTGAGGAGCTGGGAATTCCTCGAGAAGCCGTTACTATCGTTATACGTGAGGTACCCAAAGAGAACTGGGCTACAGGAGGTCAGCTACACTCAGAGAGATTTAAGTAGGCGCATCCCGGCTCTAATGAGACGATCGCTAGATCAGCGATCTAGCAGGCTCCTCAATGAAGTATCAACAAAGGTCTTAAAGCTCCTCGGTAAGTCTTAGAGCTCGGCTAGATACCGATACAGACAGTTAGAGGTAGACAGATCTTAACTAGGAACTAGTGGCCCGGTCGTGCCAGCTCTAACGTCGTTAAATTGTGTTGATGGTTTAGATCTTGGTGGTTGAAATCAGTGGGGATTGTTTAGTAGCTCTCGATATCGACGGTACCTTAATACCTTTACTAATCGACTTCGAGACACTGAGGGCTAAGATAAGAGCGTTGCTAGGTGTTAACCACTCACTTAGACCACTAGCCGAGAGTCTGGCCAGTCTCCCAGTAGATAGGGAGTTAAAGGAGGAGGCTTGGAGGCTTATTGAGGAAGCAGAAGTAGAGTCAGTCGAGCGTATAGACCCGAGAGAAGTCTCCGAGAGCGTTGAGTGCGTTAAGAGGATGATTTCTCTAGGAGTTGGAGTAGTCTTTGTGACTGCTAGGAGCTCGAGAACAGCTGAGCTAGTCTTATCGAGGCTAGGCCTCACTAGGTTCGCAGAGTCCCTCGTCTCGAGAGACGTTACTCCCTATAGAGTTGAACAACTGAAGTATGTACTAAAGCTCTCTAGAGGAAGGAAAGTAGTTTTTGTAGCAGACGCACAGCACGACGAAGAAGCTGCTGAAGCTCTAGGTCTGCTTTTCTTAAAAGTTGAAAGCTATAGGGAGCTCCCGCATGTTCTAAACAGAGTCATCGATATATGCCGTACTTTCTCCCAACCTTCAGGGCTACCACCTAATTAAAGCCCACTAGCTTGTATATAACGCCGAGTCTCGGTTTAAACCCAGCTTCCGTAACTAACCTAGTTCACTTAAGTACTTAATGCTTAATTGAAGAAGAGTTTGGTGAGGTAGGTTAGGGTTTAAAGGAGAGGTCGGAAGTATAGCTCTCCCGATACTCATAGGCTCTATACCGGACTCTGTGATAAGCTTGATAGGTATGGTTGTTGCCTCAAGGATAGGTACCGAGGCTGTTGCTGGTACGGGACTAGCTTCATATCTCTTCTTCATACTCAACGCTCTAATGTCTATCTTCATGGTCGGTCTCCTCGTGTACTGCTCTCAAGCTTTTGGAGCAGGTAGGAAGGACCTTATAGAGAGAGCTGTAGGTGAGTCTCTACTACTGTCAGTAATGTTATCGATGGCTATAGTGCTTACTTCACATATCTGGATAAGCGGCTATACGGGAATACTCTCAGGGGGGCAACAGGAGGTTAGCGCCGTTGCTAGCACCTACCTAAGCTTGAGGATTCTGTCTGTTCCGGCGATGATGGTTAACTCGGTCCTAGCTTCATCTTATAGGGCTGTCAACTTACCTTGGATACCTGCTTACTCATCTATATTCGTCGGTATTACTAGTGCTGTACTCATACCATCACTAGGTCTCGGCTACTTCAATATGCCCAAAATGGGTATAGAGGGTATGGGGCTCGCATCAGCACTTTCTCAGTACCTCGGCTTAACCGTTTACTCCATATTTAAGCCTCCATTCAGGTTGAGGCTAAAGCCTCCCTCTAGGGTCTTAGCTAAAGTCATGGCCATAGGTGTGCCAGCATCTATTGAGAGAGTTGTCGGGAGCTTGGGGCAGAACATATACATAAACGCTGTAGCTAAGTCTGGAGTCGCTGCTCTAGCAGCTCACAACATAGGGTTAAGCGTGGAGGGCATCATAATAAACCCAGTTTTCGCAATAAACATTGCTGCATCTGCGAGAGTGGGGCAGAGGGTTGGGTCCAACAACGTGGAGAAGCTTGACGACTTAGTACGTGAGTCACTAAAGATAGGTCTGTCGTGGATGTCTGTGGCAACAGCCATACTTCTAGCTTTATCACCATTCGTTGGTAGGGCGTTTACTGAAGACGCAAGTATAGCCAGACTCGTCGGCACGTACTTAGTGCTAGCAGCTATCTCAGAGGTGGGCTTCGGGGGGTCACTAGCTATCTACGGAGTAATTAGGGGCATGGGTAGCACGTGGGTACCGCTAGCAGTCAACTCGTTTACCGTCATATTTCTTAGAGCACTTCTAGCTCAAGCTCTACAACCAGTTTACGGGATATACGGTGTCTGGGCAACTCAGATTACAGATATGTACGGTAGGTTCGCAGTATCTTACGCTATCTACAGAAAGTTTAAGTCAAAACTCTTAGTTAAGCTAGTATCTTGACTACAGCTACATGTACATCTTAACCTTACTTTCCGCTTCTTTAACAGCTTCTTTAAGCATTTCCTCAGCTTCTTCAACTATCTTAGAGTGCTCCAATAGCTCGGCTACATCGATCGAGAGCCCTAGAAGCTTGCTGATTCTTTCCACAGCTACTGACGCAGCCTTCGGGTCGTATTTGCTGGGGTCGGTGTACGGTAGAACTATAAGTGTCGGAATACCTCGAGTTTCTAGCGCCATAGTAAGAAGGGCTAGAGGTCCGACAATGTAAAGACCTCTTGGGAGTGACGACTCCGGAAGCTCCCACCCACACTCGTTTAAGCAGATCCAAGATAGCTCTTCTTCACCGGTTCGGAACTTGTAGTTGAGCCCGCCTATTAGTATGGCCTTACTGCCACCAACCGATGTAAACCAGTCGGCAACTGCTTCTACGAAGGCTTGTCTCTCTGGTGTATGCGGTATCACGTTATTCAGTAGGAACAGTATGCCTGTATCTGAATGCGCAAACAACTCGAAGGGTGTGACGATACCGTAGTCATCTATTCCAGTAAAATCCGGCATGTACTTCGTGAATATGTTCCCTACCTTCTGGGCCTTCAGCTTTTTGATCATGTACCTAACGGCTATAGTACCAACATAGCCGAAGCCCGGGAAGCCGGTTATGAGTAGCCAGTTATCCCTACTCTCTACTAGCCTTCTTCCACGATCTGAGAGTACTACTCTAACTGATTTCGTCAAGTATACACGCCCTAATTCTTACAGCGGAACCTCTAATAAACTCTAAAACCTCGAGTGGAGACAGCTTGAGTGTTCCAGTACAGAGTAGTTTATCGGATTCGTCTACAACTAAGACTTCATCACCTGCTCTAAGCTCTTCGTCCAGGTACATGATGTGCCTTGAGAAGACGCTGGATCCTCTCTCCACTAGGTCTTTTACGACATCAGATACTACTACACACCTAAGCCTCGGGTACTTAGCTGCTCTATGGAGGAGTAAGGCACCGTAGATAGTCGGGATTAGAGTGTGAGTATACGCTCTGACAGTATACAGAACTCTACCAGTATCGTCTAGAACAGCTCTAACTCTACCCGTAGACTTCGAGATCCTTAAGTAAACAGCTTCAGGTACGACCTCCCGTCCTATGCCGACTCCGAATTGGTAGTCAGCTATAGACCTAAGTATGCGTACTTCATCTCTCGTAGCACGCCTAGTTACATACACCTAGCTACTCCCATCGACACGTACCTAACCGCAGAGTAAAATTAAAGTTTTCCACTATAGTTCTCCAGTGTACTTGAAACATGCCGCTCAGTCGAGCTTTATCAGGTGATTTCTGCTTACTTCGAAGATGCTCTAGCCAAGTATAACTAAAATTCGAAAACCACATAAAATTTTTTAGGAAAGCGTACTAGCATCTGGGAGTATATATGGTTCAAAGAGACGAGCGCCTTGTTTTCGTAGCCTTAGGGGGGAACGCGTTTCAGAGTATAGGTGATAGAGGAACTCCAGAAGACTACTGGAGGAACGCCCTCACTGCGGCCGAGGTCATAGCAAGCATTGTAGAAGAAGGGTACAGGGTTGTAGTAACACATGGGAACGGACCTCAAGTCGGGATAGTGAGCGAGTGGATGGAGCACCTGAAGTCTAAGATCCCGCCTCAAACTCTCGATATAGCTGGGGCAATGACTCAGGGGTGGTTAGGCTACCTACTCACTCAAGCAATACACAACACGCTCGCCGACAAAGGACTCCTCAGTAGGGTTAAGGGAGCTATAGCTGTAGTCAACAGGGTTGTGGTTAGAGACGATGACCCTGCTTGGAGTAATCCAACGAAGTTTGTCGGAGGGTGGTATACAGATGAATCAGAGGTTGAGAGGCTGTCTAAGGAGAAAGGCTGGGTATTCAAGAAAGACCCTAGAGGAGGGTGGAGGAGAGTCGTCCCCTCACCCGACCCCTACAGGAATGTCGAAGTCGACGCTGTCAAGACCCTACTAGATAGTGGGTGGATCGTAGTAGCATCTGGAGGTGGCGGCATCCCGGTAGTCGAGATGGGTGGAGGTAGGCTAGTTGGTCGTGAAGCAGTTATAGATAAAGACCTTGCTGGTGAAGTGCTTGCTACAGAGCTAGGTGCCGGTCACTTCATCATATTGACTGACGTAGATGGAGCCTACTTAAGCTACGGAAGAGACAGGGCTCAAAAGCTGGGTAAGGTAACCGTTAGCCAGCTCGAGCAATACTACAGAGAAGGACACTTTCCACCGGGTTCTATGGGTCCTAAGGTTCTAGCGTGCATAAGGTTTATAAGGCATGGTGGGTTGAGAGCGGCTATAGGGCACCTAAGAGAGGGACACGACGTAGTTAGAGGCTCTAAAGGAACACAAGTTTTTCCAGACGTGTAATGCAGGTATGTAAACGTAGAGTACTATACGTCTTCGCACACCTCTACGAAGTCTATGTGTGAGCAGTCAACGCTTCCACAAATCTTTTCTCTCACGAGGTCCGGCCTAGACCATGCTAGCTTTTTACAAGTGAAGAAAACTACCTCATTCTTGTAACGCTTAATTAAGTCGATGAGCTTACTGAACATCTGCGTAGAAAGCCTTCTAGACGCACTAAGAGATATTTCGCACTGAGAGTAGGGAAAGGCATGTGATACTTCGGCGGGAACTAACTCGAAGAACGGTATGTAGACCAGCTTTACGTACTGCTCGAGGTCTGCCTGTCTTTGGTGCAGGTACTCGAGAGCTCTACGATAAGTTCTTGACTCGATGAAGGGTCTATCCCTAGGATCTCCTGGGAATAAAGCTAGGGGCCTCTGATGGCCTCCCTTTAGCACGTGCTTTAAGTACTTTTCTAGGTAGTCCCTATGTCTCACGAGCTCGGGTCTAAAGTAAGACGTAGTATCAACGAGAAAAACACCTCTTCCCGATCCTCTAAACCTACTGTCTAGTCTCTCAATCCACCTCACGTACTTAACTAACCTCTCGAAGGCGTCTCTAGCTGAAGGGTGTGACCTAGCTAAGCGCTCCAATAGCTCCCATAGCCTCCCCTCCTTAATAGCTTCTTTCACTTCCCTCATGGTCTTACTGATAACGCTTAAGTTGTGTTCTGCGAGTAGCCTTACTCTCTCGAGTTTGCTCATCTCCAGTAGGTCTCCAGGTTCGAACCTACTGCAGACAGGGCAGTTACAGGGGAGGTAGTTAAGGTTGCTAAGCTTCAGAGTACCGTAGTCAGTCATATACCTATCGTCTTTAGCGTAGAGGATGTATGAGGCCGAGTCGAAAGTATCTATACCTAGAGCAACGGCTATAGGGATCAGTAGCGGGTGTCCACCACCAAATAAGTGAACCGGTTTATCTACTGGCACTATAGACTTAACTGCGTAAATCATGTCGACTACCTTCTTAAAGTCGTACTTCTCTAAGGCCTTAACCGGGCTTCCTACAGCGTACAGGCTGTAGAAATCTGACAGCTTTCTAGACTCTTCGGCACTCCACTTAAGTAGATCTACGTAGACACCGCCTTGTACCGGAAGTACCCATGCTATTCTATCGGAACTCCGCCTAACGACATCTAGGGACAGGTAGGCCCTCCTCAACGTCTCTTCAGCACTGAACCTAGCCTCTTCCCGAGTTGCCGTATCGGGAGTGGGGATGTCTACTATGACGGCTATATCCGGCTCTAGAGCCTCTTCGAACTCGACGAGCTCCACGGGGTCTATAGCAACTCTCTCAGCACCGTACACGAGTAGCTGGTAAGCTCCTGAGTCAGTCATTACTATACCATTAAAGTTTAGTACTTCATGTACTTTCACTACCTTACCATCCAGCTTCCTCTTGATTATGTAGGCGTTCGTTATAACTTGTTTAAACCCAAGCTCCACGATCCTCTCTAAGGGTAGGTCTTCTGGTTGCTTAAACGGGTGGACTACAGGGAAAAAAACTGGAGTCTCTAGAGTTCCGGACCTAAGCTTCAGCTTACCTACTCTACCAGCTAGGTCTTTATCCCTTAGTTCGAAGCTCAACTTACTGACGTCCTCGGCTTAGACTTAGACTCCATGTACTCCTGCCAGACGCTATACAGTTTTTCAGCAAACGGACCCGAACCTTCAACACCCTTCTCACTTACTACGTATCTATCTAAAAACCTGACTGCGTTTAGTATTTCATCTATCTTTACGGCATCTGGCCTCACTTTCAGTCTATCAACTACGTATGCTGCGAACTCCTTAGCGTTAAATACTGCCTTCTCCTTCAAGATTATCTCGGAGATCCTACTCCCACTTATAAAAACCTTAGGTATCTCGTTTCCACTAGAGTCTCTCACGTCCTCTAGGACTGCGTGTAGAGTTAGTCCATCTACGTCGATCCCCTTTAGCTTACCTTCATACCTAGAACCATCGGACAGCCTAATAACTACGACACGATCTAGCAGAGAGTATAGTTCCTGCCTTAAGCGCCTAGTAGCTTCACTCACACTATCACCCAAAACTAGCTGTAGTCGATTTTATATGCTCTAACTTAGATAGCTCTCCTTAAGAAGTTTCCGATATCCACTATAGAGTCGAGTACATTATCACACTCACTTAAACCCTTACAAGCTACTTCAGCAATCACTAGAGTAGGTCTAGCTACTGCTAGAAACTCTACTAGCTCACGCAAGTCGAGCACTCCCGAACCTGGAAGCAGGTGCTTATCGGAGAACCCATCATTATCGTGTAGGTGAATCGACTTAATTAGTTCCCTTAGGGTGGAGCTGAATGAAGTAAGGGGTGTTCTAGTTATAATAGCGTGACCTACGTCAACGCACACACCAAGATTAGGTGCGTCAGCGTACCTTACGACCGCTAGCAAGTCCTCAGGGGTTGCCCCAAGCCTGCCGGTGCTCGCAGTATTCTCGACGAGTACTTGGGAACTACCGCTGACTAAGTCAGCGAGGTTCCTTAAGTACTTTACGGCAACATCTATCGATCCTCTCGATGGAGGAAGATTGGGAAGGTGTGTTACGTAGAAATCAACGTTTACTCTATCGAGGAGCTTGATCCACCTCGAGAACCTACTGATAGAGCTAGCAAGTCTGGAAGTGCTTAGCTCTAGGTTATCGTAGGGTAAGTGCACAGAAAACGAGTCTAATCTATACCTGGACACACTATCCACGACTTCACTTAGTTCTGCTATCTCCCCTACTCTACTAGCTATAAAGTTATCATAACTCAACTCAACGGACTTAAAGCCCCGCTGGAGAACTCTCTCAATGGCCCTAGATGGTGAAAGGGTTAGGTACACCATTGTAGAAGTACCAAACTTAAACGTGCTCTCACCAAGGTGGCGATATGTGGGGGCTAGGTTTTTTCAAGAGCTTTCATAGCCTTCTTCCTTGTTCCGGTTGTTGTGACGGGTACTACAAGCACTCTCACTCCGTTTATCTCCTTTATAAGTGATAGCAGTAGGAAAACATGATTCCTCCACAAATGCTTAAACGCCAGTATCCCGGCTCCTCTAGACTCATCGTAGTACACGAGAGACGGTCTCGCGGCTCCGTAGCCAATTAGTCCGTAGAGGAGCTGAAAGTTCTTCTGAAGTGCTTTCTCTACGTGGTCTCTCCTAACGTGAGATAGGTCCCCGGAGACCGCTATTATTTCGAAAACTAGGTACCTTCTTCTAGGTTTAACAATCTTTGTTTTACTATTGCCTAAAGCGGACCTCACTAAAGATACCGCTCTCCTCATCTTCAACCAAGAAGCTACACTTAAGTATAGAGCTACGAGTGAGATAGCTACAGCTGAGACCAGTAGGGTGTACTCAAGCGACATTCGATATCAACTCGCTAGGTACCTTAAATATAGCTTTAGCAGCAAGTGCCTCGGGTACACCCAAGACTGAGATGAGTGCGAACATCGCAGTCGGGTGGACCATGCTAGATAAGTCTGTAGCACCACTACAGACGTAAATCCTTATCTTCTTACGCGTATACAGCCTTAAAATGAGGTAGTAGTAGTCTAAAGAGTAGCTACTTAGTAATCTACTGACTAGTTCTGAAAACTCTACTTCAATTGGGACACCCAGTCCTATCAATCTCCGCAGGAAGCCTTTATTAACTTCATTTAGTTGAGCAAAGTCAATTCTAACAGCATCTATGCTTCCAGCAAGCTTAGGGTACGCCTTTAGGTCATCCTTAGATCTCACTACGAGAACCCTAAGGCCCCTTAAGTTACGGGACTTACTGACGTCGTCTCTCTTCAGCTCATACCTAGGGACTAGCTTTACCCCTCCGACTAACTCAGTTGAACTAACCCCGCAGTAAGCTATCGCCCTATATCCAAGTCTTAAGGCATATCTCACCAAGTTGTCGTCGACAACACCTTTAAAGCATAGGTCAGCTACCACAAGTTTCCCCGATCTCCCTTAAGACCTTGCTTAAGTCAACGCGGTGGGCACCCTCGAAGGAGGCCACCACCTTAATGACGTCACTACCCTCACTCAGCACTATCCTCCCTAGGTAGAGGTCCTGCTTGCTTAAGCGAATATGTAGTCTAGTCCTCCTACTCTCCACTCTACTCCCTAGGGTGTTTAGGAGTATCTCGCGGTCCGTCTTACTCATAGAGCACAAGACGTATTTTAACACACTACTAGCCGCATTCCTGCCGACTGAGAGTTTAACTAGCTTTATGACGTTTCCGTAATAGCCTTCGAGACTCTGCCTCTTGACCTGCTGAAGAAGAGAGCTGCGGAGTTCGGCTGGTACAGCGTTCAGTAAAGCACTAACTACTCTTTCCTCTACTTCGGTTGAGTGAACAAAAGCAGAGAGCTCAAGAACGATCTTTATCATAACTTTACCGCTACTTCTCGTAGCCTAGATTCTCCATAACCTCTTGGGGGGCTATGATCCTAGCCCCTCTAGACGCTTCGTGCCTCTTCTTAAGTTCTCTCTCCTTCTGCTTCTTCTTCCACTTGTAGTGATGTGTACCCTTAAGACCCCTGCTCTTCAAAAGCCCCCTCATTTTCCTACCAGCCATCGTCTTACCTCTGAAGACCCTTCCTCTCTGGCTTGGGTTAGCCACCCAGCTGATCTCGGGGTCAGAAAGTATGGACGGGTGATGCGGGTCAACCATTACGACTTCGTAGTACTTGTACATACCGTCTTCTCCTACGTAGTAGCTTCCCAGTACTTCGAGGTTGGGGAACCTCCTGTTAGCCCTCTCTTCAGCTATTAGCTTAGTAGGTTTCTCTGGTGCATACCCGTAGACTCCCATTCTCTTAGGTCTCCTACCTGAGTTCGGTCTAGGCCTATTCAGACCTCCCTTCCTCACTCTAACTCTTACTACCACAAAACCTACTTTAGCTTCATAACCTAAGGCCCTAGCTCTATCTAGCCTAGTAGGCTTCTCAACCCTAGTTACAGCAGGTCCTCGCCTCCAAAGTATCAGTCTCTCCCTCATCAGTTCAGCCATGGGGCCCTCGTAAGGCTTCCTCCAGAGCTGGGCAATGTAGTGGTACATCGATTTAGCCATCACTATTACCTAACTACAGAGGTACAGCATAGCTTAAAAGCATTCCAAGCTAGTGCCGAGTTCTAGAGTCCATCTTCTGAGAGAGTCCGAGAAAACACCGTGTGAGGACTTTTTCATGAGTTTCCTCTTCTTTAGACATCTTCTGAAGAATCTCAGAAATCACCTTCGCGTCTCTTACCACTACGAAATAGGGGAGAACATGCCCTAGGAGATTGAAGAGAACTTTATGGTAAGTCTCTATACTCATAATGCTATCTTCAGCATTAAGCTTTTTAAGTAGGAAAACTATTGACTCTCCGCTTAAGCACTCAGCACTATCTACCTCCGACACTATCTCTTCAACTACCCGCCACGGAAGCCCTATGACTGTTTTACACTCCTCCTTTAGTGCTCCAAGCCCTAGTATTTTTAAGACTCTATCTTTAAGACTCTATCGAGAAACTCAGCATTAGATTTACTCCTAGTCGAGAGCCAAATGAGTGAGACCACCGAGGACTTATCTTCAGCTTTTTCCACTATCTGCTCGTAGAGCCTTGAAACTAAGTTTTCAAACCTTGCTGAACAATATATTATCTCGCCGATCAGCTTCAAGGGATCTTCGAGTTTCAATTCGTGTTTGCCTTGTGAAGCTGTTTCGTTTTTCATATTTGTTCGTATTGGTTGGTATTGATAGAAACGTTTATAAACACCTTGATATATGTAGAGGTACTTCGGTGAGGGATCGAGAGCTGCTGTAATGCTCTAGTTGACGGCTCTCCCCGAGCTACATAGGATGTGGGGTGTTCGGGGTCGCCCTAAACGCCCCTAAGCCCGATGAAAACCCGAGCGGAATGCGGGAAAAAGAGATGAGGCGATGAAAACCTGCATCAGAGCTGAACCCCTCGAAATAAGAATAACAAGAGTATGAATTAATATACTTTGTTACCTACAGTGCGCTTGATTAGGCTTAACCTTAGGCTTCACATGCTTATCTTTTCGAGTGAGTGATTTTCTTGGGAGGAGATTGGTTGAGTGTAGATTAAATTGGGACACAATAAAGAGTACGGCTTCACTACTTAGTATAGTTTCGCTGGGAGATGTACTTAACGTAGAAGAAGTAGACCCTCAGTACGAGTCTGCTTTAACTGTGTGCTCTGCTGGCGGTCTAACAGGTGCTATTTCCTTCTTCTTAGTTGCTCTATCAGCCTATAGACTCAGGTGCACAGGTGAAGAGTTCTGGAAGAGGTTTGCTCAACACTACCTCGAGGTAGGACGCTTCCTCGGTCCTGTTAACGCAGCATTGAACTACGTGCTAAGAGATAACTGTAGCTCCTTCCTTAGAGAAGTTAAAGCAGATAGGATAAGGAAGCTCTCTAGTTATTCAGCAATGATAGGTGAGCTGATATACAGTTGCGACTTCAGGAAGCTGTGGGGTCTGACCTCTAGTGTGCTAAAGTCCGATCCCAGTAGTAAGACCGTGGTTTTCGCTGTTAAGATGGCGTACTACTGTGGGAGGGCCCTAAAAAGGTGTAATGGACCTCTACCAGCGGATATCCCCATACCTGTAGACATTAGAGTAGCTAGAGCGACTGTAAACTTAGGCATAATACCTGGTCTACCCGCTGAAGAGGTATTAAGTAAGTGTAAAAATGAGGTAATAGAAGCTTGGAGAATTATAGGCGAAGAAACCGGTATACCCCCGATCCACCTAGATACTCTGATTTGGGCACTCCAGAACCCCTCTACGCTATCTAAAGCTCTGGCTAGAGTAAGCTCGAGTAGGTCGGCAGAAGCCCTCAGGAAGCTGATGAACGCAGTTCAAGGGTCTAGTAGTATGAAGTGAGAAGTCTAAATCACCTCAATTAACTAATTATCTCGTGGTAGAGCTTATAAGGTGAGTATATAGGTACGTAAATAATGGATGGTGGAAGATGTGCGCGCAAATACGTGAGATAAGCCCTGCCAAGAGGATTGCCGAAGTAAGTCTCCACAGCCACATAAAGGGTCTCGGATTAGACGATAAGGGAGAGCCTCTACGGGTAGCTGATGGAATAGTTGGTCAAATTGAGGCGAGAAGGAGTGCTGCTATAGTAGTCGAATTAGTGAAGCAAGGTAAGTTCCAAGGCAAGGGCGTCCTACTCGTCGGACCCCCCGGAACCGGGAAGACCGCTCTAGCTTATGCTATAGCTAGAGAACTAGGTGAGGATACTCCCTTTGTTACTATCCACGCATCCGAGGTTTACTCACTAGAGGCCAAGAAGACGGAGGTACTAATGAGGGCTGTAAGAAAAGCTATGGGTGTGAGGATTCGGGAAACTCGAAGAGTTTATGAGGGAGCCGTTAAAGAGATAAAGGTTGCTTACGGAAAGCACCCGTTCAACCCCTACCTGAGGATCCCGCGGGAGGCTAGAATAACTCTTGAGACTAAAGACGACAGCCTCTCTCTGACTGTTGGTGAGGAGATTACGTCACAGCTGCTAAAGCTGGGGATTAAGAGGGGGGACTTGATATGGATAGATGCTGAGACGGGTTTAGTCCATAAGGTAGGTAGGGTTAAGGGGATTGAAAAGGCCAAGTACTACGACGTCGACGTGTGGGGTGTATCAGAAGAGCTACCCAAGGGTCCGGTAAAGAAGGAGAAGGAGATAACGAGGGTATTCACCTTTAACGACTTAGATGTTGCTGTAGCATCTCAGAGGATCTCGCTAATAGGTTTCCTAGGTGTCGAATTAGAGAGGGAGATAGACGAAGAGGTAAGGAAAACAGTTAACTCCCAGATCAAGAAGATCGTGGATGAGGGAAAGGGAGAGATCATTCCTGGAGTACTCTTCATAGACGATGCCCACATGCTAGACCTAGAGTGCTTCGCATTTCTCTCTAAGATAATGGAGAGCGAGTTTGCACCCATAATAATAATGGCTACAAACAGGGGGATAACTAAGATATACGGCACAGACATTGAATCACCTCATGGGATACCTCTCGACATTCTAGATAGGTTGCTTATAATCCCTGTGAGGCCGTACACGAGAGATGAGATCAAGGAGATAGTGAGGATAAGGTCTGAAGAAGAGGAGGTAGCCCTTTCTAGTGACGCCTTAGAGCTACTAGCGGACCTAGGAGTCAAGTACAGTCTGAGGTACGCCATCCAGCTCCTGAGACCGGCTAGTGTAGTCGCACAGAAGAAAGGACGTAGTGAAGTTAAAGCAGAGGACGTACAGGAGGTCAGCAGGCAGTTCATAGACACGAAGAGGAGTGTTGAGTTTATTAAGGAATTTGAGGAAAAGTTTTTAAAGTAGAGTGACTCCTCCAACTGTGGAGAGAGCTTGATTATCTTAGCAATGCTTTCTCCCTTTCTAGACCCGTGATTTCAGATATCAGGTGATGACTATCTACGCGGAGTAGTTTTTATTTCACCACTCTTTCCGCGACCCTACTACTGATTAGGACGCTTGCTAATAGTATTAGGAGCCAGAGCGGTAGCGCTATTTCGAAGGCTACGTCTGGTGCTCTCCCCCACAAAGTCCTCGATAGCACAAAGTACGTCGTGCCGACGATGTAGTACGCTGTTATCGAAGCGTACACTGAGCTCCTCAATCCGAGCTTCGTGCGTGTGGAGAGTAAAACGCCGACAGCTAGCGATATCGATATAGGGATAACTGTTAGTAGAAGCACCGCCGAAACCAGGTTTAGGGATGGAAAAACATTAAGAACCCAGAAAGGCCAACCCCACCACCCAATAAAAGATAGGCTAAACCCGAAGCTTGTCACAGGGTCACGCGTTAGTGGAAGCATCAATAGCGCGAGAAACACTACTGCGAGAAGATACGATGCTAAGACTCCAATAAAAGTGCGTAAAACCCTGCTAATGCGGCATCCCTAAATAAGCTAGCTTAGTCAAGCTAATAAAATAAGATCAAGCCCCGCACAACTGTTTCGGTTTCCATATCTGTTGATCAGTTGGTGTTGATCGAAACACTTGTGAACACCTTATGCAGATATATGTGGAAGTACCTAGATGAAGATTCGAGGGTTGCTTGATGCTCTAGATGACGGCTCTCCCCGAGACATCTAAGATGTGGGGTGCTAGGGGTCGCCCTGAACGCTCCCGAGCCCGACGAGAGCTCGAGCGGGATGCGAGGAAAGGAGATGAGGCGACGAGGTCGACCAATATAAAACTACATCAGAACTGAACCCCTATTAG
>Ga0105163_1001065_pt1 | contig 14929 bp, 8 predicted proteins | sample JNZ110809AmetaG_FD_81531 | JGI IMG/M metagenome (GOLD analysis project Ga0105163, IMG submission 81531) | Hot spring microbial communities from Jinze hot spring, China to study Microbial Dark Matter (Phase II) - JNZ 110809A | ecosystem: Environmental > Aquatic > Thermal springs > Hot (42-90C) >... | reverse complement strand
CTCACCCTCCGCTTCACTTCCTACCTTAAATTTCATACTTTAATGTCTGATTTTTTTGACTTAAATCAATTTTTTACACCCGCAAATTTTTTATAATACAGAAAAAAAATCAAGCTTAAAAATGACAGCAACGCAGCAATTGAAAAAGGAACATCAAGCGATTCGCCTCGCTTTAATTTTTCTTGAAATGATAAGAATTCAAATTGAAAACAATAAAACAATTGATGTGGAAAAGATTGAGAAACTATTGGAATTTTTTAAAGTTTTTGTTGATAAATGTCATCATGGAAAAGAAGAAAACTTCCTTTTTCCAGAACTTGAGAAGGTAGGTATCCCAAAAGAGGAAGGACCAATTGGGGTGATGCTTACAGAACATCAATTTGGGCGGGATTATATCCGCATAATTGAGGAAAACTTACGAAGTTATAAAATGAACCCCGATGAAAATACAATTAAAAAAATTTCTGAAGCGATAAAAGGATATGTTGAACTTCTTGAACAGCACATCTACAAAGAAAACAATGTTTTGTTTGCAATGGCGGATATACATTTTTCCGAAAAATTACAAGAAGAATTGTTTGAAAAGTTTGAAGAGTTTGAGTTGAAAGAAATCGGTCCTGGGAAACACAATGAATTTCATCACATGCTTGATGAAATGAGGGATAATTTGCTTGGAAAAACCAAAATTCTTGATGTTCGCGAGATTCCGCCTGTTCAAAGGCATGGAATTATACTTAGCGAATTTGACAAATTAAACATCAACGAAAGTTTATTTCTGGTGAATGACCATGACCCAAAACCCCTTTATTATCAATTTCAAGCGGAAAAGGAAGGAAAATTTAACTGGGAATATCTGATTTCTGGACCGATAATGTGGGGTGTTAAGATAACAAAGACAAGTAATTAACAGGTGTTAAGATGGAAAGGAATATACTGCGTGGGTCAATGTTAATTGGAATTTTATCGTTTGTTTTAGCAGTTGTGCTGGGCGTTTGGCGTATCGCACTAACTCGGGGCTTTGAACTGCCTTCAATTCCAGATATATTTCCACCGCATGGAAATTTGATGGTTGGGGCTTTTCTTGGGACATTGATAATTTTTGAAAGAATGTTTGCTCTCCCCGTAAAATGGCTCCTCTGGGTTCCATATATTTGGGGATTATCTGCAATTGCAATTCATACAGATTTAATTTATTTCAAAGTTCTGAGCCTGCTTGCTCTTTTAGGTTGGGGAATTCACAGATTTATCGCATATAGAACATTTAAACATTTTGGAATTCCGCTTATTGAATTTTTATCGTATGTTGTTTTATCTGTTGCGTTGTTTAATCAAAATGGTCTTGCTGGAAGCGTTGAATCTGCGCTTGCTGGATTGTCATTTGCCATAGCTGTGATAGGTGTTGAGAGGATTGAGTTAACGCTAAGTTCGGAAAAGAAAAGTGCAAAAATTGTCTATGCTCTTTTGATAGTTTATCTTTTGGTTTTGGTTTTGAATTTATCTTTTTACAATCTCCCAATTCAAATTTTTGGTTTTATGTTAATTTTTGTTGCTTTGGGAATGATTTACAATGACCCGGTTGTGATTTCTGCTTTTAGAAGAAGCAGATTACCTCAAACACCTTTGCATAAATTTTCAAGAGAAACATTGTTTGTGGGATACTTTTGGCTTTTTCTTGGCGGATTGTTTTTGATTTTTTGGGATTTTATGCCGATGCAAAAAGATGTCGTTTATCATTCAATTGGGCTTGGTTTTATATTCACAATGATTTTATCACATGCGCCTGTTGTTCTTGGTTCAACTCTTTCAAAGATGCCGAAGAAATCACCATCGCGTTTTTTGTTTTATGCGTTTCAAAGCATGACATTGATAAGAATTTTAGCGGATATATTCGTTTCAAATTTTGTTGAGCTGTGGATGTGGTCTGGCTGGATAACGGGGACTTTACATTTTGTAATTTTCATAGCTTACATTTTAACAGTTTTGAAAAGTTTTAGCTAAATCAAGCAAATGGTTTTGTAATGAAGCAGATACATCAGGAGTTTGAAAAGGGATTTATCTGGTGGGCAATTGGAATTGCGGTCTTTGGTGGTTTTATGCTCGGGGGGCATATTGCGATGCAGATTGGATTTGATATGGGACTTCCACAAGCACTTGATGTATGGATTCAGGTTCACGGTCATCTTCAACTTGTTGGTTGGGCTGGATTGTTTATAATGGGAGTGAGTTTGCATTTCCTCCCAAGAATGGCAAGCGTTCCAGTTCAGAAGAGAAATACTTTGAAATTGATACTTTATCTTACTGTTTTGGGGCTTTTGCTCAGGGCAAATTTTGAGTTCTGGAAAGCGTATGTTGATGATGAAAATTTTGTAAAAGTTTTTGAATACGCTTCAAGGTTTGGAAACATCGTTGAGTTTGTTGGGATAATTTTTTATATCTTTGTTTTGTTGAAGACATTTCTAAAAGCGTCGGATTTTAAGAAGCGTGGCTTTGAAATTGTTAAACCATTTTTCATTCTCTTTTTGCTCGGTTGGTTGATATATTCGCTTGTTCAAGCATCAGCAGTTTTATTTGAAAGATACGAATGGATCGTATGGAATAAATGGAGCATTTGGGTTTTTATGAACTTTACACTTTTCCCGATTTCATTTGCCTTTTCAATTTTAAATTTTCCGCTTTACATACATCTTAAACCGCCAGCAAAGTCAATAAAGTATCTTGGATATGCTTATCTTATCTCTGTCTTAACACACGCATTTGCTTTGCTTCCAACTTGTGAAATAACGATGCCATTTGATTTTAATTTTACTGCGTTGATTGTTGATTTGCTTATCATCGCTTTGCTTTTTAATTCTGGAATAATTCAAAGGATATTCTTGCCTGATCTTGAACTTTCAAAATCGCCTTTCTGGAGGAGGGATAGAATTGAAGAAAAAGGTTCAAACTTGGAAAGAAAGCCGAGAAGAGGTTATTCTGACTATGGGGAATTTGGAAGGTTTGAACTTTTAATTTATTCTGCCTATGTGTGGCTTTTGATTGGTTTATTTCTTGACATTTTAGCACGGGTTTTTATGCTTGCTGGGCTTAACATTCATTACGGCGAAGATCCAGTGAGGCATTCTTTTTTTGCTGGATTTATAACTCTTTTAATTCTGGGAATGGCGCAAAGAATGTTGCCTGGATTTATGCACAAAAGTAAAATTGCAAACACAAAAATTGTATTCTGGACATTTATCCTCGGGAATGTGTCGGTTTTCTCAAGAGTTGTTCCGATGCTTGTCCCTCTTTATCTTTCAGGTTCAATGTGGATTTTTACAAAAATTATGCTTTATCTTTTCGGTGTATCTGGATTTATTGCGATTGCGTCAATAATTTTGCTTTATGTGAATCTGTGGAAAACTTTAAAAATGGGGGAGAATGTTTGATTGTCCTGCCTTTGAAATTGCTTAAAACTTGAATAAATGTTAAATTTTTTCAGAATCAAAACAAATCAAGATTGCTATGCGCAGGATTTTAAGCGTTTGGCTTGTTTTATCTTTGATTTTTACTTTTCTCGCACATTCGCAGGATACAAAAGAAAATGCGGAATTTAAACTTGCGATAAATTTATACAACGAGGGATTTTACGACCTTGCAATTTCACAGTTAAAAAAGTTTATTGACTCTTACCCAAATAGTCCACAAGTTGCGGAGGCACAATTTTATCTTGGCATGGCTTACTTTAAACTCCGAAAGTTTGAAGATGCGCAGATGGTGTTTCAAAATTTTGCTCTTTCAAAACCAACACATCCAAGGGCTGTTGAAGCGCTTTGGAAATCCGCAGAATGTTTCGTTGAAATGAAAAAATATAAAGACGCTGGCTCTGCCTTTGAAAGAGTTAAACTTTTTTACCCCAAAAATCAAATTGCTCCGAAGGCATTGATTGAATCAGCAAAATACTTTGAACTTGCTGACGATATTCAAAATGCGAAAAAAGTCCTTCTCTCATTGGTTCAAGAGTATCCTGATAATGAATACTTTTACACTGCACGATTTAAACTTGCCGACATCCTTGTTAAAGAAGGAAATCTTGAAAAAGCGTTGATTGAATACAGAAAGATCGCAAGTGAAGTTGAGGATAAAAATTTAAAATTCAGAGCATATCTTAACATTGCAAAAACTAATCTTGCGCTTGGAAAAAGCGAAGAAGCGGAGAAAACACTTCTTGAAATCACTTCGCAATCTGGTTTAAATTCCGAAATAATCGCTGAATCTTATTTTGAACTTGGGAAACTTTCCGCTGAATTTGGCGAATATGAAAATGCAATAAATTACACGCTCAAGGCAAAATCTTTTATAACGCAAAGTGATACAAACGAGAATTTAAAAATTTTAAAACAGAAAATTTCGCTTCAACTTGCAAACTATTACTTTAACACTGCGGATTATCAAAGTGCGATAAAACTTTACAATGAAATTTCAGATTCTATCTCCGAAACAAGTCCAGAGATATGGTTTAACACTGCGGTTGCATTTGACAAGATTTTGAATTATCGGAAGGCGAACGATCTTTATCAAAAAATCATTGATTCTGACACAAATTCATTGAGGCGTTCAAGGGCGATTTTAAATTTTGCCGAAAATTGCTCTCGCATTGGGGATTTTGGAAAGGCAGTTGATTTATACAAAATGTATCTTGCTTCTTATCCAACAAGTGAGTTAATTCCAGATATTCTGTTTCGGCTTGGGATTTTATACGAAGAAAAAATTGGCGATTATAAAAATGCAGTTTTTTATTACACTGACCTGATAAACCGCTTTCCAAAAAGTAAATATGTTGATGAGGCAATTTATCACATTGGATTATGTTATGAGAAACTTGGCGATGTTGACGATGCTATTTCAAGTTTTGAGACGCTGACGAAAAATTACAAATCTTCCGAACTATATGAAGATGCTCTTAACAAAATTGAAACATTGAAAAAATTTCACATTCAGCGAAAAGATGATTATGTTAATTCACTTATTGGTCTCGTTGCAGATATCCTTGTGGGTAAACCCAAAAATGAGTTAATTTTTAAACTTGCGGACATTTACAATTTCTATCTAAAAGATTATTCAAATGCGTTAAAATACTATGACCTTGCTTTGTCGCTTGGCGGGTTTGAGCCATCGGTGATTGCAAAAATTGGTTATGAAAAATCCGTTTGTGCTTATAATCTTTTTCTTGAAAATAAATTAAATTCTGACAGCGCAGTGAGCATAATCCGAGGTTTTGTGGATTTAAAAGATGGCGTTGAAGCAGATGAAATTGACAGCGCTGTTTTTTATCTTTTTAAAATTCAAGTTTCTGGATTAAGTCAAGATGGAAGACGCAAGATTGCGGAAGAATTCAGGACAAAGTATCCGAGTTCAAAATTTTTCGGTCTTTTCACAATTGAAGTTTTAAATTACTATTTTTCAAACGAAAACTGGAACGAAGTTATAAAAGTCGCAAATGAAAATTTCAACAAATTTAATCAGGAGCATATACCCGAGGTTTTGTTTAAGCGTGCGTATGCTTATTACAAAATCGGGGATAAACAGAAAGCGCTTTCGGATTTAAATTTACTTTTTGGGAAATATGCTCCATCCCAGTATGATGCGAGGGCGATGGATTTGCAGGCGCAAATTTTCAAAGAATTGAAAAGTTATGCTGAAGCGATAAAAGTTTTGCGTGAAATTGAGAAAAATTATTTTTATGTCGGGCTTGCTGAAAATGTTAAGTTGAAAATTGCGGATATTTACTTTGAATCAGGCGATTATATAAAAGCGATAGATGAATACAAGAACTATCTCTCGCAGGGTGAGTTGGTTCGTTTTGAAAGAGAGCCCGAAGTTGTCTTTAAAATTGCATCTTCTTACCACAAGCTTGGTGACTTTTCAAATGCAAAGAGATACTACAAAATTTATCTTTCAACTCCGAAGCCAGCTCCAGGTTTGACGCTTCAAGCGATTTTGCCACGCATAGGCGAGGTTTATTATGCGCTTGGAAACATTTATAAGTCTGAAGGTGTAAGTGAGAAAGCGGTTTATTATTTTGAAAGAGCAGGGAAATTCAGCGCAACGCTTGGCAAGAAAGTAATCCTTGAAACCGCACAAATGCTTTTTGATGCCGAAAGATATGATGAGGCATTGAAAAAATATAACGAAGCTTTAAGATATGCTCAAAGTGATAGCGATCGTGCTTTAATTCAGTCAAAAATTATAACTTGTTATTTCAGAATGAACGACATAGACAACGCAAACAAAGGTGTTAATTTATTTCAAAAAACATTTTCAAAACTTGACATAAAAAATTATCTTGCGGAGTTTCAGATTGAGCTTGGGGGTTATTATTTCAGAGGTAGAAATTTTGAAAATGCGAGAAAAGTTTTCAATGAAGTGATAAAAAATTATCCCGATACAAAATTTTCCTACCTTGCTCAATACTGGCTTGCGAAGATTGAGGAGTATAACGGTAATGTTGAAACTGCTGTTAAGTTGCTTCTTGAACTTAACAAAAAACCGCTTGATAAAGACACAAGATTAAGAGTTAATCTCTCGCTTGGAAACATTTACTTCAAACTTGAAAAATATGACTCTGCGACGATTTATTACAGATTTGTAGTTGAGACAGCAGATGAGCCAAAAATTCTTCAATCTGCTATGAGCAATCTTCTTGAGTGTTATGATGAACTTGGTTATTATGAGCTTGCTATTGGGATTGCAAGAAGATACATTGAGAAGTTTCCAAACGCTGAAGATGTGATTGATAAAAAGATCAAAATTGGTGTGATGTATGAGATGCTTGGGAATTATGACCTTGCGCTTTCTTATTTTCAGAGTTTGCTTGAAGAAGCAGATAAAGACCTTGAAGCGGAGCTTCATTATTACATTGGCGAGGTTTTATATTACAAAGGTGAATATGAACAGGCGATCCTTGAGTTTTTGAAAGTTCCTTATCTTGTTACGAAGAAGACGAGAATTGACTGGACTGCGAACGCTTTTTACATGGCTGGACAATCTTATGAGAAGATGAAAAAATATGATCAAGCGATAAATATGTATCAGCAGATAATTGACAGACCTGGGATTGATCCTATTTTCAAAGCAGGAGCACAAAAAGAGATTGAGCGAGTTAGAGCGATTTTAAAACAATAAAAAATCTGGATTAAAAAATGTTTGAAACAGAGCTTCAAAATACGAAGCAAAAAATTTTTTCCCTTGCGTCGGGAAAGGAGCAAATTTCGCTTATGGAAATTTTAAGCTGGCAAATACCTCAAGCGGTGAAAGATTATTTCAATATCTTCGCCGAAAGAATTTTAAGCGAAGAAATTTTGAATGTTTTATATTCAAGAAGATTTGACCAAAATAATCCGGAGTTTGTTGAAGCCCGGAAGAAATTAACGAGTTCTCTTAAAAATGCGATTTTGTTCAACCGTTCCGAGTTTGAAAATGCTGTTGACAAGGCGGTTAGATTTGCGATAAACTTTGTGTTAAGACCTGAATGGACTCTTGCGAAGATAATTTTCAAAAATGATTCTGTAAAAACAAAAGAGCAAATACTTGAAGCGTTTGCAAATTTTAATGAGTATGCTTATTACAAAAAATTGATTGAAAAAATTTTCACAAAGTATCAATCCGAAGAGATCAAACTTGAAGTTTTTCAGCGACTGCTTCGCAAAATTGATGAAGAAGTGATGAGAAATGTTTCTATTGGAGATTTAATTTCAATTGTTGAGCCGGTGTATAACTTTTTCAAATTTGCGAATGACTCCGGGCTTGTCCCAGCAAGTGCACTTGTGATTTTCTTTAACGATAAAGGAGCCGAAAGCATAGTTAAAGAAATAGAACTTGAAAGAGACCTTCACGGAAGAGCTAAATTTTCTGTTTCCGATCTTGAGATAATTTTGAAACGGGTGCTTAAGGTTTCGGAAGTAGAAGAAAAAGCGGTAGAAGAAAAACCAGTTGAAGTTGAGCCAGAAGTTGAAAAACCTTTGGTGGTGAAAGAAGAGGCAAAGAAGGAAGAAATTAAAGAGGAAGTTGAAGAAAAAATTGAACCGCAATCTGAACCAAAAGTTAAACTTCCGGATTTAAATTCATTGCTTGATGAAAAGATGAGGGAGAAATTTGTTAGGAAGATTTTCAAGCGCGATGAAACGAGGTTTAATGAAGCGATAGAAAAACTTAACACAATTCCGACTTGGAAAGATGCATCGGCATTTATTGATTCAATTTTTGTTGAATTTGAAATTGACCCTTATTCAGATGAAGCAATTGAATTCACAGATTTTGTTTATAGAAGATATTCTACTTGGGTGAAGTGATATGCTTTTGATAGATTATGCGAAAATCTATGTTAAAGCAGGTGATGGTGGCAATGGTTGTGTGAGTTTCCGGCGGGAAAAATATGTCCCAAAAGGTGGTCCTGATGGTGGAGACGGTGGAAAGGGTGGAGATGTGATAATACGCGCGGATAGAAATCTTTCAACCTTGCTTGATTACAGATACAAAACATTTTACAGGGCTGAAAACGGCGGGCACGGAAGAGGAAAAAATCAACACGGCAAGGACGGTGAAGATGTCGTCTTACTTGTCCCGTGTGGAACGGTTGTAAAAGATGCCCAAACTGGCGAAATAATCGCAGACCTTGTGAATCACGGTGATGAAGTCATTGTCGCCCGTGGTGGAAAAGGTGGAAGAGGAAACGCACGATTCGCAACTCCGACAAATAGAGCGCCAAGATTTGCTGAAAAAGGTGAAAAGGGGGAGGAAAGGGAAATTGAGCTTGAACTTAAACTCATCGCTGATGTTGGTTTGGTTGGGTTTCCAAATGTTGGAAAATCAACCCTTATTTCAAAAATCTCAGCAGCAAAACCAAAAATTGCGGATTATCCATTCACCACGCTTCAACCAAATCTTGGAATTGTAAGATATGATGAGTTTAAAAGTTTTGTCGTTGCTGATATGCCGGGATTAATTGAAGGAGCTCACGCAGGCAAGGGGCTGGGGATACAATTTTTGAAGCATATTGAACGAACAAAATTGCTTGTGATTATGATTGAATGTGTAAGTCCCGATCCAATGAAAGATTATGAAACGCTTTTAAACGAAATGCGTCTATTTTCGCAGGTTTTGCTTGAAAAGCCACGCATAGTTGCAATTACAAAAATTGATCTTGCGGATAAAAGTTTGAGAAAAAAACTTGACAGAGTAAAATTTGAAGACAATATACCAATTGTAAAAATCTCTGCCATCACGGGTGAGGGTTTGAAAGAATTGATTGACCTTATGTGGTCGGAGCTTGAAAAAATAAAAGAAAAAGAATCTATTTCGGCTCAAAATGATTGAGACGCTTCATAATCAAGTTTTTTATGAAAAGCCAGAAGTTGTGAGCTCTGCTCCAGCGACCATAAATTTAATGGGGGAATATACGCAAAGAAATGGTGGATTTGTGTTCTCAATCGGTGTAAATCGCCGTGTCTATGTGAGCATATCTTCAAGAATTGATGAAAAATTTTTGATTTATTTTGACCGTGATATTGCGATTGAAAGTTTTACGAAAAAATCGCTCTCAAAAATTTCAAAAGGTGAAAGGTCTGCAATTGTCAAAGGGATCATCAAATCTTTTCTTGATAGTGGTTTTGATCTTTTCGGGCTTAACATTTGCATTGCTACGGATATACCTACAACTATGGAAATTGGGAATTTGCCCGCAACTATAGTTGCTTTATCTTTCGGAATTCGCCATTTGCAAAATTTTGACATTGAAGACATTGATCTTATCCAATTGTGTGAAAAGGTGAATAAGTATCTTTTATCTTCTTATGTAAATGTTTCTGATTGTATTGCTTCCGCAATGGTAAGGGATAATGCTGGGATTTTTGTTGATTGCAGGACATTTAAATATGAATATGCCCCAATTTCAAAAGGATTAAAAATTTTGATAATTGATCCCGGGCGAAAAGACGCCTTCACCGGTGAAGATTTTTTAAAGCGTGAAAAAGAATGCAAAGAAGCACTTGATATAATTTCAAGTGTTAACCCCAAAATTAACTCACTTCGTGACTTAACATTTGATGAAGTTTCAAAATATGCAAACTTCCTTGAAAAAAGTTCAATTAACAGAGTCAGATATGTTGTTGGTGAAAATGAGAGGACATTAAATTTTGTCATTGCCCTGAGACGGCGAAATTTTTCAATGCTTGGGAAACTTATGTTTGATTCACATTTGAGTTTAAGAAATGATTATGAGATGTCGTCAGATGAAATTGATGCAATTGTTGATATATCTGCCACGATTGATGGCGTTGTTGGTGCTAAAATTTATGGTTTTCGTTCCGGAGTTGTGGCTATTGCGTTGAAAGAAAAAACAGGCGAGGCGATAAAAATTATATCGGACGAGTTTCAAAAATTATTCGGAAGAAAAGTTAAAATCTATGTTACCTCGCCAGAAAATGGAGTTGAAGTAAGCTCAAAAAGTTAAATCAATTACGCCAGAGATATTGAACTTTTAAAAAGAACTCACGATTTGTCTGCCTCACGCCATAAGGTTCTTCGAAGTCAATCATATCAAGAGTTGAACCGATGTAAAAAATTGTGAATGGATTAAGTTTAAAGCTTAACAATGGAAAAACCTGAACAGAACCGCTGAATGAATTATACTGCGTTATCAATCGCACGAACAGATTCGGATTAAACTGATAGATTCCAACAAGCCCAGTTATATAGCCGTCGTAAAATTTTTCTTTCGTTTCAATATCTTTCAAATTCGCTTTTTGATACCAGATAGAAATTTCAATTTTATCTGTTGGTTTAAGTTTAAACCATGCGCCGAGTTCTGTCCCTAAACCAAGTTTTGGCTCATCCGTGCGATAAATATATTTCCCATATGAGCCGTTAAATTGCAAACTTAAAAATCCAGTTGGGGTAGAGTAAATGTTTGCAAAAATACGATGAATGTTTCTGAATCTATGATTTCTGAAAATTTCATCGTTTAATGGAAGAAATCCAATGAATACATTTGTTTGAGTTTTTAATTGTCCGCCAATCCCAAGCATGAACCATTTTTCTTTCTGCGCCCCGAAATAATTAAATCTAATCCCGCCCTCGGCTGTTAAAAATGCAATGTCTATAAATGAATTTTTGGGATAAAGTGTAAATTGATTCTCAATAGTTAAAACTCTCCCGTTGTTTGATGTGACAAAACCTAAATGTGGTTGAAATGTTGGTGAAAGGTCGCGGTAGGAAATGTCAAGTTCGTGATGTTTTGTGTTTCTTGTAAATCTCAAAATTACTCCTGTCCCAGAATATCTTTCACCGTTAAATGTTGCATCAAAGTTTGAATTTCCAAATTTTCTTGTGCTTGAAAATATGTCAGAGTTATTTATCTCTTTCGTCAAACTGTAAAGAATTTGCCCCCTGAAATAATAGCTCTTCCAGAAAAATAAGCTCCAATCAACACCACCGACATAATTATACGCATCGTTTAAATTTCTCGTCGTCAAAAGAAAACCTGCATAAGATTGTTCGCCGAAGTCGTATCTAATTCGTCCGATGTTTGAGAGTGATTTTAAATTTGTTGAAATCGTTGAACTTTCTTCTTCACCTGGAATAATAAATGTTGTGTTTCTGTCAAGTGATGAAAGATAGGCAATGGTTATTTTATTTGACTTTTGTTTCAATTTCAAAGCAAAGAGTGGATTGTTTATCATTCTTGAATAAAATGCATTTATCGGCGTTCTAAAAATTTCCGCACCTTCAAGAAAGAAAGGTCTCTTTTCGGGATAGTAGAGCGCAAAAGTCGTATTTACATTTATCTGATATGCGTCGCTTTCAACTTGGCTGAAATCCGGATTTAAAACGCCTTCAATTGTAAGTTCAGGATTTGGAGATATTTTTACGCCACTTCCAAATCTTCCTTTTATCGGCTCGTTTTTAAATTCAAGTGAAGGATCATAATCTTTTAGAAAGCCAGATTGATAACCCATTGCATAAGGTAAAATTTCAATTAAGCTTGTTGAAGTAATTTCATCAAGTCCCGTTAATTTCCCGCCTTGACATAGAAGGCATGGATTGTTTTTATCAAAAGGTGTCCATGAGAAGATAAATCTACTTTTGCGAGGATAATTTCTTCCGATTAAAATGTTCCATTCGTGATTTTTCTTTTTCGGAAATCTCAAACTTTTAAATGGAATTGCAATTTCAACAGTCCAGCCGGAGTCATTTACGAAGCCAGCCGAACGCCAGATAAAGTCAAAACTCATATCTTCTGAATTCCCAGCTCTTATGCCATCTCCTTGAATTCCGTATGGATTTACCGCAAGCTCGTATGCATTCTGATTGTCTCCGTATGTGTCAATTATTAAAATGATGAAGTCATCTTCCCAGATTTTATCTCTGTCTGTTAAGTGTGCTCTTATTTCTTTCGGGTTTGTGTCATAGCATATGAATCCGAAGTAAAGATTTTCATTGTCGTAAAGAACCATCGCTGTTGTTTTTTGAAGTGCGGGTTCGTTGTCGGTGATTTGAATTTCGTAGTTTAATTGAACTTTTTCTGCTATTCCCCAAGATTTTTCATCAAGTTTTCCGTCAATTTTAATTGGTTCGTTAGTTTTAAGGGCTTTGATTTTATATTCGTTTTGTGAAATTGCGGGATTTAAGAAGGTGAAAAGAGAGATAAAGATGATTAGTTGTAGATGTTTTGACATTTCACAAGGTTTAGTTTTGTTTGCGATTTTATTTCGGTATGTTTTTACGAAAGGCGGGATTTTAAAGTTACAGATGCTAAAAAATCAAAAAAACCTCCCCAGATGGGGAGGTTTATGAGTGAGTTAATCAAAACAGAAGATGATAAATTAAGCTTACATTTCGCCCCGGCATTGGAGCAAAACTTTTTATCCTTGAAAGATGATCGTAATATGTTTTATTCGTCAAGTTTTCAATGTTAAGATTTATCTCATGTGCAAATCTGGAGAAAGGAAATCTCAATCCAAAATGCAAATTTATAATCCCGTAGCCAGGCGTCCTCGTTTCATCTGGGGCGACTTTATTTTGCGATGAAACTAATTTAATTTCAGCTCCAAAATTATATTTGCTCGTTCTATATTCAATCCCAACGATACCTCTCAACGGTGGGATAAACGGGAGGTATTCATCAACATCTCTTTTTTTAGCTTCAACATAATCAACAAGAATTGATGTGTTAAGATGTCTTATCGGCTCAAATTCAAATTTTGCTTCAAAACCACGCAAAACAGAATTTGAAGATGTGTATCCATAAATTGGAAGCCCAGATACACTGTCAACCTCGCCAGTGTTATATGGATAGACGAAGTTATTGATGTAGTTCAGGAAAAGCGAAACATCAACATTTGATCTTTGCGTTAGCCATCTAAATGAGAGATCAACCTCGTTTGATATTTCCGCTTTTAAATCAGGATTTCCAACTTCAAAACTTAAGGTCCCAAGGTGCGGTCCGTAAGCAAATAGCTCTTGCAGTGATGGAATTCTGAACCCTCGGGAGAAACTTAAAGTTAAATTCATCGGATCGGCGAGTTTATAAACAAATCCAGCAGATGTTGAGAAGACGCTGAAATTTTTAACTTGAGATGGCGCATTTTCAAATTCTTTTGACTTAATGCGAGCGAAATCGTATCTTACGCCAGTTTGAATTGTTAATCTGTTAAGTTCAAGTTCTTCGTAAAGTATTAAAGAAGCAAGATAAAGGTTTGCATCCGCAAAAAATTTCTCTTCGCCTGTGGTGCTGTAATTTTGATACATAAAGCTTGAACCAAGCATCCCGGATAAATTCCCAATTTTTGCATGTTTTAATTTCAAATCAGATGTTAGCGTCCTCGTTTTTATGTGCGTTGCAATTTCTCCATTTTCAAGTTCCCTGTGGTCGTAATCAGTTTGATTAATTTGCAATTCAATACCTTGAATTTTTGAATTTTCAAATCCAAGCTCGGATTTAAAAGCAAATTTGTTTCTGTTTATCTTAAATCTTGGATGTTCTTCATCTTCAGTTGGGACACCGTAATTACCTTGATAATTTCTGAAAGCAAATCCAGTTGTTAAGTTTTTTGCGTGATAAGCTATCCCGATTGAAGATGTCAAGTTTTCAGATTCTGTGTTGTTGAGCGTTCCAATTGGAGTTTTCGTATCGCCGTTTTTTCTGTATCCAAATTCGCCTCTAAAACCAAAATTTTTAATTCCATAATCAAACGCACCTGAGCCAGATAAAGACGAATTGACACTTGAACCAATCAATCTCATAGAACCACGGAGTTTATCGTGAACTGTTTTCGGTATGTCTTCTGAGATTATGTTTATTGCACCGCCAACGGAATTAGTCCCGTAGAATAAACTTGCTGGACCGCGGATTACCTCAATTCTTTCAACTGATGTTGGTTCAAAAGAGATAGCGTGATCTGGCGATAAATCAGAAGCGTCTCCTATTCTCACGCCGTTTTCAAGTATTAAAATTCTTGTGCCCGTTAGACCGCGTATCACAGGTCGTCCAACATTTGAGCCATTAAATTCAAGATTTATCCCCGGTTCATATGAAAGCGTCTTTGCAATGTTATCGCTCAATCTCAAACCAAGTTTATCTTCATCAAGCACTGCTATTGGTTGATGTATTTCAAATGCACTTCTTTCATACATCGTTCCTGTAACCACAACTCCGGGAAGTGAAATTGCGGTTTGCTCAAGCTCAATGTTTAATTCAGCTGTTTCATCATCTTTCAAGTTTATCTTCTTTTGCGTTTTTTTATAGCCAATGTAGCTTATTTCAATGGTGTAATTCCCCGCTGGGACTTTGTTGATGATGAAAGTTCCATCGTTTTTAGTGATCGTTCCTCTTTTGAGTTCAATGAGATGAACATCGGCGAAAGGAAGCGGTTCTTTCGTGGTTTTGTCTATAACTTTG
>Ga0105163_1001064_pt1 | contig 14942 bp, 13 predicted proteins | sample JNZ110809AmetaG_FD_81531 | JGI IMG/M metagenome (GOLD analysis project Ga0105163, IMG submission 81531) | Hot spring microbial communities from Jinze hot spring, China to study Microbial Dark Matter (Phase II) - JNZ 110809A | ecosystem: Environmental > Aquatic > Thermal springs > Hot (42-90C) >... | reverse complement strand
CTTCAACAGCAGTTTAAAGCGTGAATTTGTTGAGTTTTCGCTTTGGAATTATTACACAGGAAGAAGGGCGAGAGCGGGGTATTACAAAGAAGGAGCGAATTACCCGGAGGTTAGATTTGAAACGCAACCAGTTATTATGACATCAAACGAAGCGAGCGTAAAAAATTCCGCAGGAGCATTTTCCACGCAGTATTATATGTTCATCTGGCGAAATGACACAGTGGTTGCTGTGATTTCAAATGTAAATTTAAATTCTGGATTTGCTCGCTCTGAAGATGAATTCATTTTCCAGTATCACATAACCACTGGAACCTATAGCGAAGGTTATACATCACTTGGAAATGGTTTAAGGGTAAAGTTAATTGTTCCAGATTTTGATAATTGGGGGAATTTAAATATCTTAAATTTGCAAGTTGCATTTGTCAAAGATAGAAATGTTTTCCCAAATCCTTTTTATGCGGATGGGATTGAAAAAATTTTGATCCCTGTTGATTCTGGAGCTGATGAAGTTGAATTAAAAATTTTCACCGTTGGACTTGACCTTGTGTATTCGGAAAAGTTGAAACCCGAATTTAATTTCGGAAATTATTTTGTGAGCTGGAATGGGAGAAATAATCTCGGTCAACTTGTGAAAAGCGGGGTTTATATTTATTTCGTTAATTCAGGTGGAAGTGAAAAGACCGGTAAGTTCGTTTTGATAAGAAAATGAATCAAATTTGATTTTCAAGTGGAATTCAAATTGATAGGAAAGAACATAAGGAAAAGTTTTGGGCGTTTGCTTGTTTTTGAGTCGGTAAATTTTGAGCTTGGTGTTGGCTCATCCCTTGCTATTGCTGGAAGGAATGGTTCTGGGAAATCAACACTTGTCAAGATAATTGCAGGTCTTTTGAGCCCAAGCTCTGGTGAAGTAATTTATCAAATTGATGGTAAAAAGATAGATAAAATTGACTGGTTTAAATATGTTGGATTTGTTGCTCCTTACCTGCAGATTTATGATGAATTCACGGGATATGAAAATCTTGAAATACTTGCAAGGATAAGGGGTTTGAAAAATTATAAAGAAAAAATTGAAGATGTTTTAAAGCGTGTAAACCTTTACTCTCGCCGTTATGATCTTGTCCGTGGCTATTCTTCCGGGATGAAACAGCGCTTGAAATATGCTTGTGCGCTTCTTCATGAGCCTATTCTCTTAATACTTGATGAACCAACATCAAACCTTGACATAGAAGGGGTTGAGATGGTTTGGGCTATAGCTGAGGAACAAAAGAAAAAAGGAATTTTGATCGTTGCAACTAATGAACCAGAAGAGCTTCAAATGTGTGATGATGTTATAAATCTTGATGAATTAAAACAAAGGGTAAGAAATCAGATTGTTAAGTAGCATCTGGGCAATTTTTTTGAAGGATTTAAAGTCGGAGCTGAGGACAAGGTATGCTTTAAATGCTTTGATCATGTTTGTTGTTGTTACTATTTCAATGATCTTATTTGCAACTGCTGGTGAGATCATAAGTGCTGAGTTGCTTTCGGGATTGCTTTGGGTTGTGATATTTTTCTCTGCCATGTCAGGGCTTTCAAGAACATTTGTAAGTGAAGAAGATAGGGGAACTGTTATCTTTCTCCAGCTTGCGACACGACCAAGCGTTGTATATTTTGGTAAGTTGCTTTTCAATCTTGTTCTAATTTTTGGGATCAATTTTTTTGTCGTCATAGCTTATCTTTTAACCATGGAAAATTTTAAAATTAAAAGCTTTGATGTCTTCCTTGCTGGGTTGATTCTTGGAGGCGTGGGGCTTGCTTCGGCGTCAACGATAATTGCAGCGATAATTGCGAAGGCGAACACAAAAGGGACACTTTATCCGGTGCTTTCTTTTCCAGTGCTTTTACCTCTTTTGATAACAGCGATAAATATAACCCAACTTTCAACTCAAGGAACCACTCTTACTGAAACCGCAGGGCATTTAAGGATTTTAATCTCTTATTTTTTTGTTGTTATAATCGCATCGTACCTTTTATTTGATTACATTTGGAAGGAATAAGTTATGTGTCAGTTTTGTTTTACTTATTGAGTGAGTGTTGAGAATTTGGACACAAGGTGTCCTGAATTGTGTATAGTTGAATAAAAATCAATCTTTTTATTTCTGGCACATGGATTGATATTTGAAATTTAAATGAAAATAAACCAAAAGAGAGAACTTAATGATTTGGAAAATTTTGCTTAGCTTATATATTGGAGTGATCACAGTCCTTGCATTTATAATTCCAATTGGATTTATCCCCGGGCTTGGGGAAAGGGCAAGAATAATTTTCCTTCATGTGCCTTCTGCGTGGTTAAGTGTAATTGCTTTTTTTGTGTCTATGCTTTATGGAATTCGTTATCTTAAGTCAAAAGATATATACAATGACATTAAATCTGTCGCTTCTGCAGAAATTGGATTTTTGTTTTGCTTTATCACCACTATAACTGGTTCAATCTGGGCGAAATTTAACTGGGGTTCTTTTTGGAATTGGGATCCACGTGAGACATCAATTTTTGTCCTTCTTTTGATTTATGGGGCTTATTTTGTTTTAAGGTCTGCAATTGAGATTGAAGAAAGGAAAGCAACGCTTTCAGCAGTTTATTCAATAATTGCTTTTGTTACGGTTCCATTCTTTATTTTCGTTATGCCGAGAATTATGCCAGGTCTTCATCCGGGTTCAAAGGGTGACCCTGAAGGAGCTGGACCAGTTGTGACTTTCAAGATGGACCCAAATATGAGGATTCTTTTCTTTGCTTCTTTAATCGGGTTTACGCTTGTATATTTATGGATTTTCAGTCTTCGTTCAAGAACGGAGATTTTGAAAATTAAAATTGAAAACAAAATATATCGGGAGGTTCAAAGTTGAGCATTTATGAATTTCTTGAGAAGAACTCAATCTATCTTGTTTTAATTATCGCTTTAATTGTTTGGCTATTTGTCTTTGCTTATCTTATAAGGGTTGATGTTAAGTTGAAAAAGCTTGAGGATGAATTTTCAAAGCTTGAAAACAAAGAGGAGGTTGAAAGATGAAGCTTAAAATTGTTGTTGGTTCCGTTTTAATTGCCGGTTTTATAATTTTTGGGGCTTACTCATTCATGGAAAGCAATGTTAAGTATGTGACTATAGAAGAAGCGAAAAAGACGGCAAAAAAAGTTCAAATCGTTGGTGAATGGGTTAGGGAGAAGGAAAGTTATTATGATGCGAGCACAAATCAGTTCGTTTTTTATCTCAAGGATGATAATGGAGATATTGTTAAAGTTGTTCATCATGGTGCAAAACCAAATAATTTTGAGATCGCATCCCATGTCGTTGTAAAAGGTCATTATGTGAATGGGGTTTTTGAATCTAAAGAGATTCTGACGAAGTGTCCATCAAAATATCAATCTGCAGATGCATTGAAACAATATAAATAAAAATTAAATTTTGGTGTGAAAAATGTTAGGCAGAATTTTAATATATATTGCTTTTATGACTGCTCTCTTTGCGACAATTGCCTATTATCTTTCATATAGAGGGCGAAAACATTTGATTGAAAAGGCGAGGTTAAGCTATCACATATCAGCAATTACAGTAATACTTGCCTCTGCCTTTCTGCTATATTTGATTTTAACGCATCAATTTCAATATACGTATGTCTGGAGTTATAGCTCAACTGATTTATCAACGCCACTTCTAATTTCAACTTTTTATGCTGGTCAGGAAGGAAGTTTTATGTTATGGACTTTTTATACTGCAATACTTGGGTTATTTTTAATGAGCTATGCAAGGCGTAATGGATATGAGCCGGAAGTTATGAGCATTTACTCACTTGTTAAGGTTTTTCTATTGCTGATTTTAATTGTTAAGAGTCCATTTGAGTATGTGTGGGAAACATGGCCTGGTCAAGTTCATGAAGGTTTTATCCCGCCGGAAGGACGAGGTCTTAATCCCTTGCTTCAAAATTTTTGGATGGTGATCCATCCACCGATAATTTTTATTGGCTTTGCTTCAATGGCGATACCATATTCTCATGCCATAACAGCGCTTTTAAGACGAGAGTATTTGACATGGGTTAAACCAGCGATGCCGTGGACGATTTTTGCTGCCTTAACGCTTGGCGCTGGTCTTGCAATAGGTGGTTTTTGGGCTTATGAGACACTCGGATGGGGTGGATTCTGGGGATGGGACCCTGTTGAAAATTCGTCTTTAGTTCCATGGCTTATCGCAGTTGGAACAATCCACACAATGTATGTTCAAAGAAGAACAGGAGCTTTCACACGATGGAATTTGGGAATGTCAATCTTGGCTTTTGTCCTGGTTTTGTATAGCACATTTTTAACAAGAAGTGGAGTTCTTGGAGATACATCTGTTCATTCATTCGTTGATCCTGGAATGTGGGTTTATTCACTTTTAATTTCATTGATGGTGATCTTCACAGGAATAGGTTTCGGATTATTGTTTGCCAGAAGGAAGGAGATTCCAAAGGTTAAAGTTGAATCAGATCTCTTGTCAAGGGAGTATAATTTGTTCCTTGCTTCTGTTATACTTGTTATAATTGCTGGCTTTGTGATAGTAGGGACATCTTCCCCGATAATAACAAAAATTCTCCAGGGGAAAGCAAGCGCTGTTGATGTTTCTTATTACAATAAAACAACGCTTCCACTTGGGATAGTAATGGCTCTATTGATTGGGCTTGCTCAAGTTATGTGGTGGAGAAAAACGAAGCCAGAAGCATTAATGAAAACACTTGTATTTCCCACAGCAGCATCAACGATTTTTACCTCAATTTTAATAATTATTGGTGTCAGAGAAATTTTAATAGCTCTATTTGTCTTAACATCTTCTTTTGCTTTCTTTGTTAATTTGAGAATTGCTTATAAAATTGCTCGTGGTAATCCAAAGTATATAGGAGCTTCTTTAACTCATGTGGGGGTTGGGCTTTTCCTTCTGGGAGTTATCGCATCAACAAAATATGATAAAACTCAAGTTGTCTCACTTCCAAAGAATCAAACGATAAGCGCTTTTGGATATAAATTGACCTATATTGGGAATCAAAAAATTGATAAAGAAAGAGTTGCTTACAATGTAAAAGTTGAGAAGGATGGTGATTCATTCATTGCACCGTTGCAGATGTATTTCAGTGAATATAATCAGGGTGTGATGAGACATCCTTATATCTTTAGTTTACTGAATTATGATATATTCAGCAATCCCAAACTTCCAGCTTTCCTTGTCAAAAATATGCTTATGAACGATCTTTATCTTTCTCCAATGAGTTTGGAAAAGAGCTCTGGATTTAACCCGCATGCAACTGGAGATATCATTATACTAAGCAAAGATCAAGAGCGAACCGTTGGGGATTACACATTGAAATTTATTCGCTTTGATATGACCTCGGATGATATGGCAAAAATGATGGCCGGACAGGATTTCGCAATAGGTGCGGTAATTGAAGTTACATACAAAGGCAAAAAACAGCAAATCATTCCGAAGATTTATTATCGGAACAACATGCCGATGCCAGAAGCGGTTAAGGTCGGAGATAAACAGTTAACATTTATAAATCTAAATGTTGAATCGGGACAGATTGCAGTAAGTTTTCGCTCCGATGATGCTAACTTGCAGGTTCAGAGTGAGCCAGTAGAAGTTCTTGTAATTGAAGCAAGTGTTAAACCTTTTATAAATCTTGTTTGGTTTGGTGTTCTTGTTATCCTTGCTGGATTTATAGTTTCAATGGTCAGAAGAATATCTGAAGTAAAGGGATAACTTCAATTTTATTTAAATTTGGGAGCAAAAGATAAGTTAAATAAAGGTGTGCGATTTACGCACACCTTTTTAATTTGTTTTTATAGTTTTTCTATTTATCTTGTTAGGTGCTATCGTGCGAGGCTATTTTAGGGGGTGGGAAAATTATAAATCTGCCCCATCTGTTCTTTTGATTAAAATAACTTTAAAAATTTAGCTTTTAAGGAGAAATAACTATGAGAACCTCAATTTTTATTTTTCTAACTTTTTTATTCGCGCTGAACCTTTTAAATTCCCAAGTTCCAAAAATTGGAGCAGAATTTTTAGTTGAAATTGGAAGTGATTCCGTTTTTGCACTTGCGGGTGCATTTGACAGCGAAAAATATCTTGTTATTATGCGGAAGGAATTACCAACAGGTGGAGCTCAAATAATTGGGCAGTTTTTATCAAAAGTTGATAACTCTTTAATTGGATCTCCAATTTTATTTGGGATAACCAATATACCAGATACTGCTTTAGAAGTTGGTATCCCACAGGTTGCTTTTGACGGCAGTCGCTTTCTTGTTGTGTGGACAGATGGAGAATATGGTGGAATTAAATATCGCTTTATTGATGCTAAAACTTTCCAGTTAAGCAATTTATATTCAGATTCAACTTTGCGATGTTATTTAAGCGGTGTTTCAACTCTTCATTTTAATTCAGCGCTCAATAAGTATTTTCTTGTTTTTGCAATTAAAAGCGCGGGTGCTTATTATTTAGCTGGGACATTTATACGACCGGATGGATACATGGAAGGTTCTTTTCAGATATCCAATGTTCCTGCGCGAAAAGAATATTCGCTTGCTTACGGCAGTTCTAAATATCTGGTTTGTTTCATTAAAGAGACAGGCGACTATGACAATGAAGTTTGGGGACAAATAATCAGTGAAAGTGGATATCAAATTGGTGGAGCTTTTTTAATTGATGGAAGTTCTGAACCAAGCGATAACCCGCTATTCGTTACTTTTGACGGGGCAAAATTTATTTGCTTTTTCCCAGATGAGGAAATAACCGGTTGGAAAATTTACGCAAGATTTATAAATCCTGATGGAGTAACTCAAAGCGGACGAATCTTGATTACTTCTAATGCTCATATTCTTCCTTACGCTGTGGTGAACAACGATGAGATATTGTTTACATGCACAGGGTTTGAATTTTCAGGAAATCACTTAACATCAAAAGTTATTGGTCGCTTTTTTGATTTATCTTTAAGTCCAAAGAGTGACGAATTTGTAGTTTTTGATACCCTTGGTATAAAAAATCCAGTTTCTTGCTTTGCCGTTTATGCAGATGGAAAATATCTTGCTTTTACGACAAGGTTTAGATTAAGCTTTCGGGGCGATCAACTTTATCTTACGGATGGAGATGTTTACGGTGTAACGATTTCACCGATCACGAAAGTTGAAAGTGTTAGCGGATCTCCATTAGAATTTAAACTTTATCAAAATTATCCCAATCCATTTAACCCAACAACTACAATTCGTTTTTCCCTTCCGCAGCGAGAACATGTAACCCTGAAAGTTTTTGATATCCTTGGCAGAGAAGTAGCAACGCTGGTGAATGAGGAATTAAACTCAGGCGAATATTCAGTTGTTTTTGAGGCAAAGGGTTTGCCAAGTGGGGTCTATTTTGTTCGCTTACAGGCAGGAAAATTTATTCAACAAAACAAAATGGAAATGATAAAATAAGAGGAACATATACTGGGAGTGCTATTTGGGGAATCTTTGTAAAGCAATTAAAGCTTGTGGGAATAAAAATCGTGCCCTTGATATTAGCATTTCTTCTCCCCGTAGCCCTTGATGCACAAACACAGCCAAAAGCAAAAAATTGGATCTTCCTTATCAACTGCAGTTAATCCATGTGACTTACTTACTAAAAAAGAAGTAGAAAATGCTCTATCTGGTGATTTTGGGAGTGTAACCGTTGTTGATGTGGAAATTGAGAAGGACCAGCCCAGATGTGTGTGTTGGTATAGTTATTATGAGGGTGAGAAAGCAGGACGCCATCACTCTGTGGGCGTCTATTATAGTCGTGGGAAGAAAGCTTTGGAAATGTTGGAGTGGGTTAAAGAAAGAACTCGGAAAAGGAGCACTATCTACGATCCAGAGACCGAATCTATTTCTGACCTCGGAGATGAAGCATACTGGACCGGTGGTAATCGGCTTGTAGTACGAGTTAAAGACAGTGTGCTTGAAATATATCCATTGCCCCCATATCCATTACCTTCTAAAGAGATTGGCATCAAAATGGCGAAGATTGCAATTCAAAGAATCAAGTGATTTTAACAAGATATTTGTTTAATCTGCTAAATTTTTGCTTAACATAGATTGGCTATTTAGCATATTCTCGGGAGTTGTTCACCAGCAAGCATATCAACAACTCTTTTCCCACCGATGATAGTTTTCATCAGGACAACTCCCGGATGTTCTTCTGTGATTTCGCCAATTATTCTTGCTTCTTTTCCGAAGGGATTATTTTGCATTGTTTCAAGGACTTTTTCTGCATCTTCTGGTGATACAACTACGATCAATTTACCTTCGTTAGCAACATAAAGTGGATCAAGTCCAAGCATTTCACAAGCTGCTTTGACAGGTTCAGGTATTGGAATTTCCGGTTCCCATATTTCAACTCCAATTTTCGCAGATTGAGCGAGTTCGTTTAACGCGCTTGATATACCACCTCGGGTTGGATCACGCATCCAGTGTATGTTTTTACTTATGGATAAAATATCCTGAACAAGATGGTTTAACGGAGATGTATCACTTTGAATTTCTATCTCAAATTCCAAGCCTTCGCGCTTTGATAAAATAGCTATCCCATGTAATCCTATTGGACCATTTATCAAAATTTTATCCCCAGGTTTAACTCTGCGCGGAGAAATTTCAATATCATGATCAATTACCCCAATTCCAGATGTGTTGATAAAAATTTTATCACCTTTTCCTTTTTCAACAACTTTAGTGTCGCCTGTGACAAGGAGCACCTCAGCTCTTTCGCATGCTTTTTTCATGCTTTCAACGATTAAACATAGATCTGAGATTTGGAAGCCTTCTTCAATTATGAAGCCCGCGCTTATGAATAGCGGTTTTGCACCTCCAACGGCTAAATCGTTTACAGTTCCATTTATCGCAAGTTCCCCGATGTTTCCACCAGGAAAGAAAATTGGATCAACAACATATGAATCTGTCGTAAAAGCTATTTTTAAACCGTTTATGCTTATTATTGCCTGGTCTCCAAGCTCTGAAAGATAAGGGTTGTAAAAAGCTGGAAGAAATATATTTTTTATAAGTTCACTTGTTAATTTACCTCCACTTCCGTGACCGAGTAAAATCTTTTCATAGGTTGAGGAAAATTTCATGCAATCAGGATCTGATCCTAAGTGTAAAGTTTTTTTAATCCCCGAGTTCATTTCTTAAAAATCCCATTTTTTCAAGGTAATAAAGCATCTCTTGAGCTTCTTGTTCGTTAAGCTTGCTTATCCCAAAGCCGACATGAACTACAGTATAATCTCCAACTTGCGCATCGGGTATATACTCAAGGCAAACGGTTTTAACAACTCCACCAAAATCAACTTTCCCCATTTTTAATCCATTCTCTTCAAAAATTTCAATTATTTTTCCTGGAATCCCAAGGCACATCGTTTTTGCTCCGCTTTAAGTTTGGGAGAAAATATAAATGGCTTTATCATAACCTGCTCCACATTTCCTGAATTTGTCTTAGAAGAACGGTAGGATCAGTTGAATGAGGTGCTCCTGCAGGATCAATGATATCAAGCTGACTTGCTGCGTTCTGAAAATCTCCAAGTGTGTAGTATGACTGGGCGAGGACAAGGCGAAGTCGTTTATGATACACACGATTGTCATATACGAAGACATAATTTGGATTTGCATTTAAAACCTCAAGCGCTCGTTGAATTGCGGATGAAAATTCATTCAGCGCATGATGAACGAAAGCAAGCCCAGCTTTTGAGTTAAGGGTGACATTTTGAGATGCGCTTTGATGAGCAAGTGCACTTAACAAATCATTTTTAGCAAGTTGAAATTCACGATTATATGCTCTTGACCACCCACGACCACATTCTGCTTCGGCTTGTAAACTATCATACCTTGAATTTGTCCTCGCAAGTGAAACAGCCTGATCAAACTTTGCGAAAGCGTCGTTATAATTTTTATTGCTAAACGATTGCCAGCCAGATTGAATTAATGATACGATTTGATTTATTGTCGCATCGCCATTTCCATTTAATTGAATTGTTAAAGGTGAAGAAAGGTTAGTCGCATTATGCGTAATTGAAAGAGCTCCTGCAAAAGCTCCATCTGAAGCTGGGGCAAATCTTACATAAACCGAAAGAGATTCACCCGGGGATAAATTAAATTGTGTAGCACCTTGAAGTGAAAATCCATTCCCGCTTACATTTAAAGCCCCAGTTAATCTACCTGTTGAATTATTTCCATTCTTTATTACAAATGGCATATCTTTACTTTGATTTACAGGAACATATCCAAAGTTAAGGGAGCTGGGCGAAACGCTAATGTAAATGGTTTCACTTGGTCCAGATGGTTGTTTCTTGCACGATGTAAGTGATAAGAGAGCGAAAACAATTAGCAAACCCAGTGTTACAGTTGAAGTTAACTTAAAAAAGCCTTTCATTTTTTTCTCCGAAATTTTATTTTGACAAAACCATTTTTAATGTTTTGCTAAATTTTCCAGCCGTTATTCTATAAAGATAAATTCCAGATGGGGCAATTTTACCACTATTATCTTTCCCATCCCATACAACTGTGTATCTTCCAGCGTTTTTAAAATCATTCACAATCGTTCTTATCTCCTGTCCGATGATGTTGTAAATTTTAAGTGTAACAAAGGCGTCTTCAGGAAGATCAAATGTTATGCTCGTTGATGGGTTAAATGGATTTGGGTAATTTTGATAAAGTTCAAATCTTTGAGGTATATCAACCATAGGACTGCTAACTTCAGTAACTTCACTTTTCCTCGTCACTATGAAGTGTCCCAATTTGCTTATTTCAGCTGTGATAAAATCACCTGAGTTTGAAACAACGGAGTTTAACCGTACCCATTGCGTTCCATCCCAATATGCAATTGTTAATTCATCTAATGGTATGGATGAAATTTTATTGGGGTCAAGATAAATTTTAAGTGTTGCTGGTTTGTTAAGCTCATAACCAATGGGGCTTAGCGTATAAATTTGACTCAATTTTGTATTAATTGATCTTTCAATTTCGGTATTCAAAACATCTGAATTGCCAGCAAACGCAATCACATACAAATTGTCTCTGAGTGAATTCTTCCCGAATTCAACCTCCATTTTCCCATCTGTTGAAGCGATATATCCACCGTTTACCGACTGCAGAAATTGAACATTAAATGTATACGCCGTATCGGAATAAATGAAACCATATTTTGTTGTTCCTCTAACCCTTATCTCAATCGTCCCGCTGGATGTCAGAGTAATGTTATTATCAACGAAAACTTTATCGTTTGAATTTGGAACTGGTTGGAAAAGTAGATTAACAACATTTGAACCTTGTGTTAATGTCCCTGAAAGATTGTTTTTATTGAGCTTTGACGAACTTGCAACGAAGACATCAAGTCGCTCGCTAAAGATAGGATTTTGGAAAAACCCAACAATAAGCTTTGGTTTCGTCGTATCAGTATAGGCAAATGTTGCCCTCATCATCATATTCCAACCCCTTAGAGGAACGGTCGTTCCACCACTTGACACTGACAAATTTTCCATCGGAACCCATGTGTTTGGATTGTTTGGATAAGTTGGTCCAAAGAAAGCATAGGTATAATTTGCTTTCGTTGTGCTATCCATCCCAACATAAGTTCCTATGGTGTCATTTTCAATAAAACCAATATAAATTGTTCCAAGATTTTTAAGTTGCGAGGCATATGGTGTCAGATCAATTGTTAAAAACTGTCCATCATAAGAAGGTCTGTTTGTTGAGTAAATGAATGGTGTTATGATGTCATTTCCTGGAAGACCATTATTATCAGCCCAAATATGGAAGTAGAAATCCTTTGGGGCATCAGCAGGGATGTTTGAACCTGAAAATTCCTGAGCAAATGCAGCAAGTATTTTAGCAGAAACGAGTTGGTTAGTGTTAACTTCTGGGATAAATTTCACAGCCCAACCAAACCCAGCCCTGTTATTTCCAAAACCAAGAAAATTCGCGTTACCTGCGAATCTATCAGGTATTCCATCATCGTAGGCTGTTTCAACATAAAAAGCAACTTGCCTCCCTTGGGAGCTATAAGAATAAGTTGCAGGTGTTGAGCCTGTATTTATCACAACGAAAACAACTATTTGCACAGTTGAACCAAATTCTGGGACCTCAAATTGTACCCCGGGGGTTACATCAACAACTTGTTTAATTGATGAACCAAGTTTTATGGCTTTTATATTTACAAGTGAAGAACTTGTTGTGAATGTTACCTTTAGTGACTCGCCATAGGCAAAGGCAATGTAATCAACAGCATAACCATAGACAGTTTGATTTAAAACATTAACATTTGGGTCTGTGTGGTAGTTTGCTTCTTTCGGTTTACCAGAAATTTGATATGTATATCCATATCTTGGGTTAACAGTTTTATCATTTAGATAATTTGCAATGAACCAATTTGTTAAAATTTGTGTGAAATTTGTTCCCTTACTCATGAAGACATTGTTAAGACCAGCAGTCCCGTTCCCGGGCTCTTGCACAACAAGTTTTAAAACATCATCTCCAAGTTGTTCTGTGTAATAAAGTGTGAAAAGGGCAGCTCTTGAATAATCAGCCAGAACATCTCCGCTTATGTTATTCCAATCAAAGAGAGGAACATCTGTCTTGGCGAAATATCTTGATGGACTTCTGAGCGGATACCCGCAGATATATTCTGCGACTTCTGATAATCCTTCGTTTACAAAAGTTGCTTCATCTTTATCATAGTTGTAATGGATTAAATGTTGATATTCATGGGCAAGGGTGCTTAATGGTCTTTGAGGATCTCTCGTGTTATTGTAATAAATCCCAGGATATGAATCAATATAAAGTATGTCCCTTTGGTTGCTTCCTTGATTATTTGTTTGATCCCAAGAGAAGAAAAATCCAGCCACATAACTTCCACCAGGTTGCCATCCGTCTTTTATATCGGTTATTAGAAAATCTGTTTTCCCATCGCCATCTTTATTTGGCGGATTCCCGAAGTACTGATGGTCAAGTGCAACTATCCCAAGGTTGGGATTTCGTGAAGCTGGTGGGGTTTGATTCTCAAGAGCATTTAAAATTGCGTTAACTTCTACCTGCGTGACATGTTGATTGTAAAGTTCTACTGTATCCACCCAAACTTGAGTTAAATTCCCAATCGCTCTTAATTCTGCGACAATATTATCAAATTGGTTTGTCACGAGATTGAGAACGAAAAAGTTTCTCCGTGTTCCAACGGTATCGGCAGTTTTTAATGGCAATGTTTTTTCAAGCATCGCCTTTTGCATCAACGCATAAACTTCAGGATTATAAATTTTTGTATTTTCAACTGCTTGTTTCGCTATTTCATCATTGAGGAAAATTGTCGCGCATATTGGTATCCCAGGTTCATCGCTTATATTCTCAAGTGTTGCTTTATTTATTCCTTGGCTTTTAAGTGGGTTTTGCCCAAGTGCAGAGAAATTTATGAGAGCAAAAAGAGTAAAAAATAAGAAAATTTTCAACTTCATTTTGACCCTCCTTGAGTTTATTTTGATAAAATTTTAAAATCTTTAACAACTATCTTACCTTTTTCCATCCCCTTTGTTTCTCTTTTTTCAACCTCAAGGATAACTAAAGCTCCCTGATTTTTCCAAAGCTCTTTATACACGGGTGAATTTTTTGAAATGATAAAAATTTTGCCATCATCAGTTTGAATCGCAAGCTCAACAAATGGTTCATTGCCAGTAGTATAAATTTTCCCTTTAACATTGAACCCACCTTCAGAGCGGGAAGATATCGCATAACATCCAAATATCAAAATAAGAAATGAAAAAAGAAATCGCATTTCAGCCTTTTCATCCATGTTTTTTATGTTTTACGCCAGTGCTATTTTCCACGGGAAAGAACCTTCAAGTTTAAAGTTAAGATAAAAAATAAACCTAAAAATATCAACTTTAAAATTGCAGGTGTGAGTTGTATCAAACTTAGATTGATAAGTTTGTAAAGAGCGAAGCAAATAAGGGTTGAGATACCAATTTTTGCTAAGTTTGGATATTCATATTTTACGGGATAAATTTTTTGAACTATTATGAAAAGTGAAATCGCCATCACAAAATAACTTATGAATGTTGCCCAAGCAGATCCATAAATTCCCAAAATCGGTATAAGCGTATAGTTTCCAATTATGTTTGCAACTGCGCCAAGTCCAGTGATGTAAGGAAGATATTTTGTTTTTTTCTCTATATAGATTCCCGCTATCAAATTAACATAAATTCCGTTGAAGAGATATCCGATTAAAATAATTGGCACAATCCCGAGCCCACCCCAATAATCTGGATGTATTATGTGTTTTCCCAAAATTTTCATTTTAACAAAATCATCTATGAAAAAAGAGACAAGTAAAAATAGAAATGATGCTGATAGAACAAAGTAAGTCATAACTTTTGAAAATAGAGCTTTTGCATCTGGACGGTTTGCGTTTTTCAAAAAAAATGGTCTCCAAGCATAATCAAACATTGAAACGAAAAGCATCATAAAAATACCAAGCCTGTAATTCGCTTGATAAATTCCAACCGTCATATCATTAGTTAAAGCTTTAAGAATTGGGCGATCAATTACCTGAATTATCATCGCTGATAATCCTGAGGGTATATACGGCAAGCCAAATTTTAAAAGTTCAATGTAAAGATTTTTTAAAAATTTAAACGAAAAATTTTGAAATACCACGGGTAAGAGCATACCAAATGTCAAACAGGATGAAATAAGACCACTAATGAAAATTCCGTAAATTTCAAGTTTTAACTTCAAAAGAAGAAAGATATTAAATATAACATTTACGACTATACTTACCACTTTAATGGTTGAAAAAACTAACGCTTTGCTTTCAAGTCGTAGATAAGCAAGTGGAATCATGGAAATGGCATCAAAGAATAGAATCCAGGCCGAGTATTTTATACATATTGCATATTTT
>Ga0105163_1001058_pt1 | contig 14992 bp, 15 predicted proteins | sample JNZ110809AmetaG_FD_81531 | JGI IMG/M metagenome (GOLD analysis project Ga0105163, IMG submission 81531) | Hot spring microbial communities from Jinze hot spring, China to study Microbial Dark Matter (Phase II) - JNZ 110809A | ecosystem: Environmental > Aquatic > Thermal springs > Hot (42-90C) >... | reverse complement strand
GAAATGATGTTGAAGACTCATGTTAAGAAGATCATTGCCTGCGCCGGCTGTCCAATAGCATGCGACCACGTCAACCAGGCTAGGGAGGCTTATGAGGGTGCAACTTCCAGCGTCGACTATGAGAGTCTCGCTTTACTCGGTCCAAATTGTGGAATAGGAAACCTTGACATAATTACTAAGGCTGTTGAAATATGCGATACGCTTGGCGTCGACACGATTTCCGCAGGTAATGTAATAGGTTGGGCTATGGAGTGTTATGAAAAGGGGATTTTAAGCAAGGATGAGACCGACGGCATCGACCTTAGATTTGGAAACGGTGAGGCATTGCTGGAGGCTCTTAAGAGGCTCTGCCTTAAAGAAGGGAAGCTGGGTAGTCTTCTAGCCGAAGGAGTTAGGAGGGCTTCCCAAATAGTAGGTAGGGGTTCTGAGAAGTTTGCCATGCATTGTAAAGGGTTGGAGTGGGCTGCTTACGAATTAAGGTCTCTCCAAACATCTACCCTCGGCTTTGCAGTATCAAACAGGGGTGCTGACTACCTCAGGTCGGGCTCATACCAGGTTGATGTAAAAGGCCAAGTTGACAGGCTTAGACTGGATAGGAGCAGGGGCAAAATAGTCTACGACGGTGAGAATATTTATGCAATCATAGACTCTTTGATAATATGCAAGTTTACAAGGGGTATATTCAAGTCTGTAGACGAATTTGCAAAGCTATACACGCTCGTAACAGGGTTGAGCATGACTGGGGATCAGATTATTAAAGCCGGTGAGAGAATACATAATTTGGCAAGGTGCTTCAACGTTAAATGTGGAATATCTAGGAAAGACGATTACCCGCCTCCAAGGGCTTTCGAAGACCCGTTACCTGACGATGTTGTTAAAGGCGCCGTAATAAAGAGGGAGGAGTATGACGAAGCCCTAGATGGTTACTACGAGTGTAGAGGATGGAGTAGAGACGGCATACCTACTAAGAGGAAGCTTTTAGAACTGGGGCTTAATAAGGAGGCTGAGGAAGTTGGAGTCGAGGCTTAGAAAGGTTATCGTCTGCGACCCGGATAAGTGCAATGGGTGCAGGATCTGCGAGTACATCTGCTCATACGCCAGCGAGGGCGTTATGAACATTAAGAAGTCGAGGATGAGAGTTGTTAGAATAGAGCCTTTCCTAAACGTCGCAGTCACATGCAGGAAGTGTGAAGACCCTGTTTGCGTTAAAGCATGCCCAAGGGATGCTTTAAAACAGAAGCCGAATGGTGTAATAGTTGTCGACGAGAACAAATGTAATGGCTGCGGCTGGTGTGTTGAAACATGCCCCTTTGGAGTCATAAGACTTCACTTGGATAAGAGGAAGGCAATTATATGTGACTACTGTGAGAAAAATGGTTTTCCACAATGCGTTGAGTACTGTCCGAAAGAGGCTTTGAAATATGTGACGCTAGACCAAGCTGCTAGAGAATCAAGCAAGAAAGCCGTGAAACTTCTTATGGAAGAAACCGTGATTGGAAGCAAATAGTAATTATGTTTTTATTGAAAAAGGTCCGACTTCCGTATTTGATGCGAAACAGCTAAATCCCCATTTTTTGCTTTAAAATAGCGTCAGAAATCTTCGAATTTCAAATTTATTTCCTACTTCTGACTCTAATAATTTTGAAAATAAGTAATGGAAATGCTAAGGGTAAACATTGAGAAAGCCATAGAAGCACTGAGGAGACAGATTGATGAAGCTGTTTTAATACACCATGACGAAGCTGACGGCGTTTGCTCTGCAGCATTGGTCAAGGTTGCTCTCGAAGAGATGGGTTACAAGGTTAGAACAATATGCTTGGATAAGCTTTTTCCAGAGGTTATTAAAAAAGCATTGTCGGAGAATAAGGTTGTTGTTTTCACCGACATCGGCTCAGCACACGTTAGGAGTATAGAGGGGCTCGTAAGTGAGGATGGTCTAGCAGTCATAATCGACCATCACGATACCTCACCGTCTTCTAAAAGCAACGTTTTCAACATCAACCCCGAGCTTTACGGGTATAAGGGTGAAAAAGATGCTTCAGCCTCCACCATGGCATACTTATTCGCAAAGAACGTTGACGAAAAGCTTAGTAGACTCGCCTATTTGGCTGCAGTGGGGTCTGTAGAAATACCTGGGGAACCATCCGGATTGAATAAGCTTGCTATTGACAATGCCTTGAGGATTGGGGTCTTAGAAAAGTCGGGCAGGGATTTTAAAGTTACCGTCGAAGGCTTCATGCTTTCAAGGACTAGGGCTTCTCAAATAATTACAATATTGGCTTCAGTAGGCTATTACAGGAGTGGTGTCGAAAAGGCACTGGATTCTTGCATAAAGGGATTTACGCCTGAAGTTTTAAAATTCTCTGAAGCATTAGAAGAAGAGAGGAAGAAAGCCAACAAGGCATTGCTAGCAATCTTAACCAGGAGAGGATTGAGTAAAATGGGGAATGTTCAATGGTTTGACTCTGGAGGATTATTCAAGGGTATGGGTAGTAAGGTCTTGGGCAGTTTCACATCATACTTAAGCTATCAGAAACTGGTTGATGGCGACAAGTATCTTATCGGATTCATGAAGATATCTAGAGAAATACCTGGCTACGGCTTGCTTAAAGAAGACTATGTCAAGGTCTCAGGGAGAGCACCCTCGGAATTGAGAAGAATGATAGAAGATGGGGTTAAACCACCCTTGTCGAAAATCCTTCCAGAGGCTTGTAGTAAACACGGTGGCTTCGGCGACGGCCATAGCGTAGCAGCCTCTGGAATTATACCGGTAGGTGCTGAGTCAGAGTTTATTGAAACGTTTAGTAGACTGGTTGATTAGAATTACACTAATGTAATAATTTTTAAAACATTAAAAAACAAAAAGTTTAAGTCTATGTTTCAACATGCTTTTTCTGAAATGGCTGAAAAAAAGAAATCTAAGAAGACTAAGGCTAAGACTAAGAAGAGTAAAACTAAGAAGTGTTGAGGCTTTTTACTTCTTTTTTTCTTTACTGTCGCATTGAAAACTTTAAAGTGAAATAGTATGTTTTATTCTTGCAACGAAGCTGGTCAAATGCACTATTGGAATACTTACCGTCCCCGCCCCCTGTGTAGTTTTCCTCTTTATCGCCACACGTAGCTCTTCTAGGCTTGAAGCATCTGCCAATGTATATGCCCTGCCGACTTCGTATAAGGTGTGGGCATCGCTACCGCCAACTTCTGCCTTCCCAAGCCTCTTAGCTAGACTCTTAGCCTTCTCATTCTGCCACTGGAAAATGTTCCTAGCATTCATTACTTCAATACCGTCCAATAACTCATATGCCTTGCTAGCTACATTGCTGCGTAGTCTTGGGAATCCGAATGGATGAGCAGCTATCAAGATACCGTCTTGAGACTTGACTTTGTCAAACACTTCTAAGAGATCCTTGGAGTCAACAGGTTCCTGTATGAATAGGGCTATGATGTCTCCCGTATTAGTCCTTATCTCCATGCCCGGTATTACAAGTATATTGCTCTTCTCAACTCTTCTATGGGCTCCGAAAACATCATGGTCCGTGATAGCAATTCCCTTCAAACCTCTTAATTCAGCTATTTTTGAGAGTAGCTTCGGGTCTATTAACGAGTCTTTGGAGAAGAAAGTGTGCACGTGGAGGTCAAACCTTAGCATTCTCAAATTTTTCCAAAAAGCTTCCTAATACGTCTTTACCCGCGGGGAAAAATTTATCTTGAACCCTTCTTTGAAATCTTTTTTCAACGGGCTGAGGATGGAAGGATTCAGTTTCGTCCCAAGAGAAATGTTCTTCACGAAGGGGGTTGGTGTCCATAGGGAAAGGCTCGCCTCTTTCGAGATAGCGTTGAGGGATGCTGGCATCGCCCAGTTCAACCTAGTCCCAATATCCAGCATAATCCCTCCCGGTTGCAAGGTGATAAGTAGAGAAGAGGGTTTAAGCAAGCTTAAGCCGGGACAGATAATATTCGTTGTCTTAGCTAGGAATGAGACTAATGAGCCTAATAGGCTCATAGCCGCGTCAATAGGCATGGCTAAGCCGCTAGACGATGAGAGCTATGGTTACTTGAGTGAACACCACTCTTTCGGCCAGACTGAGAAGAAAGCCGGAGATTACGCTGAGGATCTCGCAGCATTCATGCTGGCCTCTACTCTCGGCGTCCCATTCGACATAGACAAGAGCTGGGATGAGCAGAAGGAGATATGGAAGATAAGCGGTAAGAGGGTTAAGACGATGAGCATTACACAGTCTGCAGTGGGCAATAAGGATGGTCTTTGGACTACTGTCATAGCTGCAGCAGTCTTCATACCCTAACCAACTCCCCGCTTTCCTTTTTACCCATTAAGCTTGGGGTTAGAAAGGCAGGGGAATAATGCTCCCGAAAAAGATTGTTAAAACATAACCGGGCAGTAGGAAGGAGACTAGAGGCACCTCCTTTTTAAGAAAGTGGGTTTTATCAACCCCGTTTTTCTCAAAGGCTTCCACATCTATTGAAAGTATGCTTCCATCTTCTGGATGCTCCTCCATAAGCCTTCTTCTTCTCCCTAAAGCATAATTGTAAATCTTCCTCAATGAGGATATGAGAATCATTATCAGCTCCGTATTCCATAGCATTGTTAAACCGAAATCTGGAAAAAATGTAGTTAAGAAAAAGCCTCCTAGGATCGGCCTTATAGTTGAAACATGAGCGATGCTTAGACTAATAATTACTACAGCATCACCCAATTCGTAAAGGTGGAGAAAATAGGGTAGAAGTAGGGTTATTAGAGTAATTGTAAGCTTTGAAACGATATCCCATGCTTTCGAAGTCACCAGCTCTAATACTAGGAAGAAGAAGCCCACTATAACAATGGGGGCCCACGCTGAAGCATTAAGCTCCCTGCGTTTCCAATCTTGTATAGCGGCGTTGAACAAGAATACTATGGGAATAAGTGCTTTGAAGATACTGAAAGCTTCAATACTGTTCCCCCATGCAGTTGCGCTAATCATAATCCCAATCCTTGTTGATTACAATAGGCTTAAAGCTCCCACTGGGAAACTTTATTTAGAACAGGCTTATCTGAAAGCCGGTTTGAACAAGGCCAGGCTCTACCTGATTGAAAACCCCTACTGCTTCTCCGGGATAAGACATGACTATGAGGAATCATGGTTTTCAGTAATCGGAGTGCCTTTTGACGGTACAACTTCGTTCAGGCCAGGCTCGAGATTCGCCCCATCTAGCATAAGGCTTTTTTCAACAGAGGCGGAGACAATAAGCCTAGATGATTGCATAGACTTGGAAAAAGTACCGGTATCAGATCTAGGAGACGTTGCAGTGACTTTCAATGTAGAAGAGGTTTTGAATAGGGTTGAGACTGTTTGCGGAGAATTACTTGGAGACTCTAAGATCCCAGTGTTACTAGGCGGAGAACATACCATAACGCTTGGCGCTGTTAGGGCTTTGAAGCCCGACCTCCTCATTTGCTTCGACGCTCACTTCGACTACAGGGACGAGTACCCTCAAGGGGTGAAGATTAGCCATGCTACGGTTATGAGGAGGATAAGCGAGAGTCTTTGTAGAGTCGTCCACGTTGGAGTAAGAGCGACTTGCAGAGAGGAAGTAGAATACGCTCATAACAGGAGGTTCCTAACTTCAAAACAGGTATTGGAGGATTTTTCAAAAGCCTCTGAAGCATTAAAAAGCATAGTGGAGGAGGCTTCTCGCCTTTATGTTAGCGTTGACCTTGACGTGCTCGACCCTGCTTACGCGCCGGGTGTGGGCAACCCTGAGGCATGCGGCCTCTCTACAAGCATGCTGTTGAAACTGTTGGATTGCTCAATAACCGATAGGCTAGTTGGCATGGACCTGGTTGAACTAAACCCTCTACTAGACTTTGGAGGGTCTTCAACAGCGGCTGCAGTTAGAATACTCTTCCAGGCTATTGTTAAAACAGCTAGGGAAAAAGGCCTAGTCTAAACCTGCTTCCTCTGCAAGTACCAGCGTTCAGCCCCTTCCCTCAGCCTCTTCTCCGCCTCTTCTACGGTGGAAGGCGGCAGGGTTACCATCGGCTCCCCAGGCTCCCAGTTTGCAGGAGCTAGAAGCCCAGATTTCATACTCGTCTGAAAAGCCTTAAGAACCCTAATAAGCTCTTTAACGTTCCTACCGACTTCAGGGGGGTAATGGGCTTCAAACCTCAATATGCCAGTCGGATCTACTAGGAACACGCTTCTTGAAACATTGCCGTTAGCGTCTAAAGCACCGTAAGAGCTCAATATCTTATTATCGGGATCAGCCACTACTGGGACAAGTATTTTCAAACCATACTTCTCTTCAATATCCCTTATCCAGGCAATATGGCTCTGCAGGCTTCCGGAGCATATAGAGAATACTTCTGCATTCATCTTCTTAAACTCGTCTATGCGTTGGGATAGGGATATGATCTCTGTTGTGCAAACGGGGTTGAAGCTAGAGGGGTGTGTCAACAACAAGACCCATTTCTCCTTCAACGCTGATAGCTTGACCTTTCCTTTTGTCGTAGGAGCTTCGAAATCGGGAGCAGGCTCACCCAGCTTAGTCATCCCGTTTTAAAAAGCCTAGGAGTTTTAAATACTTTTACTAGCTCTACAAAAGCCTCCTCGTAGGCCATGGTGGATTTATCATCTTAGGTTCAGCATATCAAAAGCCTGTATAACCCTAACAGCACGCCATGATATTAAGCGTCTGAGCGAGAAAACATGCCGATTAACACGTCTTTTAGGCCTTAAAAGGCATAGAATCATATAGACAGGTTTCACATACTTAAGAGAGAAGTTTACACTTGATTTTGCCAATGCTCTGCAAAGAAGAGCGGGAAATATGAGGACAAACTGCTTTGATGAGGAGGCTTAAATTTGAAGAGTCTCTTACGTAATGACAACATTAGCAAAAGTCGGAGGAAATTATGGTTGGCATATCTTTTAGGAAGAAGGATATATGTATAAAACTATTTTTATATAACTTAACGCCTCAAGATTTTTCAATGCACAACTTGCTTATTAATCAAGGAAGCCCGCGTAAGTCTTCTTATATATCTCCCCGGAGGCAAGCTTCTTAACATCCCTCTTATACTTAGCCTTGTCGCCAACGGTCCCGGGCTTAAGCCTACTCCATTCATCGAGGCTAACCGCAAACTCTCTCTGAACATTGTCCCTGTAGAGCTCGGGGAGGACGTTGAAAGTGCAGAACGGGACAACATTCGGCTCAGGAGTCACATAGTGGACACCGCAATGCATAACCCTCTCAACATCGTAATTATACGGATCCATAAAATGCATCATACCAAGATAGAGGAACTTGTAGTGGAATACGCTTAATGCGCCGTAGCTCCTCCTAAGGATGATGTTGATGAGTATTTTCCCCAGGTTGAGGTCTTTAGGCTGCTTCTCCTTGTCTATGAAGCTGCCTAGTTTTCGGATTAGCTCCAGCATTACGAGGTATCTGCTCCTACCCTTCTCCATCTCGGCTGTTTTCTCCCTCAAGTATTGTGAAAGGCTTTCTACGTCGACGAAGCTTGTTATCGGTACGAAATGGATTCCGTCTCTAGACCTGTCGAGGTAGACGTAAGTTGCCATTCCACATGCAGGGTGAATAGGCATATGCCACCTCTCCTTCCCCTTAGTCAGCTTCTCAAGAAACATTGTTAAGACAAGTGTGAATGGGACAGGGTACCAGGCATTCCTATCTATCTCCCCATTCGTCTGCTCTTCAACGAGCTTGATTACATCGGGTATTGTTATCCTATGCTTATCCCTCTCGCTCCTCGGCATTTGGCCTACGAGGGATACTGGTTGGAAGTTAACGCCTCTGACGATATCGCTATTGACTGCTGCAAACCTGATTATCTTACCTATCTCATGAGTATTCCAACCGTTTATGACCGTGGGTACTAGTACGACGCTAGTCATACCCGCTTTCCTGAAAGCTTCAAAGATGTATGGTATTTCCCAATGGTTTTTCACGTTTATCTTAGGGTCGAGGCCATCGAAGCTAAGGTAGACAGTGTTGACACCAGCCTCTCTCAGCCTTCTGGCTAGGTCTACACCACCATCCAACGCGAAGAAGATTCCGTGAGTGTTTAATTGAATATGTGTGAAGCCCTCTTCCTTGGTTATCCTGACTATGTCAACAAGATCGTCTCTCATCAAGGGCTCGCCGCCAGTAAGCTGAATAGCCTTCGCACCATACGGATACTGCTTCCTCAAATGCTTCATCATCATCCTGTACTGCTCCAACGTGGGCTCATACACGTAACCGGACCTCTCGGCGAAGAAAAAGCAATACCAGCAACTGAAGTTACACCTGTTCGTTACGACAACGTTGGCTAGTGCTGTTTGAGTAGTATGTATGGAGCATATGCCACATGAAAATGGACAAGGATTCTCAAGCTGCTTGTAAGCATATTTCACCTTCGTAGGGGGAGCTTCAAACCTCATCGCTCTCCTGTACATTTCAGCATCCCCCCAGTAGAGGTCTTCAACCTCACCGTGTTCAGGACAGGACTTCCTTATCCAGACCTTACCGTCCTTCTCGTATATTACAGCTGGTAGAAGCCTGTAGCACTCGGGACAAACCGAGAGAGTGTTTTTAACGAGAATCTCTCCATTCCTCAACTCCGGCTTGGGGCCGCCTATCGCTATCTTCCTTCCAGCAACTTCTACAGTTTTCTCATTTAACTCCTGCTGGTTCACATCCATTAGCATCTGAAGTGTTAGAAGAACATTATAAAGTTTCTCCGAAGCGTTATTCAGACTATCGTTGATTCATAAAACACCTGTTTTCCCTTTCCAACCTTCTTTATTAAACCAATTTTTTCAAGTTTAGATAAGTATCGTCTTATGCTTCTCTCAGAGAGCTTTAAGAGGAGCTCACAATCCTTCCTACTAACTGTCCTCCTACTCTTTATGAAATCGAAAAGCATCTTTTCGTTCTCGTTCAACTCCGATTCGAGAGATTTTAAGCTCCTTATCCATGTTTTGAAAAAACCCTTGCTTTGAGAAAATTCTGGATTTGGAAGCCCAGCGTTTCTAAGCAGTTTTATCATCCTGAGGGTTCCTGAACCCCATTCTTCGAAGTAACCCATGTAGAAGAACACTCGCGAAATCAACGGGTTCCTGGGGATTGAAGGATGCTCCTTGCTCAAGTCTTCAATCTCCAAGGGTGGTGGGAGCTCCCCGGGGTTTTCGACAATAATCCCGAAATCGCCGATTTTAACTGAAATCGGCGAGTTTGAAAAATAGTCACGGTGAAGCACAGCATTAACCAAAGCCTCCCTTACTGCTTCAAGAGGATATTCCCAAGTTTCAACTCTCTCAAGGCCTCTAACCAAATATCCTTTCCCTATGTGTTTCTGTACGAACTCCATTGCTTCTTCAACTTGTCTTTGAATGGGGCCTTCAATTACAGCTTCATCCAAAGCCTCTTCATTCTTAAAATACCCGATTTTAATTACTGCCTGAGGGAAATGAGACGAGCACTCTTCCGAAAAAAGTAGGACTGCGCCATTCCTAAGCTTCCCCCTATCCATAAGATTCAGTTTTTTAAGGACGATAGTTGGCTCTGTGCTCTCAATCCTCATACCTCTTCTTTCTCCAGCTTTCTTCAAAAAGTCTTCAATAAGCCTATTGCTTATTTCACATTCTCCTTCAAAGATGATAGAATCGAAAGAAACTTTATGCGAAACCAATTCTAGAATACCGTCTCTATCAAGTCTTCTCGTAACCTTTTCCTTCCTTATGTAGCAAGCTCCGCGATAGAAATACGGCTTATTGAATCCTTCTTTAACATCAATCTTCAACACAAGTTTTCCTTGATGAGAAACTATCTGGAAATCAGGATATACTTTAGGCTCGATAAGCTGGTTAATGGAATTCTCAAAATCCTCTATTTCACCCTTCCTTAAATCCACTCCAATTACATTGCCTGAGTCATCAACACCAACAAGTATCGTTCCGCCACGAGTATTAGAAAAAGCAGTTATAGTTTTCAGTATCTCGTCTTTTTCAGCCAGGCTTTTCTTGAATTCTAATTCAACACCTTCTCCAGCTCTAATTAGGTCTTCTACTCCGGACAATTCCGGACACTGTCCACATAATTCATAAGTTTACTTATAAACATTCCGGACAATTCCGGACACTGTCCGGCAAGTTCAATTCCTTTAAAATGATTTTTGGAAGACTATCCCTGTTCTCGAATGTTACGACATAGGTTTTAACACCTGCTTTAGACAATATGCTTTTGCAAAAAGAATCTTGAGAAGCCTTGTAGTGTATTGTTGCAATGGTCTTCTTTGGAGAGGAGAATACTCTGGAAACAGCTGTTTTGAAAGAATTGGAGTAGAGCTCCATCGGCCCTATCTCATCGATGATAACAACCTCATCGCTACTCAGAGCGTTTTCAATAGCTTTAACGCCGACTCTCTCAATCTCAGCAAGGTTAACGCCGTACTTCCCTACTCTGGGACCAGAAGTGTAGTTGATACTCGCCATAAGACCTTTCAAGCCTGTTTTCAAATCCTCTATTAAAAACCCTGTCCTAACGCCGCCTTCTCTAACCTCATAGGTTATCATCCCCCCTACCGAGACGTTTCTGCTCTCAAGAATATTGAAAATCTTGGAGACAAGGGTTGTCTTGCCTATGCCCGGCCTCCCGGTTATAAGAATTTTCAAAAGCTAGACCTCCAGCAACATTCCTTTTGGTCCAGGGTTTACTAAAAGCGTATTTCCAATCCTATCTGATAAGCCTGCTCTCTCATGGACATGGCCACATAAACAGAGCAATGGAGACTCTTCCTCTATGAACCTCCTAAGCTCAACGGAGCCGATGTGCTCGCCAGAGTGAGTAAGGTCTAGAACAGTGTTGAAAGGCGGACTGTGGGACAGGAGGATAAGGTTCCTGGAGCCCTTGAAACCGGAGAGCATCCTCTTGAAATCTTCTTCACTAATTTCAAAGGGGGTTTTGAAAGGAGTGTAGAGACTGCCGCCGACACCGGCGAAGGTAAATCCTTTAAATTCGACCTTCCTTCCATGGATGAAGATAAGCCCCTTGGCGACAGCCTTCTCCTCCAATTCTTCAGGAGGCTCATTATTTCCAGGTATTATCATCACATGATCGTTTAAATTCCTAAGGCTTTCCAAAGCAGCATCCAGGCCCCTGTTGAAAACAGTGATGTCGCCAAGGCAGATGGCAATGTCGGCGTCTCTAGACTTTTGAAAAGCTTCTTCAATTAAGTTGAGCTTCAAGTGTAAGTCTGAGCATGCGAACAGCCTCAAACCATAGGCTTCTCCCTAAAACTCGCTTTTATGCTTTTAACCATCGGGCAAGAATACCTAGGGGAGTTGAACAGTCATTTTATAGTCGATATTATTTGAAGAACGGAAGCTCAGGCTAATAATCACACCGCTCGTTAAAACCCCTCCCCCACATGAAGCACCCGATGGGAGTGTAAGGTCCACGTCGACATTTACTCCAGTATTCAATGGTATGGGAACACTGTTTCCAGACTCGCCGTTTTCAGAAACCCAAGAGAGACGAGCCCCATCTATATCTTCAATCGGAACGTTGTTTACTAGAACAGTACTGATTCGAGCCAATGATCCTCCAGTATTCTTCAAACATGTCCTTATTTTAAACGATCCCTCTTCCAACCAGCATCCATGTAAACCTGCTTCTACCTTCTCATAGTTTGCAAACGATCCTGCTATACCAGTTATCCACAGTATTACAGCTATTGCAATAGCTATTCCAACAGCAGTTATGACTACCGTAGTAATGACGGGGCTTATTCCTCTTTTACTGCTCAAGGGGGTGGGGGACAAACTTGGTATTATAGGGGGTAGAGTGAATAAGTTTTTTAAATTTTTTTAACATGAATAAAGCAATCTTGTTAATATTTAATTAAACTACATCATCTTCCCAGAATAACTTTAACTATTGCAAGTGCTATTTGCAGGAGAATATCTCCGTATATAAGGCGTATAGCAAGGCCGAGCAATATGAAAACTTGAAGGGGTATTAAGAAGTTTACAAAAACGTAGTCGTCATCATTAAAGCCAACAGTAGCCTCGTCCCTTAAAACATTCATAAATACTATTCTTCTAATGCCCCGTCTACTATACTTCTCAGCAAGCGTGAATTTAGAAGTATTGGAACGGTAATGCGCAAACTTTATCTTCATCAACAGGAATAATGCGAAAAACCTCTTGTGAAAACCTTCTTTTTCAAGTCCTTTAAAAAGCTCAACGCCCTTAACCTTCATGGAAACATTCCATAACAGGTTGAAAACGGGGAATATTAGGCTGAGTATTAAAGCATTGTTTAAAGCGGAAAGCGGCTCAGTCAGCCTACCCATGCTGAGCTCTATCATGAAGCCCGTTATGGAAGTGGGGTACATTATGCTCAAACATATCAATGATTTTGCATCTGCACCGCCGAAGGCGCCTGCGAAAGCACCAAGGTAGTATAAAGCTATGAAAAGCGCTGACTGCGCTCCTGCGAAAAGGACCCAGCCAAAAGGGTCGACAAGCCCTTTTAAAACCCCGGCTAGGTTTATGAATAGGCCTAGGGCTACGAATACTATCCAAACACGGTCATCTATCTCCCTCTTCTTAACATCTTGAAGAGAACTTATTGAAAGGAGAATTATGGAAACTATGCTCCTAGCGTAATAAAGCGCATGCTCGTTAAGCAATTCATCTCAGTTTAGACAGGACCTCAGCCCTCTTAACGTGGAATTCCGTTACTACTCTTGCAACATCCCTGAAGTGAGTAATGTTATTGGCCATCATCCACCTTATAACGCTCTCCCTGACCTGCAGCTCCCTAATATACCAGTCCGGTGGCATGCCTGATTTACGGCAGATGTTCGGAAGGTGGACGGACTTGCTGAAGTCTATTTCGAAAGTATCCTCAACAGGATTCCAAGATGCTATGTTTATCCTATTTCCCTCAGGGTCGAGCTCCCAAACCTGCCTAACTCTCCTGCCGAAAGGCACACCAGCCTTCTTTGGAAGAACTACTCTCTCAACGAGGACTGCAACGTTCATCAAAGGAATGTACGACTCTGCAATGTTCATCGGCGGGCTCGTCATCCTCTTGATAGCATATTCGATGTTCTCTGCGTGTACAGTACTCAAGCCACCGTGTCCAGTCGCCATGGCTTGGAACATGACGAATGCTTCAGCACCCCTGATCTCGCCGACGATCAGGTAGTCAGGCCTGTATCTTAGAGAAGTCTTGACTAGGTCAAACATTGTTATCTCACCTATCTTAGATGTTCCGAGGCCGTAGCTCTCCCTAGTGACGAACTGCACCCAGTTGTCGTGCGGTATGTTTAGCTCAGCAGTCTCCTCTACGGTAACTATCTTGAGACCGGGTCTGAAAAGATTGGTTAAAGCATTCAGGAAAGAGGTCTTGCCAGCGCCCGTACCGCCTATTATTATGATCGTAAGCCTATTGTCGAGGATGAACCAGAAGTATGCTGCTAGGGCAGGGTTCAACGAGCCGAGGTTGATGAGGTCGATGATGCTGAAGGGCTCCTCCCTGAACTTCCTGATGGTGAAGGTTGAGCCGAAGGTGGAGACTTCGTCACCATAAGTTGCGGCGAGCCTGTGCTTACCTGGTAGCATAGCGTCTACAATCGGGAATGCCGCGCTAATATGCTTCCCGGCGAAGTGCGCCAGCTTGATAATGAAATCGTTAAAGTAGCTCTTGTCCATTATCCTAAGGTTAGACGGTAGGCTCTCATACCTCTTATGCCAGACGTAAATAGGCTTGTTGACACCATCGCAGGAAATGTCCTCGATATTCTTATCCTCGATAATCGGGTTTATCGGCCCATAGCCTATGAGGTCCCTCCTAATATAATACTCTATCCTCTGAATAGACTCTTGGCTTAGAGAACCTAGGACGCCCTTATACTTCTTCATAAGCCTCCTAGCCTCTTCGAAAACATGCTTCCTAGCGTCTACAGACATGTCCTCAGGCGGGCGAAGCTCCCTGCTTAGAATATCCCTGAGCTTCTCGAAAGCATTCTTCTCCTGCTTGGTCAAAGTAATCTCGTCGATGAAATAACCCTTCTGACCACCCCTACCAGGTATGGGCGCTATAACAATCTTAACGAAAGGCTCCTCAATCCAGTAGACGTCTACGAAGTCAACACCACTCGGAAGAGGCTCGAGAACATACTCGACAACCTCCTTCTCCTCCTCTTTCTTCTTTTTCTTCTTCTCCTCAGGCTTCTCCTCCTTCACAGGAGGCGGAAGAACCTTAGCCTCAGCCACAGCAGGACTAGACTTGTTCTCCTCAGCCCTCGCAGAGCTCATTCAAAGACTTTAAACACAGGCAGGGCTTATAAAGTTTGTCAACAAAACCGGGTTAGAAAATTAAAAGTAGTTTACGGATTGAAACATCGTTAAATAATAAACAGTAAAATGATGTTTTTAAAATAGAAAAAAACAGGGGAAACAGGAGCCTAAGGCAGAACCACGCTGGTGAAGTATTCTTTCCCACCGGTAGAGTGGAGCTTAATCTGCACAGTCACACCGCTCGTCAATGATATGCCTGGTGCAGAAGTATCCTGCTTTATGGTTAACGTTACTTTCTCTCCTTTACCGACATCCACAGGAATCGGGAATTTTTTATCACAATCTATGGGAGGGTTCCAATCGCTAATGGGTATGTTGTTAACGAAGATATTGTCTATTTTAGTTGGTGATGAACCTGTGTTGTTAAACGTAATATAGATTTTCCATCCTCCCGTTGTTTCTGGTGCTGGATAAGCGCTCCTTATCTCTATTCTCTCATATCCCATGAATGCTCCAACCAATCCTGTCATCCATAGTGCCACTGCTATGGCTATTGTTATGCCTACTGCGACGATGATTACTGTTGTGATAACTGGGCTTATGCCCCTCCTGTCTTTCAGAAGCATCAAACCATATTCACCTCTTTGAGTGTTTTAACAAACGTTAAATTAGTATTTAAACAT
>Ga0105163_1001057_pt1 | contig 14997 bp, 12 predicted proteins | sample JNZ110809AmetaG_FD_81531 | JGI IMG/M metagenome (GOLD analysis project Ga0105163, IMG submission 81531) | Hot spring microbial communities from Jinze hot spring, China to study Microbial Dark Matter (Phase II) - JNZ 110809A | ecosystem: Environmental > Aquatic > Thermal springs > Hot (42-90C) >... | reverse complement strand
TCATTTCATAAACACTACTTCAATACTTCTAACAGTATTTTAGCTATTCTTTCAGATACATCAACGTATTCTATAAACGGGTCTTGAAATCTAATACCAAGCGTGTTAGCTAAAACGATTTTTAAAACACCCGCTTTCTTTATATTATCTATAGCACTACCGATCAGTAGTCCATGTGAAGCACATACTATTACTCTCCTAGCTCCTTTTTCAATTAGTTTTCTAGATGCTTCCGCTATAGTCCCACCTGTACTTATTATATCATCGACGATTACGATATCTCTATTTCTAATATCTATTTCTCTAGTTTGAATAGTTATTTCTCCTGTAACTCTATCTCTTTCTTTAACTAAGTAATCGTATTGTAAACTAAATTTATCAGCAAGATATTTAGCTCTATTTAAAGCTCCTTTATCTGGAGCAATGACTATCGGGTCGTTCACTAAGTGTTTAACATTATTGAATAATATGTCGAAAACTTGTATATTATAGAAACATTTGTTTAATTCTTTTAATACTTGTTCACTATGAATATCTATTGTTATTAAACAATCTATACCTGTATAGTAAAGTGTTTTTAAAACAATTTCAGCTGATACTGGTTCACCTGTTAAGAATACCTTGTCTTGTCTACTATATGCTAGATAAGGTATGTAAGCTACTATTCGCGATGCGTTTGCTTTAATAGATGCATTGATTAACATTAGTGTTTCTATGAATGAATCGTTCTGTGAAGGATACATAGTGTTCGAGATAATTACTGGTTTTCCCATTATCTTCTCAGAGTTCTCTATACGAACGTATTTTTCTCCATCAGGGAATACTTTATATTTAACATTTAATACTTCTGCTCCAATTTTCTTAGCTAATTCTATTGATTCATCAATATAATTGCGTCCAGGGATTATAATCAATAATAACACCATGTTTATCAAATAATTTTTATCTCATAAATTTTTTCAATACTGTTTTAAATAATACTATAATGGTGTTGAATATGGATATTGGTATATATGGTTTCGGCTCTATTGGTAGACTATTAGCTAAATATGCTATTGAGAGAGGATATAACATTGTAGGAGTCTATGATATTGATAAATCAATTATTGGTAAAGATATCGGTGAGTTAATTGGTTTAAGCGGAAAATACGGTGTTGAAGTATCCAGTGATCCACTGGATTTAGTGAATTCTGATGTAGTATATCATGCTACTTCTTCTTATCTAGATACCGTTTATCCTCAGTTAATAGAATTGATAGATATGGGTGTTGACGTAATATCTACTTGTGAAACACTTGCTTATCCCTATTATAGATATCCTGTTTTAGCTCGTAAATTAGACGAATATGCTAGATTACAAGGGGTTTCTATCCTCGGTACTGGTGTTAATCCGGGTTTCGTACTAGATACTTTAGTTATAACTCTATCTGCGGTTTTAACGAGTATTAAGAGAATTGTTGCTATTAGGAGTTTAGATGCTGGTAAGAGGAGAGCTAGTTTTAGAAAGAAAATAGGTGTAGGTGATAGGTATGAGAATGTTAGAGAGAAATTAGAGAAAGGTGTATTAACTGGTCATGTTGGATACGCTGAATCTATTTACTTAATATCTGAAGCATTAGGTATAGAATTAACAAATGTTATTGAAAAACAAGAACCTGTTATAGCTGATGATAAAGTATCTAGTCATGGTATTGTTATCGACAAGGGTTTTGTTAAAGGTATTATTGGATATGGTCTTGGATATGTCGGTGATAGAGAAGTTATTAGAATAGAGCTTCACGCATATGTTGGTGCTGAAGATTATGAAGAGATAATTGTAGAAGGCGATTATTCAATTAAATGGAGGAGTACTGGTATACCCGGGGATCAGGGGACTGTTGCAGTTTTGCTGAATCTTGGTGAAAGAATAGGTATGTACGGTCCTGGTTTGTTGTTAATGACAGATCTACTGCCTTATAGACTATTTGCTAAAATTACGGTATAAACCATGTGTCCTTACCTAGTTGTTTGCCCACCTCTCTATCGCCTATGGCAAAAGCGTTTGTGTGTCTGACAACTTCCGGTATTAGATACGCCGCCGCATAACCTATCTTATCCGTTTTTGTGTGAATCCCCGCTATTTATCCATTCAGGTAATATACCTGATAGAAGTCAGTAAAGCGCGTTCCAACGTTAAGCGCTTTCTTGTAACCAGTGCAGTGGAAAAACAGCACGTTTGGGTACTTCTATGAAGCCTCAATAGTTATGTTCATGAACTCGAAGGATGTTGGAGAACGCGTTTTAACCCTCGAACACGAGAGTGACGTTCACGCTTTATTTAAACGTTGTATTGAGCCGGTTGCTGTGGAGCATTTCCACCGCTCCCCTGTCGATATCGTGAGTATAGCTCTAATCCATATCTTCTACAGAGCCAGCGTATACGAAGACAGCCTTGATCTTTACCGAGGGAGCCCGTGTTGGCGTGCTCGTAGACGTTTGTTGACTTGACAATGGGTTAGTGTGTGTTTCTAGACTATTAAATCTGATTAGAGACTCCACATGATTTTGCCGACGATGAAGGATGTTAATGTAGCGACAGTAATCGTTATTAAGATATATGCTGCAGCCTTCTTTACTGTAAATACCTTAATGATTGCCAGCATGTTTGGTAAGCTCATGCCTGGTCCTGTTAAGAGAAGCGCAAGTGCTGGAGCTTTACCCATTCCCAAACTCATTAACATACTGACGAAGGGAGCTTCTGTTAAGGCAGCAAAGTAACTTAAAGCCCCTATAATGCATGCAATGAACGTCTGCAATAGACCGTTTCCTCCAAGCCACTCCCGTATCCAGGGTTCCGGCAATAACTTGCTTACCACTCCTATTACGAATACTCCAACTAATAGAAGTGGGAATATCATTCTCACGAACCATAGAGTTTCGTGCATCCATACACTTACATGGTTTCTCTCGATAAACTTAAGCGCGTAACTCATTGTTATCACGAACAGTACTGTGAAAATCAAGAGCTTATATCCGTAGATCAATAGCTTATCCTCACATGGGTTAATGTTCAGGTAGTTAGGTAGTGTTGCTCCCAAGTAGTTTGGCATCAGGAGAGTAACTAGAAGCAGAGCTATTAGTACAATACCCTTTACGTCTCCAACGACAATGCTCATTCCAGCAACACGCTCTAACCCCGTTTTCTTCGATCTCGACGCCTCATCATTCCTAAAGATAATACTCATTGCAAACCCAATTAGGAAGGCTGTAGCGAAGGCTATAATAATTCTTGCTACAGCCATGTCAAATCCAAGTATGGCTCCAGTATAAGTTAGAGCTAAAATATTAGCTGCAGGCGCCACCCATAGAAATATGAAGGTCGGTCCTATACCGCTTCCACGCTTATAGAGACCTGCAGCTATTGGAATTACAGTACATGAGCATACAGCTAATCCAAAGCTCGAGACGGCTGCTAGAGGGAAGGAAATGAGCTTTCGAGATTCTAACCCCAAGTGTCTGATGATCGCGTCGCGCGATAAGAACACGTTTATCGCTCCAGCTAGTAGGAATGCTGGGATAAGACTCGTAACTACATGATAAGCTACGTAATTGATTAAAGAATTGAGACCAGCCTCTATTAACGCAAATACTTGGTTTAGATCCAAAGCTCCTCACTAGTCGAAAATAAATATTTTTATGAGATAAAAACATATCGCTACACCTCAATATCGCGCTAAATTAATCTACATGTCAAAACTGCTTTACCGATAAGTCATTTATTAAATTAGATTTTAGACATAGAGTTGCTACTGGTTTACAGTCTATTATTCGCAATCTCGTGGGATCAGCCGAATCCTTGAACACCTTAACTTCCAGGTTAATTAAAAATCCCTACCTTATTCTGCCCATGACTTATGATATGGATTGCTTTAAATTTATTGATTTGTATCGTGAGCTTTCTTCGAGAAAACTTATATGTTGATGTTGACATACTATACCGTACGGGGTGTGATGTTTATGGAAGTAATAGTTAAGATCTTTGGAACCGAACCTCCCTGTCCTAAATGCAAAGCTGCTGAGAAGGTCGCTAAGGAAGTAGCCGAGGAGTTTAGCAGCAAGGTTAAAGTAATCAAGCTCTCAGTTCTTTCAGAGGAAGCTAACAGATACGGAGTCCTCATTACTCCATCCATCGTTGTGAACGACAAACTCGTCTTTTCAGGAAGAGTTCCGAGCAGAAACGAACTCAAAAAAGCAATAGAGGAAGCGATGGTCTCGCAACCCTAAATCCTCACACGGTAATTAATCTTTTTAATAGCTAAGATTCGAAAGCGGAAAATTCCGCGTAAAGTGCGTGTACTCATTCAGGGACGAGACGGCTTCGTTAAATTAAGGTTTTACGTAGTAATTTAAAAGACTGAAAGAAGAGATTATTATCTTTACCACCGAAACAAGTACATTGATCTCGTGAAGAGGAGGATTGTTAAGGTTTATATGGAGTGGCGCCGGAGGCGGGATTTGAACCCGCGCAGGATTGTCCTCACCGGCTTAGCAGGCTGATGATACGCGGTTTCCTGTCCCATGGTTTACGTTGAGGAACGGGACAGTTCCGAAAATTCTTTATCCTAGATGACAGTCAATGAGCATAATCAATTGGACAACTCGATGATGACCGAGATGATTATTTTCAAGAGCCTGTGAAGACGTGGCTTTGATGATTTCGCACGATCATTTATGGTGATTCGAGTAAGAACGAGGTTTTTGTATTTGGTGCTTTTGGAAACCATGCTATGGCTGTGCATGTAGTTTGTTACTGTGCTTTGTTTTTTGGTATAAAAATTTTTCTGCTTTATAAATCGAAAAAATTTTAGCCTATTTCTTATACATGATTGAAGGCGCATCTTTATAAGTGCTTTTCCCGGTACATTATTATTGGGGATGAATTTGCTGTGTGTAGATCAGTACCAGTTTGCGTTTCGCGATAAACTGCTTGTGCTTGGGAAACGTGCTGTTGTTAAGATGAGTGAAGGTCGCTACATAATCTACTTACCCACATCGTTGAACAGGGTATGGAGTGATCTACACTCACGTAAACGCAGAGTTTTCGTGTACATTGAAATCCCCTCGGACAAGAACAGCTAGAGAGGCGGTAACCGGGTAGATCATGGTTATACACGTAGAATACAGTCGCCAATTGAAACCTTGGAGTAAGGGGGTGGGTCATTGGTTTCTGTCTACTTTTATTTGTGTAAGTGAGGGTTATGAAGGCTGATGTGCTTGATGTTTTAACTGTTGAGGCTCATGTACTGGCTTCTGCGCCAAGGTGGTGGAGTAGGTACTATGTTTGGCGTTACAAGAACAATGTTCTTAGATACATGGTTGGTTACAATAAGCTTGTGAGTGTTTCGTGGGCGTTTGCTAAGATTGATATGAGGAAGTTTGAGAGTACTGTTGGTGAAGACTATGATGAGCTGGTTCGATTGACGGTGGATGCTGAGAAGATTAGTGACTGGGTTGTTGAGAACTTCAGTATGGGCAAGTACTTGGAGGTGGTTAACAAGCCTCGTATTGGTAAATCGTCTGGAGTGCTTTACGGTTTGCTTCGTTTGCTACTTGAGGATGAACGATTCGCGGGGATAAGTAACTACGCTGTTTTCGTAGTTGCACCAAACAGGCGATTAGCTGTTAATTTGTACCGGTATCTTGTTGGACTCTGGAATGTTCTGGGTCGTGCGATCATTAGTGCAGGAAAAGTGGTTGAGATGAGCGAGTTGACTAGAAAAGTGGTAGTGATGCGAATTTATCAGCTTCTTAATCGGGGTGATCTGGCTCGCCGCATCAAAGTAAGACTGTACATTGGTGGAGCAGATTCCTGTCTTCTCAATAAAGTTAAACACTTTGTTGATAAAGACTGCATTAACTGTAGATTCTTTGAAACTGGAAAAGTTCCATATAATGCACCTCTGCTAGATCCATGGGCACTTAAACTCAGTGGTTACTGTCCATTTGCTGTTTCTAGAAACGACGGTTTCATAAGAAACTCCATAGTGGTTACCACGTTGCACAGTTTCCTGTACTACTTTTCACGGCTGGTTCCAAAATTCGGTATTAACAAGGTCATACTGGTTTTCGACGAGGTTTTTGAAATCTACGAAAAGTCACGAACAGTTGTCAGAGAAATTCGTGAAGAACCGTGGATGAATAACGAAGTAAAAGAAGTAGTAAAGAAATGGAACGCACTTGTGGAAAAGCTGAGGAAAAGTCTCAAGGATTACCACGTGGAGAGAATAAAACTAGTATCAGAGAGGCTAAAAGCACCGGTAAACTCGTACCTTATGAACGGGTATACTCGATTCACTGGACTTCCCTGATCTACGGTCGATCAGGAGTGAGATGGTTCAACTAATTAATCACCTCGTAGAACTGCGCAAGAGGTCGTGTAGCAGAGAGGAGAAGATCAGGCTTGGACGCTTGATCAAGACAATGGAGTTAATGCTGAGTTGGTCTTTTTACATTGTTACAGGAGGCGGAAATCAACTAGAAAGGATTGTTCTAAGGCTTGAAAACCCAAGAAAGTGGCTTGAGGTTAATAAAAGAATTATGGCACGGTGCAGATACAGATTCTACGGAACGGGATCTCCGCCTATAGTGTGTGGTCCTGGTAGTATCATTAACGGTATACTAGAGAATTGGAGAAGTCGTGGTATTAAGTTCGGTGTAATAAGTACGTCTATATTACCCACAAAGGTTCCTGGAGTTCCATTCGTCGGATATGGATGGGTTTATCTACTTCCTTCAAGAGATTTGACTCCAAGTAGAAGCGAGATTAACCCGGTTCAACGTGTTACTGGTGTTCATCTTTGTTATGCACATACTCCCCTTATACTTAATGCTACGCTAGATTATAGTGGTACAGATGTAGTTATTCTTAGCAAGGATCAATTGCTAAAATTTCTAGATTGGCTAAGAGGTACAGTTAGTTTCGAGATTGTCGGAGACTTGGATAGAGGAGTAATAGACTACGTTGTAGTGAAAAAACCCTATAATAAAGGTTACCTCTACTTAATGTATCCGCATGGAAGATGCTCAATGGGTGTTGATCCACCGGTTGCAGAGGTGGATAGGGTTTTTATTGTTGGAGGTGTACGTCGACCTCCACCAACGATTGCACCGGTTGATGTACCGAAGTTAGCTCGCTTAATGGTGGATTGTAGTCTTCTCGTTTATACTGCAAATGGAAGGGGTGTACTGTTAAGAGGCGGAGAACTATCCTCTCTGGGTTTCACTCTGCTTCACAACGGGTACATCGAGGTTTACGACAACTGGGACTTCTTGTATGATGCCTATGTTTTAAGACAAGTTCTTGGTAGATGGTTTTTTGCTGATGTGAAAGATATTGTTTTCGCTGGAAAGTTTGCTAAGTACACCCATTACAGCGGGTACGTTTTGTACACGTCTTACCCGTCTCACAAAATACCATGGGTGGTTGAAAAGTGGAAAAGGAAAGAGATAGTTAGTCTACGTGAAGTCTGTAGGTATCTTAGGGAGTTGAGTAGAAAGTACAAGTTCTGCCTTGTGTATCCTAACTACGACATGGAGTTTGTCAGCTATGAGCTCGAGTTCACTACCATCGTGTTTGATATTAATAAGGTTGTTTGGAATTTGATGAAGCGTGAGCGAAGTCTGTACGAAGCTTTACGTAAGATTCGTAGATGTAATGGGAAAATAGAGAACATTGCATGGGTTAAACGCAAGATTAGAGAAGTGCTATTTTACATTGCTAACAGTGACAACCCTCATCGCTTGAAATGGCTAAAGCGCATATACAAGGAACAAGGCTTTATAGCAGCATATAAGAAGCTAATAGAATACCTTAGGCTAGAGAAGTACAAGCCACTTCTCAAAATACCCACTAGATACCTGAAAGAAACCTCGATTTAACTTATCCAGAGGACTCCACGAACGTAGGCAGTAAACCATGGATACTGGTGTTCAGTCTTTTGAACTCAGGAAAACCCATTAACTCCCTATGAGATGCCGGATGATGAATAGTAGGCGTACGGTTCATAGCTTAGTTGTTTTAGTAAGGAGTTTTGATTTTTACCATCGCATGAGCAGTATCCATACCGATTCTCTGCTGTACAGCTTCCTGGATTTACGTAGCAATACCCGTACAGGTGTTGAACTAACACCTCTATTGTTCAAGGAGTCTGTGTTTTTGAACTCTAACAAAGTTTTAAAGCACTTGACTTGAAGCGCATATAATCATAGGGAGCAATTAAGCGGATCACCGGGGCTGAGGGCTGTGGCGTGCAGGAGGAGAAATATTGAGGTTTCGATAGATTGGGGTTATTGGCTTGCGAACATTGTGTATGCTGAGAAGAGGGGTGACAGCTACGTATTGATCACAAAGGATGGACTAGTTCTTGAAGTGAACAGCAATTGCATCAAGGTTTACTCGCTTCATGGAACTACTCATGACAGTACTTGCAAGTGAACAGCTTAAAGAGAGGTTTAGCTGAACTCGTGGAAGTAGTCTAGGAGAAACCCGAGAAAAAAAGCAAGCGGAAAACTGAAAGACTGATGCTCAGCAACCTGCTATTGCTTTAGGATATTATGCTACAAGGCTAAAGTAATCGTAAGTCTCACGTAGATGAACGGGTCGTTCACCTCGAACTGCACGGGTAGATCCGCTAGTGTTTTCCCCGGGTATTTAAGTGCTCTTGTCTTCAGCTCTCCCCGTTTTCTCTTCTCCTCCTTCACGCGGGCTTTGCATGCTTCCACGCTTTTCCGGTCTTAGTGTCCTCGTAGTCGAATAGCTTCTTCGGGTGCTCTACAACTCTGTGCGCTTACTCAACATCTCCTGGTTCAGGTACTTGTCGATCTCCTTTAGGTAGCCCCGCTCCTAGGCTTCCTCGTTCCTCTCGGTTGCGAACCCGTACTCCTAGAGGGTTCACAACTGTTTTTGTGTGCTGGGTTTTGCTCTGTGGAGTCTTCGAGTCTGGGTGTTTTTTTGCTCTATGGAATCTTCAAGCCTAAGTGTCTTGGTTTTTTGCTCTGTGGTGGTTTCTGGCTGTGGGTTTTGAAGTTGCTGTTGTGGTGTTTGTTGGTTTGGGGTTTGTGTGGTGGGGGTTTCCTGGGTGCTCGGTGTAGTAGAGCTGCGTAGCTTGTATATTCGCAGGTTGCTTTGAACATTTATATAGCTTCATCATTGTATTTGTTTTTGGTGAGTGCATGACTAAGTTGTTTGTTCACGTAGATGACGATTCTAGCATATGGTTTCACACGGTGGTCTCCTGGGTAGTATGGTTCAATAAGGAGGAGTCTAAGAAGGCGTTGAACAAGGCAATTGAGCTTTGGCGATGCAGAGGTCTTGTTCTAGGTGAGTGTAGTTGAGTGAAATCTCTTTAACCAGGCTTGTCTATCTCATCAACGAGCTTAAGCTCAGGATAGAAAAGTACAATGAGAAGCTTGCAAAGAACGAGATGCTTGTCAGGTACATGCTTGTTGATCCATTCCTGAGGGCTCTTGGATGGAACCTGGAGAACCCGGAGGAGGTGGAACCTGAGTACGTGGTGGAGAGTGGTAGAGCTGACTATGCTATTAAACACGGTGGACGTATAGTTGCGTTTATTGAGGCTAAACCGCTGAGTGGTATTAGCAAAAAGGTGATCAAGGAGAAGCTGAAGTACGCGTTTGATAGTGGAGTAGAGTTCACGGTGATCACGGATGGAGACACCTGGCTAGTCTACGAAACGTTTAAGAAAGCAGAGTGGAGGGATAAGAAATTATCTGAATGGAGTATTACAAGGGAAGAACCCGCTGTTGTTGCGTTGAAAGCACTAATTCTGGCAAATACATCGGCTTTTGGTCGGCAACCCGAGAAGCCTGTTCTCGAGAGAAGAGTTACTACAACAGCGGAAACTGCTATAGCTGAACAAGTGAGAGTTTTCAAGGTCAAGGGTCCTGTTGACTGGAGAAAAGCAGAGTACTTGGTTTTAAAGATTCTTGCAAGCGCTGAGAAGCCCTATGGTAGGAGGGAGATTATTGAGAAAGCACGTGAACACGTTGAGTTAACAGAGAAAGACTCTGCGAGAACGAAGAGCGGTGAACAACGGTGGATAACTCAGATAAGATGGGCAATAACAAGGCTTAAGATGAAAGGTAAGGTTAGAGCACTCGGCAGAAACGCGTACGCTATTAGTGAAGAAGGAAAATCCTTCTTGAAAACACTTGAAGAACAGATCAAAGCAACTGCTTAAACATACGACGAGTAGAGCATGTAAGCATGAGGAAAACAGGGAAGGTAGAAGCCCGAGGACTCGTAAACACAGAGCAACTGAGAAAACAATGCAGAGAAAAGTCAAACCAGCAAGAAAAACACGTAAGCCCACGAGAAAAATGACAAAGTTAAAAAACCATATACCTACAACCCAACATCCGGTTTAAGGCGACAGTATAACCAGAGGCTTGGTAGAATACTCGGGCACTCTCCGGGTAAGAAAGCCAAGCTCATCCACGTATGTTTAGTTTTAGTTTTCTGTGATTTGTCTCTGTTGGTTTCAGTGGTTTAGTAGCTGGGCGTCTGTAAACTGCTTTTCGCTGTTTGCTCTAGGAGTTGAGTAACCACCGCTGTTTTCTCAGCTTATAAGTTCTCGTGTTATCGTTAGATCTTGTGGATGGTGAGAGTGTGAAGGAGGGTACTGGAAGTAGCACCGTGTCTCCTGTTACATGGTATGTTGGTGTAGTTGAAATTACAACTAGTGAGGGGAAACGGTTGAAACTGAATCTTGGGTACTGCTCTTTGGGGAAGGTGTAGCGTTTGTATCAACGAATGCATTATCCATCTACGTGATTAGAAGTGTGAGCACTTGGAGAGTTGGAAACGAGGTACAGTGTATGGATGCTAAATGGTGTTTCAACTTGAAGTGTTCTCTTAACAGAGCAGTACCAGGAATGTTTAAGCAGTACAGTATATCAACACGCGAAGAGCTTGAAAAAGCACACATGTTTCTTGAAAAATGCGTTGAAAAAATCAAAGCAATCTACGGAGAAGAGTTCTTTGAGCAAAGAGATGATGTAGTTGTTTTCAATGGACCACTATTAACAGTTCAACAACCAGACAAATACTTCGACAAGCTAAATGACCAGAAGACGTAGATGAGAACACGGGTATACCATAAGGGTTAATGATTGATGCTGCTTCCGAGGTCTCCTAGTGTAGAACACTTGTTCTTCGTGCTTCCCGAGTTCACCCATGGCTAGTCACTCATGTGAGTACTCTGAGGGGTCAAGGACCTATACAGTGCTTCGTCTACTGCTCAGTAGACTCCTGTACTGGTGTGAATAAGGTGCAACATATTTAACGTCAATGTTCATGAACACCATGCAATGCAAGGAAAACACATCGCCTACTACTCAGAAGCACACTCGTGTCCACCCTGGGAAATCACTAAGAAAACCCCGGAGTTCACCGTACTGGAAAAACCTGTGCTAGATGAAAACCGTTAGCTTAAGTGCAGGTTTAATGCAAGTGACAAGAAGAACACTAGTTTGCAGCTGAATGCACGGTGAAGAAGCTTCAGCCGCTCAAACACACTTATCAAGACAACAAAAGCAGAATACAGCACCCCCAAACAACACAGACCCACAATCAACCAAACACACCCATACAACACAAATCACGACGCACCCCCACCCCACGCATAGAGTTGAGGACTGAGGGTTGCTTGCGTCGTGTGTTTTTGTGGGTTTGGTTTACTTAATTGGTTGTTGGGGGTTGTTTTTGTGGTTTTGGAGAACTTTTTGTTGATTTTGATTTCGGCTTCTGTTTCGGTGCTTGAGGAGGATTCTGGTAGAGTTAGAGTTGCTAGGGGGTTTTCTTAGTTGGATTAACGCTGATTTTACTGCATACTGTACACGTGGTTTCAGCTAGTTTCAGTCTTTATGCTACTGTAACTGTACTAGTACTCATAGCTCTCCTACTGTTCTACGCTGGTGTTTACGCAGTAGGAGAATTCAGCAAGTTCATCAACGAAGCTCTACTGAGAATCTATCTGTGTGTTTACACTGGGGAAGAATGCATGGAACTCCTGGATGAACCAAGCGATCCTGTTGAAGTAGCATTAAACACGGCTCAGGGGCTCTTGAGAGGAGAACGTACTCTCTTGGAGAAAATGCTCATGAGCACTAGAAGCCGTGAACTACCCGCAAAGCGAATACTACACTTGTTCCTCATCATATTGGTATATCATCTATCAACACCCCTATCACTTTCGCTTCTACTCTCAGCACTACTACTACCACTAGGCGTCGTTGAATCAGCTAAACTAGCTCTTAAAACCCCTCTCTACGTAGTGGGATTCACCATCTTAATTCTCGGAATTACACTATCGTACAGCACTAAGCTCACAGCAAAATCAAGCGAGGTAGGAAAAGAGCAGAGCTCTAGTGGATCACCACTCTTAATTCCAGCAGAAGTACTATACCGAAGACTACTAACAGTAATACCTAAAAACCAACTAGAGAGAATAATCCTCAAGCTAACACTACTCTTCTTCAACGCAATACCCAATCACCTAAAGCTTGAGCCAGAGACTCCACTAGTAGTCTTCAACCTATACGAGTGTAGTCCACTACTCTCTACGATAATCAATGAAGTTGAAAAACTCAGAGAACACGGCTATGACGTTGAAATCAAAGGTGGAAAGGAATGGATCGGGGAAGAATGTGATAAGATCAAGGCTCTAGAAAAGTTTACTGTACTACACGATAAGAAATCTCCAGCTGATGTTTACAGAGAACTAGTGTTAGTAGGGTCAGATAAGGATAAGGAGATGGAAGGAAAGTACGCAACCAAGATACTAATACGAGAACGTGAAGCCAGAAGAACAAGCACAAGCAAGAACAAGGAGTCTAAACCTGGTGCAAGCAAAAACAACGAGAGTAAACCTGGTAGATTGGTTGCTGTAATAGGAATGAGAGCATGGAAAGGCTGTGCAAAGTACTATAGAATAAGGCAAGGAGGAGGAAAAACGAGAGAACCAAGGCTGGTAATCACAATGAAGCCTCGTCGTGTTATCTCAATGTTTGTAGTAGGTAGAAGAGATATTGCTAGTATAGTTAGCATTTTAATGACTGCTTACCTAAGACAAGCTAGCATAGAAAACATCTTGTGTGTAGACGATGAGGAAAAAGGAGGAAATGACCTCTAGAGAGAAGCAGGAGAACACAAACCATAGAGTATGCTGTTAAAGCATGTAACACACGTATTTTCGAAATCACGGAGTATTGCTTAAAAATCCAAAGGGTCAGCACCTCTAAGCCCTCTAATAAAACTAAGATAGGGGTTGCTTTAGGACAATATTTACGCTCACCCCGGATCTAATCATAAAGGGATACATGTCTCTAGTACTGGAAGAAGATGGAGTTGTAGCTAGAAGAACAATCAGCAAACTTATTCGAGTATACCCTGGTGAAGTTTTAACGCTAGATTTAAACGTGCATGGTCCAAGAGGACACGTAGTTGAAATCATCATCGAAGAACAAAGTAGCATTGCTAAAATCACAGTATCTCCAAACCGTGCAAAAGCACCTTACTTTGCTAAGATGGTTGTAGAGGTTTTACTATCAGCAGAACCAGGACGGTACGAAATCCGCATTATACTCAGAGATGAAACAACAGGGGTTGTAGTAGGTGTATATCGCATAGTTCTCCTAGTACTGAAGAAAGATACGCCTACATCAATAGAAGAGCACACCGTCTACGCGAAAAAATTGTTCATCAAGTACGGTTCCAACGGCTTAGTATGGTACGTACTAAAGCACGTTTACCCACATGGTGCAACCTTTAAGCAACTCAAACACTTCTACGAGCTTGCAGCTGGTAAAAAAATACGCGATGGTACCCTATGCAACGTACTCCGCAGAATGAGGATTAAAGGCATTATAACCAGGATTGGAAGTAAAAAAAGATCACTATACAAACTCCTAGTAGAAGACTTCAACATAGTTAAAACAAGAATAGATACATCGAGAATAAGAGTGTACAGAGAAGCAAGCCGTGAAAAGCAAGAGGAAAGCAGGCAGGTACCATACAGCGTTCGCTTAATTTTCAACAGAGCTTTGAAGATATGCCAGGATTACGGAGTTCTCCCAGCAGTTATATTCCTAGCTCACACTCTCCTAGGTGTAAGAGAAACAGGATTCCTACTCTACTGGAGAGAAGAAGATGCTATGTTCATAAAATGCGAAGAGAAAACAGGTTTCTGCCACTACTTCTACTCTCCACTTATAGCCAACTACTTTGCACTACTCGGAGTACATCCAGGTGTACTGTACAGTCAAACCCAGAACTATCAAGAAGCACATAGAATCGCCGGAGAATTCGTAAAGAATTACTACAAGACTTACCCGTACGCTAGAAGACTCCACTACTTACTGAAGGAGAAAGGACTAGTGTTCTACGAGGATGATGAAGAAAATGGGGAACATGTACTAGTACTAGAAATACACTACTACAGCAACGGAGAAGTAGGTTTAAGAGTTAAAGACAACAAAGGTGAAGAAGTTCTATTCGAGGAGAACATTAAGCCAGAACCTCCACTGAGAATAGAGATAAGGACAGCGTTTCACAGAGCACACATATATGAACCAAACGAGGAAACATACTTCCACAGAACAAACATACTATGATAAAGCACTAGAAGCATAGAGAGCAAACCTACACGTGCTATACCGAAATTCAAGCTCAAACAGTAAAGCTAATTGAGTACTCGTAATCCATAGTGAGCAGGCTTTCTCCCGCGTAAGAGTTTTATACTTAAACAAAGAAATCTACAATTTGGAGAGCTCACGGTGAACCTTGTGATCAAATGCCCCTTCTGCGGCTTCGAATCCGATGCAAGTAGCTTTAAGCTGCTACGGGAACCCTGGAGGTTCAGGTTCTACGAGGTCAGAATGCTCGAGTGTCCGAGATGCAGAAACGTGTTCAACTACTACGAGGGCACTTCGCCGAGAGGT
>Ga0105163_1001053_pt1 | contig 15039 bp, 13 predicted proteins | sample JNZ110809AmetaG_FD_81531 | JGI IMG/M metagenome (GOLD analysis project Ga0105163, IMG submission 81531) | Hot spring microbial communities from Jinze hot spring, China to study Microbial Dark Matter (Phase II) - JNZ 110809A | ecosystem: Environmental > Aquatic > Thermal springs > Hot (42-90C) >... | reverse complement strand
GGCCCGAAGAGCTCGCCCTCCTCCATCGCGTAGACGTCGACCTTCCTTCCCTGCAGCACCCTCAGGACCTCCTCGAGCCCGGCGAAGACGGCCCAGCCGTAACCGCGCGGCAAGGAGTACGCGTGGACGTCGGCCGCCACCCGCTTGGAGGCAACGTTGGCCGTTGACGCGATGAGCGAGGTCCTGACGAAGTACACGTCCGTTACCTTCCCCGACAGGATGTCCTCCTCGGTGGCAAGGTAGACCCTCGGTTCCCTCACCAACTCGATTCGCCCCGGTCCGCGGAGGATCCGCCGTGCTTATAAAGTCGTGAACGCCGCTCTAGGACCTCGAGACCGATCGGCGTCCTCCAAAGCACGCTGGTCACGGACCCCAGGGACCACGACGAACCTCTTTACCGATTCCCGTAGGCGGAGGGCCGAACAGGTGCGCTGGTCACTGGACAGCATCCGGTTCGAGGGGTCCCAGATCGCGCTGGTTCGATTTTATATCGGGTAGATTTGACCTCGAACAGGTGCAACATGGATCTGAAAGCGTGGTTGATGGCCGCGTTGTTGCTCGCACCCGCCTTGCTGGTGGTATCAACTTCCGCCGCAGGCGCGGAGGACGTTTACAGGATCAAGGTCGTCCTCAGCAGCGATTCGGACTGGACATCGGTGACCCTTCAGGGCGGCGTCGAGATCGTGAACGCTCGGTATAAGGTGGTGAGCGGCAAGGCCGACGGTTTGGACGTCGCGTGGGAGAGCAGCTGGTTCGGGATGAGCAGGTGCTGTTACCCTGAACGTGTGATAGACGCTACGGTGGAGTTCGAGCTCCTGCTGACCCGTGTGCCATCAGCGGGTGACGTGCCCTTCAGCGTGATGAAGGGGGATGTGGGGACGACGAGGGCCACCTTCTACAACGCGCTGGGTGAACCCGTCAAGGACGTGACCCACAGCGGCACAGTGCCCGGATCTGGTGGGAGGAACCCTCTGAACCTCACCGTCCCCGCGGCCTCTCTGCTCAGGGGCGGCCCCGTGTTCAAGCTCGGCGAAGGGAGGTTCGGGAAGACGGTCTGGGCGGCCTACTATCCGTGGTACACCACGAGGAGCTGGGATGAGCCGTACATGGCCGATAGGCCTCTCATGGGCAGGTACTCCTCTGACGATCCGAACGCGATCAGGCTCCACATCAGGTTGGCCAAGGCCGCCGGGATCGACGGGTTCGCGGTCTCCTGGTGGGGTCCTGGCACCAACACCGACCGGAACCTCAGAAGGGTCCTGGAGATAGCGGCAGAGGAGGGCTTCCGCGTGGCGGCCTACTTCGAGTCCCTCACGGGCGACGGCCAAAGCCGTCCCTTGGAGGAGATCGAGAGCATGTTGAGCTACCTCATCACGTCCTACGGCAACCACCCCTCCTACTACAAGATCGATGGGAAGGCGCTGGTCTTCGTCTGGGCGGCCTGGTCGCACGAGGTCGACGAGTGGCGCTCGGTCTTCGAGAACCTAAGGAGGAAAGGGGTTGATGCGTTCTATGTTGCAACCGCATCAAATATAAAATATCTCGAGGCCTTCGACGGCCTGCAGAATTACGGGACAGGAGACCTCAACGAGCTGAAGAGGTTTTACTCCCGAACAGGGCCTGCTGTGAAGACCTACCACGTCCTGCATGGGGGCAACGAGAGGCTCTGGGTCCCGGCGATCTCGCCAGGTTACGACGAGCGGCTGCTTCCCAGTCGCAGGGGCCTTCATTTCGACAGGGACGACGGAAGGTACTACCTGACGACTTACGAGCACGCGGCTGCGAGCTATCCGGACTGGATCTGGGTGACGAGCTTCAACGAATGGTGGGAGAACACCCACATAGAGCCCAGCGTGAGATACGGTTACAGGTATCTGTTCCTGACGGAGCAGCTCGCCTCGAGCTACAAGGGCAGGCCCAGCAACCCCGATGAGCTCCTACGTCTCGTCATCGAAATGGAGAGGCAGGTGGTGACCTTCACGACCACCCGGACGCTTTTGCAGACCATCACCAGGGAACTGACGCAGACGTTGACGATCGAGCGGAAGACGACCGTTAGCTCCTTCCTGACCTCGGTATCGACGAGGACCGTCGAGAGGGAGGTTACCAGACCTGAGACCGTTGTGCTGGTCGCCGTATCGTCGGTGATCGCCGCAGCGGCTTTAACGGCCTATCTGACCAGATCGAGGACAGGACGGAACAGCTTCTGAGGTCGGACGCAAACGCTTGCTGCTCAAACCGGTAGCCGTAACCGGTGAGGCATCGCCGTGGACGGGCCCTCAGGCTTAGGCCCTTCACCACAGGCTAGAAGCCCTGCAAACTTTAGGTGAGGTCCCAGTCAGGTCTCGTCAAACCCGCTCACAGGCATCCGGCCGGCATTTTAACTGGGGAGAGCAAAGCGCATATTCGCGTCCGTGCTAAATTCACGCCGGTATGGTGAGGGAGCTCCCCATTCCCCCGCACTTCTCGCCGGAGACGGTCGGCGACGTCTGGAGGGTCGACTACGCCAAGAGGTCCAGGGAGGCGAGGATGTGGGCCCAGCGTTACGGGATCAGGCCTGCCTCGAAGGACGAATTCAGGGTCGCTCTCCTGCTGATAGACGTCCAGAACACCTTCTGCATACCGGGGTTCGAGCTCTTCGTCGCGGGGAGGTCGGGGCTCGGCGCGGTCGAGGACAACGTCAGGCTCTGCCAGTTCATCTACAGGAACCTCGAGAACATAACCAGGATCTACCTCACCATGGACACGCACCAGGCCTACCAGATCTTCCACGAGGCGTTCCTGATAGACAGCGACGGCAACCACCCGGAGCCCTACACGGTCGTCTCGGTCGAGGACGTGAGGAGGGGCAAATGGCGCATCGACCCGGAGGCCTGCTGGGCGCTCGGCATCGACCCCGAGTACGGCCGGAAGTACCTGCTGCACTACGTGGAGAGCTTGGAACGCTCGGGCAAGTACGAGCTTACGGTCTGGCCTTACCACGCCATGCTGGGCGGGATAGGGCACGCCATCGTGCCGGCGGTGGAGGAGGCGGTCTTCTTCCACGCCATCGCCAGGAGGTCCCAGCCGTTCATCAGGATGAAGGGGATGCACCCGCTGACGGAGCACTACTCCGCGATAGCGCCTGAGGTGAAGCAGGACCACGAGGGGAAGCAGCTCGGCGCCGTAGACAGGGAGCTGATCGAGGAGCTGAGCGGGTACGACCTCGTGCTGGTGGCGGGGCAGGCGAAGAGCCACTGCGTTGCCTGGACCGTCGAGGACCTGATCTCGACCTTCAGGGAGATGGACCCGTCCTATGTGGGCAAGATCTTCCTCCTCGAGGACTGCACCTCGCCGGTCGTCGTCAAGGGCGTGGTCGACTACACCGAGAGGGCCGATGCGTACTTCAGGAAGTTCGCTGCAGAGGGCGCGAGGATCGTCAGGTCCACCGAGAGCCTCTCCAAGTGGATCTCCGGTGCCTAACGTAAGCCGCCAAACGCTAATACACGCAACGGATAATACCACGTACGAGTCCCATGAGGAGGTTGAGGACGCTGGACTCGGGACTGAGGACCGAGGTCGTCTACGAGGAGGGGATGGGGGACTACGTCCTCGAGGGAGCCACGTTCATCGAGGGCCTCCCAGGGATAGGGATGGTCTCCAAGGTCGCGGTTGCCCACATCCTCGCGTCCGTCAAAGCGAAGAGAATCTGCCGGCTCTACTCGCCCGAGTTCCCATCACCGGTTTTCGTCTCCGACGGCAGGCTGGTCCTGAACTTCGCGGACCTCTACGCGGTCGAGGAGCCCTCTCCTACGCTGATCCTCTACGGGACATCGCAGCCTGCATCGAGTTACGGGCAGCACGAGTTCTGCTACACGGTGATCGAGCTCGCGAGGAGGCACGGCGCAACGAGGGTCTTCACCGTCGGCGGTCTCGGGGGGAGGGAGGCCGTATCGCCGAGGAGGGAGGTCTACTGCTCCTCGACCGACCGGTCCAACCTCGAGAAGTACGCGAAACTGGTGGAGGGGCACGTCTACAGCGGCCAGATCGTGGGGGCCGTGGGGATACTGATGAACCTGGCTGGGCTGATGGGGATGGAGAACATGGGGATGCTGATCGAGGTCGGCGAGTCCACCCCGGATTACTACGCCTGCCGGAGGGCGGTCTGGGTGCTGAACAGGCTCGCGAACCTCGGACTGGAGGACGTCACGGTCGACGAGCTGATGAGGTCCTACGCGAGGGCCGTGGCGCGCCTCGAGAGCTGAACCGGCCGCTCAGCCCTTCTGCCCGGACTCGGCCTTCCACTCCTCCCATATCCTCCTCACCCTCTCCGCAACCGGTCCCGAACCCTCGACCAAGCCGTCCTTCGTCACCCTGACCCGCTCCATCACCACGATCACCCCTGCCTCGCGGAGGTACCTCACCATGTTGGGGAAGACCCTGTTGAGCCTCTCGTACAGCTCCATGAGGTCAGGCCCCTCCTCCATCACCTCTATCGTTGAGATCTCGCTGCCCGCGACGAAGAGCCTCCTCGAGCTTCTCCCCTCACCCGTCACGGCGTCCGCGAGCCAGATGCTGTAGTCCGACTGGTTGAACGCCAGCACCCTACCCGTGATCCTCTGTCCGGACTTGAGGGTGATCGCAACGGCCCTGTCCAGAAGCGTAGCGAACTCCTCCGTGAACCTCTTAGCGGCGATGGCCGACAAGGTCCCCACCCGGGGCTCTTAACAGCTCCACCATTAGAAATATTTGCAAAAAGGTGGGCGGCGAGTGGGCGGCCTCAGACGGGCGGCCCGGCGCTGACCCCTCACGAGCCCCTGTTGGTAACGAGGCGCTTGACGTCGGTCTTCAGGACGGTCTTGATCGCGTCCCTCACCTCGGTCATCGTGAAGGGCCTGCCGTTGAACTTCAGGATCCTGTTGGTCGGCTCAATCCCTGCGGCCATCTTCATCAGCATCCCCAACTGACCCATGTAGTTCTGCTCGATGTCGATGATTTTCTTCGCGCCGCCCAGCAGCTCCCGCACGAGGTCAGCGGGGAAGGGCCAGAGGAGCCTGACCTGGAGGAACGCGAGCTTCCCGTCGAACCCCTCCTCCCTTAGCAGGTCCAGCGCGTCGAGGATCGGGCCCTTCGTCGATCCCCAGCTGACGATCCAGACGTCGGAGGACTGGTCGCCGTAAACGCTGACCTTCTCCTCAGGCGGGATCTCCCGTGCTGCCAGCTCGAGCTTCCTCATCCTCTTCTCCATCATCGCCGTCCTGTTGTACGGGTCCTCCGAGATGTGGCCGAGCTCGTCGTGCTCGTCGCCGGTGTTCCAGAAGGTGACACCCTTGGTGCCGATCGGTACCCTCAGCGAAACCCCTGACTCGGTGATCTCGAAGCGCTTGTACTGCTTGCCCGTCATGTCCGAGTCGACGTAGAGGCCCCTGTCTATCACGGCCCTCGCGGGGTCTGGAACCGGTAAGCTCTGGGTCGAGTTGGCGATCGACTTGTCGAGGAGGTGTATCACCGGCATCTGGTAGCGCTCGGCGTAGTTGAAGGCCTTGATGGTGTCGTAGAAGGCCTCCTCCATGTCCCCTGAGGCCAGCACGATCCTGGGAGCCTCTCCGTGGCCCGCGAAGACGGAGAAGAGCAGGTCCGACTGCTCGTGCCTCGTCGGCAGCCCGGTGCTCGGCCCTCCCCTGTTGTAGATTGTTATCACCACGGGAACCTCGTTGATGCTCGCCCAGTCGAGGCCCTCCGGCATCAGTGAGAACCCCGGGCCGGAGGTGGCCGTTGCGGCCCTGACTCCCGCCAGCGCGGCACCGATCGCCAGGTCTATCGCCGCGAGCTCGTCCTCGGTCTGGACCACGACGATGTTCCCGCGCTCGGTGAGGACCTTGGTCTCGGCCAGCTCGGGGTACTCCAGCTCGCCGTCGGCCGCGATTCCGAACTCCATCTTGTCCTCCAGGTAGAAGCTCTCGTCAGCTGCCGGCGTTATCGGGTAGTAGGACTGGACCCTGCAGCCCGCGACGATCTTGCCGAGCCCGACGATCGTCGTTCCGTTGACGAGGATCCTCCGGGTGCCGTTCGGGATGGGCTTGAGCGTGAGGCCGATCGACTCGCCCTGGAAGTGCTCGTCGAAGTACTCGTAGGCCACCTGAGCAGCGACCATGTTGTTCCGCACGATGGCCCTCTTGGCCCTGAAGGCGTAGCTGAGGCCCTTCTCGAGGTTCTCGAGCTCGCCCCTGAGGAGCCTGAAGGAGACCGCTACGGCCAGCGTGTTGACCATCCTCGTGAGGGCGCTGAGCTGCTGCTCTCCTATCAGGTCGCCGACCCGCTTGAGGAGGTCCATGTACGGTACCGGGAACACCTTGACGCCCGACTCGTTGGCCGCCTTGACCACGTCTTTGAGGGTGTCCGAGACCCCCATCTCCTCCAGGTTCTTCTCTATCCTCTCCATCTCCTCCGGCTCGAGCATCGACTGGTTCTTGAGACGCTCGCCCTCGAGGTACTTGTCGTAGATCAGTGCCCCTCCCTTCATCACCTCGAAGGCGTGTCTGAAGACGGTCTCGGCGTCGAAGGAGGTGAGGACGTGGACCTCATCCGTCACGCTCCTTACGGGCCCCTCCGAGGCCACCACGGTGAAGTAGCTGTGCCTGCCCTTGATGTTGGAGAAGTACTCCCTCTTCCCGAAGACGTTGTAACCGGCAGAAGCGACGGCATAGGCGAAGGCGTTGGCGGACGAATCGACACCGCTCCCCTGCGCACCACCGATCATCCAGCTGAGCCGCATCCGTTGAATGGAACGTCTCCCCCGTCCTCTTAAATCAATCTCAACGTCCTGATGGCGAGTCCACCGGGTCTTCCCGGACGCCCGGCCGATGATCGCAGCGACGGTGGCCGGGCACCACACTCGCCAGGCCGTCAAAAAACGCGTCGCCAGGAGCGTTGCCGGTCCACGGAAAACCCGATGGAGCTGCGCGGACCGCGACCTCGGGAAGGCTTAGCGCGGAATGGGAAAGATGGGCGCGCTACTCCACCTTGATCTGCCTGGCAGGTCTCCTGCCGCCCTTCTTGGGCAGTATGACCTCCAGTACGCCGTTGTTGTAGTTCGCCTTGGAGTTCTCGGGATCCACCTCCTCCGGCAATTCCACCTCCTTGTAGTACTTCCGCTGGGGGGTGTCGACCTTGATGACCAGTTTGCTGTCCTGAAGGTTCAGCTGGATGTCCTCCTTCTGCACCCCCGGCACCTCGGCGATCACCCTGATCCTGTCCTCCTCGTTCAGGACGTCCACCAGCGGCTCCCTCTCGACGGTCAGCATCGGAGGCTCACCCCTCCTCCCGGGCTTGACGTTCCCGAACTCCCTGATGATCGGCCTCCCGTCAGGACCTATCGTGATCGAGTAACCGTAGACGATCGGCCCTATCTCGCGCCTGATCCCGCTCGGCGTCCTGATCTCCCGCACCAGGTCCCTCGGCAGCTCACGCTCGAAGCGCCTGAACTCCTCCTCGAACCACCGCTCGAACTCGCGCATCATCTCGTCGATCAGCTCGAAGGGCCTGAACCTCCTCCTCCACCAGGAGGGCCACCACTCGTCGCTCATGGCACCTCAGGAAATCCACCGCGCCACCGGAATAAATAATTAGTCAAGGGCTGTGGCACGGAACCCGTGACCGACAGGATCGGTTTCATCGGCCTCGGGCTGATGGGGAGGCCCATGGCCAGGCGTCTGCTCGCGGCGGGATACAAGCTCACGGTCCACAACAGGAGCCGGCGGCCGGTGGAGGAGCTGGCTTCGCTCGGAGCGAGGCCCGCGTCATCGCCTAAGGAGGTGGCGCGGGAGTCAGACGTGGTGTTCCTGATGCTGCCCGACTCGGGTGACGTCGAGCAGGTGGTCCTCGGAAGGGAGGGGCTGGTCGAGGGGCTGAGAAGCGGGTCCATCGTGATCGACTGCTCAACGGTCTCGCCTGCAACGGAGGTCGCGATCGCCGGGAGGTTGAAGGAGATGGGCGTCCATTACCTCGACGCACCGGTCACGGGCAGCACGCCCGCAGCGGAGAGCGGGACGCTCACCATCATGGTCGGAGGAGATCGGGAGGCCTTCGAGAGGGTGGTGCCGGTGCTGAGGCACCTGGGAAGCAGGATCGAGTACATGGGCGCGAGCGGCTCGGGTCAGCTGACGAAGCTCTGCAACCAGATCGCGGTCGCCGGGAACCTCATGGCGGCTGCGGAGGCCGTCCTCTTCGCGGAGCGGATGGGCCTGGACCCCAGCAGGGTGCTCGAGGTGATAGGGGGAGGGGCTGCGTCGTCCTGGCAGCTGGTCAACCTCGGGCCCAAGATGGTCGGGCGGGACTACAGGCCCGGGTTCAAGGCGGCTCACCTGAAGAAGGACCTGAGGATCGTGATGGAGGTCGCGGAGTCTCGGTCGCTTCCTCTGCCCCTGACCTCGCTCGCCTGGCAGATGGTGAGGGCCCTCGTCTCCATGGGCTACGCGGACCAGGGCACTCAGTCGATCATCGAGGTCCTCCGGAGCCTGGCCGGCTCCCACAAACCCGGTACGACCTGAACCCACCCAACAGGGACTCCGATGGAAACGCTCGCCCCTCAGCCCTTTCCCTCGAGCAGTGACCTCCTCACGCCAGGGAGCCTCGACCTCCGCATGGTCTTCACCAGCTTCCTCGCCTCGAGGTACTGCTTCACCAGCCTCTTCACGTCGCCCTCCCTCACGCCCGCTCCCCTCGCGATCCTCCTGGCCCTAGAACCGTCTATGATCGTTGGGTTCCTCCGCTCCTCGGGCGTCATGGAGTTGTAGATCGCCTCGAACTTCTTCGCCAGCTCCTCCGCCTTCTCCAGCTCCTCCTCCGGAAGCGACGGAAGCCCCGGGATCGGCAGCGACCTCAGGAACCTCGAGAGCGGCCCCGCCTTCCTGACCTGCCTCAGCTGCTCTATCATGTCCTCGAGGGTGAAGGTCCCACGCGCTATGCGCTCCGCCTGCTGCTCCGTGACCTTAAGCTCCGCGAGCCTCACCCTCTCCAGCACCGACCTCAGGTCAGGCATGCCGAGGAGTCTCGCAACGTAGGACTCCGGGTCGAAGAGCTCGATGTCCTCGATCCGCTCGCCGGTGCCGATGAACCTGATGGAGGCCCCGGTCGCGGCGACCGCGGAGAGCGCGCCCCCTCCCTTCGCGGAGGTGTCGAGCTTGGTAACCGCTATCCACCCGATCGGAACGGCCCTGTGGAAGGCCTCCGCCTGCGGTCCTGCGGCCTGGCCTATGGTTCCGTCGATCACGAGCCCAATCTCGTGGGGCCTGATCCGCTCGGCCATCTCGCGCATCTCCCTCATCAGCGACTCCTGGTCCCTGTGCCTGCCCGCGGTGTCGATCAGTATGTACTCGCACCCCTGAGAGGTTAGGTGGGAGATGCCCCTGACCGCGATCCCGACCGCATCTGAACCGTTCTCCTCGCCGTAGACCGGTATCCCCCGCGGGACGAGAAGCTGGCGTAGCTGCTCCAGTGCCGCGGGCCTGTAGGTGTCAGCTCCCACGACGCCCACCTTGATCCCCCTCGTCCTGAGGAGGTTGGCGACCTTCGCCACGGTCGTGGTCTTGCCGCTGCCCTGGATCCCGACCACCATCACGACGTACGGTTTGGTCGGAGGCCTCTCCAGCTCTGACCTTTTGGCGCCGAGAAGCCTCACGAGCTCCTCGTAGACGGCCCTGACGACCACGTCCTTCCTCGAGATGCCCGGCGGCGGCTCCTCTTCCTCCACCCGCTTCCTTATCCTGTCGGAGAGCTCCTTGACCAGCTCGACCTTCACGTCCGCGAGCAGCAGCGCCCTCTGGATCCCCCTGATCAGCTCCTCCGTCGCCTCCCGGTCGGCCGTCGGCCTCCCGAGGAATTTGCTCAGCGCCGCCCTCAGCGCCTCCGCCGGGTTCACCGCTCACCGGACGGCGTCGCTCATAATAAGCACGAGGTCGAAGGACGTTCGTGACGGGCCCAAACCAGGCAGGAGGTAGGTGATACGGATGTCGGTCTCCGAGAACCTAGACGCGATAGAGCTTACCGGGATCAGGCGGTTCTTCGAGGCCGCATCGCGGTTCCCCGACGCCATCAACCTCGGGATAGGGGAGCCTGACCTGGATCCACCGCTGGAGCTCATCGAGGCCGCGGCGAGGCACATGCGTCAGGGGAGGAACAAGTACGGACCCATAGCGGGCATCCGGGAGCTCCGCGAGGAGCTGGCCAGGATCTACTCCAAAAGGTCCAGGTCTGTCGGACCGGAGAACGTCTTCGTCACGATCGGCGGGGAGAACGCGCTCTTCGCATCGATGGCTGCGATTCTGAAACGGGGCGACGAGGTCGTCGTGATCTCGCCGTCGTTCCCGTCGTACGCGGCCATCGCGAGGATCTTCGGAGCCGAGGTCGTCTTCCTCAGGCCCTCACCGGAGAGGGGCTTCGTCCCAGACGAGGAGGAGCTGAGGTCATCGGTCAGCGACAGGACCAAGGCGGTGATCGTCAACTCACCGTCTAACCCCACCGGTGCGGTTTACGGGTCTCAGGACATGAGGAAGGTGGTGGACGTCGCTGCGGAGGTTGGCGCATACGTCATCTCCGACGAGGTTTACGAGCCCTTCGTCTACGACGGCCAGTTCTCAAGCGCCGCAGACCTGATCGACGGCTACGGATCGATCGTGGTGGTCCAGAGCTTCTCGAAGAGCCTCTCGATAACCGGTTGGAGGATCGGGTACCTGATCGCTCCAGATGAGCTCGCCGAGCGGATGCAGAAGTTCCTGCTCTACTCGCACGCCTGTCCGCCGACGTTCGCCCAGCACGCGGTGCTCGACGCCCTCAGGTCGGGCGTCTACGACGACTACACGCGTTCTGCGAGGGAGCTTTACAGGAAGCGGAGGGACCTCGTGGTCGAGCTGATGCGTGAGGAGGGAATGGAGCTGGTTGCTCCGAAGGGGGCCTTCTACGCCTTCCCGAGGCTCCCGGGCATCGATGACGACATGAGCTTCTGCGCGCGGCTGCTCGAGGAGAAGCGGGTCGTGGTCGTCCCTGGCTCGTCCTTCGGTCCCGGAGGAGAGGGGCACGTTCGCGTGAGCTTCGCGGCATCGGAGGAGAAGCTCGTCGAGGGGATCACGAGAATGGGCCAGCTGCTCCGGGAGATGGGCGTGACGTGATGGTCAGCCGCGCCTGCGGATCTCCTCAAGGACCTCCTTTATCTCCGACGCGTCCCTGCCGGTCGCCGCGTAGACCACCGTCCCGGCGTCCCACCTCGTCTCGACGAAGCCTCCGTTGATCAGGAACTGGAGGTGCGCCAGCGTCTCCAGAAGCGCAAGCCACCGGTCGATCGGCCCCAACCCGTCGAAGCGCCCCCTCGACCACGAGATGCCTCGGGCCACTCCCATCAGGCTGTTCCCATCGCCGGTTGACGCGAGCGCCTCACGGAGCCTCTTCTCGTGGTGCAGGAATAGGTAGTCGATCCGCTCCCTGACGTTCCCGAAGGGCTCGCCGTGGGAGGGAAGGACCAGCTCGGGCCCCAACTCCTCTGTCAGGACCAGAGATCCGAGGTAGGAACGGAGGGCGTCGTATCCCTCCATAGGGTAATACGAGACGTTGGAGGTCTCGTTGGGCAGCAAATGGTCGCCTGAGATCAGGACCCTCCTCCGCTCGTCGAAGAGCGTGACGTGCCCCGGCGTGTGCCCCGGCGTCGGGACGACCCTCCACCTGCCTGCCCTCGAGCGGAACTCCTCACCGCCGATTAGGGGCTCGTAACCCATCGAGAGGTGCTGGAGGTTGAACCTGAAGAACCCGAGGACCTCCTCCCTGAGGGAGTCGTCGAGCCCCAGAGCCTTGAGCTGCCTCCCCCCTCCCTCCACCGTCTCCCTCATGAAGCGGATCACGTCGATGTCCCGCTGGTGCATCCGGACCTTGGGTCCGAACGCTGTCGCGACCTCACTCGCACCTCCCGTGTGGTCGTTGTGTATGTGCGTCAGCAGCACGGTCTCGAGCCGCGATCCGCCGATCAACCTCCTCAGCTCCTCCACCAGCTCTCCGGCCGTCTGCCTGAAGCCCGAGTCGACCAGCAGCCTTCCGTCATCCAACTCGATCAGGTACAGGTTCACGTGGCCGATGTAGGTGCCTGGATGCTCGACCCTGATCCGCACCACGTCCTCGAGGACCCTCTCCGCTCGGATCATTCCCCTGCGATACGCCGATGGAGAAGGGATAAACCCTCCGAAGCCCGCGGTTCTAACGGTAGAACGCAAGCTTCTGATCGTTCGGTCCATGACACGCTTTTTACCGCCCTTGCTGATCACCGCGGCAGGTAAGTCCGGATGTGCGGGATAATCGGCTTCACGGGCTCCGGGAACGCGCTGGAAGTCCTGATAAGGGGCCTCCGGAGGCTCGAGTACAGGGGTTACGACTCGGCGGGGCTCGCGCTGCTCACCCGCGACGGGATCTCGGTGGTCAAGAGGGTGGGGAGCGTCGAGGCGCTCGAGAGGGAGGTCTCCTCGCTCGCCGGAACCGAGAGCTCCGTCGGCATAGCTCACACCCGATGGGCAACGCACGGAGGTGTCACAGACCGGAACGCCCACCCGCACACGTCCTGCGACGGAAGGGTTGCGATAGTCCACAACGGCATCATCGAGAACCACGAGGAGCTTAGGGCCGAGCTGATCGCCCGGGGTCACAGGTTCACGAGCGAGACCGACAGCGAGGTGATCGCCCACCTCCTCGAGGAGGAGCTGAGGGCCAGGCCCGGTGACCCGAGGGGTGCCCTGACCTCCGTTGTAAGAAAGCTCAGGGGGAGCTTCGCCTTCGTTGCCGTGAGCACCTGGACTGGCGACGCGATCCTCGCGGCCAGACACAACTCCCCGCTCGTCGTTGGCGTGGGGAAGGACTTCTCGATACCGGCGAGCGACGTTCTGAGCTTCCTCGAGTGGACCGACGACGCGATCTTCCTCGAGAACGAGTCATGCGCCCTCATAGTGCCCGGCAGGGTCGAGTCCTGGCTCTTCACAGGAGAGGAGCTCGAGCTGAAGGTCACGAAGGTGGCGATTGAGGTATCCGAGGTCGACAAGAGGGGTTACGTCCACCACACGCTCAAGGAGATACACGACCAGCGCTTCACGGTCACGCGGACGCTGACGGAGGAGCTCGGGCCGCTCGAGGAGGCCGCAAGGCTCCTCAGGGAGGCCAGAAGGATCCTCCTGGTGGCCGCGGGAACAAGCTACCACGCCGCCCTCGTCGGGAGGTACGTCCTCGCGGAGCTCGCGGACCTCGACGTCCAACCGGTCCTGGCCAGCGAGTACAACCTGGTCTCTAGGTGGGTCAACGGCGACTCGGTGCTGGTGGCCATCAGTCAGAGCGGCGAGACGGCGGACGTCCTGGAGGCCGTGAGGGACGCGAAGCAGAAGGGCGCGAAGGTCATCGGGATCGTCAACATGCCCGGGTCGAGCCTCGAGAGGCTCTCGGACGTCCACATCAACATCAGGGCAGGGCCGGAGATCGGGGTCGCTGCGACCAAGAGCTTCACCTCGCAGGTCGTCGCGCTGATCAGGCTTGCGTCTGCGGTCTCCGGCAAGGAGGTTCCCCTCGATCCGGAGGAGCTCGGTGCCGGCGTGGAGCAGGTGCTCGAGCAGGAGCCACAGATCGCTGAGATCGCCAGCATATTGAAGGACTCGAAGGACGTCTACCTCATCGGAAGGGGCGTCCACTACCCGATAGCGCTGGAGGGGGCGCTGAAGGTCAAGGAGCTCGCGTACGTCCACGCCGAGGGCCTCCCGGCAGGGGAGCTCAAGCACGGCACGCTGGCGCTCATAGAGAACGGCACGCCGGTGATCGTCCTGAACCCCTCAGACGACACGCACACCGACACCCTCTCGAACTGCCAAGAGCTCAAGGCGAGGGGAGCGAGGCTGATCGGCATCTCAGACCGGCACCACAGCGTCTACGACTTCTTCGTCCGGATCCCGAGGACGGGCTCCAAGTACGCCTCGGTCCTGCTGGAGGTGATACCTCTCCAGCTCCTCGCGTACTACATGGCCCTCGAGAGGGGGGCCGAGATCGACAAACCCAGGAACCTGGCCAAGAGCGTCACCGTCAAGTGAGGAGCAGGGGAGAACGGGCGAGGACTGGCGATCTCAAGAGCGGAGAGGTTTTGCCCCTGACGGAAGTGAAGACGTGGAGAGGTGGATGGGGCATGGCATATCGTAAGAAGTTCACCCTTGACGTGTTCTTGAACGCCCATCAAGTCATGGAAAGCAACACTAATGAGGTAGAACTGAAGGCGGAACCATCAGCTCCGCTGGCGTTATTTGCCGGCTACGGGATGTGAAGGTTGCGATGATGGGTCTGGCCAGGTCGATCCGGAAGGAGATGAGAGGGATCTTGAGCGCTGAGCCCAGAATCACCCGGTAGTCGTCGGCCCACCCTGCGCGGCTCGCACGTCACAGGTGCTTCCGTATCAGGGCCGCTACCTCCTCCAGCTCCGCCTCGGTTACGTTGAGCCTCCCAGCCCTGAAGATCGATCCACCGGGGTTGCCGTAGCGCGGTATGATGTGGACGTGGGCGTGGAAGATCACCTGACCGGCCGCCGACCCGTTGTTCTGGAGGACGTTGATCCCTGCGGGGGAGAGGGCCCGATGGATCGCCTTGGCGACCCTCAGGACCGCGGAGAATAGCCTCCCTGCGGCGTTCTCGTCCATCTCGAGGAGGTCCCGGTAATGTCGCTTAGTGGTGACCAGAGTGTGGCCCCTGCTGACGGGATATCGGTCCATGAAGGCGATGTGCTCGTCGTCGCTCCAGACGACCGCCGCCCACTCCTGGCCCTCCGCGATCCTGCAGAAGACGCAGTCCACCATCCTCTGCCGCATACGAATGAGCGGCAATAAGGTTTCGCAGACCGTAGGTCCGGCACACGTAAAAGTCGGTCACGGGGACGAGAACGCGTGAGGGCTGTCCTGCTGAGGCCAAGGGTCGGGCCCTCGGTCGAGGAGGTTCCGGAGCCGGTGCCCTCGAAGGGGGAGCTGGTGGTGGAGCTGATAGCCTGTGGCCTCTGCGGAACCGACG
>Ga0105163_1001050_pt1 | contig 15061 bp, 17 predicted proteins | sample JNZ110809AmetaG_FD_81531 | JGI IMG/M metagenome (GOLD analysis project Ga0105163, IMG submission 81531) | Hot spring microbial communities from Jinze hot spring, China to study Microbial Dark Matter (Phase II) - JNZ 110809A | ecosystem: Environmental > Aquatic > Thermal springs > Hot (42-90C) >... | reverse complement strand
CTTTGCGATGGATTTCTCTCCCATAAACCCAAAGGATGTCGTCGAGAACATCCGCCTCGATTCCAGAAGCTTTGGAAAGCGCATTCAATGCCATCAAAACTTCTTTCCTCAGCTCGTAGCTCTCTTCCTCGCTCAGAACTTCGCCCCTTTTTATCTTTCTCAGCATCTTTTCACTTGGGTAAACGATCTCAGCGGACAACGCCACTTCGACGAGAACGCTGTCGACCGGGAATTCGAGCTTTCCCCTTACAAAACCCTGTCTTTTTAGGATTTTTAGGAGAAGGTAGCTCTTTTTCTTTAACGGATCCTCGTAGGCTCTGAACTTCTTAAGCTCTTCAATTATCTTCTCAGCTGAAAACTCTGCAGTGCGTAAAAGGTTCATGAAATCGCCATCATGGTATCTCAGCAGTTTTTCAGCGCAATCTCTGAGCAAAAAAGCTCTCTCTTCTGCATTTGCAACAGGTTTTCCTTGAAAGCTAAAAATGCTTTCAACATCGGAAACCTTTATACCAACGAGATTCTTTGCGGTGAAGAAATCGTTCACTTCCTTTTGCTTCCTTCTTGCAAGATAAAAAAGAAGATCTGAGCCTCTATACTTCCAGTTGACTTCAAAGCCAGTTTTGTGATCGATTGCGACCATGAAGAAAACGTAGTTCGGGTAAATGTATTCGTCTACTTCAGGAAACAGCTCGGGGTTGTCGAAAGAAATTGGGGAGTATTTGAGCTCTTTTAGTATATTGGCGAGCTCTTGTAGTCTTTTCTCGTTTATCACATCCTTAGTTCTCGCTCGGCATTAAAATCTCAGGGATTGCGAATCATCATTTATCGCTTAACAATATTGGAAAATTTTAAATTTCTTGTTGAAAAAGTACTGTATGCGATTCATAGCAATACTGGTAGCGTTGGCAGTTCTGATCGCTCCAGCCTTGGCGTTAGAGACTTTGTCGAGCAAACACTTCACCGTGGAATACGCTGTAACTCCAGCGGAAGAGTGCTTCACCGGCGGGGAAAAGATAAGCGTGGAATACAAGATTTTGCCGAAATCTTCTGCTTACAGAATCCTTCTTGGTGGAGAAGAAAATAACCCGAGGTCTTATTACTTTAAAACCGAGTTAAACGATGCTTTTTGGAGACTTGTTGTGGACTACTACCAAGGTGGCGAATGGGATGAGGAGAAGAGCGGCAAAGACGTTTCGATCGAGGCAAAGTATTTCAAGCTCGGAACGGAGGAGAAGGGAATTGCAGAAATATCCGCAAATCTCACCGCAGTGGTTCCGGTTTGTGGCGTTAGGCTTTGCAACCTCACAGCGGTTGAGGCGGGTTGCGAAGAATGTGAAAAAGACGCACTTCCTCAAGTAAAGATCTGCGTTGCGAACGAAAATGTGTTCAAGAACGACATAAAGTCTTTGAGAGCAAGAATGAGCGAGCTTGAGCAAAAGCTAAAGGCTGAGAACCTTTACAGCGAAGAAGACTTTAAGAGTGTCAAGAGCATAATAGATTCTGCGGAGTCGTATCTAATAGCCAAGAAGTTCTTGAACGCGAATGCTAAGCTCTTAGAAGCGAACGATTCGCTGAACCAGCTTGCGGATTTAACGAACAAAAAGATTGCAGAAACTCTATACTCCGACGTAAACTCGAAGCTCTCTGAAATTCAAAAAATGCTATTGAACTCCTCGGTCTTGCTCGAGAAATTGAAAGCTCACAGCAACTACACGCAGTTTTTGATCGAGCAGAAAACGCTTGAGAACGAGTTCAGCAGTCTTAGGGATTCGATGAAGGGCGTGGTATCTTTAATGGACAAGAAGGAGTTCACGAATGCAATAGAGAGTCTGAAGAAGATAGAAGCGAACGCAACTTCTTTGAACGCAAAGCTTGCAAACTTCACGTCTTTGCTGAACTCCGAGGCAGAAAAACTTCAAACTTCTTGGATCCAGCTTCCAAGTCTATCGCTACCTTACATCGCCATAATTGTGGCTGTGGTCGTAGCAATTGTGGTGTCTATCTTGGGATTGAAGTTCAGGAGAAGGAGAAAGTGGGACGAACTCCGCTGAATTTTTTATCTTAGTTGCCATAGGCAAAATAGAGGTGATAAAATGAGTTTTATGAGAGAACAATACTTTTTTGATTCTTATTTTTGTTCTTTTAGGATGTGCAAGATCAATCTTCACAAACTGAAAAACCCTTAAAAAATCCTAATGAATTAATGGCAAAAGAATATGCCTCAAAAATAGACTACATGAACCCAGTAGTTCGAAACTTTGCAGTCATGCAAGTTCAAACAATCTATGAATATGTTAAGAAATAAAGCTAAGGCAAGTGAAACGATTGAAAACGGTTTAGTAGGCGATTGCGACGACTACGCTATTTTAATGTCAGCTCTTGTTTTATCTATAGGGCTTTCTCCAAGAATAGTTATTGTCGAAGATCATGCTTATCCTGAGCTATACCTTGGAAAAGACGATTATTGTCAAGAAATGGTCAAATCCTTAGCAAACAAGTTTGGAGATACCATTTACTATTATAAAGACTCGGGTGGAAAATGTTGGCTTAGTTTGGACTGGACATCATCCCATATAGGTGGAAAACCATTATCAGATAAAAGAAAAATGGTGATTTATCCAGATGGTTCTTATAAAATTTATAAAAACTAATCCTATTCTTTCATAAAAATATCTTGAGGCAAAGCTTATAAGGTTCAAAGTTAAGAAGAAAGTTGTGTTTGAAGAATATTTGATTCCCGTGTTCATAACGTTTATAGGCATACTGATAGCTTTGCTCGGAACCCTTGTATTTTACTTATTCCGAAAAATCGACGAGATTAAAAATAAAATTGAATTTTTAAGCTCGGAGATTTCTTATATGAAGGGCTTAATCGAAGGTTTTGTAAAAGGAGGTGGTAAAGTTACCCCTTAGTGTTGAGGAGAAGAAAAGATACGACTATCTAATGGAGAAAATCAGAAAATATGGCGCTGATTCGCTGAACAGGGATGAAATAATCGAACTGAAAAATCTTCTGAATAAAAAAGAAGATCTTGATGAAGGTTTAAAGTTGCTTTTGATGTTTGCGCTTGGAATGCTCATGGGTTATATACTGTCAAAAGCTTAATTTTTATATTTCCCTAAGGATATCTCAAAACAAATAAAACTTTATATACTTTTCAGGCGTTTTAAATTATGAATGGCGAATTAGAACATGTCTGCACAGGAGAAAAAGGCTTTAGAAGGCTCAAAACGGCGACCGAGCTAAGGAATTCTGGGCTCAGAGTTGAAGTTGGAGCAATGGCTACGGTTTTGGAAGCGAGGACTCTGGATGAGATCTTTTTCATTGATCAGCTCGTAAAAAGCGTTAAAGATCAGATTCAACGCCGCCGGCAGGATTCGAACCTGCGACCAATGGCTTAACAGGCCACCGCTCCACCAGCTGAGCTACGGCGGCTCGAACTTTTTTAGGCTTTCTCGATATTTAAGCTTTTCAATTCCTTTTGAACCGCAACATTCATAAGCTGTTTACAGAGTTAAAACTTGCGGGGGTTGCCGAGCGGAAAAGGCGCTGGATTTAGGGTCCAGTCCCGTAGGGGTTCGGGGGTTCGAATCCCTCCCCCCGCATACTTTTGTCCTGAAAAGTTCAATGCTCCGGGAACGACTTAAAGTTATAAAATCCGGTGAGCACTAAGATTATGATCGTTGCGGATGTTTCGATAATTCCAGTAGGCGTTGGCGAGAGCCTTTCGAAATACGTGAAGAAAGCAGTTGAAGAGCTAAGGAATTCTGGGCTCAGAGTTGAAGTTGGAGCAATGGCTACGGTTTTGGAAGCGAGAACTCTGGATGAGATCTTTGAGGCGGTTAAGAAAGCGAGAGAAGCAGTTTTTGGGATGGGTGCGAGAAGAGTGTATACGATCATAAGGATAGACGAGAGAAGAGATAAGGAGCTGAGCATAGAGAGCAAGGCATCGCAGATAAGGTAGTGTGAAAAATTAGTTTTGGATCAAAAAATTCCTGCAGTGAGCTTTTTGTAAAGCTCTCGGTTATTTCTCCAGATGTCGTAGCGGTCTAAGTGCATAATCTTCGCCCAGACCGCAACAAAGTCCCTCACGAACTTCTCTCCTCCATCTAAGGATGCATAAACTTCACAAACAGCTCTGAGCTCCTCGTGATGACCAAATATCAGATCAAATCTCGTCGCTCTCCACTTGAGTTCTCCCGTTTTCCTGTTGTAACCTTTATAGAGATAACCGAAGTCGTCCGCCTTTCTCCATTCCGTTGCCATGTCGAGTAGGTTCACAAAGAAGTCGTTGTTAAGAACCCCTGGCTTTTCCGTTAAAACTCCAAGTCCGCTGTAGCTGTGGACAGCTCCAAGTGCTCTTATTCCACCGAAAAGGGCTACGAGCTCTGGAACGCTCAATCTTAAAAGCTGTGCCTTATCAACGAGGAGTTCTTCAACTCTTACCCTCTGACACATCTTCGGATCCTTCAAGTAGTTTCTGAAACCGCAGGCGATAGGCTCTAAAGCAGACCAAAATTCCACATCAGTTTGCTCTTGCAACGCATCCACTCTTCCCGGAGCGAATGGAACCTTAACTTCGAATCCCGCTTCTTTAGCAGATTTTTCAATTGCTGCATTTCCACCAATGACTATCAGATCTGCTATGGAAACCTTCTTCCCTTTTCTTTCATTCTTTGCATCGAAATCAGCCTTGATTTTCTCATAAACCGCAATCACCTTCTCTAAGTCCTTTGGATGATTCACTTCCCAGTTCCTGAGCGGTAGAAGTCTTATTCTTGCCCCATTGACTCCGCCTTTTCTGTCTGAGTCTCTGTAAGTTAGAGCAGAAGATAGTGCTGTGTATACGAGCTGTTGAACACTGAGATCATGGCTTAGAATCTCCTTTTTCAGTTCCTCCACGTCTTTTTCGTCGATCAACTCGTAATCTCTTGCAGGCAGTGGATCCTGCCAAATGAAAACATCTTTTGGCGCATCTTTGCCGAGGTAGCAATCTCTTGGACCAAGATCGCGATGAATCAGCTTGAACCAGGCTTTAGCGAATGCTTCTTCGAACTCCTTCGGGTTCTCCAAGAACCTTTTTGCAATCTTTGAATACACTGGGTCAAATCTCAAAGCTAAGTCAGAGGTGAGCATCATCGGCGGGTGCTTTTTCTTTGGATCGTGTGCATCTGGAATTATTGCTGGAGCATCTTTTGCAACCCATTGATATCTCCCCGCAGGGCTCTTTGTGAGTTCCCACTCGTGTTTGAAGAGAAGATGTAGGTATTGAATTCCAAATTTCGTCGGTGTTGGACTCCAAGTGAGCTCGAAGCCAGAGGTAAAGGTGTCTGGACCTTTTCCGCTTTTGTAGTTGAATTTCCATCCCAAGCCCTGTTGTTCTATCGGCGAAGAGCTTGGATCTGGTCCGAGAAACGTGTTTGGTGCCGCGCCATGGCATTTGCCAAACGCATGTCCACCAGCGATCAAGGCTACGGTTTCTTCATCGTTCATTCCCATCCTTCTAAAGGCTTCGCGGATTTGCTTTGCGGATTCAACTGGATCCGGGTTACCCTCAGGACCCTCAGGGTTAACGTAGATTAGCCCCATTTCAGTCGCTGCGAAGGGTCTCTCCAATTCACCTTCTTTAAAGCGCTCTTTTCCCGAAAGCATTTCAATCTCTGGTCCCCAATCTGCACTTTCGTCGGGTTCCCAGATGTCTTCTCTACCGCCTGCAAACCCGATCGTTTTTACGCCCATCGACTCCAAAGCAACGTTTCCAGCCAAAACAATCAAATCAGCCCAAGATATTTTTCTTCCATACTTTTGCTTTATTGGCCAGAGTAGGCGAATTGCCTTATCGAGGTTGATATTGTCAGGCCAGTTGATCCTTGGTGGAAATCTAATCTCTCCAGCTCTTGCCCCACCTCTACCGTCGAAAATCCTATAACTCCCAGCGCTGTGCCAGGCTAAACGAATGAAAAGCGGCCCATAGTGACCGAAATCAGCGGGCCACCAATCTTGGGACTTCGTCATCAGTTCTTTCAAATCTTTTTTCACGGCTTCAAGATCGAGACTCTCGAATTCCTTCGCATAGTCAAAATCCGAACCGTAAGGGTTGCTTTTTGGACAATTTTGCCTCAAAATCTTCAAATTCAACCTATCCGGCCACCAATCAGTAATCCATCTCTTCCTTCTCTCCACAAAACCACCCTAAAACGATGAATCCTTAGAATTTAAAAAAGTTTCGATTTAGAAACAATTTCTAAAAAGAAAAATATAAAAACAATGCGCACAACTTTGAGCTGTGGAAAAACAAGGCGATCGAAGTGATGAGGTCTGCGAATCTAAAGCTAACACCTCAAAGGCTAAAGTTGATTGAATTGATCGCAGATCTCGGAATAAAGCATCCGACTTTGAGTGAGATCCTCGAAAAAATGAGAGAAGAATTTCCGACTACGAGCTTTTCCACGCTTTACACGAATGTTCTGATGCTTAAAGCTCTCAAATTGCTCGATGTGTTCACAATTGGCGACGAAATGAGGATCGAATTAAATCTGAAACCACACCTGAACATTTTTGAAGGAGAGATCAGGGATTTTGAGGACGAGGAGCTCGTGAAGAGAATCGAGGAGAGAATTGGAAGGAAGATTAAGTTCTTGATAGCCTTTGTTGAAAGCGAAAGGCGTTGATAACTCTAAGATCTTCGAGAGATTCGAAGATGGCAGCAACGTAAAGTGCTACTGCCGTTCACGCGTTCGCACAAAATCCTTTCAAAAATTTTTAGCGCCCGGGCCGGGATTTGAACCCGGGGCGTGGGCTCGACAGGCCCACATGTTGGGCCGGACTACACCACCCGGGCTTCTCTCTACTTCAATCGAGGGTTTTTAAGTGTTGTGGTATTTGAAACTGCTGAATTCGGTTGAAATTCGAAATTCTTATATATTGGCAAACGAAAGAGCTTTGGAGGTGGCGAAATGTCAGAAACGCCATTGGTTGATGAACTTGAGAAGGGTCCATGGCCCAGTTTCGTTAAGGAAATAAAGAAGACCGCTGAGAACATGGAAAAACTAGCTTCACAGGGCAAAGATGTAAAATTGCCAAAGACTGCTCGTGGGTTGCTGAAACAGCTCGAAATCTCCTACAAAGACAAGAAGACACACTGGAAACATGGCGGAATCGTTTCAGTGGTTGGTTATGGTGGGGGAGTTATAGGCAGATACTCTGACTTGGGCGACAAGGTGCCGGAAGTCGAGCATTTCCATACAATGCGTGTCAACATGCCTGCGGGCTGGTTTTATTCAACGAAAGCCCTTCGTGGATTGTGCGACGTGTGGGAGAAGTGGGGAAGCGGGATAACGAACATGCATGGCTCTACTGGAGACGTAATCTTCCTTGGAACGAGGAGTGAGTATTTACAGCCTTGTTTCGAAGATCTCAGCAAGCTTGAAATTCCATTCGACCTTGGCGGAAGTGGTTCTGCGTTGAGAACACCCTCAGCCTGCATGGGTCCTGCGCTTTGCGAATTCGCTTGCTACGACACCCTCGATCTTTGCTACGATCTAACGATAACATACCAAAACGAGCTGCATAGACCAATGTGGCCTTACAAGTTCAAGATAAAGTGCTCTGGTTGCCCCAACGACTGCGTTGCCTCGAAGGCAAGAGCAGACTTTGCGATCATTGGAACGTGGAAAGACGAAATTCAGATAGACAACGAAGCCGTTAAGGAGTATGCGAAGTGGATGGACATAGAGAACGAAGTAGTAAAGCTTTGCCCGACAAAGGCGATAAGCTGGAATGGGAAGGAGTTTAAGATCGATGCGAAGAACTGCGTTCGCTGTATGCACTGCATAAACAAGATGCCGAAAGCGCTGAAACCGGGGAAAGAGAGAGGCGCGACAATTCTCGTAGGTGCGAAGGCACCAGTTCTTGAAGGTGCAATTATCGGCTGGGTTGCGGTACCGTTCATTGAGGTTAAGAAACCATACGACGAGATAAAGGAAATACTGAACGCAACCTTCGAGTGGTGGGACGAGGAAGGGAAGTTCAGAGAAAGGCTTGGCGAGTTGATCTGGAGAAAGGGAATGAGGGAGTATCTGAAGGTTATTGGCAAATCCGCTGATGTGCGCATAGTGAAGGCTCCAAGAAACAACCCGTTCATGTTCTTCAGTAAGGAAGAATTGAGACCATCACCGTATATCGAGGAGTTGAAGAAGAGGGGGATGTTCTGATGGTGAAGACAGATTTTGGTCCGCCAAAGTATGAGTTGATGCTGCATCCAGTGATAAAGAAGAACTACGGGAAGTGGAAGTTCCACGAAGTTGTGAAACCTGGTGTGATAAGGAGAGTCGCTGAGAGCGGGGACGAGATTTACGTTGTTCGCTTTGGAACTCCGAGGCTTTTGAGCATTTTCACGATTCGTGAGCTCTGCGACATCGCGGACAAATACAGCGATGGCTACCTGCGATGGACTTCGAGGAACAACGTCGAGTTCTTTGTCACAGACAAAAACAAGGTGGATGCGCTCATCAAAGAAGTAAAGGAAAAAGTTGGCTTTCCATGCGGTGGAACTTGGGATGCTGTCACAGGTAAATACGGGCTTAGCAACATCGTTCACACCCAAGGTTGGATCCACTGCCATACTCCAGCTATTGATGCGTCGGGAATCGTGAAAGCTGTGATGGATGAGCTCTACGAATACTTTGTCGACCACAAGCTTCCCGCAATGTGCAGGATAAGCCTTGCCTGTTGCGCAAACATGTGCGGAGCGGTGCACGCTTCAGACATTGCCATCGTCGGCATCCATCGCACGCCACCTTTGCCAGATGACGACCTTGTGAGAAGAACTTGTGAGATCCCCTCAACAGTCGCAGCATGTCCAACTGGAGCTCTGAAGCCGGATATGAAGGCGAAGACGATCAAAGTCGATGTTGAGAAGTGCATGTATTGCGGTAACTGCTACACAATGTGCCCAGGCATGCCTTTGTTCGATCCAGAAAACGACGGAGCTGCGATAATGGTCGGTGGTAAGATAAGCGATGCCCGTAGAATGCCAGAGCTTTCGAAAGTCGTCGTGCCATGGGTGCCAAACGAACCACCAAGATGGCCAACGCTTGTGAAATACATAAAGCAAATTCTCGAAGCCTGGGCAAACAACGCAAGGAAGCACGAGAGGTTGATCGAGTGGGTCGACAGAATTGGTTGGGAAAAGTTCTTCGAGCTCACTGGACTTGAGTTCACGGAGCACTTGATAGACGACTACAGAATCACCCCATACATCTACAGCGAGCTCAGAACGACTACGCAGTTTAGGTGGTAAGTTTATATATCCACACTCTTACTTTTTTTGGTGGTCTGAATGGCTGAGGTTACTTACACTGAAGAGGAGAAAAAGAAGGTTTTGGATCAACTCAGCAAGAAGACATGGAAAATACCCGAGCTTGCCAAAATAACCCAGCTTGACAAGGCGAAGGTTAAGAAAATAGTCCAAGACTTGATCGATCAGGGAATCGCTGGCTATTGGTCTTCTGGCTCCACCACTTACGTTGCAACAAAGCAGTATATTGAGGAGCTCGAGAAAAAACGTGCTCAAGGTTAACGTTCGCAGTTTTCTTTCAAATCCCGTATTTTTTATCGAGGTATCTCGCATTCTTGCGGGAATTTCTAAGCTCGTAACCTTGAAACCCTTTGAACCTCGAAGTTTAGAAGCGGATTTCTGCAATAAAAACGGTTTAAGAGCTTTTTTACTCGAAGCAAGAGTAAGCAGAATTTTGAGCGACTCAAAGATCATTCCCGCGAGTTTGTTCTTCGTTGCAAAGGATAAGAGATTCGTAAGGGCAATTCAGAGACTTGAAAATAGAGTTCTCTCCGGTGCCATTGACTTTGAGAGAGGTCGTAGGAAGTTGATAAAGCTTGAGGGCGAAGCCTTTGGCTATCCAGAGTGTTGCGTAAAAGCTTACGCAAGGAGCAAAGGCGATTTTCCGCTCGAAACAAAGCTAATACTTGAATGTTTCGAGTTTGGAACGTTTGAAAGCTTGATCGACTCGTTAAAGAAATCGGAGGTTTGCTTTTTTCCCCAATTCTTCACAATGAACTTCTACCCGTGTCACGTGGATTGCAGGAGGGCTAAAGGGATCGGATTCAAGCTCGAAAAATTCCTTGGAAATTATGAAAACGCTTTTAGGCTAAGAACCATGCTCAACGCCCTATACTTGCTTCGAGTTGCCTACAAGAGCACTTTTTACAGTGGGAGTTTGAGCAAAACCGCAAGGGAGTTCTTTAGACAGCAGGAGAAGTACATTGTGGAGACACTAAGAGCAATCGCAGAGCTCGACTATGAGGAGTTCTCGAACAACTTCATAAGGAGAGCCTTGCTGAAATTCCAGCGATAAAGTTGATTGGCATCGGCAAAAGATTTAAATAAATAGCGAAGAAAGCAGTGAAGGGGAAGGGATGAGATTCTTTGTCATCGGGTTTGGGCAGGCGGGAGGAAAGATACTGGACATGTTCGTTGAAAACGAGAAAATGCGTGGTTCGAACACAAAGATGAGATGGCTAGCGGTAAACACAGCGAGAACAGATTTGGTTGGTCTAAAACATGTTCCGATGAAGGATAGAATTCTGATTGGTCAGACAGTCGTGAAGGGGCACGGAGTCGGCACGGACAACAAACTAGGCGCAAAAATTGCTCAGGATGAGATTGAAACGATTTTAAACGCTATAGATGAACGAGGGACCCACGATCTTGATGCCTTCTTAATAATAGCTGGTCTTGGAGGAGGAACTGGAAGTGGCGGGGCTCCTGTGCTTGCAAAACATTTGCAGGAGATGTATTCTGAACCAGTTTACGCCTTTGGCATTTTACCCGCTCCTGAGGAGGGGAAGCTGTATTCTCTGAACGCAGCGAGGAGCATGGTAAGCCTTATGAAATACGTTGATAACTTGATTTTATTCGACAACGGAGCGTGGAAGTTCGAGGGAATGAGTTTAAGAGAGTCTTTTGCAAAGATAAACGAGGAAATAGTTAGGAGAATAGCGTTGTTGGCAAGAGCTGGCGAGCCAATCGAGGAAAACCTTGTTGGTGAGATGGTTGTGGATAGCAGTGAAGTTATAAACACGCTCCGTGGTGGAGGGATATCTTCCATTGGATACGCTACAAGCTTGGCTGAGACCGATAAGAAGGGGTTTTCTCTCTTCAAGAAGAAAAAGGAGACGATGGAGACGATTGAAGGAGATAAGGCGATAAAAATCGCCTCGCTTGTTCGAAGAGCGGCACTCGGCAGATTGACCTTGCCGTGCAACATAAACAGCGCTGAGAGAGCTTTGATCTTAGTTGCAGGTCCTCCCGAGCATCTTGATCGAAAAGGACTTGAAAAAGCCAAAGTCTGGCTCGAAGAACAAATCTCAGGTGTTGAAGTCAGAGCAGGAGATTATCCAACGAGGAGAACGAAATATGTCGCAGCTCTCGTTTTGCTGGCGAACGTAACCGATGCACCAAGAGTTAAGGAACTGCAACAGCTTGCGCTCGAAGCCAAAGAGGGGATCGAGTCTGCGGAAAAGGAGAGGGTTGAGAAAACTCTTCAGTTGTTCGATGAAGACATAGAACCGCTTGTATGAAATTCGTTGTCGCTCTCACGGGAGCCAGCGGTCAAATAGTTGGCATTAGGTTAATAGAAAAGCTCTTAGAAAATGGGCACGAAGTCATTGCAATCGCAACAAGACCTGCGAAGATAACGATGAAAATCGAAACAAACTTTGACGAGGGTTATCTTAGAGAGATCGCGACGAAATTCTACGACGAAGACGAGATTTACGCTCCAATCGCGAGCGGTAGCTTCAAACACGACGGCATGGCTATTGTGCCTTGCTCAATGAAAACTGCCTCGAGTATAGCGTATGGGATAACTTCAAACCTCGTTACAAGGTCTGCAGATGTAACCTTGAAGGAGAGAAGAAAGCTTTTGATAGCGTTTCGTGAAGCCCCACTTCACTCTGCACATCTCGAAGCTCTTTTAAGGCTTTCAAACCTCGGAGTTATCGTTTTTCCTCTTGTTTTGTCTTTTTATTCGAAGCCGAAAACTATTGATGATCTCGTAAACTTCATCGTTGCGAGGATCATGGAACAACTTGGCGTTGAGGTGGATTACGAGAGATGGCAGTAAAGGCGATAATGGTTGGTGGAACAACGAGTAGTGCTGGAAAATCTTTGCTTGCAATGGCTTTCTGCAGAATTCTTGCAAAAAGGGGCTACGAAGTTGCGCCATTTAAAGCGCAGAACATGAGCCTAAACTCTTTTGTTACAAAGAATGGCAAAGAGATTGCAATAGCTCAAGCGATGCAGGCATTTTCTGCTGGGATAGAACCGGACGAAAGAATGAACCCAATTTTGCTTAAACCAAAGGGAAATTTTGTTTCACAGCTCATCGTTCTTGGAGAAGCAGTTTGCGACGTAGATTCGAGGGAGTACTACAAACTCGTTCCAAAGCTTAAAAAAGTCGTAGAAAGAGCTTATCAAAGTCTTGCGGAAGAGTACGAAGTTATCGTAATTGAGGGCGCCGGAGGAATGGCGGAAATAAACCTATACGAGCGTGATCTTGCGAACATCTTCATTGCAAGATTCGCAAAGCCTCGGATCTTCCTTGTGACCGACATAGATCGTGGTGGTGCTTTTGCTTCGCTCTACGGAACTTATTCTCTCCTTCCGGAAGACATAAGGGCGATGATCGTTGGATTTATCATAAACAGGCTTCGCGGGAGAGAGGAGTTCCTCCTTGATGGGATAAAAAAGCTCGAGGATCTTTGCAGAGTTCCAGTTGTCGCAGTTATACCATACCTCGAAGCTCCGTTTCCCTCGGAGGATTCGCTGAGCATTGAAGATTGGAAAGGGGATGGTTTGATTGGTATCCTCAGACTTCCAAGGATAGCAAATTTCACGGACTTCGAACCGTTGCGAAGTGTTTCAAAGTTTGTCGATCTGAAATCGAAGCCAGACTGCGAGATTCTGATAATACCCGGTAGCAAGGATACGATCGCAGACTTGAAAATGCTGAAATCTTCACCAATTTACGAGGAGATAAAGAAGATTGCGGGGAAAAAGCTCATAATAGGGATATGCGGTGGCTATCAGATGTTGGGGAAAAAGCTCGTTGACTTTGGCGTTGAACACGGTTTTTTGAGTGTTGAAGGACTTTGCTTGTTGGATGCTGAGACGAGATTTGAAGAATACAGGAAGAGGACTGTTCAGGTTTCGAAAAAGGTCACGGGAAATGCGGAAATCATAAATCGGATCAAGGGTGAAACTGTCTGGGGATACGAGATCCACAAAGGTGTTACAACTTCATCGAAACCGATTTTCGAAGACGAGGGTTGCGAGAGCGACGATGGAATGTGCTGGGGCACGTATCTGCACGGGCTTTTCTGGAATCCAAACGTGATCAAAGCTGTCGGAAGTTACCTTGGGGTAAAGATCGAACACTCCGATGCACTCGAAACGCTTGTTCGTGAGGTTGAAAATAGATTAGGTCCCTTCCTTGAGAAACTTGTAAGCTGAGAATGCAGCAATCGCTCCATCACCGCAAGCGGTAACGACTTGCTTAAGCGGGTTATTACAGCAGTCACCAGCTGCGAAAACTCCGGGAACGTTTGTTCTCTGTTCTCTATCTACTTTGATGTAACCCATCACGTCTCTTTCCACACCAAGCTCTGCAACTACGTCGGTTGCGGGTCTCATTCCGATTGCAACGAAAACTGCATCGCACTCTATCGTAACCTCCTCCTTTTTATCCCGCAGGAAAATTATCGCCTTCTCCACCTTCTTTTTTCCCTCAACCCTTCTCAGGTTTGCGTTCGTAACTATCTCAACCCTTCTCTTAGAAAGCTCGTCGATCATCGCTTTCTCAACTCTCAAAGGAGACCTCGAGATGAGCTTGACGTCGCAACCTATATCGTGCAAGTAAATCGCATCGCTAACTGCTTCTTTTCCGCTCCCATATACGATGACTTTTTTTCCTCGATAAAGGGCACCGTCGCAGGTTGCACAGTAGCTTATTCCTTTTCCGATGAAAGCATCCTCGTTCTCAAAGCCAGCGCTTCTGTGCTTCCCACCTGTTGCTATTATCACTGCTCTTGCTTCGTATTCGCTTTCACCAATTAGCAAAAAGTTCTCGTCCTTTTTTAGAATTTTCTCGATCTTCTCCATTCTGATCTCCGCACCCGCTTTCAAAGCTTGCTCCTTCATCTTTTCAAGCAACTCGATTCCACTGCCTTCAAAACCTGGATAATTTTCGATCTTTGAGGCCATTGAAAGCTGTGAAACCGGATCGAAAGTTTCGAAAACGATAGTCTTCAGCCCATACCTCGCGGAGTAGATCGCAGCCGTTAACCCAGCGGGGCCACCGCCTACGATTGCAACTTCGAACATGTTTTCAAGTTTTCTCTGAAAAATTAAAAATCTTTCCAGCCCTGCGTAATTTCAGAAGTGGAAGCAACGCTTAAATAAGAAAAATCCTTCAGAACAATCATGGTTAACAGAAAAACAAGAGTGCTTGTCGTTGACGATGATGAAGTTTTAATCGAGATCTACAAGATTTTTCTTCGAGACTTCGACTTGCTAACTGCGACGAACGGTGAGGAAGCGGTTAGAGTATACAGATTTTTCAAACCCGAAGTTGTTCTGATGGATATCTCGATGCCTGTCATGGATGGTGTGGAAGCGACAAGGGAGATCTTGAAAGTAGATCCCAGCGCCGTAATAGTAGGAGTTACAGCATTCGCAACCCAGCGTGGCGAGGAGCTGTTGAGAGCTGGTGCAAAAGAGGTAATCGGGAAACCCTTAAATAGAAAAACCCTTATCGACGTGATAACGAAGTATTTGAACTCAAAGGGGCAGAAATAGTTAAGAAATCATAGTTCACAGAGCTCTGCGACATTGAACGCAAATCTTAAATCTGCAATTCGGTAAGAGATAAGCATGGAATTCAGAAGAGAGGTAGAAGTCTCGAAGATTCTTATAGGAGGCAAGGTTGAGGAGAGCATTGTCGAGATTCGCTACGATCCACTAACGCTTCAGACGAGCAGAAT
>Ga0105163_1001049_pt1 | contig 15062 bp, 16 predicted proteins | sample JNZ110809AmetaG_FD_81531 | JGI IMG/M metagenome (GOLD analysis project Ga0105163, IMG submission 81531) | Hot spring microbial communities from Jinze hot spring, China to study Microbial Dark Matter (Phase II) - JNZ 110809A | ecosystem: Environmental > Aquatic > Thermal springs > Hot (42-90C) >... | reverse complement strand
GTTTCCAATAGAACTAAAAACCAAAAAATATAAATATAGTAGGCTTTGTTATTATTCGGTCCGATGGATATACCAATAGCCACACCAAAACCATTCGGATTTACTTTTAGTGGCTATTGGTATACCTTTAACTATTAGGGAGAAACCGCGGCCGCACCGGTTCCGGTTTCTCCTTTGGGGGGTTTGTTGTGGACGAAGGCCAAAATTGGGTTCATGGTTCTATTCTTGTTGTGAAGTTTGGAGGGAGCAGCCTAGCAAATGGTGAAAAAGTGTCCAGTGCTGTCAAAGCTGTCGTAAAAGAGTTAAGTGAAGGAACAAAGATTGCAGTGGTTGTTTCTGCGATGGGCAAAACCACGGATTTTCTGCTTGAAGTCGTTAGAGAAGCCACAAACTGCGAAAAAATGGCATTTAACACTGATGTTGACGATGTTCTGGCTATGGGTGAAAGAACCAGTGCAAGAATATTCTCGGCGGCTTTGAAAGCAAATGGCGTGAGGTGCCGCTACTTTGACCCCGCGGACCAAGATTGGCCGATAATTACTAACGATGTGCCGATGAATGCTGACCCAATATTGGAAATATGCGAAGAAAAAATCTGCACGCATGTGATGCCTCTGCTTAACGACGGTGTTGTGGTTGTTGTTCCAGGTTTCGTTGGCAAAACATTAGACGGGAGAATTACAACCATGGGGAGAGGTGGAAGCGACATAACAGCGTTTGTTCTGGCGCGGGCTCTAAAAGCGAAACAGGTGATACTTGTCACTGACGTGGACGGCATAATGACAGCTGACCCAAAACTTGTGAAATCTGCTAAGAAAATATCCAAGATAGATGTCAACTCGTTAATTGGGCTTGCAAGTTCCTCCCACAAGTTCTTGCAGAAAAAGGCTTTGAAATACAAGGAAGACTGGATGGACGTCAAAATCATAAATCATGCTTACTGTGATTTAGACGCTGAGGGAACAGTCATTAAAGGCTCCTTTACGAGAAACGTTGCAAGCGTTGACTTTCCAGAAGCGATAGCGTCCATAACCATTGTTGGGAAGGGGCTTTCCCAATCTTCCGACGTTTTACAACAAGTCATCCAGAAACTAAAGAGTTTGGAGGTTCAACCTTTGGGATTTTCAGCTAATTATGACTCTCTGATAATGTACGTTCCTGAGAGCATGCTTGACAAAATTCTTGAGCCCCTCCATACGGTCGTTTACGATCACCCGGAGGAAGCCATAGCCATGGCTGTGAGAAAAAACCTCGCCCTAATCAAGATTAAAAGGGCAGAGCTCGAAGAAACCCCTGGAGTGATAGGCAGTTTAGCTAAGGCATTAGGCATGGAGGGCATAAACATCTACGGACTTTTCACGGTAGCCTCTGGAATCCACGTATTTGTTGACAGAGCTCGCGTGGAAGAAGCCTTAGCCATCGTCAAGAAATCCTTAGAAGAAAACTAAATTGTTGGGGTGTGTTGTGGAAATGTTCATTGGAAAAAGTAGGAGGCTGCGGAGGATATTCGGCGACGACGGCAAAACAGTGATAGTTCCCATGGATCACGGGGTTACAAGCGGTCCAATACAAGGCCTCGTAAACATGCAAAGCATCATTGATAAGCTTGCTGCTGGCGGAGCAGATGCCGTTGTTTTACATAAAGGCATAGTGAAAAATGTGGACACCCGGAGACTTGGACTCATTATTCATGTTTCTGCAAGCACCAAAATGGGCCCTGATGTGAATTGGAAAGTAAATGTTTGCAGCGTTGAAGAAGCTGTTCGCTTGGGATGCGATGCTGTTTCAGTTCACGTAAATTTAGGCTCGGATCGTGAACATGAAATGTTGGTTGAGCTGGGTAAACTAGCAGACGAATGTGACGACTGGGGTGTGCCGTTGCTTGCCATGATGTATCCTCGTGGAACAAAGATTGGAAACGAGCATGATCCCATCCTCGTCGCTCACGCAGCGAGGGTTGGCGCCGAATTAGGCGCAGACGTTATAAAGACAAATTATACAGGAGACATTGAATCCTTCAAAAAAGTTATTGAGGGATGCCCAGTTCCCGTGATAATAGCTGGCGGTCCAAAAATTGATTCGCCCAGGAGTTTGCTGGAAATGGTTTACAACGCCGTGAAAGCCGGCTGTGCAGGAGTTTCTATTGGGAGGAATGTTTTTCAACATGAAAACCCAACAGCCGTTACAAGGGCGTTGGTTGGTATCGTTCATAAAGGCTTGGATGTTGAAGGAGCCTTAGCCCTATTAAGAGAGCATCAGTCGGTGATCTGAGTGGACGGGTTGCAATGCAAAATGGAGGAATACCTTGAAGCTTTACGTTCAAGAATGGACTCAAAGGACTACGCAAAGCTGCAAGCTATAAAAATTCCGAGGGTTCACCAGTTCATCTTCGAAGCCGCAGAGCTTTGCAATCCAGAGAGAATTTTCGTTTCTGACGATTCACCTGAGGACATAGCCTACATTAGGCGAATGGCCATAGAAACAGGCGAAGAGAAACCTCTGGCCACCCCGGGGCACACGGTTCACTTTGATGGGCCATACGATCAGGGAAGGGACCGTGAAGCCACAAAGTACCTTGTGCCAAAAGGTGACTACTTGAGTAAGGCGTTAAACCAAATTGACAGGGACGAGGGGCTAGCTGAGGTCAAAGGTCTCCTTAAAAACTCCATGAAAGGACGCACGATGATTGTCCGTTTTGTGTGTCTTGGGCCTCTTAACTCAGTTTTCTCAATTTTGGGCCTACAGTGCACAGACTCATGGTACGTCGCCCATTCAGAATACCTCCTCTTCAGACCAGGCTATGAAGCGTTCACCAAGGCGAGTCCTGACACCCACTTTTTAAGGGTGTTGCATTCCAGCGGAAGACTTAACGAAAACATGGTGAGTGTGGACCACGAAAAGAAGAGAATCTACATAGACTATACGGAAGGCGTAATATACAGTGTAAACACCCAGTATGCTGGCAACTCTGTGGGGTTCAAAAAGCTTGCCTTCAGACTTGCCATAAGAAAAGCAAACCAAGAAGGCTGGCTTGCTGAGCACATGATGATTATGGGGGTGCATGGGCCGGGCGGCAGAAAAACATACTTCGCTGGAGCTTTTCCAAGCGCATGTGGAAAAACTTCAACGGCTATGCTTCCAGGAGAAACTATACTTGGCGACGACATTGCCTACATACGCAACATTGACTCTGTTGCTAGGGCTGTGAACGCGGAGTGCGGCATTTTCGGCATCCTTCAAGGCATAAACCCGCAAGATGACCCAGTGCTATATAAAGTGCTCACAAGCCCCGGAGAAGTCATTTTCTCAAACGTTCTGGTGAAGGATGGAAAGCCTTATTGGCTTGGAATGGGTTGCGAATTGCCAAAGGACGGAGTGAATTATAGCGGGTATTGGTGGGAGGGTAAGACAGACGAAAACGGTGAACCCATACCGCCTGCCCACAAGAACGCCCGATACACAGTGTCTCTTAAAGCCTTGGAGAACTGTGATCCAGAACTGGACAACCCCATGGGCGTTGAGCTTGGCGGGATAATGTACGGAGGCCGCGACTCAAAAGCTTACGTGCCCGTCCAGCAAAGCTTCAACTGGGAGCACGGTATAGTCTGTTATGGAGCCGCCTTAGAAACCGAAACAACATACGCTATAGTTGGGAAGGAGGGCATACCGGAAATAAACATGATGAGTATACAGGACTTTATCTCTATACCTATGGGTCAAAACATACGGAACAACCTAAACTTTGGAAGGAAACTCAAAAAGCCGCCCTTAATATTTGGAGTGAACTACTTTTTGCGAGACTTGAAAACAGGGGAGTATCTGAACTCGCCCAGAGACAAGCATGTTTGGGTCAAGTGGATGGAGTTGCGCGTCCACAACGATGTAGGCGCAAGGGTAACCCCGACAGGGCTCATTCCAAAATACGAGGATCTGCATTCGCTTTTCAAGCAAGTGCTGGGCAAGGAATATAGCAAAGAAGATTATGTTAAGCAGTTCACCATTCGCATACCTGAGAACCTTGCCAAAATCGAGCGGGCTGAGAGATTTTATAGAGAGAAAGTTGCAGATGCGCCCGAAGAACTCTTCACAATATTGAATCAGCAGCGTGAACGCCTCCTCAAAGCGAGGGAAAAGTTTGGAACAGACTATGTTCCACCAGAATGTTTTGAAGATGTGTAAAGGAGGAGATAACTGAAATTTGAAGGAGCTTTGGCTCAAAATTGACGAAACAGTCCCCAAAAGCGTTGTAGAGCGCATACTCTACCCTGCAAGTCAAACATGCGATGCCATTTATGTTGCAAACGAGCGGTGGGCAAGTGACTTTAAGAAAAGAGGCTTAAAGGTTGCTGCAAAAGGCGGCGAATGCGACGTTCAAGTACTTGAGCCCTTTAATGCGGAAGAGCTTAAAAAAATAAAAAAGGCTGGAAAGTCTGTGGCTGTTAAGGTGGTCGTAAAAAGTGCGGAGGATGAAAGGGAAGCCATTAAAGCCGCGAACCTTTCAGCCGACTATATAATAATTCATTGTTTAGACTGGAAGGTTATACCCTTGGAAAACTTGATAGCCAACGCTAGAGGGAAAAGCAAGCTTTTGGCAGAAGTTTCATCACTTGAAGAGGCAAAACTAGCCCTAGAAACCCTCGAACTGGGCGCTGACGGAGTAGTTCTAAAAACATCTAACACCGACGAACTCGCGAAGGTTGCTTACTTAGTTAAAAAGCAGGTTCCACAAATTAGGCTTGCACCGGTGAAAATCATTGAGGTTAAACAAATTGGAACAGGAGCCAGAGTCTGCGTTGACACGTGCGACTTGATGAAAGAGGGGGAAGGTCTCCTTTTAGGATGTCAGTCCGCATGCTTGTTCCTAGTTGAGGCTGAAGTTCACGAGAACCCTTTTGTTCAGCCTAGGCCTTTTAGGGTGAATGCTGGTCCAGTTTCGCTTTACGTTATGTGTTCTCCGGAAAAGACTAGGTATCTTTCAGAGCTTAAAGCCGGAGAGGAGTTGATGATTGTGGACAGGAATGGTAACGCTAGATTTACGAACATTGGCAGAGTCAAAATCGAGTGGCGTCCATTACTGCTCATCGAGGCTGAATATGAGGGAAAACGTTTTAAAACCATAACTCAGAACGCGGAAACAATTAGGCTTGTAACGGAGAAAGGTTCTATATCAGTGACGGCTCTAAAGCCCGGTGACGAAGTTTTAGCGTGCATACTTGAAGGCGGGAGGCACTTTGGAACACTGGTCAAGGAGGAGAGGGTTGTGGAGCTTTGACGGTGAGAATATGCGTTTCCATAATGCCCAAAAGCCTTGACGAAGCGTTGAAGCTTATTGAAAAATCTGAAAAGCATGGGGTAGATTTTATTGAGGTGAGATTGGATCGAATTGGCGATTTTAAAGGATTAGGGGATATAACTGGATGCACAGGGACTCCGCTCATCGCAACCATCAGAACACCGACATGTGGCGGAAAATTCTTAGGAAAGGAGGAAGAACGTGTAAAAATTCTTTTAAACGCAGCCTCAAGCGGGTTCAAATATGTGGATGTTGAGCTGGAGTCTCCTTCACTGAAGGACGTTGTTAAAAGTTTGTCAACTTTAGGCGTAAAACTCATAATATCATTTCACGACTTTGAAAAAACGCCTAGAAAAAGAGAGCTGCAGCGGATTCTGGAAAGCGAAATCGAAAAAGGAGCTGACGTTTGCAAGATAGTGACAACTGCTCGAAGCCTACAAGATAATTTGACTCTGCTGCAGTTTCTACACGATGAGAGCGGGAGAGCGAAGATTGTCTGTTTCGCCATGGGGGCGCTGGGTAAACCATCAAGGCTTTTGTCGCCGATCTACGGGGGATATTTCACGATAGCCTCCTTGGAGCGTGGTACAGAGACGGCTGCTGGACAAATGACCGTTGAGGAGATGAGAGCGGCTTATAAGGCGTTGGGAGTCACGTGATGGAGGTTTCGGGAAAAACTAAGGTGTTCTGCGTTATAGGCGATCCAATTGAACATTCACTAAGCCCAATCATGCATAATGCAGCGTTCAAGCATTTAAAAATCGACGCCGTTTATGTTGCCTTCAATGTGAAGGAAAACATGCTCGAAGACGCTGTAAAAGGCATGCGCAGTTTCGGCATATGTGGAATGAACGTTACAATGCCCCATAAAACAGCCATCATCAAATACCTAGACGAGAGTGACCCCGTGGCAAGGTTTGTCGGCGCCGTAAACACGGTGCTTAACGCCTATGGAAAACTTTTAGGCTTTAACACAGATGGCGTTGGCGCTTTGAGGGCTCTGGAGGAAAACGGTGTCAAAACGAAGGGCAAAAGGATTCTTCTTTTGGGCGCCGGAGGTGCCGGAAGAGCCATAGCCTTTCAATTAGCGCAAGAGGCTGATGAATTAGTTATTCTCAACAGGGACGTGAACAAAGCTAGGCTTCTCGCGGATACTCTTAGAAGGAAGTTTAACAAGGATGTTGTTGGAGACAGCCTCCTACCCAGCACCTTAAAAGATTGGATTAAAGATGTGGACGTGCTTATCAACGCCACCTCCGTGGGAATGCATCCCCACCAAGACAAGACACCCGTTGACAAAAGTTTGCTCAGACCTGAACTCGCTGTAATGGACATCGTTTACAACCCTGTTGAAACAAGACTACTTAAAGATGCAAAGTCCGTGGGAGCCCAAGTGATATATGGAACTGAAATGCTTGTTTTCCAAGGTGCAGTCTCCTTTGAAATCTGGTTTAATCGGCCGGCTCCTGTAAACGTTATGAGAGAAGCCATTATAGAGAAGCTTAAAGCAAGGGGTTTGGATTTTGAGCAGTAAAGCCACAGCCATAAGTTATGGCGCTGCAACCATAATAAACGCTATTGCAATAGGCAAAGGGGCAACCTTCGGAGTGAAACTTTGGACAAAGGCGGAAGTGAGGCTAACAGACAACCCGCATGTTATAAAGGGCGAAATCACTTCAGACCCTTTTGAAAGCACAGTGCTCATAGAGAAAACCGTGATAAAAGTCCTAGAACATTTCGGATTAGCTGGAAAATTTGGGGCGGAAGTTAAGACGTGGTCCAACATACCCATTGCACGGGGATTAAAAAGCAGCAGTGTCGCCGCAAACGCCATAGCGCTGGCCACAGTGGCTGCCCTTCAAAAGGAGATTGACGACTTAACCATAGTCAACTTAGGCGTCGATGCGGCCTTAGAGGCAAAAGTAACCATAACTGGGGCTTTTGACGACGCCTGTGCATCCTACTTCGGCGACATAGTCGTCACGGACAACTTTAAGAGGAAAATAATCAAACGGTTCAAGGCTCCGGAAAACCTTAAAGTTTTATTTCACATTCCAAAAACAAAGGTTTACACAAGCAGCATAAAAGTCGAAAAACTGAAAACAATATCGCCATTAGTTAAAATAGCGTATAGAGAAGCCTTGAAAGGAAACTTTTGGCACGCCCTAACCCTAAACGGACTGCTGTATTCCTTTGCGTTGGGCTATAATCCATCAATAGCCATGGACGCGCTGACGGCTGGGGCTGTAGCTGCAGGACTATGTGGAAAAGGACCAGCCGTAACGGCGGTTGTCACAGAAGACAAGGTCGACCAAGTTAAAGAGGCTTTAACGAAATATGAAGGCGAAGTTATAGAGACAGAAATAAATCATGAAAAAGCAAAGATATTGGAAGTTTCTCCATGACAAACGTCACAATCAAGCCCGTGGAAGGGTTAAAAGGCGAAGTTGAAGCTCCTCCTTCCAAGTCTTACACGCATAGAATGCTTGTTGCAGCGCTCTTATCAAATGGGAAAACCGTGATAGAGAAGCCCCTAGTTTCCGATGACACACTGGCAACTTTGGAGGCGATAAAAGCTTTCGGAGCCTATGTGGAGCAAAAAGACGGTTTCTGGGAGGTGAACGGACAACCAAAACTGAAAACACCCGAAAAACCCATAAACTGTCGGGAATCTGGAACAACGTTACGCTTCATGATACCCGTAGCCGCCCTCGCCCAAGGAAAAACAACTTTCATTATGGGGCCTTCGCTGAGTAATAGGCCATTAAAGCCTTTACTCCAAAGCCTAGACACCATCGGCGTTAAAACACTGCGTAAACCCCCGATGGTGGTGGTTTACGGCGGAGGAATCAACGGAGGAGAGACAACTCTGCGGGGTGATGTGAGCTCCCAGTTTGTCTCGGGACTTTTGTTCGCGTGTCCTCACGCAAAAAGGGACACCGAGATATTCCTCACGAAACCCGTTGAGTCTAAGGGCTACATAGACATGACTGTGGAAGTTTTACAAAAGCATTCAGTGAACGTTGAAATCTCAAATGACTACAGCCACATAAAGATCCCAAGCGGACAAGACTACAAGCCCTTCAAGCACAAAGTTCCCGGAGACTTTTCATCTGCAGCATACCTTTTGGCGGCCGCCGCCATAACTTCATCAAAAATAAGGGTTTACAATCTTAATTATACATCAAAACAGGGGGACAAGGCAATTTTAGAAATACTCAGGCATGCAGGGGTTGACGTGCATGTTGAAGAAAACTTCGTTGAAGTGAGTGGTGCGGTGAGCAACGCTGTACGAGTTGATGCTGGTGACATCCCCGACCTTGTGCCCGTATGCACAGCCATCGCATGCTATGCGAGGGGCATGTCGGAGATACGCAACGCCAAGAGATTAAGGTATAAGGAATCGGATAGACTAGCCGCCCTTCACACAGAGTTTAGAAAGATGGGCGCGGACATAAATGTGGAAGGAGATAACCTCATAATAAGAGGGCCTTGCAAGCTCCGTGGTGCAGTATTAGATCCGCACAATGATCATCGAATAGCTATGGCTTGCGCCGTTGCCGCTTTAGGCGCCAAAGGGGACTCAACGATTATGAATGCTGAATGTGTGAGTAAGTCTTATCCCAAGTTCTTTAGAGACTTAAGCCTGTTAGGAGCGAAGATAGTTGGCGGCGAACTCGTTTGGTAAAGCCTTCGTCGTGACAACTTTCGGCGAAAGCCACGGAAAATGCGTCGGCACAGTTATAGACGGCTGCCCAGCGGGTTTACCCCTTTCCGAAAGCGACGTGCAAATAGAATTGGATAAGAGAGTTCCCAAAAAGCTGGAAATAACTTCTGGAAGAATCGAAAAGGACAAAGTGGAACTATTGTCTGGAATATTTGAGGGACACACCACGGGGGCGCCAATATGCATGCTGGTCTGGAACAAGGAAGCGGTTCCATCAGAATACGACGTCATAAAAAACTTACCTAGACCCGGACATGCAGACTATCCTGCCCATGTCAAGTATGGAGGCTTCAACGACTATAGGGGTGGCGGAAGATTCTCGGGAAGAATCACCGTATCGTTCGTTATGGCGGGAGCCGTTGCAAAAAAGTTGCTGAGGCTTTTCGGAGTTGAAGTGTTGGCTTACACTAAAGCCATAGGCGGCATAGAAATGAAAGAAACGCCAACGCTAGAACAGATTAGGGAGGAAACTTACAAAAACCCTGTAAGATGTCCAGACCCGGTCTGCGCAGAGTCCATGGAGAAAGCAATAATTGAAACCAGAAAGGACGGAGACAGCATCGGAGGCATTGTGGAGTGCGTAGTCCTAAACGTTCCAGTGGGTGTCGGTGAGCCCGTGTTTGATGCGTTGGACGCGGACATTGCGAAAGCTATATTCGCCGTGCCAGCCGTGAAGGGCGTGGAGTTTGGCGCTGGATTTAAAGTAGCCGCCATGAAGGGGTCTGAGAACAACGACCAGTATGTGATACAAAATGGCAAAGTGGTGACATTAACGAACAATTCTGGTGGGGTGCTTGGAGGCTTGTCTAACGGAATGCCAATACTGGTTAGGGCAGCCATTAAACCTACGCCGTCAATAGCCAAAAAACAAAAAACCATAAACCTGTCGGAATTCAAGGAGGCTACACTGCAAGTGAAAGGAAGACACGACCCGTGTATAGTGCCAAAAGCAGTGCCAGTAATAGAGTCCATGGTCGCGATAACCTTAGCAGACCACATGATAAGGGCTGGAATAATACCGAGGGTTTTAGCAGGAGGGAAGTAATGTCGGGAGAATAACTGAGTTAAGGCAGAAAATAGACGAGATAGACGAAAAAATCCTTCTTCTATTAAAGGAGAGAATTGAAATCTCCAGAAAAATAGGCGAGGAAAAACGGAGGCAAGGAATCCCGTTGAGGGATTTTGAAAGGGAGAACGAAAAATATAGGCAAATAACAGAGAAAGCCCTAAAACTGAAGCTTAACCCTGAAGAAGTAAAGAGGGTTTACCGAGAAATAATCGACATGAGCGTGCATGCACAGGAAAATGAGTTCGTGTAAATCTTAAATAACTCGGCTTTTTAATTCAAGAATGTTGTCAGCAATGTTGTACGAAATAAACGAGAAGATAATAAGACTTGAGAGGGAAGGGCGCAAAATCATAAAATTTAACCTCGGAGACCCTGACCAGCAAACTCCAATGGAAATTATTGAGGCTGCCTTCGAGGCTATGAAGAAAGGTAAGACAAAGTACGCGTCCGCCGCCGGTGAAGCCAAATTAAGAGAGGCTTTAGCTGAAATCCATGGAGTTGACGCGGACAACATTGTGATAACTCCCGGCTCCAAGTGGGCGGTTTTTGCAACCATGTATCTCTTGCTTGACAAAGGCGACAACGTGATTATTCCAAGCCCCCATTGGACAGCTTATGACTTGGCAGCTAAAAGCTTGGGCGTCGACGTTAAACTCATAAAAACAAAACTTGAATCAAACTGGGAGGTAAACATCGAAGAGCTTGAAAAACTAATTGATGACAAAACGAAGCTTATAATATTCAACAATCCAAACAATCCCACAAGTAAAGTGATGAACGAAAAAGTTGTAAAAGAAATGGTTAATTTGGCAAACGAAAAAGGCGTAAAAATTTTGGCTGACGAGGTTTACGCGGACATAAGTTTTGTTAAGACGAAAAGTCTTCTCGAGTATGAAGGGGAACACATAGTGATAAGGAGCTTTTCAAAAACTTTTGCCATGACCGGGTGGAGGATAGGCTACCTTATTGCGGATAAAGCATTAACGGACAAAATTATCAAGCTTAACCAAATAACATTGACGAATGTTCCAGTTTTCATACAGGAAGCAGCCTTAAAGGCTTTGGAGTTAAGACATCAAATAATTAAAGCCATGCGGGAAAGTTACCAAAAAAGAGCAGAATTAGCCCATAAAATACTTTCAGACACAAAATTGAAGTTCACAAAGCCAGAGGCACCGTTCTACGTTTTTCCAAAACTTGACGGGTTAAACTCTGAAATATTCACATTCAATCTTTTAGATAAGGGCGTAGCTGTTGTGCCTGGAACATCGTTCGGCGACTACCCTGAACATTTCAGGATTTCTTTAACAGCGCCGGATGACGAGATTGAGCTTGGCCTTAAGATCATTGCCGAGGCATTTAAATGAGAATTGCAATAATAGGCGCCGGAAGAATGGGCAGGTGGTTTGCAAAATTCTTTCAGGAGCAAGGCTTCACCGTTGTGATTTCAGACAAAGACCGCGAAAAGTTACAAAAACTGAAAGATGAGATGACCGTTGAAGTTGCTGACAACGTGAGAGCCGCGGAAAGCGCCGATAGAATCCTAGTATGTGTGCCCATAGACAACTTTGAGGATGTGATTAGGGAAATAAGCGTTCATATTCGACCCGGGCAAGAAGTTATGGATATATGTTCCGTCAAAGAGGTACCCGTCAAAATAATGCACAAGTATCTAGGCAAGGCTGTTACCCTGGGCACCCATCCAATGTTCGGGCCCGGTGCCAAAAGCATTAAAGGCCAAAATTTCGTTTTAACTCCAACAAACGCTGAAGAACAAGCTTTAGCCAGAGACTTTGGGAAGTGGCTTGAAAACAGGGGCGCCAATGTACATTTCATGACGCCGCAGGAACATGACAGAATCATGTCTGTTGTTATTGGGCTACCATGTTTTTTGTGCCATGTTGTCTGTGACACATTGCTGAGCTGGGGGGAATTTGAAAAGGCGAAAAAGGTTTCCGGAGTAAGCTACAAGTTTTTATTGACTTTAACGGAAGCCGTCCTCTCAGAAGAAGCCGAATTTGTGGCAAGCGTGCAAACGAATCTTCCAGACCTAGACAAGCTTGGAGAGCTCCTATCCAAGAGGACTAGTGAATGGTTGGAGGCGGTCAGGCGAGGGGAGAAGGCAGAGCTTGTCAGAAAAATAACCCTTTTAAAGAGTGAGCTGGCAAAGGTAGCTCCACAGTATTCCGAGGCATACAAGTGCATGTATAAAATGCTTGAAGCCGTCAATGGCGAGTGTTAAGACCCAAATTTTTTCTCGGCTTTTCTGCCATCAGCACCCTGTAACCGCTTTCCCTCGCAAGAATTGTACAGTTTCCGAAAGTTTCTTGAAAGATTTGTTGAAGTCTTTTTCCGCCAATTTTAGACTTTAAAACTATCTGCAGCGTTCCCCCCTCCGTTAAGTGCTCCGGCGCCCCAGTTATTATGGCTTTTACAGTAGCTAGCCCAGCACTTACCGGCGGGTTTGAGAGGATGCAGTTGAAAAACATGCCTTTAACAGGCTCGTAAAGGTTGCCCCGTCTAACCTCAGCATTGTAAACTCTGTTCAGCTCAATGTTCCGCTTTGCAAGTCTGACTGCGCGTTCGTTTATGTCCACCATGATCACGTGAAGCTTCGAATTGAAGGAGGCTGCTGCTATGCCGATGGCACCGTAGCCGCATCCAATATCTAAAACCAAGCCGCTCTCCGGCAGAATCATCGACTTTATCAGAAGCCTTGTGCCCAAATCCACACGCTTTTTAGAGAAAACGCCGGAGGCTGTTAAAAATTTAAAGGTCTTTCCGCGAATACATGTTTGTATAAGCCCAAAACGGGGTTTGGCTTTCGGCTTTTCTGAAAAATAGTGGTTTGTCCCGTTTTTAAGGGTCATATCTCTCTGCTCTTCCAACACCTTGGGTATGTGCCCCGGGGCATTAAAACACGTTTAACTCTCGCAACAACACCGTGCTCCATGCTCAAAATCTCCTCGGTGGAGGCTTGAGCCTCAGCCAAAGCTACGGCTTCACCCTTCAACGTGAAAATTGCCACCATGGATCCGGCAGTTATACCCGTCTCGAGGGACAACACACCTGGAGCTGTTAGATTTGCACCGTGGCAGAGGGCGTCCACAGCAGTGTCCCTAACATAGATTTTTGGAACAAGAGCTAAGGCCTTTTCCATCGGTTGGATAAACTTTTTGAGGGTTGCGTCGTCTCCGCTTTCTTTCCACTGCATAGTCCAGTAAGCCACGTCGTGCATAGTTACTAATCCCTCTTCCTCGATGAAGGGTCCGGCTCTTGTTCTACGTAGTTCTTGCATGTGGGCACCGCAGCCTAAAACTTCGCCAACATCGTGGCATAGTTTGCGAATATATGTGCCTCCCTCACAACCCACTTTAAAAAGCACGTTCCGCCCATCCATCTCAAGAAAATCTATGTAGTAAATTTTCCTCGTCCGCAGTTGACGCTTCACGGAGGATCTCAAGGGAGGACGCTGGTAAACTGTGTCCTCGAACTCCCTTAACACTTCTTTTACGCGGTTTTCCGGAGCATCCCCGTGAAGTTTCATGACGCAAACATATTCTTTGCCGCTTAACAGCAACGCCTGCACTATTTTCCGAGACTCTTCTAGGGTTATGGGAAGAACGCCGGTCACGTTGGGATTTCCCTAGCCGCTAAAACGCCCAAAAGGCTTCTAGGGTCCCACCGTGGCCGACGTTTTCCACGCCGACTATGCGTTTAACCCATGCGGCTACTTCGTGGCTTGTGGGTCCCGCTGGCTTGTCCAGATTTATGACACCGAACCTTATGTAGTCCTTTGCTGGGCGCTCTTCGGGTCTACAGCCATATTTTGGGTCTGTTTCGCCTTCGGTCTTCACTAGTAGTTTACGCTCAACCATCCATGGGGCAACACTTCTAGGCATTTCAGATAAAGCACCTCACCGTTAAAAAGCAGAAAGAAGAGTCTAATAACTCTTGTTAGACCCGGGCTAGGGCGGGTTTAACAGGCTGAGCCATAGCCTCCAGTAAACCTTTCGCCTTTAACGCTTCAATAACCTCCTCATCGGAGGCCCCACGTTTAATGTCTATCTTTTCGGCTAAGGGTTCAAGATGGTTTATGTTAGCCCTCCGTCTCTTAACGCCCGTCACATTCTTGGGTCCAGTGACAAGCACGAAATTTTTGTCGATGACGTCAACTATAACACATTTTTTGCCAGCCTCTCTACCGCAGATTTTAACGCATACTCTGCCAACTTCAATTGCAGGCAAGCGTACTCTCCTCCTGTTTCTAGGCATAAACATAAACGCTCATATTTATAATTTCAGCTTCAGAGAATAGGAAATCCTTCGAAATCCATATGACAATGTTATGTCAAAAACTTTTCAACAACACTGTATAGCACACTTGTCCCAAACACTAGGTTGTTTATGGATATGCGTTCGTCTACGCCGTGCACCATTTTCAATATTTCGCCGTAGGGTAGGTCTGAAAGCGTTGGCTGGAAACCATAACATACGGCGCCGAGCTTTCTGAAAAAGCGGGAATCTGTTCCGCCAGTCAACAGTATCGGAGCTACTGCGCAGTTTGGTTCAAACTCTTTCAAAGTTTCCACTATAACCCTGTACAAAGGCGTGTCTGTTGGAGATTCTGAGGGTTCGTTGGCTTGGATAATCTTGAATTCAAGCTTTTCGAGGTCTACGTCTTTCAAAAGCTCTTTTATGCGGTTGAAAGCCTCAACGGTGGTTTGTCCGGGCGGGATTCTGCAGTCGAAAACGGCTTCGCATTCTGACGGAATTATATTCTCTTTAACGCCGCCATGAATAATTGTTGGTGCCACTGTCATCCTTAGCATCGCGCGAAGCTCTTCAGCCATAGCCTTGTCTTTCTGGGCCAGCATATCCAAAACTTCGTCGGCTCTAGCTGGGTTTTGGAGCAGACTTTTGAGGACGCCCCCAGCCTGCTTGTTTTCCTCAGCCATAACGGTCAAAAACTG
>Ga0105163_1001048_pt1 | contig 15070 bp, 19 predicted proteins | sample JNZ110809AmetaG_FD_81531 | JGI IMG/M metagenome (GOLD analysis project Ga0105163, IMG submission 81531) | Hot spring microbial communities from Jinze hot spring, China to study Microbial Dark Matter (Phase II) - JNZ 110809A | ecosystem: Environmental > Aquatic > Thermal springs > Hot (42-90C) >... | reverse complement strand
GATAGAACCCACTCCTTCTTTTGAGGTCCTGAGTTGGGTGTTTCGTGAATCAACTCGGCGACGCCCACCAGAAACGTCACGATAGCGGTCACCGCTTGGGTGACCTCCAAAATCGCCTGAAGCCACGACACTTTCAACTTCATCATACATCCCTCCTTACTGTAAGTTTCCGTTCGTCATTATAACCCCGACGGCGGGAAATGTCAATTCGCTTCCCTATTTAACAACTTCCTCAGGTTCTCCCTAACTTTCTCCGCTTTGTCCTTCCGAATGTAAATACCAAAGGGAGTGTCAATTGTGAGTTCAATCCCCTGTGAGGACAAAGGTTTCACCAACTCCTCCTCAATGATGCTGTGAAGGGAAACGACATCCGGGTCAAAGAAATCGGCTCTCTGTCCAGTTTGGGAGAATAGGGCGATACATTCAACCCCCGCCTCCATCCAACCGACACTGTGTCTGATGTCGGGAAGGACGTTCTTTAAGGCTTTAACCAACGCCTCACCCAACATCTCGTTCAATTCGTAAACTCTCTTCAACAACTGAGTGAACTCCTTCGCTACTTCAACGAAGTCTCTTCTTTTTTCCGCCATGACTTTCTACCTCCAATCTTGGAACTCTCGTCACTAATCCCTCTGTCCCAATTATTCTTCCTTCTGTATCACGAACGACTCTCTTTCCCGTGTCCGGGGAAACGACAAACGCCTTTATCTCTCCCTTATCTATGAGAGGTTGTAACGCTTCCAGCACCTTCTGCGAGACAATAATGATACGAGAAGGGTCTCGAAGTTCGGGGAAATTTTCAAGGGGAGGAAGTTCGTATTCTTTTTCAACGACGGGAATTCCGCATAGTTCCCCAACCACAACTTCTTTCTCGTCCAACCTAAACACCTTCCCTGAGGGGGGAATTTTCGCTACACCCCCGCTTTGCAAAACCAAAGTAACAGCGTGTGGTGTGAGATTAACTGTCCTGTTAACAAGGTCTTCTATACTTTCCACTTCGGGTAGTCGAACACCCATCTTTTATTCCTCCTTTTTCGTTTTTCCTACACTCACTTAGAATTATAAGTCAAGTTCAAGAGGTTGTAAAGAGGGGAAAACTCAGAGGAGGAGGGGTTGTTGGAAGAGTTCGGGCGGGGGTTCGGTCATTAAGGGTTTCTCCCTTAACCTTCGTTCCAGAAGGAGAATTCCGTCCTTCCAATTTCGTCGAAGTTCCCAGCGGACATCCAACTCACGTTTCAAAGTCCTTCGTCGTTGTAACGAGTGGTTTCTGACTATTTGTCCGTCGTCAATGAAGTCCACAATCCTGACTTTCCCGTATTTTTTCGGTCGGAGACCTCGCCCCGCCCGCTGGATAACCGCCACCTTGGACTTCTGTCCGGCGGCGAGAATCACACTCTTGATGTTCGTAACGTCCAACCCTTCCTTACCGATGTCCGAAAGAATGGCGATATCCAATTCCCCCCTGTCAATCATCCTCATCGCCTTGACCCGTTCCTCACCCGGATGTATCCCGTGAAGGAAAACAACCTTGATACCGAGATTGTATTTCTCCGACAACCTCAATATCTCCTGTCGGATGAGTTCACCGTGTTCAAGTCTCGTCACCAGAACAAGAGAAGGACGGTTCACTATCGCCTCAAGGGCGATGAGTCTGTTCCTTGCGGCGTTCTTCACAATCGCATGTTCATACTCCCAATTGAAAAGTTTCTGACCGTCCCTTTCGTAAATAGGGGGAACTTCCCTGACCGACCCACCCATCTCGTAGTAAACGAGTTCCACGGGGACAGTCGGAGCCTCCGCCTCCACGATGAACGGTGAAATTGCACCCCACAGGAAAAGGTTTTCGGGAGTGTAGTCTCGGTAGGGAGTGGCGGTGAGGGCTATTCGGGCGTAAGCCTTCGTCGCCTGTTGGGTCACGAAGTAGAAAGTGTCGGCGGCGAGGTGATGGGCTTCGTCCACGAAGAGAATGTCAATTGACCTGATGTAGTCTATGAACCTTTGGTCGTGGTCTTTCAACCGACGGTAAATGGTTTGAAACATTCCGACGGTAATCCGTTTGGTGGTGTCTTCCATTCCCTCACCGATCAGACCGATGGGTTCGTCCGTGAACTTCACTATTCGTTGGTGTGATTGTTTTTGAAGGGATTTGGTGTGGGTCAACCAAAGGATTTTGGAGTCGGTGGGGGCGGAGAGGATGATAGCGATACCCATGAAGGTTTTACCTGACCCGGGCGGGGCGACGATGAACCCCCTCGGGGAAGTCAAAATTCTCCTGACCGCTTCTTCTTGGAAGTCTTTGAGTTCGAGGTCGGTGAACTCAATTTTACTCAAATCGAACTTAGGGGTTTTCTCCTTCACGATATTTTGGATATTTTTGAGGGGTTGGACGAGACGGGGGTGAACCCACGAATGTTGGATTAAAAGGGAGAGTAGTCCGAAGGGAATGTAGACTTTGTATGTGTTACCGACACGGTAGAGGGAATACAGTCGTTGTCGGGTCGGTTTGGTTAGGAAGGAGAACCAGATGGGGTTTCTCACGTCCAGCGGGGTGTAGGGTCTTTCTGGGACTTTCCCCCGCTGGGGGATGAAGGAAAGGTGTTCTTCCCAGACTTTCAGGAGGTCGTTGAGGAAATCCACCTCACCACTGTCGAAGATGAGAGTGACCCACGACGCATTGTATTTAATGTCCAATCTTCGTCCCCTCCTTGACCAAAAGGATTTTAGTTTACCTTTCCCCGAGGTGAAATTATAACACGGAATAGGGACAGTGTAAAGGAAGAGGTAACGATAGTCAAATCACTTTACAAACTCGGTCTCGTGTGTTATAATTGAGGGGCGAAAGGAGGGTCAAGGATGTTTCACGAAGTATCTGTGGTTTACGACGAAACACAAAACACCATCTCAATCACTCTGACCGTCCCTCGGGACGGGAAAATTTTCCAAATCACTCATATCACGTCCCTTCCCTTCACCGATGAAAAATTGTCCCAGTTCATCTCACGAGTGAAGGAATTCATCGACCTCCACGAGAAAATCACCTCCTCCCTCCAACAAACCACAACCCAAACTCCCCAAACCACCCAACCAACCCTCCCTTATATACCACCGAAACCCTCAATGACCTTCGACACCATCACGACCAAACTCAGGGAACTTTACCCACACGTCCCCACCGAAATCCTTGACAGGGTGGTGGGAAAGGTCGCCGACAAATGTGAAATCCCACGGGAAAGGTTCTTCAAACTCAGTGCTGACGAGTTCGAAAAACTCAACAACACCCTCTTCCAACCTGTAGGTGAAAAGGGAGTGAGGGAAGTCCTCTTGATGGAAACCATCGCCACCGGAAATTACGAAATTCCGACCGACCAAGACGAACGGAAACTTTTACTCTCACGGGCAAGGGAGTTCGTCCGACACCATCCCGTCCTTTCCCGTTGTGAAGAGAACGTAAATCAGGTTAGAATTGATGGGTGGCGGGGGGCGTTCCTCGCCCTTTACGAAATCTACCGACTTGAAGAAGACCAACCCGAAAATAAATGAAAGGAGGTCAAGTAAAAATGGGACGGAAATCGCAGGCGGGTCAACCCACTCCCGTCGTCTCCTTCACCACACCTACAAAAATTCAACGAATTTCCACGGGGTCATTGGTCATAGACAGTGCCCTTAAGGGGGGAGTTCCACGGGGAGCGGTGACCCTTATCGCCGGTCGTGCCGACACAGGTAAAACCCTCATCTGTTCTCATGTTGTCGCCAACGCCGTCAAACAAGGTAACCGTGCCCTTATCCTTGACTTCGAAGGTAGGTTTCTCGACCTTGAAAGGTTACTCAACAGGGGGTTAACAGAGGAACAAATCAGGGAAAAGGTGAAAATCGTCACGTCAATTTACACGGTGGAAGACGCTTCCAAGTTAATTCGTGGGGAGTTAACGGCTTCCGAACCGCCCGCCGTCGTCGTCATCGACAGTATCGGGGCTATTCAAGCCTTGACATCACTTCGTTCCGTTTCCGAAGAGGGTAAAAGTGGGATAGGGGACACTGCGAGGGCTATCACCCGTGAATTCAAAGACATCCTTTACGGTCTCACCCAACAGACCAACACCGCCCTTATGATGACCACGCAGAAACGGACGTCCATTCTCCCTTACGGGGCTTACGAATCCGATTACCTTCCGAACATTCTCCGTCACGCACCCGCCGTCTACCTTCAGTTGAAGTCGGAGGACGAGAGTGATTCTTTAACTCCCGTGAAGGCTGTGAAGGTAAAGGAGATGACGAGGGATTTGTTCAAGAAGATTGTTTTCTTTTTTGAGAAGAACCAGACGGGATATCCCCACGCCCGTGGAGTTACCCGATACTTCTTGTTCAGTCGTTCCGATTACGGTATTAGGATAGGGGATTGGGATTTGGTGTTTGAGATTTGTGGGTTGGGGAGTGCATCGTTTTTCGGTGTGGTTCGGCGGGTGACCCGTGACGGACAAACATACTATTCAACTCCGTCGGGAAACTCTTACCTTCTCTCCGACTTATACACGAAACCGTCGGTGAGGGAAAAGTTTCTCAGTGAGACTTATGACATTTTCCTACAGAAGATGTTACAATTTTGGGAAGGGAACTACGTCACCATCTCCCTTGACGGGATGGAGGTAGAATGAGATGGGAGTTAAAAGTCGTCGTAAGGGGGTGAAGGGGGAACGTGAAGTCGCACGGAAATTGTATGAGGTGTGGGTTGGCGTTCCCCCTCCACCCGATAGAGAGATATTCGTGAGGACTAAAATTGGCGTAAGACAAAGGTTGGGAGATATAGTCGTCCCCGACGATTTTCCCTTCGTCGTGGAAGTCAAAAACCGCAATCTTCCCCTTTCATCCGTCGTGGACTTCACATCCCAGTTCCACCGCCTCGTAGACGAAACGATAACTAAACTTCAAAACGGTGGAAGGGACATCTGTCTCGTTGTCAAGGTGGGTAAACCGAGTAAGTTTTACTTCTTCGTCATCACGAAGGAGAGACCGACCGACGAGACCTGTTGGGTTAGGAAGTGGGACGACGACCACTACATTTTGTGGTTCACTGAAGAGACTTTCCTAAAAATCCTCAAATCCTATTGATGTTCGTGGAGACACTGAAAATGAAAGGGGATGGTCGTCGTGTTAAGCGACCTTGAGGTCAGAATTCTCCTTGACAACCTGAGGTTCGTTGGACGGGAAGGGAAATACCTTGTCTTCTTTTGTCCTTTTCATCCCGACCAACATAACCCGAACTTCAAAATCCACACCGAAAAGAGGGTTTACAGGTGTTTTAGGTGTGGTGAATACGGTCCCGTCATCAAATTGTTGAGACAGTTCGCCCCTCACCTTTACCCTCCCGACGAAAAAGAGAAAGAAGAAATTGAAAAGTTGAAAATCCTTGAAGATGTCTATCACAACAGGGCTATTGACGACAGGAACGTATTACGGGAAATTTACGAAAGGCGTCGGATATCTTGGACGACAATAGAGAAAAGTAAGGTCAAATTCCTTCCCGACCAAAAGGACATTCCCGATGACGTAAATTCACTTAAACGAAGGTTCATTTTCCCCGTCCTCTCCTTCAACGACAGGTTACTCAACGTCGTCGGTTGGTCTCCCTATGTTAAACCCCCCTACGTCTTGGTCTCACAACTATCACCTAAACCTTACGGACTACACCTCGTCGGGAAAACCGAAAACGAAGTATGGGTTTGTGAGGGAGTGATGGATTCCCTTTCGTTCGTTGATTGTGGTTTACCGGCGGTGGCGACCCTCGGCGGCGGTGTTCACCCCTCCGAAGTCTTCTCCCTCTTCCCAAACCCCCTTGTCTACTCTTTTGACGGAGACAGGGCAGGAAAACGATACACCTTCATCTGGTCGTTCACCGCCGTCAAAGAAAAAAGGTTCCACGATAGAGTGATCGTCCTACCCGACCAAGAAGACCCAAACTCCCTACACCAAAGGGAAAAGTTATTTGAGGTGACGGAAAAATCAAGGAAATTCACCCCCGCCGAAATCGTCTTCTACTACTCCCTCAAACACGAAGACGAAATATCCCCCTTCATGGTCATTCAGTTCCTCGCATTTCAGTTACCCCTGACCCACTTTCTCGACCTTTACACCCAAGTCATCCAGAAGAAATTGAAAAACAAAATCGTTTTACCCCTCTACACCCTTAACGGTTCAATTCCCTCCGATTACATAAGTGAACAGTTGTTGTCGGATTGGTCGTTGATTTGTTCCGCCGCCACCACCTTCGAAGGTCGGGAAGTCATCCTACACTACTTCCTTCCATCGGAGGTCAAACCTTTACTTGACAACATACCCGTCAAAGAGGGAGGATGTAGGGGGGTGAAACCTGACCTGCGGGCGGCGTGTAAACGAGTCCTTTACCTTGTCAGAAAACCTCAGTATAATAAATTTAGGGAGTTGATAGAAACCGTCAAGAGACTTGAGGTGTAACTAATGAAAAGTTACGTCGTCGCCCTTGTCAAACTTGAGAACGGTTACAGAGTATGGGTTTACGGTCTTTTCCCTGATGAGGCTTTCGCCATCCTGAAGGAGAAGTTCGTCGGCGTCGGGAATTACCCTCTCTGTTACTCCGAACGAATTATCCCGTCAATCTCATCCCAATGGAAAGGGTGTAAACTCGTTTCCCTCCCGACCCTCTTCGAAAAGTTCATCAACGACCACTTCCCCGAATACCAAAAGAAGAGTGTCCTTCCTTACCTCCCTTACATTCCGAAGGTCACGAAATCACTAACCAACAAAAGGAGGAGAAACAAATGGGTGGAGTGAGTGAAGTCGTAACACCTAAGAGGTTGAAGTTTTTCCTTCGGCGTGACCTTTTGACCAACAAATACTGCGTTTACATTTGGGGTCCGCCGGGCGTCGGTAAAACCGAATGTGTGTTACAACTCGCCAAGGAACTCAACCTACCCGTGAGGGTGTTGAACGTCGCTTTGGAACATCCCCACACCCTCGGTGGTTTTCCCGTCCCCTCGTGGAAAGAAAAAGTGATGTCGAAACTTCCACCCAAAATCATCAGTGAACTTGAAGGGGAAGGGATATTGTTTTTTGACGATTTCGCCGCCGCCGAACCCCAACAACAACGGGTCTCCCTATCCCTAACCACCTACAGGAGAGTGGGTGATTACGTCCTCCCCGACGGAATAAGGGTGATTTTTGCGTCCAACAGGGTCAAAGACTTCTCCTATGTGGTCAAACCATCACTCGCTATCCTCAACCGTTGTAAACACTACGTCCTTTACCCGTCATTGGATGATTGGTGTGATTGGTTGAGGAAGGTTTCAGTTGATTTAAGTGAGTTTGATCGTAAATGTTGGGAGAACGTTCCGAGGGAGGTCGCCGCCCTCGTCACCACCTTCCTCAAATTCTTCCCACACCATTTCTTTGTTGAGCCGTCGGCGATGAGGGACGACGTCGTGGACACAGTGGCGTTCCCCACACCACGTTCTTGGACCAATTTCATGCGTGACCTCGGAATTTACATCAAGGAAAAAGGTTACCCTGATGTGACGGTGGACGAAGTGTTGAGGGACAAGGACGATGTGTTGTCGTTGTTGGTTTCGTGGGTTGGAGATACCCCCGCCGCCGACTTCCTCAAATACACCGAAGTGGACAGAAAAAAACTCAACGAAATGACCCGTAACTGGAAAAAACTCAAAACCTTACCCATCTACGAACAATCCCTATACGCCCTGTTTGTTTACTTCTCCCTTTTCGGAGAAGAAGAGAAGGACGAGTTCGTCTCTTACATCACGAAGAATTTACATTCGGAAGCCCTCGCCGTCCTGTCCTTTCACTTGAAAGGGGACGAGAGAGTGCGGGAAGGGGATAAGTTACAGGTCGCCGCATCCGCCCTTCCCCAAGTCATCAAAGAAACGACAAGGAGGGATGAAGATGTCGTTGAGGGAGAATTTAATGAAGAGGATGGTTTCCCTGTTGAAGAGGGATTCTAAGGTTTTACGACCGTCCAAGATTGGTGGATGTCCACGGGCGATTGTGTTGGAACACATTTCTCCCGTGGAGGATGAAATTGAGGGGGACGAGTTTGACTCGAGGGTTATTACGAAGTTGGGTAGTGCCCTCGGCGGGGTCATTTACGAGAGAGCCATCGCCCCCCTTCTCATTGAAGAGGGTTTCCTTTACCAAGTGAAGGTCAAGAGTGGGGAAATCGAAGGGACTTGTGACTTTTACAAATACGACCCTGAGACCGAGGAAGGGTTAGTTGTGGACTTGAAGACTATCAACCGGGCGAACCTCCCTTACATTCCCAACCCCGGACATGTAGACCAAATCACCGTTTACATGGATTGTATCCTGAACGGGGAGATTTGGACGACGAAGACCGTCAACGAGGGAGGTAAGACAGTGGAAGTTTTGGACAAAAAGTTACCCAATCCCAAGAAGGTAAGAGGATGTCTCATTTACCTTTTGAGGGAGAACCCCCTTCACATCACGAAGGAACAGGAATGTTGGATAGATTACGATCCCATGCGGGCGGAACTTCTCAGGTCACGTTTCCAGTGGTTGAAGGAATCAATTGAGAAGGGGGAAATCCCGCCCGTCCCGAAGGATTACACCCCCTTCAATTACCCGTGTTACATCTCAACCTATGAAGGGATTTACACCTGTCCTTACTGGGACGAATGTTGGAAGGAGACGGTCTCCTCCGAAGGCGATAAAATCCCCGACGAACTCTCCCAGTTGGCGAGGAAATACTACGAAAGTTGGTTCAACATCAGGTTACACAAAAAGGAGAAAGACCGTTACGCCCAAATGTTAAAAGAACTGACGAAAGGAATACCATCAATTCTCATTCCCTTTGACGGCGGAGTGTTGAGGAAAAGTGTCGTCTCCTACGACGAAATCAACTACCACGGGGTCTTGTTGGGTTTCCTCGATTTCGTCAACGAATACTTCAAACCCTCCCTCCCACAACGGAAAAAGATGGTGGAAGTATTGGAAAACCTCAAATCCAAACACAAGAAGGTCATCACTTACACTCGGTTCGATGTCAGTCAAGGGAAGAGTGGTAACGGGACGAAATGAAAAGGTCAATTTAAAGTTTTGTGGGTTTTACGACGGTTAAGTTTCCTCCCTACTGTCTCCCTTCGCATACCGCACAACCTTCCCAGAACCTCTTGAGTTAACGGAAACGGTAAGGCGGAAAGGATAATGTTCAACCGTTCGCCCGACGGGTATTTGAGGGCGTTGACGACGAGGGAAACAAACGATAAAACCTTCCCACACAACCCCAACAGGTTGAGTGTGAAAACCTTGTCCTCACCTAAGACGAAAAGGACGTCCTCCCTCTCGAGAATGTAGACTTCCGTCAGGTCGGTTAAACTTTCGGCGTAAAGGTTGGGGTTGTTCGTGACGAAAAGTTCGAGACAAGTGTCCCCACGACCGTAAACCGATAACAGGGGGATGACACTTTGTTTTTCGACATCGGGACGGGTGAGGGGGCGGTCGGTCGGGGCGATGAAAAGGGTGGCTACACCCACCAATCCCCTTTTGACGAGTAAAAGTTTCCCTGAGTATCCGTCGGCGACGATAGCCCCACGGTAAAACGACCGAAGGACACACCTCTGTGAAAGGTAACTCAAAGTCCTCTCACTCACTCCCCTGAAGAGTTCAAATTTCTGTAAAGTTTCAGGGGGAACACTCATCCTTCAGTTCACACCTCCTCGTTGGGTAAGGTAACGGTTTTTCCCCACGGCGGTCGGAACTCGTCGTTCGGGGAGGTCAAAACCCACAAAATCGGCGTGAAATTAACCTCGTGTGGTTCGGGGTAATCCGTATACCCGTCCGTGAAAACGATGACGGCTTGGTAATCGCCGTTTTGGGTTAAGGAGATGATAGATTGTCTCATGGATGTCCCGCCGCCCGCAGGGATCACATCATCGTCCACCGAAATTTCCTTAACGATGTCCACGTTCGCAACGTAAATAACCACTTCACCCTGATAGGAAGAGACCAGTCCCCTAATGGTTTGAAGAGATGATGATATTTCCTTGTGGGACATGGACGAAGAGATGTCGAGGACGACAGCGACCGTCGGCGACGATAAAATCACCTTCGGTGGTTTGATTTCACCGTAAAACCTCCGTGAAGGTAAATTGAATTTCCATCTATACCGACCGGATAACGAAGAGTGAATGAAATTCTCCAACTCCGAAAGGTATGTGATAAGGGAAGTCTCCCTTCTCCCTTTGATTATCAGTTCACAGAGGGTTTTGGGAAGGTTACCGATGTCCTTCACTGTTTTCAGGGCGGAGATGACCTCTTCCACCGACATCTCCAACAAAATCTTTTCGTCCGACGCCGACCTTTCCACACCACCGCAGGGGTTGAAAAGTTCCTGACGACGACGTTTTACCCTCTCCGTTAACTTTTGGTTAATTACCAATTGGTGGTAATACCACTCGGCGGTCTTACCTGAAGGGAGACCTACCTCTTCGGGTATAAGGACACCGAAAGGTCTTTTGAGAGGGGGATAGGGGACGAAATCGTTGATTTCAAGTTCCGCCGCCAACTCCCAAACATCGGGAACAAACCCTTTCCCCCTACTGAAGTGGTTGTATAGAATGTGGAGAAGTTCGTGAAGTAAAATCCACGAGACCTCGTCGGTCGGACGATCGAGAATCTTCGGTGAAACGAAAATAGTTCCGTCTTCCGTCACCGACATCAAATGTTCCTCATCTTCCTTTACCACGAACTTGACCGTTAAAAGTAGGGGGTAAAACATCGGGTAGGCGGTCAGGAGACCGAGCCGTGCCGAGTTTACGTAAGATAAGACTTCGGACGACGAGAAGGATTTTACGCAACACCCTTTGTGGGTTTCGGTAGACTTCATCGTTTTTCACCCTCAGGACAAAGTATCCTTTCTCGTGGAGTTCTTTGTCCCGTTGACGGTCCTTCCGACGTTGTTCAAGACGGGCGTGGGACGGACCATCAACCTCTATCACCAACTTCAACTCCGGGATGTAAAAGTCCACTATGTATTTTTTCATGAGGGGACGTTGCCTGTAAATACGGAGTTTAAGTTTCTTTAAGGGTGTGAGTAGGTTGTATAGTCGGACTTCGGCGGGGGTTGGGGCATCCCTCAACCCTTTCGCCCACCGTCTCAACCTCTCGGAACTCAAATTCCCGTCACCTTCCTCAAATCGTTTATTCTGTTCATCCATCCTCGCAGGAACACTTTCAATTTCGGGTTTCTTTGGACGATGGTTTCGTAGTGTTGTTTCCTGAGTTCCCAAACCTTACGAGCCACTTTCATCACTTCGTCCCCTTTGAGTTCTTTGACTTTTTTGATAGTTTGGTTGGTGACGGACATTAGAGGTTGGAGACCGAGGGCGGTGTTCAACCACCTTGCCGCTCTCCCTATCCCACAGTTAACACCGGTGTCGAAGACCACGAGGTCAAGGGGCGGCGGGAGGAGTTCACATTTAATCGGTGTCCAATATTTCTCAAAGTAGATTTGGTGGACTTCGTCCATCGTTATATTCCAGACGTCCCGGGGCGGGAGTTTCTTTGATTTCCTCCAAGTGTTGTAAACGGACTGGGTGATACCGTAGGCGGTTCGTCCGCCGGGGTCGGCGGGATGGTCAACCTTCCCCCCTTCCCACTTCAAAGTGAACTGTAAACACTTCTTGAACTTCTCCGTCATAACCCATCACCCAAAAGGGAATTTAGGTCAAACCCAACAACTTCCCTTCACCCCGAAAACACGAACAGAAAACTAAACTGAAAACGACGGGAAATTAACGGTGAAAGGAGGTCAGTTGAAATGTTAAAGGGGAATACACTCCGCCGCCTTATCTTGAAAGAGTTGGAAGGTAAGTTCTTTCCAGCCCACGTCCGACGGGAAGGTAAACCCCTCACCCCCTTCTCTAACACATGTATGTTCTCTTCCCCGTCGGGAAAAAGATGTGTTTTCCGTGCCACCGACTTTCTGGAAGTGGAGAGATGTAACTTAGTGGACACGGAAATGGGAATTTACAGTTGTGTTCACGAAGGTGTAATTTTCCACGTTCAAGCGTCCGACGAATCGGAGGAAAAATACATTAAAGATGGGAAAATCCCCCTGTGTCACACTCACATTTCTCTTATCAAAAGTAAGGCGAAGGGACTAAGTTAAAACTCACTGACGACGATAGGTTCTCGTCGTTTCAACCGTCGGTAAGCCTCGAGGGTGGCGATGGCGTCCACCAAGTCAGCCCACGGAATTACCCTTTCTCCTGAGAGGTGACTGTCGACCGTGATGTAGGATTTGACGAGGATAGGTTCATTGGTCATCTCCATTTCGTCCCACAGGTCTTCCACGAGGGAAATGATAACCGATTCGATGTCGTCGGGGGTTAACTTTTTGAGTTCATCCACAATTCCCTTTTTGAGTTCTTCAAGTCTTACTTTCTCGTCGTCTTTCAACATCGGTTCTATTACCCTCCTTTCACAGTTAAATTTCCCGTCCACCTATTTTAACATCGTCAAATTTCCTTGGAAAGGGGGACTTTGTCTTCTAAGAAAGCGTCTATCATGTCCTCGGTGAACTTCCGTGAATCGTCGCCGATGACTTTTTCCAAGGCGTAGGCGATGGCGTCGGGGATGGAAGTGGTTTTCCCCCCGTCCGCCTGAACGTAGATTTCACCGACCTTTATTCCCCTGAGTTGTTCTATGATGACTTGTGGTGGGATACCGTGTTGAAGGGAGACGGAGATAACCCGCCCGAGGGCTTCCGTCAAAGTGTTTACCGTTGACCCCCCTTTCCCTACATGAACAAAGACCTCTTTGGGGTTACCGTCGTTGACGTTGATGGTAACGTAAACCTTTCCTTCCTCGGAGTTGAGTCTAAAGGTGTAACCCGAAAGGACGGTTGGTCGTGTCCACATTTTCTCCACGACCGTTCAACCCCCTTCCGATGGGATTGACCACGGACACTCCCATTTTAGTTTCACTGACCTTGAAAGTAAATTCCATTTTGGAGGGATTTGGGACATGTATGTGAACGTTACAAAGGGGAACGATGTTTCCTTCCTCGCCCAATTGGTGACGACGACGGGACAACCAGTAGATATAACCGATATAGAGATATACTGTGATGTCGTCGAGTATAATGGGACGAAAGTTTTCAGTGCGGGGATACAGAAGGTTTCCCCGACCGACGGGTTGTTTCGGATAATCTTTTCCCGTGACAAAACCTCCCTTTTGACCTCAAGGAAGTTTTATTTGATGGATATTTTGTTGGTTTTACCCGACGGTCGGAGAAGGAACTTACCACGGGGAGGTATCGTCGTAAGGGTTTACGAACCCGTCACTTCCCGTTAAGATTGTTTGGTGGGTGGTTGAATGTGGAAGACACTTACTACATTTCCTTTCGGGAACTCTGTGAGATACTGAAATGGTCAAAGAAAAGGAAGACGACGGAGTTTACGTCCCTTTTGGGTAAATACCCATCGGTGAAAGTGGAAAGAGGGCGACGGAACTCCATCCTCGTGGACATCAGGACACTCCCCATCAAGGAATACGGTATCCCCTTCAGTTTCCTTTTATCAAATCCCGATAAGTTCTTGACCCTTTCCCAATACTCAAGGAAATACAAGGTGAGACATGTGACGGTTTCACGGTGGCTCAAGGTCGGTCTCCTCAAGGGGATAAAGGTTTTCCGTCGGGTCCTCATCTACGATGAACCTGTAGGTGAAGGGGTCGTCAGGGAAGTTGAGTTTTGGTTGAGAAATTACTGTGGGGGTAAGCCGGTGGCGTTGGTGAGGTTACCGAGGAGGTTCACCTACAAGAAGTTCATCATCCCGCTCGGTCGGTCGGGAAACCTTTTCCTTCACCTCCCTACAGGTTCTTACTACTACCTGATAGATTACAAGGGAGGAGAAGGGATAAGGGAGAGGTTTCCGTCACCGTCGTTGATTGTTTTCCCGCCTTCCGACGAAAGTAAAGTTAATTCGTGGGGGGAATTTTCTCGTGTTTCCGACGGGACGGAAACTCAAAAAACTACTCACCAAAGGTGAAATTAAAATAGAACCCTTTGACGAAAAGGAATTAACTCCCTACGGTTACTGGGTTCACTTTGGAGATGAAGTGTGGACGGAGAAATTCCCCCATACGACCTCCTCGTCCTTCCTCTTTCACGATGTGGATTGTCCTTACACCCCACGGCGGGTGGAAACTTCCTTCATCATCCCCCCTCATAGGGTAATTTTCGTCTCCTCCCTCGAGAAAATCACGATACCAAAAGGGTATCTCGGTGTCCCGATAAACCCCCCACCCAACCCATCAAATCCCCCTTTGGTCATCCAAACTTCCACCCTTCCACCGAAATGGGAAGGTAAAATCACCGTCATTGTATACAATCCATCTCCCTACAGGGTCAAAATTTCCGTGGGCGACCGCCTGTTTATCCTCTCCTTCCAAAAAACTTGACCTCGGGGGGACAAGAAATAACCCCCATCACCTTTCGTAAAGAAAACTAAAATAATGTTTGGTGAAAACGATAAAGTATGAGAGGAAATCTCCACGAACGGAGGGATTAACCGATGGCATTCAAGATGAGGAAAGGGTTCTGTGAACACTGTGGTGTAGTTGACAGGGAGACCGCCCTCTACACGGCGGCAGGTCCCGTGGACATCGTTGAGGACGAACTCTCCCCTATCGGGTTCGTCGTCGTCCCCGTCCAAGAACTTTGTCCTATTTGCGCCACCTTGGAGGGAGTTGCCGCCCCAGAAGTCGCCGATAAAGTCCGTGAATACACCGACCTCATGAAGGTCTCAGTTGAACTTCCGTCCCAAGTTGGGTTGGTTGGTCCGTCCACCCGTCCAGTCGCACCTGAACCCCTCGACGACATTTTGGTTGACCGTGAAAGTGAATTGGAGGGGAGGTTCGCCCATTTGATTGGGACGACCGCCGCCACCACCACAACTGTCGCCCCTTCCGCCACAATTGAGGAGGAGGAAATCGTAACGGGGGAAAAGGAAGGGGGAGAAATTCCAGAAGGGACAAAGAAGGAAGAACTTTTGAGGTTGATGAG
>Ga0105163_1001047_pt1 | contig 15078 bp, 14 predicted proteins | sample JNZ110809AmetaG_FD_81531 | JGI IMG/M metagenome (GOLD analysis project Ga0105163, IMG submission 81531) | Hot spring microbial communities from Jinze hot spring, China to study Microbial Dark Matter (Phase II) - JNZ 110809A | ecosystem: Environmental > Aquatic > Thermal springs > Hot (42-90C) >... | reverse complement strand
GCCGTGAGGCGCTCAAGAGGAGAGCGGGGAAGCCCCTCGCCCGCTCATTGCTCCCCTCTCGTCCATTCGAGGTATGATGAGAGTCGGGAGGTGTAAGGCCCGATCCGACCCGGGATTTCTTTCCCCTTCCAGACCGTGGTGTGAAGAACGGGTAAGGAGGCGGCGATGGAACGGCGGTGGACCAATCAGGAGATCGCCCAGATCTTCGAGAACATCGCCGACATGCTGGAGATCCAGGGGGAGATCCCCTATAAGGTCATGGCTTACCGGCGGGCGGCGGAGAACATTGCCGCCCTGGGGCGGGATATCTACGACCTCTGGCAGGAAGGGGCCCTGCGCACCATCCCCGGCGTGGGCGAGGCCATCGAGGAGAAGATCGACTCCCTGCTCCGCACCGGCCGCCTGGAGCTCTACGAGCGCCTGAAAAGCGAGATCCCTCAGAGCCTCCTGGAGATGCGCCAGATCCCCGATATGGGCCCCAAACGCATTAAGGCCGTATGGGAGAAGCTGGGGATCACCACCGTAGAGGAGCTGGAGGAAGCCGCCCGTGCGGGGAAGCTCCGGAACCTGCCCGGCTTCGGCGCCAAGCTCGAAAGCAAGATCCTGGCGGGCATCGAGGCGGTCAAGCGCCGGAAGATCGCCGGACGCGTCCCCCTGGGCGTGGCCTGGCCCCTGGCCCAGGAAATCCTGAAGGCCCTCCAGGAAGTCCCTGGCGTGCAACGGCTGGCTGCCGCCGGCTCCTTCCGCCGGATGAAGGATACCATCGGCGACCTGGATTTCCTGGTGGCGGCAAAGGATCCGGAGCTCGTGATGGAACGCTTCACCTCGCTTCCTATCGTGGAGACGGTGCTCCTGAAAGGCTCCACGAAATCCAGCGTGCGGTTGCGGAACGGCCTGCAAGCGGATCTGCGGGTGATCGAGGCGGCGCGCTGGGGGACGGCGCTGCAATACTTCACGGGCAGCCAGCAGCATAACATCCAGTTGCGGGAACACGCCCTGAAGCGCGGCTACAGCCTCAGCGAATACGCCCTCACCCGGGTGGAGACGGAGCAGGAGATCCTCTGTGCGACAGAGGAGGAAGTCTATACCCGTCTGGGCCTGGCTTATATTCCACCGGAGTTGCGGGAGGGACGCGGGGAAATCGAGGCGGCCCTCGAAGGGCGTCTCCCCCGGCTGATCGAAGTAGAGGACCTTCAGGGGGATCTGCAGGTTCACAGCGTGTGGAGCGATGGCCAGGCCTCCATCCGGGAGATGGCCCGGGCGGCCAGGGCCAAAGGCTATCGCTACATGCTGCTCACCGACCACTCCCAGAGCCTGGGGGTGGCGAAGGGCCTGACGCCGGAGCGCCTGTGGGAACAGCGTCGGGAGATCGAGGCGGTCAACGCAGAGCTCGGAGATGGCTTTCGGGTGCTCCACGGCGCGGAGGTGGAGATCCGGGCCGACGGCACCCTGGATTACCCTGATGAGGTCCTGGCCGCGCTGGATCTGGTGGTGGCCTCTGTGCACACCGGCCTGCGCCAGGATCGGGAGCGGGTGACGGCCCGTTTCCTGGCCGCCATCCGGCATCCTTATGTGCACATCATCGCGCATCCAACCGGACGGTTGCTGGGGGAGCGGGAAGGGGCGGATGCGGACTGGGAGGCTATCCTGCGGGCGGCGGCGGAGACGGGGACGCTGTTAGAGATCAACGCGAACCCAGCCCGGCTGGATCTCCCGGACATCCTGGCCCGGCGGGCGCTGGAGCTGGGATGCAAGCTGGTGATCAGCACCGATGCCCACAGCCCCGGGGAATTCGATCTGATCCACTTCGGCGTGGCGGTGGCCCGGCGAGCCTGGGCTACCCCCTCGGATATCGCCAACACCTGGCCGCTGGAACGGCTGCTGGCCTGGGCGAAGGGGAAACCCCAGCGCCTGGGATAACCGGGCGCTTCCACAAATAATAGGGGCAGGCTCCAGTGCCTGCCCCTATTTTGCATGCCCAACCTGATCGTTCCGGATGAAACCTGCTCTGTTGCGATCCTGGCGGTGCCCGCTCGGGTTCATGGTTTGCCTCCCCCGACACCGCGAAGCAGTGTGGGGAGGGATAAATCAAGCCCCCAGCCGGCGACAGAGCAAATGAAATCCAACGCGCGGAGGCCCGGCGATGGCTCCTTTCCCACCGGTGATCCTGATCCTCTTCGGTGCCAGCGGTGATCTGGTCTGGCGGAAGCTGGGACCTGCTCTCTTCGATCTTCACGCCGGGGGATGGCTGCCGGAATCATGGACGGTTATCGGGGTCGCCCGCACCGCGATGGACGACCTCACCTTCCGCGTCCGGATCCTCGATGGGGTCCAGCGTTTCGCCCGCCGCCCCCCGGATGGAGCGTTGTGGGAAGTGTTCGCCGCTCGCCTCTTCTACCTCTGCGGGGATTACCATGACGCGACCCTCTATGCGGCGCTGGCGCAACGGCTCCGGGTCCTGGACGAAGAGGGGAACGGCCTTCCCCACCACGTGTTTTACCTGGCCGTGCCGCCCGGGGTTACTGAAACCATTGTGGCCCACCTCAGCGAGGCGGGCCTGGTGCAGGATCGGGATCGCGATCGCGTGGTGATCGAGAAACCCTTCGGACAGGACCTGGCCTCCGCCCGCGCCCTGAACGGCCGCCTGCGGCAGTTCCTGGATGAGCACCAGATCTACCGCCTGGATCACTATCTGGGGAAAGATACCGTCCAGAACATCCTGGCGCTGCGCTTCGCCAACGCCTTCTTCGAGCCCATCTGGAACCGCCAGTATATCGACCATGTGCAGATCACTGTGGCCGAAACGGTCGGCGTGGAGCATCGAGGCGGCTATTACGATCAGACCGGCGCTCTGCGGGACATGGTTCAGAGCCATCTCCTGCAGCTCCTCTGCCTGATCGCCATGGAGCCTCCGGTTTCCTTCAATGCCGGGGAGATCCACCACAAAAAGCTGGAGGTATTACGGGCCATTCGACCGATTCCTCCCGATCAGGTAAGCGCTTACGCCGTCCGCGGCCAGTACGGGCGGGGGCGCATCGCTACCGGGGAAGTGCCCGGTTATCGAGAGGAGCCCGGCGTCGATCCGCAATCGAACATCGAAACCTTCGTGGCGTTAAAACTCTTCGTGGACAACTGGCGATGGCAGGGGGTGCCTTTTTACCTGCGCACCGGGAAACGTCTCCCGGTCCGGGCCTCGGAGGTCTCCATCACCTTCCGCCCGGTGCCGCACCGGGCGTTCCCGGATACGGCCGTGCAATCCTGGCAGCCGAACCGGCTGATCCTGCGCCTGCAGCCTGAGGAAGGAGTTCTCTTCCGGTTCCAGGCCAAGATCCCCGGCCCGGTCATGCGGCTCCAGCCGGTGGATATGCATTTCCTCTATGAGGAAACCTTCGGGAACGCCCCGCCGGAGGCTTACGAGACGCTGCTCCTCGATCTCATCCGGGGGGACACCACTCAATCCCTGGAGGCGGCGTGGGTGGAAGCGGCCTGGGCCATCCTCCAGCCGATCTTAGAAGCGTGGGCGGCACGCCCGCCGGAAAACTTCCCGAATTATCCGGCCGGCACCTGGGGGCCTCCGGAGGCCGATCAATTGCTGGCCCAGGATGGGCGTCAATGGGCACTGCCGACCATCCTCGAAGCGACATCCCGGACTTCAGGGGATGCTGATTCAAGGAACCCATCCTCTAAGAGCCCCGCAGGGTTGTCCTGATTTGTAGCATGGGGTGGAGCGTCCGTTCAGTTTTCACGAAGAAGGAGCGACAAACCGCTCATGCTCTGGATCTTCCCGGATCTGGAAACCCTCAGCCGCGCGGCGGCTGCCCTGTTCATCCGCCAGGCCCAGCGGGCCATCCGTCGCTCCGGGCGGTTCGTGGTGGCCCTGTCCGGAGGACAGACGCCCCGACGGACCTACGAATGGCTGGCCCATCCGGTCTGTCGCAACACGGTGGAGTGGGAAGCCGTTTATGTCTTCTGGGGGGATGAACGCTGCGTTCCCCTCGAGGACCCGCGCAGCAACGCTCGCATGGCCTACGAGGCGCTGCTGAACCACGTCCCGATCCCTCCGGATCACATCCATCCGATCGTTTGCGAGGGCGACCCGGCTGCGGCGGCCGTCCGTTATGAGGCGGTTCTGCGCCGCTTCTTTGGGGAAGGACCTCCCCGCTTCGATCTGGTTTTCCTGGGGCTGGGAGAGGACGGGCACACAGCCTCTTTGTTCCCATTCCACCCCGACCTGGAGGAACGAACCCGCTGGGTGGTGGAAGTGGAAGGAACCCTCCCCCCTCGGGTGACCCTGACCTTCCCTGCGCTCAATCAGGCCCGCCGGGTGGCGTTTCTGGTGAGCGGCGCGAGCAAGGCGGAGATCCTGAAGGAAGTGCTGCGAGGTCCAGTGGATCCCCGCCGTCGACCGGCCCAGGGGATCCGGCCAGCAGCGGGCCGCGTGTTGTGGCTGGTCGATCGCGGGGCGGCTTCCCGACTGGAGTAGGTGGAGGGTCCATCCGGGTCTGGATCCCCACCATACCCTCAGGCCATCAACACCTGGAGGATCCCGGGGGTAAGATCCAGCAGGGACGTCGCATCCCGAAAGGCCCTGGCCCCTGGCCCGGCGACGAGCAGGGGAACTGGATTCGAGGTATGCAGCCGGGTTCGCAGATCCTCCATATTCCCGTGGTCGCTGGTTACCACCACGGTTGCCTCTGGCGGCCGATGGGTCATCAAGGCGTCCAGGAAGCGATCCACCGTCTCCAGGACCGGCTCCGGAGGGAGATGACGGTGACCGACCAGATCCGTGAGAAAGCTTTCAAAGAGCACCAGGTCCGCTTCCCCTAACAATCTTAGGAGGCGCATCGCCGCCTCCTCGGGGGTGATCTGCGGCAGCTCCGGGAACGGCCGGCCGTGCCGTCGGGCCCACTCCGGCGCGAAGGCGTTTGTGATGTCCCAGAGCAGCGCGCGCCCGCTCAGCAGATCCTCGAACGTCCGGAACGGGAGGCCGGCCAGCCGGTTCATCCAGGTCGTCACCGAAGGCCGCAATCGCCCCCGGGCGACGAGTTCCCAGTAGAAATCCGAATACGCGTTCGCGAACGTCGGACGAAAGCCCGCCGCCCGGGCCCGGACGAAGAGGCTGTGTTGCTCCAGCAATCGAACCAGCTCGGCCGAGGGGTAACCCGTTCGATGCCCCCCGATGAGGGCGGGGGCGTTCAAACCCGTGAACAGCGCCGTTTGCCCGGTGGCGCTTTGAGGGAGACCCGGCACCCCCAGCGCGGCATCCAGCTCGCGGCAGAGGAGATCCCCGTTCTCTCCTGCGCAGCCCCGCGTCAGCGCGCGCCCCAGCCGGGCGACGAGCCGGGGAAGGCCGGGGAGGAACAGCGGATTCCACGGTTCCTGCTCCCCCAATCCCACCCCGTCCAGAAAAACCAGCACCATCGGTCCCATGGGAAGATTCGGAAGATCAGGCTCTCCGGGGATGCCCCGGCGCGGCACCTTCTTCATTGCTCTTGAGGTTTTCAAGGGGTAAGCAGGGCTTTCGGCCCTGCTTACCCCCAGTGGATGACCCGCGCTCACATCTTATAGCCGATCCGGCGCAGGAACTCCTTGCGATGGGCGACGTCCGCCTCTGTCTCGATCCCCCGGGTGGCCACGCCGTCGATCACCCCGAGGATCCCTCGCCCCTGTTCGGTCTCGGCGATGATCACCTGCATCGGGTTGGCGGAGGCCGCGTAGATATGACAGACCTCCGGGACCATCTTGATGGCGTTGAGGACGTTGATCGGGTAGTAGCCTTTGCCCAGGATCACGATGAAGAAATGGCCGGCGCCGACCGCCAGGGCGTTCTTCTTGGCCAGCTCCACCAGCTCCGGGTCCGTGCCGCTGGCCCGGACCAGGGCGGGGCCCGAGGACTCACAGAAGGCCAGGCCGAACTTGATGCCGGGGACCGTGTTTACGAGCGCCTCGTGGATGTCTTCCACGGTCTTGATGAAATGGCTCTGGCCCAGGATGACGTTGAGCTCATCGGGCTTCTCAATCCGCACCACCTTGAGTTCGATCGCCATGGGGCACCTCCTGAGAGCATAGAGTTCGTCAGCGCCGATTACACTTCCGCGCTTCAGCGGGTCAGGAGGAGATTCCGGATGCAAGGCGGCCTTCCCGGCCCCAGAAGCTTCCCCGCCGGTTTATCGGAAGCGATCAGCCCGAGCGGGCGGCCGAACCGCTTTCCTCCGGCCGGGAAATCACGATGCGATACAGGGGCACCTCCCGGGCGCCGAAACGGAACTTATACGGCTCGTCCCCACGCAGGAAATCGAAAACCCGCTTCCCCTGCTCGATCGCCTGACGGATCAGATAAGCGAGCAGGACGACCCCCGGGCTCAGGCCCGCGAAACGGGGATTGAGGCCGGCATTATACAGCCAGATCCGATCCCGGTAATCGAAATCCAGGTAGGTCGCGGCCTTCTCTCCCTCGATCTCAATAAACGAAAGCCGCGCCCATCCTTCCTGAAGGCCCTGGCGGATCGCCCGACGGAGGAAAGCGCGCATCCGCTCGCTCAGGAAATCGGCCTTCTCCGGACTGCTGGCGGCCATCAAATCCAGGAACGCCTCGATCGCTTCCCCGGCATCCGGCCCATTCTCCCGCAGGATATACCAGCGGACGCTCCCCAGCGCCTCCACCCGGCGCATCTTGCGCCGCAGCTCGTGACGGTCCTTCCCGCTCAGCATCTGAAGGTAGCCTTCCCAGGTCGCGGGGAGCGACAACACCGGGCACACCGTTAACGGCTCCGCCCGGGCCGTCAGGCCGTAAGCGGCTGCCACGGTCAGCCATGTCGGATACATCGGGGAATCCCCCCGGATGTTCCACAGGATCAGGAGATCCCACTCCGGCGCCGCCGGACTGGCGAGCCAGGCCAGGAGGGCATGGGCGATCTCCTCCTCCCGGCCGGATTCCACCGGAAGGTCCAGATAATCCGTGACCTCCTCGCTGAAGGTCTCCAGAACCCAGTGGCCATCCCGGGCGATCCGACGCAGGGGAGCGATGCCGATCAGCCGCCCTTCCTCCTCGAAGGTCAACAGGTGAAGCTCCCCCTCCCCGAAATATTCCCACCAGATCCGCAGCCAGCCCGGTCGCAGAAAGGGGGAATCCACTGACGACCGGCGCAGCAGATCGATCCAGGCCTCCCTTAACTCATCCAAGATGGCCGCATCCTGGAACCGACAAAGTTGCATCCGCGATCACTCCGCATCCCGAAGGTCCACAAGATCCCGGGCGAAGACACTCCATGGCTCCCTTCCGGTCAGATGGGCCCGGACCAGGGCGTAGAAGCTGCGGGGGGGCTTCCCTGGCTCCTGTTCGCGAACAAAATCCACCACCAGGTAACCGAGGGCGAAGGCGGTTTCGAAAAGCTCCCGTGTGTGGAACCGCCAGGCCCGGGCCAGGCCCGGATCCTGTCGCTTGATCTCCTGAAAGCGGTGAGGGATTTCCACCAGCCAGAAGCCGACATCCGGGGTCTGGAATGTTTCCGGAGGGATCGGCAGGCCCCGGTCATCGAAGCGGCAGGGGTTCACCAGCACGGCCCCCGCCTGCTCAAAAGAGGAGCGGGAGAGGGCGAAATGGCCCTGGCTCAGGCGGGTCGCCACGCGCCGGCTGGCGATATACCAGTCCACCTGGAAGCGATCCGTGGGCAGCCCCCGGTTCAGGGCATCGTGAAGCTCCCCATAAGCGTTCCGGATATAGGTGTTGCACACGGCCCCCAGCTTGGCGATGTTGAAATAGGCGTTGCGGCTCTCCAGCGGATCATACGTCCAGGTGATCAGCCGCAGGCCCTGATTGCGGACCGCCTCACGCTGCGCCAGCTTGAGCTGGTAACCGATGCCTTTATCCTGCCATTCGGGGAGCACGCCCAGCTGATGGGAACAGTGCTTCAGCTTGACCGTCGCCGGCGCCTCCCACCCCCGACGCTCATCCGTTCCCAGGAAGCCGAACACGAACCCCACCAGCTGGTCGCCGGCAAAGGCCCCCAGGAGCACTCCTCCATTATGGGCGACCGTGATGAGCACATGGGCGGGAACGACATCCAGATCGTCTGAGCCCCAGATCCGACGCTGGAGCTCCACACACGCCTCGATCTCCTCCAGGGTGCGCAGGGGTCGGATCTTCACCTCCATCTCTTTCTCCCTCGATTCCGCCGGATCGCCTTCCCAATTCCTACGATTGTAGCGTAAGTTGCCATTGCTTTGTTGCTGCGCCGCTGATCCTCAGGGCTTTTCCGTCCTCATCCTGTTCGAGCCCAGCGGATGGCCTCACCCCCATGGATCCCTCCCCACGGCCCGAAGGCCGTAGGGAAGGGGATGAAAAGGATTCTGGCGCCAGAAGTGCCTGGCTCGCCTCCAAATCCCATGGGAACTCTCGGATTATTTTAAAAAGCCCCGGATGATCCCTCTCATAGGATTTTCGGGTCGGGCGATTGCCTTCGGCGGCCCGCCTGACCCGAAGGAACGGCCCTTCAGGTCAGGAGAAAGAAAGTGGACGTATCCATTTATCCGGAGGATAATGTAAAAGATATTGTGGAGGGAAGTTCTCATGGAAAAGACGCAACTGTTCTGTGATCGAGCGGGGTGTCCGGCCCATGAAGGCGCATGGGTGCGTCGGGCACAGGCGGAGGAGTGGATCGTGGAGCTGGGAGGGCAAGCGCTTCGCTTCATGGAAAGCGGAATTTCCCCGATCTGCCCACTGTGCGGTCATCCCCTGCTCTGGCCTATCGAGCGGCTGGAAGGAACGACGCCGGCTTCCCGTGAAGAGCGGGAACACCTGATCCTCTGGCTGGCCGCGCTCCCGGAGTAAGCCTGCGGTTTTCTCCACTCCTCCCGTTCGGACGGTGCCGGAAGCCTGATTCTCCCTTTATGTGCGAACACCGCTGGCCACCGAAGGACCTTCCCTGACGTCATAAAGATCCCTCCCCCGCACCGCAAAATGGATGTCGCGCCGGGACCTGTTCCACGGGCCGCCTGCCCAACCTCAGCATCTCCTTCCTCCCTCCGCAGCCCTTCAGATCGTGGAAAACCCGGACTTGACGCCCGGTCCATCCGGTGTTATGATGAGGTTGCGGATTAGAACAAATGTTCTAAGGAGGTTCATATGGCCTGGCACTGGTTCCAGACCGCTCAACCGGAAGGTCTGGCTCCCCGACCGGGCCGTGAGGAGGGGATCCCCGGATCGGCCGGGCCGGCTCCGGTATCGAGCGCGGAAATCGGAGTGCCGCTGGTGGTTGGGCTGATGATGGCCGGTGGGTGGCTGGCACTGGAATGGTTCAATTACTCCGCGTCTCAATATGCATTGACCACGCTCTTCGGCAACCTGACCGCCGATGGGGTGACCTGGGGGATGTTGCTGGCGCTGGGCCTGTGGCTGGTGGATTTATCGGGCCTGCTTTATCTCTCGATCCCCCATGAACGGGAGAAACCTGGCTTCTGGTATGTGCTGGTGGCCTGGCTACTGGCTTCAGGAGCCAACGCCCTGCTCAAGTGGTGGGCGGTCACCCTGGCGTTGATGGCCTCGCCACTCACACAGCCCGGCACACCCCGCACGGCCCTGGTCAACACCATGATGCCCTACATCCCGACAGCGACCGCCTTTCTGGTCTGGACGGGGCGTGTCCTCCTGGTGAGCACGATGATGGGGCTTCTGATGCCGGCGTTGCGCCGGCTCGCCGATCGTCTCCAGGCATGGGCCGACGCCCGGATCGCACAGACGTCAGAAGCGGCAGGGGAGACGCGAGGGGCCACCACCGGGCCTCGCCTGATCACGGCGGAAGAACAGGAGGCGCTTCGCCGACAGCGAATCGGCTCGCGTTGATCGGCGTTTCACAGGGGCAACCCGCGCAGGTTGCCCCTGTGAGGGCTCCCCCGCCTCATTGATTTCCCGGTGAAGAGGCTCGCTGCCCAGGGTGATTCCCCTATTCCCTGGAGGTCGATCGATGCTAACCCTGGAAGCGCAACGCTGGGTCACGCGCGGTCTTCCGTTCGGCATTGCGGTGCTGGCGGCCCTCCTGTTGACGCCTCTGGCCGGGGTGGTCGCCATGGCCCTGAATCCGAACGAGGCCGTCGCCTCCATGGAACGGATGGTCGCGCCGATCTCCAACCCCTCCCGTCCGTCGGAGATGGGGGGGCTGGCTCCCCTATTCACCCCGGAAGTGCAGCGCTGGTCGACCCAGATTCTGGCCTGGGCCCAGGCTTACAATCTGGACCCCAACCTGATCGCCACGGTGATGCAGATCGAATCGTGTGGGGATCCCCTGGCCCGCTCCTCCAGCGGCGCCCTGGGGCTCTTCCAGGTGATGCCCTTCCATTTCGGGGCCCGGGAGGATCCATGGGATCCGGAGACGAATGCCCGCGCCGGGCTCTCTTATCTGGCAGAGGCCCTGCGCAAGGCGAACGGGGATATCGCCCAGGCCCTGGCCGGGTATAACGGAGGCCATACGGTCATCGGGCGCCCGGAACGCTGGACGGCGGAGACTCGACGCTACGTATACTGGGGGATCGGCATCTATGAGGATGCCCGTCGGGGAGCACCTCAGAGCACTCGACTTCAGGAGTGGCTGGAGGCGGGAGGGCGCAGCTTGTGCGAACAGGCGGCACGACGGGACATCCGCTGAGCTCCTATGCCTCGCGTGCGATGGCATCGTGGCGGAGGTCCTTCTACTCCCCAGCCTGGAAAGCCCTTCCGCCTGCTCCGTTGCCAGCTGGGGGCTTGATTTGCCCTTCTTCCCACGCCGCTTCACGGCGTGGGAAGAAGGGCAGGGGGGAGGGGCAAGCGCGGAACCTGAGCGGACACGCCCGGGATCGCCACAGGGCATCTTCCACAGTAAAAATCGGGGCCGCGCGCGACGCGCGGCCCCGATTGGAGGCGGAGGGGGAGGGATTCGAACCCTCGAGGGAGGCTTTTCGCACCCCCCACCGCTTAGCAGGCGGTCCCGTTAGGCCACTCCGGCACCCCTCCATCGGAGAATAAGACAACCCGGGTGACCAGTCTCCCCGTCACCCGGATTACCCTTCCACTTCCACAACCGCTCCATCCGGGGCTACCTGACCACATCCCAAGCGGAGGGAGGGGGATTCGAACCCCCGAGGAGGCTCTCAGGCCTCCCAGCGGTTTTCAAGACCGCCGCCTTCAGCCGCTCGGCCATCCCTCCATAGGCAATTATGCCTGGCTCCGTTTTCTCCGTCAAGCGAATCGATGGCCGGGCCCCAGACGGCTGACCCTGACCAGCCGCAGGGCCTCTCTCCGATGGATCCGCCCGCCTTGTGGCCTTCAGGCGACGGAGAGGAGCGGCTTGCCCCGCATCTGTTAAGAGCAACGCATAACGCGCGGCCTCCGCTCCGCGGTTTCCTCCAAAGAGGTATAATGGGTTTTGACCTTTCCTACAAGGAATTTCCGAAATGATTCCAATCAGCGACAGCCCACGAAGCCGGTCCATCCCCATCGTTAACTGGACGCTGATCCTGCTGAACATCCTGATCTTCCTCTTTGAGATCTCACTGCCCCCACGGGCGCTGGATCGATTTCTGTTTACATGGGGAGCGGTGCCTGTTCGGGTCTGGGGGGCCCTGTTCGGGCAGGCGGATCCCTTCTGGTTGATCACGCTGATTACCAGTCAGTTCCTGCATGGCGGGTGGGCCCATATCCTGGGCAATATGCTCTACCTGTGGGTGTTTGGAGACAATGTGGAAGATCGCATGGGCCATGTACGCTATCTGGTTTTCTATTTGCTGTGCGGGGTGATCGCCGGCCTGATCCAGACCCTGGTCCTCTCTGGCTCCCGGGTCCCTCTGATCGGCGCCAGCGGAGCCATCGCCGGGGTGCTGGGCGCTTACCTGGTGCTATTTCCCGGAGCGCGGGTGACGGTGCTGGCCCCCTATTTCTTCTTCGGCCTGGGCTTCTTCGAAGTCCCAGCCGCCGTGCTGTTAGTGATGTGGTTCCTGCTCCAGTTCATTAACGGCATGGCCGCGATCACCACCGCCAGCCCCTCCGTGGGCGGCATTGGCTGGTGGGCCCACATCGGCGGATTTGTGGCCGGCTGGCTGCTGGTCCGCCTCTTCGCCCGTCGCCCCCGGCCTCGCCCGGTCTGGCCCTCCGATTGGTATGAGTGGTGAACACCGGGCAAAATTGAGTTAAAATCATAAAAAATTCAGAAAATATAATTTTGTTGCCATCTCTGGGAGACATGGCGGCTCCAGAAGATCGACGCCTTTTGAGAATCCCTGGTTGAGGTGAAGGGAACCGATGATGAATGGGAAACCACTGATCCTGCTCATTGATGATGATGCGTTATTACGAGATCTGTTGACGCGGGCCCTGATCCAGAATGGCTATGAGGTGCTCGCCGCAGGCACAGGAAGCGAGGGGCTTTCCCTGTTCGACCTTCACCATCCGGATGTGGTGATCCTGGATGTGCTGCTTCCCGACATCGAGGGCTGGGAAGTCTGTCGGCGCATCCGGCGGGTCTCCACCGTACCCATCCTCTTCCTGACCGCTTTGGAGGAGATCCCGGATCGGGTGCGCGGGCTGGTCCTGGGTGGGGATGATTACATCGTCAAGCCCTTCGCGGTGGAGGAGCTGCTGGCACGGGTGGAAGCGATCCTGCGGCGGGTGCGCCAGGCCACCCCTGCAGCATCCCCCGTCCTGGAGGTAGGGAACGGAGCGCTGCTCATCGACCGGGAGCGACGTCAGGTGCGGTTTCAGGGCCAGCCTCTGGACCTCTCCCCCATTGAATATGCGATCCTGGTCGCCCTGGCCGAGCGGGCTGGACGTGTGGTTTCCATCCCTGAGTTGCTCACCCTGGTCTGGGGGGGACCTCAGGAAGGATCCCTGCAGGCCCTCCGCTGGTATATCTGGAATCTCCGCCAGAAGATGGAAGCCAACCCCAAGCGTCCGCGCTGGATCCAGACGGTGCGCCGGCAAGGCTACCGCCTGAATCCTTAGTTTGATTTTCAGGTGGGTCGGGCGCTGCAACGCCCGACCCACCTGAAAACCTGAGGGCGAAGGTCAACGGCGTGAGTCCGGATCTGCTTGCTCCCCTAACAGGGGAAGCAGGATGGGATGGACATCGCACCAGGGCTCCCCATCGTTGTATTCCAGAAGGCTCAGGCTGGCCAGGAACTCCCGCGTGCGTTCGTTGTTGACAAAGGCCCGCGTGCGATGATAGCGCAATAGCTCCCCATAGTCCTCCGGCCGCAGGGTTCCCCGATAGTCGTTCTGCAACTGGACCACCGCGCTTTGCATCTGGGGGAGACCGATCCGATCCTGGCCAGCCGCAAGCCCGTGCAGGATCGCCGACTGGATCAGCTGGATCAGGGTCAGAGGGATCCCGCCGCTCATCCGAACGGCCAGGTCGATCGCCTCGGGGTCGATGAGATAGGGCTCCACCCGGCGCTCCACGATCTCTCGCATCACCCGGTATCCTTCAGGCCGCAGCTGTCCCTGGCGATCGTAAACCATCACGTTGGGGACGATAAAGCGTTCGCTGAAATGGCTGCGGATTTGCAGGAACTCGCGGGCATAGCGCAGGGCGATGGGGAAAGTGAACAGGATATGAGCACGCAGTTCCGCCAGCAGGGCCGCATGGTTCAGAAAGAGCCCCATGGCCCGTTCGAAGGAGAGCTTGTCCAGATCCTCCACCATCACCAGGACTGGCCGTCGGGCGTTCGAACGGATCTCCTCAATCAGCCGGTTGGTGCGGGAGACCAGTTCGAAGAGCCGAAGCTCCGCCCGCTCCCGGACCATACGCCGGGTGCTGCTCTCGGTCTTGACCCGCCCCTCCAGCTTAAGGGCCAGGAGGTTCAGCGCCGCCTCGGCCGAGGCCTCCCGGGATGGGCTGACCATCTCCTCCTCCACGATCTCGTGAGTGAGCCACCGGTACAGGTCCTCCAACATCCCAACGCCCACCAGCCCCCGCTTGCGGCCTTTGAGGATGCGTTCATCCGTGGCTTGCTGGAGCAGACGCAGGGCGATGGCAAGGATGAGATCCACATAAGTGAGGTCGGTGAGATTCAGGATCTCCAGCACCGAGAAGTGGACGATGAAGAACCGGCCTTTCAGGAGGCCCGCCAGGCGGTTGAGCTCGGTGCTCTTGCCGCTCCCCCGATGGCCGGAGAAGAGCACCTTCACCGGCTCGTCCATGGCCTCCAGATAGGCCTTCAACTCGTGGGTTGGCACATCCGGCCGCTCGACATAGTAGGCGGCCAGCGCCTTCCCCGATAAGGGGACCCGGGGATCGAACAGGTTCAGTGCTTCCTTTAGCGTGCGCGCGCGGATGGCCATCGGTCCTCCGTCCTTTTCGGGATGCGGAGCGCTTCCCCGAGCAAGCGGGGAGGATCCCCCTTCCTCCCTCCTGCCCCGAGGGGTTCAAAGAACATCCACGGGGGCTGAGCTGAAGGCCCTCAGCCCTGTTCTCCCAAACTGAAGGGAGGGAGGCGGTGAATTCACCGGGCGAGGAAGATCTCTGTGCCGCAATAGGGGCAGCGGATCACCCCTTTCCCGGCCAGCTCCAGCGCCCCACCGCAATTCGGGCATTTGCCGGCATCCCGCAAAGCTGCCGCCTCAGCGGAATACAGCCATCCTTCCGCCCAGTTGATATATCCAGAGAAGAGCCCCAGATGCACCAGATCGTAAATCCACGCCCGCACCTGGTCCCGGCTCGCCCGGAGCTCCAGGGCCACATCCGACAGGGCCACTTTCCCCCGAGCCTGGATCAAGCCCAGCAGCTGACGCTGTTTCTCCGCGGCCTCTGCTTCCTGGGCCTCCACGCTGCCCCGTCGCCACAGATAAATCCCGGCCCCCATCAGGGGCGAGAAGACCATAAAGATCAGGAAAGCCCCTATGGCGAACCCACCGGGGGTCAACGCCCCCCGGGCTCCCTGGACCGCGAGGAACCCCAGGAAGGCCATCATCAGGAACACCCCCACCCCGATGAGGATCCAGCCCAGGGTCTGCATCGTGCGTGGATGCATGAGGCCTCCTGACAGGAAAGGCTGGAAGCTGCTGGCGCAGCGCCCCGTCCACTTTGCGAGATGAGAAGAATAGGAGTTACGCAG